>Ga0224505_10002216_pt1 | contig 11578 bp, 8 predicted proteins | sample SF_Jan12_sed_USG_FD_169102 | JGI IMG/M metagenome (GOLD analysis project Ga0224505, IMG submission 169102) | Sediment microbial communities from San Francisco Bay, California, United States - SF_Jan12_sed_USGS_4_1 | ecosystem: Environmental > Aquatic > Marine > Sediment | place: USA: California...
TTCGCCCCTCTGATGTCAACGTACCCCAGTCCGCGCTCAAGGATATGGAGCGCGACGCCGAGCGCCTGTACGAGCTGATCTGGCGCCAGTTTGTCGCCTGCCAGATGCCCGACGCGGAATATATTTCCACCGTCGTGACGGTCAGCGCCGGCGATTACCAGTTGAATGCCAAGGGCCGGATCGTCAAATTCGACGGTTTCACCCGGGTCCAGGTACCCGCAGGGCGCAAGGGTGAGGATACGGTACTGCCCGATATGAAAGAGGGTGAGGTGCTGGCGCTGGACAAGCTGGATCCGTCGCAGCATTTCACCAAGCCCGCTCCCCGTTACGGCGAGGCCAGCCTTGTGCGCGAGCTCGAAAAACGCGGTATCGGTCGCCCCTCCACCTACGCCTCGATTATTTCGACAATCCAGGACCGGGGTTACGTGAGGCTGGAGAACAAGCGTTTCTACGCGGAAAAAATGGGCGAAATCGTCACCCAGCGATTACAGAAGAGCTTCGCCGAATTGCTCGACTACGGCTTTACCGCCTCGATGGAAGCCCACCTGGACGAGGTGGCCCAGGGCAAACTGGAGTGGCGCGAGCTGCTGGATACGTTTTACGGGGAATTCAGCACGCTGCTGGAGAAGGCGGGCGAGCCGGAACCGGTTGGGATGCAGCCCAACGAACCCACCATGACGGACATTCCCTGCAGCAAGTGCGGCCGTCCGATGCAGATTCGCACCGCGAGCACCGGCGTGTTCCTGGGTTGCTCCGGCTACGCGTTGCCGCCAAAGGAGCGCTGCAAGCAGACCATCAACCTCACCCCCGGCGAGGAGGCGATCCGGGAGGATGCGGACGATGAGGCCGAGTCGCGGCTGCTGCGTACCAAGCATCGCTGCAAGCTCTGCAAGACCGCGATGGACAGTTACCTGATAGACGAGTCGCGCAAGTTACATGTCTGCGGCAACGGGCCAGACTGCCCGGGATTTGAGGTTGAGACCGGCAAATTCAAGATCAAGGGCTACGACGGGCCGATCATCGAGTGCGACAAGTGCGGCGCCGACATGCAATTGAAGACAGGGCGCTTCGGCAAATACTTCGGCTGTACCTCCGAGGCCTGCAAGAATACCCGCAAACTGCTGCGCAACGGAGAGGCGGCACCACCCAAGATGGATCCGGTACCCATGCCGGAGCTGGCCTGCCAGAAAGTGGAGGACCACTACATCCTGCGCGACGGCGCGGCGGGCCTGTTCCTGGCCGCCAGCCAGTTTCCGCGCAACCGCGAAACCCGGGCGCCGTTTGTTGACGAGTTACTGCCGCACCAGGAAGCGATCGATCCTAAGTACGCGTTCCTGTTCAGTGCGCCGGTGTCGGACCCGGAGGGGAACCGGGCGCAGGTCCGCTTCAGTCGCAAGACGAAGGAGCAGTACGTAATGACCGAGGTCGACGGCAAGGCTACAGGCTGGAAGGCTTTCTATCGCAAGGGCAAGTGGCAGGTCGAATCCTCGGGCAGCACTGGCGGCAGCGGGACTCGCAAGCGCTCTTGAGCGGCGCCCTGACCGACAGTCGCGCCCGGGCCAACCGTGAACTCTACCTAGCGAGGATAGTGCTCGGCGGCTGGCGCCGGGAACTCGACAGGCAGCTGGTGCCGGCCGGCACCCTGGCCCAGGCTTTCCAGGGTGGCGCCAGGGCACACCTCGTGGCCGCATACGGCTGGTTCCTGCTCGCGATCTGCCGGACCGGGCTGCCCGCCGCGGGCATTCCACGCGGTTGCGCGGAGCTTCCGACGATGCCACAGGGGCAGGTTTACCCGCCGGAAATCAACGAATTCCGCCAGCTGGAGGCCGCTGGCTGGCTCGGGGAGATGCTGCGCGATGCGCCCGAGGAGGTGCCGGCGATTCGACGGCCGGGTAATCTCGCCATCGAACCCGGGAACCTGCCCGCCCTGGAACAGGTCGAAAACTGGTTGGACCGGCTGGAAGCACTGATAGAGCGTATGGGCGATTCGCTGGACGAATGCTAGTGCTCCCACCAGATAACTTATCAGGTGGTTGCAGCACTGTTACCCTGTTAGAATGAAGGCGCACATTCAGCAACCAGGGGTAATTTGAATGTCTGCATCTCTGTTGGAGATTGTCGATCTGGGAGATGGTGAAATCGTCCTGCAACGTGCGGATGCCGACTCCGAACCACTGGTATCCATCCGTTTCTCTGACGAATCGCGTGTATACCTTATGGACAACGGGCTCGAGGTCGCCAAGGCGATGATCCAGGCCGGGATCCAGGCGGCGGCTGCGATTGCCGAACAGGTGGAGCAGGAGACGGCGACGGGCACCACCGCGCGCATGCTGCACTGATTAAATGCTCCAACCACCCCATAAGTCCGGACCAGTGCCAGGCTTACCAGGTGGTTGCAGCACTATCCGCGCCGCAGCACCCCGACACTGATCCCCTCGATCGCAAACGCCCGCTCCCTCAGGTCGACCCTGATGGGCTCGTAGTCGGGGTTCTCCGGCAGCAGTTCCAGCAGGTGTTTTTGCCCGGTACGGCGCAGGCGCTTGACCGTGACTTCATCCTCGATCCGCGCGACCACGATGTCGCCGTTATTGGCTTCCCGGGTACTGTGTACCGCCAGCAGGTCGCCATCGAGAATTCCCACATCGACCATGCTGTCGCCCTGTACCACCAGGAAGTAGTCCGCCCGTGGCTTGAAGAAGGTCGGCGGCAGGTCGCAGTACTCCTCGATATTCTGCTCCGCCAGCACCGGGTCTCCCGCTGCAACCCGGCCCACGATGGGGATGCCGGCACTTTCGGGCAACCGGATACCGCGGGATGCGCCGGCGATCATCTCGATGGCACCCTTGCGGGCCAGTGCCTTGAGATGTTCCTCCGCGGCGTTCGCGGACTTGAAACCCAGCTCGCGGGCGATATCGGCGCGGGTGGGGGGGTAGCCCGTCTGGTCGATATGCTGGCGAACCAGATCGAGCACTTGCTGTTGGCGCGAGGTGAGCTTTTCCATCACAGGTACCGTGGTTATTTATACAGGTGCTGTGATTATATACAGTATTGGCGCGCCGGCACAACTGCCTCCCGGGCGGGAGAGCAGCAGGGAAAATACCACCCCCGGGGGGAAGTCAGTAATCGTCGACCCCGTACATGGTATCGGGCTCGATAAAACTGAGGGGGCTGGTCCACTCCTCGGGGTGATAGGGCAGGTCGGGGTCCAGCAGGTCCTCGTCGTCCAGCTCGAAAGCCGAACGCCAGTCCTCCGGCGCCGCCGCGCGCTGGGGCATCATTTCCCGCCAGGCGTCCAGGTCGAACTCCGCCACTTCGCCATCCAGGTACTGGATTTCAATCGAAAGGGAATCGGGATCCCAGTCGACGACTTCGAACAGCGCGTCTATCTGCGTGTCCTTGTACCATTTGCCCACAATCGGGTGCTGCATTTTCATTTTCTTCATCGCCTTTCTTCCCTCTGGCAAATCAAAATAACATGCTGGCATCGCCTGTCCATTATGGGAAATAGGCATATAGATTGAACTTCAAATTCCGTTCATTTTTCGCATAAATGTTTTCAAAAGAGATCAAGCGGTTGCGCGCTATATCAAGAGTTGACTTAAGGCTGCTATCGCTTTTATATACCCATTGTGTGCTGATTGGCGGTGTCTGAAATAAAAAATGGGTCTAAAAAACCCCTTGCCGGGCTTGAATTCAAGCCGGCTCGTCGCGTGTCGTGAAATACAATGAAATGGCTCTCTGTACCTGGTTGCCACCAGTGAAACATCTGTTCCCGGAGCATTACACATGAAGCAGCTCGGTATCATAGGCGGCACCGGTGTCAGTGACCTTGACGGTCTCGCCAGGGTGGCCTCGCACCGGCCCGATACACCCTTTGGCGCGAGCTCCGGGGCGATAGAAGAGGGCCTGCTCGACGACTGCCGCGTATTTTTCCTGCAGCGCCATGGCAGGCCGGCGCTCATCCCCCCGCACCTGGTGAACTATCGCGCCAACCTGTGGGCGCTGCAGTCGCTGGGGGTCACCGAGATCGTCGCGATCAATGCTGTGGGCGGTATCGCGGCGGCCATGCAACCCGGGGTGCTGGTGATCCCGGACCAGCTCGTCGATTACACCTGGGGGCGGGAGCACACCTTTGATGACGGCAGCGACGGCCAGCTCCGGCATATCGATTTCACGGAACCCTACAGCCGCGAACTGCGCATGGCGCTGCTGGCGGCGGCCCGCAGCTGCGATATCGCATGCCAGGGCGCAGCGGTCCACGGTGTCACCCAGGGCCCGCGGCTGGAAACGGCGGCCGAAATCCGCCGGATGGCGGCGGATGGCTGTGACGTGGTGGGTATGACCGGTATGCCGGAGGCGTCCCTGGCGCGGGAACTCGGCCTCGCCTACGCCTCGGTGTGCATGGTGGTGAACCCCGCGGCGGGCCTGGGGCAGGAGCCGATCTCGCTGGCGATGATGCGGGAGATCCTGGAGCGGGAGGCGGGTGTAGTGGCGCGCCTGCTGCGGTCCCTGGTGGGGCAGCGCTACCGCCGCTGATTATCCGCCCTGGCTTGCGCCCGGAACCTCACCCAGTGCGCTCGCCTCCTCCACCGCGATCGCGCCCAGCTGCTCCGCCGTGACCGCTGTGAACTTGATGATCATGCCCAGCATCGGGTGGTCGATATAGTGAATCTCGCCGCTGCGCATGCGCCGCGTCTGCTGCAGCAGTACCGCGTGCCGGTATGGGTAGACCGGCGCCACGACCTCTTCTGCGGTCTCGGCTCCCATACCCTCCGGGACCTCGCCCTCGATACCAGTCACGGCCGCCGCGCCCCCGGTCGCAGCACCCGCGGCAGTCCCTGCGACTGCAGTATTTCCGGCGGGATCCGCTTCCACACCGGCCTCCGCAGCGCCGTCAGTCGGCGAGGCGGCGGTCATATCGCCCATCGCCGAGGCCACGTCGATGACCTGCTCTTCCTCGATGACCAGCGATGGCGGGCCGAAAGGGGGGGCGGGCATCCGCCAGGTCCCCGGGAGGTATTCGCCGGCGGTGTTGAGCCACAGGTTGGTTTCCACCTGGAGGTAGCGGGACAGGTACAGCTTGATTGTGCCCTGCAGCCGCGGCCACTGCCGGGTGTCGCCGGAGCGATCCAGCACGATGGGCAGGCTGCTCGCCTCCGCGGCCACCGGTTGCACCCAGGTTTCGTGAAACAGGAGTGAGTAGCGCCCGCTGCGCTGCATCAGCGCCGCCTTGCCGCTCAATTCCTGGTAGCTGCGGGGCAGCAGGACGAAGGGTCGCGGCAGGGATGGCGGGGCCGCTACCGGCAGGGACACCCCGGGGCCCGCAGCTGTGGTTTCGCCGGCTGCGGGCTGGGGAGAGCCGGTCACCGGTTCGGAGTACACGGGTTTCAGCGGCGCGGGTGCAGTGCCGGGCGCGGGGGCAGCCTGCCCGCTGGCCGGGGCGGTTGCCGCGGGCCACTGCCCGGGTGCGGCGCCCTCGCCCGGCACAGGGCCGGTGAGCACCGTGATGATCTGCCGGCCGTACTCGTCAATAATGCTTTCGCCGCCAAATTCATCCCGGTTCCCGACGACCTGTGCCGGGTCCACCAGGAAGCGCGATGCGGTTGGGTAGGCGAGGGTCGGCGTGGGATCCCACTGTTCGGGACTTCCGGCGCCGGCCGGCTGTGCGGTCGATTCGTTCGCGAATACCAGCACCTCCACCCGGAACCAGCGCTGGTCCTGTGCCAGGCCGGTGGCGCTGCCCAGCAGGGCGAGTGCAGCGAGTGCAGGGGTGATCAGCTTGACTGTTAATGTAGGCATCAGGCGGCGTTTTCCGTGGCGTCGTTGGCAAATAAATCCAGCAGTTGTTCGACATACTGCTGGCGCTCCCGGTTATCCGGCAGCTGTCGTTGGAAGCGCAGGCGAGTTCCCCCTGCGAGTTTATACGTACGGGGATCGGACTGGACCAGCTTCACGAGGCTGATGGGGTGAACCCGGGTGTTGGTGTTGAAGTCGATACTACCACCCTCCGGGCCCGCTTCAATGGCGCGGATGCCCAGTTGCTGTGCCCGCAGTCGCAGCTGCGAAACCGTGAACAGGTTTTTCACCTGCCCCGGCAGCAGGCCGAAGCGGTCGATCATCTCCACCTGCAGGTCCCGCAGCTCACCGTCGTCGGCGGCAGCGGCTATGCGCTTGTACAGGATGAGCCTGCTGTTGATATCGGGCAGGTAATCCTCGGGTATCAGCGCCGGCATATGCAGTTTTATTTCCGAGCCCTGTTCCAGCGGCCCGTCCACGTCGGGAATCTCCCCGCGCTTCAGTGCGGCCACCGCGCGTTGCAGCATCTGCATGTACAAGCCGAAGCCGACACTGTGAATCTGGCCGCTCTGCTCGTCTCCGAGCAGTTCGCCGGCGCCGCGAATTTCCAGGTCGTGGGTGGCCAGCAGGTAGCCCGCACCCAGGTCACCCGCGGCCTCGATGGCCTCCAGCCGTTTGCCCGCATCGGGCGTTATAGCCGAGCGGGGAGGGCACATCAGGTAGGCGTAGGCCTGGTGGTGTGAACGCCCCACGCGGCCGCGCAACTGGTGCAGCTGGGCGAGGCCGAACTTGTCTGCGCGCTCGATGATGATGGTGTTGGCATTGGGAATATCTATGCCCGTCTCGATAATCGTTGTGCACACCAGGATATGGTGGCGCTGGTGGTAGAACGAGGACATTACCTGTTCGAGCTGGGTTTCGCGCATCTGGCCGTGCGCGACGCCGATGCTCAGGTCCGGCAGCAGTTCCCGCAGCTTGCGGGCGGTTTCCTCGATGGTCTTGACCTCGTTGTGCAGGTAGTAGACCTGGCCGCCGCGCAGGGTCTCCCGCAGCACCGCCTCCTTCACCAGGCCGATGTTGTGCTCCCTGACGAAGGTCTTGATGGATAGTCGCCGCGCCGGCGGGGTGGCGATAATGGACAGGTCGCGCATGCCTCCCATGGCCATATTCAGGGTCCTGGGAATGGGTGTGGCGGTGAGGGTCAGCACGTCCACCTCGGAGCGCAGGGCCTTGATGGCCTCTTTCTGCTTGACCCCGAAGCGATGCTCCTCGTCGATGATCAGCAGTCCCAGGTCGGCGAAGCGAAAATCAGTCTGCAGCAGCTTGTGGGTGCCGATGAGGATATCGGTCTTGCCTGCCGCCACGCGGCGCGTGACTTCGGCCAGTTCCTTCGACGACCTGAAGCGGGAGACCACCTCGATGTTGACGTCCCAGCCGGCAAAGCGGTCGCTGAAGGAGTTGAAGTGCTGCTGGGCCAGCAGGGTCGTGGGAACCAGCACGGCGACCTGCTTGTTGTTGCCGGTGGCGAGGAAAGCGGCCCGCATCGCGACCTCGGTCTTGCCGAAGCCGACGTCGCCGCAGACCAGGCGATCCATCACCCGGGGGCTCTGCATATCCGCGATAACCGCGTCGATGGTCGCCTGCTGGTCCGGGGTCTCCTCGAAGGGAAAGCCAGCGGCGAATTGCTCGTAATCCTGCTGCAGGGGCGCAAAGGCAAAACCCTCCCGGGCCTCGCGCCGGGCGTATACCTCCAGCAACTGGGCCGCCACGTCGCTGGCCTTTTCGCTGGCCTTGCGGCGGGCCTTTTCCCACTGGTCCGAACCCAGCCTGTGCAGCGGCGCCAGGTCCGGGTCGGAACCGGCATAGCGACTTACCAGGTGCAGTGATGCGACCGGCACGTACAGGCGCGAGCCCTCGGCGTATTCCAGGGCGAGGAATTCCGCCTCCTGGTCGTCGACCGTCAGGGTCTGCAGGCCGATATAGCGACCGACGCCGTGTTCGAGGTGTACCACCGGCACGCCCTCGCGCAGCTCGTTGATGTCGCGGAAGACGTTGGCAACCGCCGTGTCCTCGGCCTGCCGGCCGCGGCGCCGGCGGCGCTGGGCCACGCGGTCGCCGAACAGCTGTGCCTCGCACACCAGGGTGGGCAGGCCCGGGCCGAAATACATGCCCCGGTCGAGCGGGGCGGTGGCGATGGCAAACTCCGCGCCCGAGGCGATGAACGCATCCCAGTCCCGGGCCTCCGGCGGCTCCAGGCCGTGCTCCCGCAGTGACTCAAGCAGTATCTCGCGACGGCCCGCCGACTCGGCGCACAGCAATACCGGCCCCTGGTGTTCGCGCATGAAATGCACCAGCTGCTCGGTGGGCGACTGCCTGCGCTGGTCCGACGCCAGGCTCGGCGGCGGCCTGACCCCGGTCTGCTGGTGCACCGGTGCATCGGGGCTGTGGCGCAGTTCGAGTACCGCGTACCTGCCCAGGATCTGGTAGAGCTCTTCGACCGGGGTGAAGCCGCGCCCGGGGGGCAGCAGCGGGCGGCGGGGATCGATGCCGTACTCCTCGAACCGGGTAGTGACCTCATCCCAGAAGTGGCGGGCGCTGCCATGATGGTCGCCGCTGGTGATAATCGCGGTATTGTCCGGCAGGTAGTCAAACAGGGTGGCGCATCGTTCGAAAAACAGCGGCAGGTAATATTCACATCCGCCAGGACTGCGCCCCGCGCTGACCTCGACATAGACCGGGCACTGGTCGGGATCCGTATCGAAGCTGTCGTACCAGTTCATCTGGAAGCGGCTGATCGCGCCCCGGTCAAGGGGGTACTCCCGGGCCGGCAGCAGGTTGATCGCATCCACCTTGTCCACGGTGCGCTGGGTCTCCGGGTCAAAGGTGCGCAGGCTGTCGACCTCGGCATCGAGCAGGTCGATCCGGTAGGGCAGCTTGCTGCCCATCGGGTAAATGTCGAACAGCGAGCCCCGCAGCGCGAACTCACCGTGCTCGTATACCGTCTCCACGTTGGCGTAGCCGTTACGCTGCAGGTCGCGGCGGAAAGCGTCGATATCAAGGGTCTGGCCCGCCTGGAGCACAAGGCTGGAGGCGGCGATATAGTCGGTGGGTGCGAGCCTGTGCATCAGGGTCGGGATCGGCACCACCAGGATACCTGCGTTCATGCGGCGCAGCCGGTGCAGGGTATGCAGGCGTTCGGAGATGATGTCCTGGTGGGGCGAAAAGTTGTCGTAGGGCAGGGTCTCCCAGTCGGGAAACGCCAGGATTTCGGTGTCTTGCGCCAGGAAAAAGGGCAGCTCCCGCTCCAGCGCCAGGGCCGAGCTGGTGTCCGCGGTGATCACCAGCAGCAACTGGCCGGGGCGGGCCAGCTCGGCAATGCAGCGCGCTTCGGCACAGCCCGCGAAGGGCCCCAGCGCGGTGCGGGTGGCGCTCCGGCTGGGCCAGGGCGTGTTTTTTACCAGTGTGGAGAACATAGGCCTTGGATTAGGGGTGGCGAGGCGGTCCGGGTGGGGCGCTATTGTAGCGTCAAGCAGCTGTCGAGCTCCAGCGAAGACGGACCGGCCCGGGTTCAAAAGAGGCAATAGCAACTTGCACCCCCCTGATGCTCCGACGATAATACCCAGCCCCCGGCCCGCGCCCTCAAAGGAAGGTAGCCCAAAGTGACCCAACGCAAGCGACCACGTCCCGATGATTACTTCAAAAACTGGAAAGAGCGCGAGGCGCTGGCCGAGGGGATGATCCCGCTCGTGGGCCGCCTGTCCCGGGAAAAGAACGTGAAGTGCTATATGTATGGCAGGACACTGGTTAACAGATCGGTGCTGCAGATCATGAAGGACCACCGCTATGTGCGGCAGGTCGAGGGCAACGAGCTGTCCGAGTTCGAGACGTATCCGGTGTTTACCCATCTGGCCGGGCTCGACCTCGGCCCGGCCCATATCGACGTGGGCCGGCTGGCGGTGCGTTACCAGGAGGAGGGCATCGGCGCCGGTCTGAGCCTCGAGCAGTACATCGAGCGCGAGCTGGCGGACCTTATCGGCAACAAGGTCAAGCCCCTGGAGCAGCCCCAGGACGTGGTGCTGTATGGTTTTGGCCGTATCGGCCGGCTGATGGCCCGTATCCTGATCGAAAAGACCAACGGCGGCGACTGCCTGCGCCTGCGCGCCATCGTGGTGCGCAAGGGCAAGGCCCCCAACGACCTGGTCAAGCGTGTGAGCCTGTTGCGCCGGGACTCGGTGCATGGCGCTTTTGACGGTACCATCCGGGTGGACGAGGAGCGGCAGTCATTTATCGCCAATGGCAACGAGGTGAAGGTGATCTACGCCGACGCCCCGGACAACATCGATTACACCCAGTACGGCATCAACAACGCGATAATCATAGACAATACCGGCGCCTGGCGCGACGAGGCGGGGCTGTCCCAGCACCTCAAGAGCAAGGGGGCGAGCAAGGTTATCCTGACGGCCCCGGGCAAGGGCAACCTGAAAAATATCGTCGCCGGTATCAACAGCGACCAGATCGAGCCCTCCGACACGATCATCTCCGCCGCATCCTGCACCACCAACGCGATCGCTCCGCCGCTCAAGGCCATGGACGACGAGTTCGGTATCGTCGCCGGACACGTGGAGACCGTGCACGCCTATACCAACGACCAGAACCTGACGGACAACTACCACAAGGCGTCCCGCCGCGGCCGCAGCGCGCCGCTTAACATGGTCATTACTGAAACAGGGGCCGCCAGCGCCGTGGGCAAGGTGCTGCCCCAGCTGCAGGGCAAGCTCAGCGGCAACGCCATTCGGGTGCCCACGCCCAATGTCTCGATGGCCATCCTCAACCTCACCCTGGAAAAGGCAGTCACCAGGGAGGAGGTAAACGAGTTCATGCGCAACCAGGCGCTGCATTCGACCCTGCGCAGGCAGATTGATTACTCCGGCTCGCCCGAGGTGGTTTCCACTGATTTCGTCGGCTCCCGGCACGCCTGTATTTTTGATGCCCAGGCCACTATCGCCAATGGCAAGCAGGTGGTGATGTACCTCTGGTACGACAACGAATTCGGCTACAGCTGCCAGGTGCACCGTGTGCTGGAGCGCATGGCCGGCATACATTTCGCCGTTTACCCGAAGGAGGGCTGATTCGCCGCCCGATTCCCGCTGTCTTTAGCCCGTGCTGTGAAACATTACCGATGGGGTTTGTTGACATCCGTAAAACTGGTTCCGAATCCGAGAAGCGGGGGCTGTCCGGTGGTGTTTTATGGAGCCATTCCGCTATAATGCGCGCGGTCTGGCTTCCGTCACGCACCGCTACAGTGTGCACACGGGGCTCTCGCCCCCAGGACGGCTACAGCCCACCCACAATCGTTCAGTTTCTTTAGGCAGATCCTATGGTCAAGATCAAGCGGGGCATGGACATTCCTATCCAGGGAGCTCCCCAACAGGTAATAGAGGACGCACCCGCGGCGCGCGCCGTTGCTTTGGTGGGCTTTGACTATGTGGGCATGAAGCCGACGATGGAAGTACGGGAGGGCGAGCGGGTCAAGCTGGGCCAATTGCTCTTTACGGACAAGAAGACCGAGGGCGTGCGCTACACAGCCCCTGCCAGCGGCACTGTCTCCGCCATTAACCGTGGCGCCAAGCGAGTCCTGCAGTCCGTCGTCATTGACGTCGAGGGCGATGAGGCCGTGGCGTTCCCGAGCTTCACCGCCGATGCCGCGACCGCACTGGATGCCGCCGCCATTCGCGCGCAGCTGAATGAAAGTGGCCTGTGGACCGCACTGCGCAGCCGACCC
>Ga0224505_10002218_pt1 | contig 11573 bp, 10 predicted proteins | sample SF_Jan12_sed_USG_FD_169102 | JGI IMG/M metagenome (GOLD analysis project Ga0224505, IMG submission 169102) | Sediment microbial communities from San Francisco Bay, California, United States - SF_Jan12_sed_USGS_4_1 | ecosystem: Environmental > Aquatic > Marine > Sediment | place: USA: California...
GCACTCCAGGTTCGCCTCGTGATTGTTCATTGCCGCGAAAACCAGCTCGATCTCGGGGTGGAAGCTGACCCTCTCCCAGAAGTCGCGGTCGAGGGCGTCACCGCGGATCACCCGACGGCCGTCGCGTCGATGGCGATCCACCGCCGCCTGCGAGCGGTCAACGCCCACCACCCCCGATGCGAGGGTCGCCACCATGGCGTCGAATGCTCCAGTGCCCACTCGCCCCATCCCGAACACCAGCTGTCGTGCCGCCCCCAGGTCCACAACCGCGTCGTCTGCCACGATGGGCACCCGTTCGAGGCGCGCCAGCCGGGCTGCCCACCGTTCGTACAGGTCGTACCGGCGAGGCGTCACCAAAGACGCGATGGCAAATGACATCGCCACCGTGACGGCGAGCACCGAGACCCAGCGGGAGTCGATGAGATCCGCGGTCAGAGCCGCCGCCGCCACGATCAACCCGAATTCGGAGTACGTGGAGAGAGTGAGCGCAGCGTGGAGCGACGTCCGGGCTCGGAGCCTGAAGCGAGTGAGCAGCCACAGCGTGGCTCCTCCCCGGAGCGCAATCAACGCGAGCAAGCCGACTGCTACCGACCACGCGAGGGGCTCGGGCACGCCCACCAGGCCGATCGACAGGAAGAAGCCGACCAGCAACAGGTCCTTCAGCCCGAGAAGACGATCGGCCATCTCTCCCGACCGAGGGTGCCGAGCCAAGAGAATGCCGACTACCAGCGCGCCTAAGTCGGCCTTCAAACCAACGAGATTGAACGACTCCGCACCGACCACCACGGCCAGCGCGAAACCGAAGAGCAACAGGATCTCTCCATGCCCGGCCTTCGTGAGAATCCACTCGAGAAGCGGGCGTGCGACAACCAGGCCCAGTACAACCGCTACCGCCCAGATCGAAGGCCACGATCCACTCGACCCAACCAGGAAGGCGACGGCGATGAGGTCCTGGATTATGAGCACTCCGATGGCGATCCGCCCATTGAGCGAGGAGGCTTCGTTTGTCTGTTCGAGCGACTTGACCGCGTAGACCGTCGAAGAAAACGACAAGGCGAACGCGATGACCAGAGCGGCGCCGACATCCAGTTCGTCTGCCAGGGGCCAGCCCCATCGACCGAGACCCAGAAGAAGCAACGCCAGAGCACCGGTCCATCCGACCGACACCGCCATGGTCGTACCCCATACGCGGGGTTGACGCAGGCTGTTGATGTCCAGCTTCAGTCCGATCCCGAACAACAGCAACAGGATCCCGGCATCGCCGAGGGCCTCGATGGTCGGGGTGGTATCGAAGCCGAGCTCGCCGGCCACGAATCCCGCCAGGAGGTACCCGACCAGCGGCGGGAGCCCAACCGTGCGAGCGATGAACCCAAATGCAAACGCCGCGAGCACGAGCCAGCCGTCCATGTGCCCATGTTGTCACGATCCGAGGCCCACCGCGGTCGAGTGGTCCGAGGCGAGTCCGGGATCTCTTGGCGCACGCCTCGTCTAGAGCCGTTCGGCCCTCGCTCGGTGGAGCCATCGCCGATACCTTCCCCATGAGGTCATGCGTGTACTCGTGGTTTCCCTCAACCGAGGGCGCGGTAGCGGAGGGGTGACTCGTCAGCAGGCGATGGCGCTCGCCGCCGCCGGCCACGAGGTGACGCTCCTCCACGCCGGGACGCCTCTTCCGATGGCCAACATCGACCTGAGAGAGGTCGAACTGTCGCGAGGCGTGCTGCCGGTCCACGAATACCTGCCGCGCGGTTCCGAGAGCCAGATGCCTGCAGCCGAGATGTCGGCTGGCTTGGCTTGGTCGATCGTCAACGACTTCCAGGTAGCCCTCGATGACCTCACCGAACGGCCCGATGTCATTCTTGCTCACCACGCCAACCTGTCGACGATCGCTTGTGCGAGCGCGGCCGGTCGCTGGGACATCCCCTACGTCGTGTTCGCCCATGGAACCGGTGTGGAACCCCGTCTCGGTGGTGGATACCGGGACACGATCTGGCGGGCGATCGCAGAGGCGTTGCGGGAGTCCGCGGGGATCATCGTCACCACCCGATATGTCCGCGACGAATTGGTCCGAAGGGTCGTCGACATTCCGGCGCATCGGTTCATCACGCTGCCATGTGGCGTCGACACACGGGAGTTCCAACCCACGGAGAGCACCGCGATGCGGGATCGTTTCGACCTCCCGGAGCAGTTCGCAATCTGCGCGGGTGCTCTCATCCCGGCGAAGGGGCCCCAGAACGTCGTTGAGGCATCGAAACACTACGCCGACCTCGCTCCCACCGTCTTCATCGGGGAAGGGTCGGCAAGGCGAGAGCTCGAACGTGCGCTCGATCGGCGCGGGACGTTCCTCGGGTTCGTGTCGGACGCCGAGAAGGCAGCGCTCTTCAACGAGGCATCGGTTCTCGTGGCGGCACCGGACAAGCGAGAACACTTCGGGATCATCTACGCGGAAGGTCTGGCGTCGGGCGCGGTCCCGGTTGCCTACCGCGGTGGGGGAGTGGATTCGATCGTGACCGCGGAGACCGGCATCCTCACCGATCGGACACCGGAGTCACTCGGGTCCGCCGTGAGATTCCTCCTCGAGCGGCCCGATACTCGCAAACTCCTGGCCCGGCGCGGCCGCAGACGCGCCGAAACCCACTTCGATGCAGATTCCCTGAGTCGGCACTTCGTCGAGTGGTTGACCGGGATCGTACGAGCGCACCGGCCGCCGCTGGTCGGAGCGCCGGTTTCGTGGCCGGGCTGGACGAGCGAGGAGGCGGTATGAGTGAGTGGACGGAAGCCGAGGTGCTGGCCGAGTTGGACCGGATGGTCGACGCCGGCGAGTTGGTAGGGCAAGGAGGAGCGTTTCTTGGTCTCGCCGACGGCCTCGTGGAGCGTTTCTTACACACAGGAAGCTTCGGGATCGCCGAAGATCCATTTGGTGGCAAGGACGCATCGCTCCTGTCGGATGATCATGCCTACTACCTCATGTTGTGGCGAATCTTCGACCAGACACCGGCTGCCGCCCTGGCAGACTTCGCCATCAAAGTGCGGCGGATCCTCGCCAAGAGGGTTTTCAAGTCGGTCGGTGAGGACGTCATCTTCCACCACGACGTCTACATCTTGTCCGGGAGGAACACTTCGCTCGGCAACGGGGTGTTCGTCAATCGGGGGGCCACTATCGACGACCGGGGGCCCATCACCATCGGCGATCACACGATGATCGCGGCCGGGGCGATCCTGACGACGCATGGCCACATCCTCGACGATTTCTCGAAGCCGCTCCCTTTCGGGGGTCGGACCGCGGCCCCGATCGCGATTGGCTCGAACAGTGTCATTGGCTTCCGGTCGGTCGTGATGCCGGATGTGACCATCGGGGACCGAGTGATTGTGGCGTCGAACTCGGTGGTCACGTCCGACATTCCCGATCGTTGGATTGTGGGCGGTCTGCCGGCCAAGAAGATCAAGGAGATCGTCCCCAGGGACTATTCCGACGGTTCACCCGCCAACGCCTGACCCGGCACCACCCCCGTCCCCGCCAACCCAGGGTTGGTTGCGTGGATATCCACTTCCTCAACCCTGGGTTGGCGGCACGACGCGGGGAGCGAGATCCGAGAGCGGGGTCTGTTCCGTAGTGTCTACGGAGTTGAAGGGAGACCCATGTTTCGGATTCGCAGGTTCCTCACCGTCGTCGTTGGAGTTGCTCTCGTATTTGGCGCCTCACCCGCGCTCGCTCACGAGTCCTTGCCCGACGTCATCGACCTACCCGGAGGCTTCTTCCCTGAGGGGATCGCTATCGGCCCCGGCTCTCAGGTCTACACCGGTTCGCTCGTCGATGGCGCGATCTGGAAAGGCGACCTTCGCTCTGGTCGTGGAGTGGTGTTGGTCGAAGGCACGGAAGGCAACCTGGCGGTGGGGCTCGACTTCGACCGCGGGAACCTGTGGGTGTCTGGCGGTCTCGGGGCCGAAGGGCGGGTCTACGACGCCCGGACCGGCGATCTCCTCGCCGCCATCCCGTTGGGGGCCGGAGGGTTCATCAACGACGTGATCGTCACCCGGCGTGCCGCCTACTTCACCAACTCATTCGTCCCCGAGATCTACGAGGTCCCCCTCGACCACAGCGGCAACCCCACCGGACCGGCTCGCACGATCATGCTCGCCGGCGACTTCCAGTTCGAACCCGGGCAGTTCAACGCCAATGGCATCGAGGCCACGGCGAACGGTCGACGGCTCATCGTGGTGAACAGCTTCTTCGGTGAGATATACACCGTCGATCCGACCACCGGGGAAGCGCGGCTGATCGATCTTGGTGGCGTTGCCGTGAACGGTGACGGACTCGTCCTCGCGGGGCGTACCCTGTACGCGGTTGAGGGTTCGAAGAACCAGATCACCGAAATACGCCTAGCCCCTGGTTCGGGTTCAGGTGCCGTGGTCGGGGCCTTGACGAGCAGTCTCTTCGATGTCCCGACGACCGCTGCCCGCTTCGGTCACAGCCTCTACGCGGTGAATGCGAAGTTCGGGACACCCCCACTACCCACGACGCCCTACGAGATCGTGCGCGTGTCTCGCTGAGGCGAGCCGAGGCCGGGGTCACGCCGGGGTAGTGGCCCGGGTGGCCCTGGCCAGCGCTTCGACGATTTCGGGCGCGGGTTCGAGCCCGAGACCGTTCATGACCGCCTCGTATCGTCTGTACGCGGTGATTGCATCCCCCCGCCTCCTCACTGCTCCGAGCGCAGTGATGAGCTCTGCCCACAGCGGCTCCCGGTACGGTGCCTCGCTCAGCATGCTGTCGAGCATCGGGATCGCCCGGGTGTAGTGACCAACCGAGAGCTCGGCTCTGATGAGTGTTTCGGAGACGCCCTGACGGAGCTGATCGAGACGGATCGACTCGAGACGGAACGGGTCAACGTCGGCCAGATCGCAATAGGCAGGCCCGCGCCACAGCCCAAGCGCGCTTCGCGCCAGTTCGGCCGCGCGCGCCGGGCGGCACTCGAGTGCCTCCTCGGCGAGGGCCGCGTCGCGTTCGAACACACACGCGTCAATGTCGTCGACTCCCGCAAGAAGCACGTAGGCATGGTCCTCCATCACGAGCGCGTCGTGTCCCAACAGCTCCCGCACCTTGGTGGCGAGGGTGTGAACGCTGGTCTCGAGCGCCGATGGAGGATCCCCGCCCCACACGAGATCCACCAGTGTGTCGGTTCGAACCGCATGGTTGACCGACACCACGAGACCTGCGAGGAACGTTCTGAGATGGGCGCCGAGAGAGCGCGTCTCGCCGTCTGCCAGCACCTTGACGGGGCCCAAGACCAGGATTCTTGGCGGCTGCATGCTCTTTGAGCCTTTCGACTTCAGCGTATGGCGCAGCTCCAGGTCCTTCCAGGGCCTCCCGTCCCGAATGCGTCCGGCATGAGCGCTGAGTGCGTCCTTCTCGATTCCGGCGGTTGGGGGTCGCGAGATGATCGAAGTAGTGAAAGGAGGTGTTGAGGTGACAACGACACTCGAGCGACCCCGTGTCGAGGAGTCGCAAGTGCGGCCGCCGCAGGTCACTCCTCCTACCCCGCTGGTGAGGTGGATTCCGTGGCTGACCATGCTGGTTGTGGTCGTCATCGGAGCGGTGGCATTGTGGATCGCCAGTGAACCCGATGGGAGCTTTGACCGGGTCGAGGAGATTCGATTCGAGCTGATTCGGGACCGGGTGATCCTGCCGGACGTCTCGGCGATCACGGCAGAACAGAACCGGTTCTTGAGCCTGCGAGACCAAGGACGGCCCCAGGACACCAGCTTCGCCACGGTCGAAGAGCTTCGTTTCGAAGGGCTCCGGCCAGAGAGCTGACTGATTCGATCCCACCCCGCGACAACGCGGGGTGGGATCGCGGCTTCGATCTTCACGCGTAGCGGGTGACTGCCGCCCTACGCGCCCGCCAACCCAGGGTTGGATGCGTGGAATTCCACTCCCTCAACCCTGGGTTGGCTGCGCGGCGCGTACGATCGCTCGGATGCGGAGGCGTGGGGGTTCGATCGACTCGAGGACCGGTTGGGCTGTTGGCCTGCTGACCGCGTCAAAGCTGGTGCTCAACTCGGGGTTCCGTTTCGTGTATCCCTTTCTCCCGGCTCTCGGTCGGGGCCTCGGCGTAGATCTCCAACAGATGGGATTGGTGCTCTCGGTGCGGTGGGGAGTGGGATTCACAGCCCCGATCGCCGTCCGTGCGGTCGCGCCGAGGGGGCAGAGCCGGCGGCTGCTGATCACCGGACTGGCCGTCTTCGCTTTCGGGTCGTTCGTCACGGCTGTCTCGGGTGTCTTCGTGGGGGCGATCATCGGGTTCGCGTTCATGGGTTTGGGCAAACCTCTGTTCGACATCGGCGCTCAGACCCACGTCTCCGAGCGTGTTCCCTACGCCCGCCGCGGTCGCGTGCTGGGCATCCTCGAGATGTCATGGGCAGGCGGCTTCCTCATAGGCGCTCCGGTCGCAGGTTGGCTCATCGACCGGGGCGGTTGGGACCTGCCGTTCTGGACCGTCGGGTCGGCGGCGCTCCTCCTGGTCGGGGTCGTCGGATGGCTCTTCGCAGGAGCTGCGGCATCGACCGCCAACGGCGCGACCGGCACCGACCGGCCCTGGTCTCAATCGTTGGTCTTTCTCATCACCGTTGCCGCGTCCGCTGCAGCACTGGAGATCGTTCTGGTCACCATGGGTGCGTGGCTAGAGGGGGCCTTCGGGCTGACGCTCGCAGCGCTGGCCGGGGTCGGTTCGCTGATCGGCGTGGCGGAACTCACCGGTGAGGGGCTGATGGTTGCTTTCATAGACAGGATCGGGAAGCGGAACGCCTTCGCCTTGGCGCTCTCGACCGCTGCCGCCGCCCTCGTCGTGCTGTCGTTCGTCTCCGACCGCGCCGGACCATCGCTCTTTGCCATGTTCGTGGTGATGATGACCTTGGAGTTGGCCGTGATCTCCGCGATTCCGCTCGCGAGCGAGTTCCGCCCGTCGAATCGATCTCGATTCCTCAGCTGGTGGCTGGTCGCGGGGGGTATCGGCCGCATCTTCGCCGACCTCGTGTCGCCACGGCTGTACGAAACGTCGGGCATGCCCATGGTGAGTCGCGTCGCCGCGGTGACGGCGCTCATGGGCGCCGCCTTGCTGATGATCGGTGTACGCGAACTCGAGTGATTCGCCGGATATCGTCGTCACGCGGATCTGCGAGAATCTGATGATGAAGGTGGAACTACGCAGCGACAACGCCGTCGGCGTGGCGCCCGAGATGCTGGCGGCGCTGGCGGCCGCCAACCACGGCACGGAACTCGCGTATGGCGGCGACACCTACACCGAGCATCTTCACAATCTTGTCCGGGAGGTGTTCGAGCACCCGTCCGCCCGGGTGTTCCCGGTGACCACGGGGACTGCGGCCAATTCCATCGGCCTGTCGGCTATGGCGCCGCCTTGGGGGGCGGTCCTTTGCCAGCACAACGCCCACATCATCGTGAATGAGGGTGGAGCGACCTCGATGTTCGGTGCGGGTCTGGTGATGAAGGGTCTCGGGGGCGATTCGTTCAAGATCGACCCTGCCGAACTCGAGTCCTTTCTCGAGGCCACCGGATGGGGAGACCCGCATGTTTCCCAACCGGCCGTCGTCTCGCTCACCTCCCCCACCGAATACGGGACGGTGTACCAGCCGAAGGAGGTCGCGACCGTGGCGGAGATCGCACGCAGGTGGAACCTGGGTGTGCACATGGATGGAGCCAGATTCGCCAACGCCGCGGCGCGGCTCGGGTGCTCGCCGGCCGACCTGACCTGGAGGGCAGGCGTCGACGTGCTCACGCTTGGTGCCACGAAGAACGGGGCCATGAGCACCGACGCCATCGTGAGCTTCGACGACGCGGCTTCGGAACAGCTCGTGTATCGAACCAAGCGTGCGGGACACACAGCGTCCAAGATGCGGTTCCAGTCGGCCCAGCTGATCGCCTATCTCACCGACGGCTTGTGGCTCGAGCTGGCAGGGCACGCCAACCGGGCGATGGAACGTCTGGCCTCCGGGCTTGGCCAACTGGATGTCGGATTCGTCAACGACCCCGACGTGAACATCCTCTTCGTGACCATGCCGCCGGACGCCATCGATCGCCTCGCCGAGTCGGGCGTGCTGTTCTACCGGATGGATGAGTCGACTGTGCGGTTCGTGACGGCTTTCGCGACCACCGACGAACAGGTCGACACTGCAATCGCCCTGGTTGGTGCGGCTCTGGGTTGACCTTGCCGGGCCCCGGCGGTGTGGTCTGGGGTACGCTCGGATCACATCTGCGAGGAGGAGACGGTGGCTGGCGTCAGGGTTCTGGTCGGGACCAAGAAGGGCGCGTTCGTGCTCACCGCCGATGGCGCTCGGTGTGAGTGGAAAGTCGATGGCCCTCATTTTGCCGGATGGGAGATCTATCACGTCACAGGCTCGCCGGTGGACCAGAACCGGCTCTATGCATCCCAGTCGACCGGATGGTTCGGACAGCTCATCCAGCGATCGGACGACGGCGGCGTTACGTGGGAACCGATGAACAACGAATTCGTGTACGAAGGAGACGTCGGCACCCACTTGTTCTTTGATGGCACTCCGAGACCGTGGGAGTTCAAGCGTGTCTGGCATCTGGAGCCTTCGCTCGACGACCCGGACACCGTCTACGCCGGTGTCGAGGATGCGGCTCTCTTCAAGTCCACGGACGGCGCAGCGGGCTGGTCCGAGTTGACGGGCTTGCGCGGCCACGGATCGGGCGAGAAGTGGTCTCCGGGCGCGGGTGGGATGGGGCTTCACACCATCGTCCTCGACCCGTCCAACGCCCAGCGGATGTACGTCGCGATCTCCGCTGCCGGTGTGTTCCGCACTGACGACGGCGGCAATACGTGGTCGTCGAAGAACCATGGTCTGGTCTCACCCTGGGAGCTGCCGGATCCCGACGCCGAAGTGGGTCACTGCGTACATCGGATCGCCTTGCATCCGGCCAACCCCTCCACCCTGTACATGCAGAAACACTGGGACGTGAACCGCTCCGATGATGGAGGCGAGACCTGGTACGAGGTGAGCGGCAACCTGCCGAGTGACTTCGGGTTCGTTGTCGATGTCCATGCCCACGAACCTGAGACCATCTACGTGGTTCCGATCAAGAGCGATTCCGAGCACTTCCCTCCGGATGGACGGCTCCGTGTCTACCGAAGCCGCACCGGCGGGAACGAGTGGGAGGCTCTCACCAACGGTCTTCCTCAGGAGCACTGCTATGTCGATGTACTGCGCGATTCGATGGCCGTGGACTCGCTCGACGAGTGCGGCGTCTACTTCGGCACCACCGGCGGGCAGGTGTATTGCTCACCAGACGGCGGCGACACGTGGTCGGCGATCGTGCGGGACCTACCGCCGGTGTATTCGGTGGAGGTGCAGACGCTTCCATGATTCGGGTGCGCCTGCCCTATCACCTGCGCAACCTCGCCGGAACCGGTGCGGAGGTGGAACTCGAGATCGACGGCCCGGTCACGCAGCGCAAGGTCCTCGATGCCCTCGAAGCCCGGTACCCGATGTTGCGCGGGACGATGCGGGACCTCACCACGCACCAGCGCCGCCCCTTCATCCGGTTCTTCGCCTGCCAAGAGGATCTGTCGAACGATGACGTAGACGCGGCGCTACCCGAGGCGGTCGCCACCGGGTGTGAGCCCTATCTGGTGGTCGGATCCATGGCGGGCGGTTGACCGACAGCGGCGATGATGGGCACATGACGTCAGACATCGAAACCGCAGGAATGTCTTTGTTCGAGCCCGTTCCCCGATATTTGAACACGGCCGCGGTGGGACTGCCCACAAGAGCGGCCCTCGCCGAACTCGATCGTCGCATCGACGAGTGGAGGACGGGTCGGTGCGATCCACCGTCGTTCGACGCCGATGTCGCCGGCGCTCGATCCGCCTACGCAGACATCGTCGGAACCGATCCTTCGTCGGTTGCCATGGTCGGCGCCGTGTCGACGGCGGCCGGGCTGGTTGCCGCGTCGCTCCCCGAGGGTTCGGTGGTCCTCGCCGCTCAGGAGGACTTCACCTCGGTGCTCTTTCCGTTCCTCGCCGATGACCGTCTGGAAACCCGCCTGGCCCCGCTCGACGTGCTTCTCGACAGGGTCGATGACGACGTTTCATTGATCGCCGTCAGCGCTGCCCAGTCTGCTGACGGACGGGTGATCGATCTCGATAGTCTCGCCGAGATAGGGGCCCAAGGGGTCCGCACGTACGTCGACACCACCCAGGCGGCCGGGTGGATGCCCATCCACGCAAGCCGCTTCGATGTCACGGCCTGCCATTCATACAAGTGGCTGTGCGCGCCGAGGGGGGTCGGCTTCGTCACGATCGGGAAAGGAGTCGCCGGTTGGCTGAGACCGATCAATGCCGGGTGGTACGCCGGCGACGATCCTTGGCAATCGATCTACGGCCCTCCAGTGCGGCTGGCCGGCGACGCCAGGCGATACGACCTCTCCCCGGATTGGTTCTCCGTTGCGGGTGCAGCCAGGAGCCTCGAGGCTCTCGCTCGACTGGGCACAAGCGCCATCGGCGAAGTCAGCGTGGGGCTGGCCAACCGTTTCCGGGCCCACCTCGACATCGAACCGTCCCCCAGCGCCATCGTCAGCGTCGGCTCCACCGCCGGCGAGCGGCTGGCTGCAGAGGGGTTCGTCACGTCGTCCCGGGCCGGCCGGATTCGCTTGTCCTTCTACATCTACAACACGGTCGACGACGTCGACCGTGCTGCAGAGATCATCGCCGGATCACCCTGACTGGCGCAGGTCCCGCCGGTTGAAAGCAACGACCGACGCCACGATGAGCGCAACGAGGATGACGGTCAGTACCAGGCCGTGCCCCCACGGCATACCGTTGGCGAGCGGATCTGACGTCAGGTAATAGTGGAACGGCGACAGCCGGCCCAGGCCGGTGAGCCCCTCGCTGAGTCGGGCGATCGACGTGAGCAGGTGAAACCCGAGGGCAGCCGCCACCGCCCCGAACGCGGCCACCTTCTGCGATCCGGTGAACGCCCCCAGCGCCAGCGCCACCGCCCCGAAGACGAGACCGACGAGAGTCGCCAGAAGCGAGGTGGCCCCGATGTTGGCGATACTCATCCCGAGCCCTCCAATCACCGATCCGATCGACACACCGGCGAAGGTGGCGAACCCGACGACCGCGCCATAGGCGAGCATCGTCGCAGTCTTCTCCGCCAGGACTCTGGTTCGGCTCACGGGATTGGCGAGCAGGAGGCCCATCGTGCGCTGCCGTTCTTCTCCTGCGAGGGCCCTGGCGCCGATGGCAATGGTCACCACCATGATGGCGATGGGAGCCATCAGGCCGAAGCTCTCCACTTCGTAGAAGCCCTCCGGGGTGCTCATGTTGCCCGATTGGGCGCCGGCGAAAGCGAAGAGTTCCTGCGGGAGGTCTTTGGTGAACTCGAGCAGGGTTTCGTCCATGGCGGCATAGATGGGAGCCAGCATCACTCCCATGACGCCGAACATGGCGAGGGAGGACACGATGAGGAGTCCTTGGTGTTCCGAGGCTGTCTTGATCCAGATGCGCGACACTCGGGCCGCTCCGGCCAGACGGTTGGCG
>Ga0224505_10002219_pt1 | contig 11568 bp, 6 predicted proteins | sample SF_Jan12_sed_USG_FD_169102 | JGI IMG/M metagenome (GOLD analysis project Ga0224505, IMG submission 169102) | Sediment microbial communities from San Francisco Bay, California, United States - SF_Jan12_sed_USGS_4_1 | ecosystem: Environmental > Aquatic > Marine > Sediment | place: USA: California...
AACTCGGGCCGCCTGCGCGAGGCCTGCGCGCTCTTCACCGAACTGATGCTCGAGAAGGACGTCACGGTGGGGATGACGCTCACCGGCGCACTCACGCCGGCCGGGCTCGGGATGAGCACGATCATCCCGCTCATGGAAGCGGGGTTCGTGGACTGGATCATCTCCACGGGTGCCAACCTCTACCACGACACGCACTTCGGGCTCGGCCTCTCGATGCACCGGGGCAACCCGACAGCGTCCGACACCGTGCTCCGCGAGGAGGGTGTCGTGCGCATCTACGACGTCTTCTTCGACTACGACGTGCTGCTCTCCACGGACGCATTCTTCCGGAAGATCATCCGCGCGCCGGAGTTCCAGCGCACGATGTCGAGTGCGGAGTTCCACCACCTGTGCGGCAAGTACCTCGTGGAGCGCGAGAAGGCGCTCGGGATCCCGCAGAAGTCGCTGCTCGCGGCGGCGTACCGCTGCGGCGTGCCGATCTACACGTCGTCGCCGGGCGACTCGAGCATCGGGATGAACATCGCCGCGCTCGCGCTCGAGGGCGGGAGCTGCATCCTCGACCCCAACCAAGACGTGAACGAGACGGCGAGCATCGTGCTGCACGCCAAGCGGGGCGGCGGGGCGAGTGCCGTGCTCATCGCCGGCGGCGGCTCACCGAAGAACTTCGCGCTCCAGACCGAGCCGCAGATCCAGGAAGTGCTCGGCATCGACGAGAAGGGGCACGATTACTTCCTGCAGATCACCGACGCGCGGCCCGATACGGGCGGACTCTCGGGCGCGACGCCTGCCGAAGCGGTGAGCTGGGGGAAGCTCGACCCCGACCGCCTGCCGGACGCCGTGGTCTGCTACCTCGACTCGACGATCGCGCTGCCGATCCTCACGAGCTACGCCCTGGCCAAGCGCCAGCCGCGCACCCTCAAGCGCCTCTACGACAAGCGCGGCGCGATGATGGCCACGCTCAAGCGCGAGTTCGCCAAGGCGAACGGCTGAAGCGCGGTCCGGAGGAGTGAAGGCGAGGAACGTGAAGCAGCCGACGCGGCGTAGTCCCTACCGTCCACTGCCCCCTAGAGCGTACACTCGTAGACGTACGCCGGCGGGATGTTCGCCAACGCGAACCCCACATACACCTCGCGGAACCGCCGCTCGAGCGCGGCGCGCTGCCGCAGGCTGTACTGGTACTGCACGAACATCCCGTCGTGGGCGAGGTGGTCGGCGCAGGCGGTGATGATGCGGTCCACCATCTCGTGGTGCATGATCGCCAGCGGCAGGCTCGAGACGACGTAGTCGACCTCCGGCATCCCGAGTTCGTCGAGCATCGCTGGCAGCGTGCTCGCGCAGCCCTCGCGCAGGATCAGCCGGTCGTCCGCGATGTCGTCGCACTCCTCGATGAAGATCGGGTTGAGCTCCACCGAGAGGAGGCGCGCATCGGGCCGGAGTTCCTTGAGGAGCGCGCGGGTGATGCACCCCGTTCCGACACCGAGTTGCACGACGTTCACGGCGCGCGCGAAGTCCACGTCGCGCAGCATCCGCGAGATGAGGAAGGGCGAGCTGCGGACGATGGTGCCCGATGTCTTGACGTGCTTCCAGTGCGTGTTCAGGGGCGTGGTCTCGGTGGCGTCAGGGCAGGAGCTCGAAGAGCCTCGTGCCGAGGAAGACGTAGGCGGTGACGAGCGGGAGTTCGCCGATGATGATGCCCAGCATCATGCGGCGGAACGGCATGCGGACGAGTCCGGCCGCGTAGCAGATCAGGTCGGTGGGGACGCCCGGGAAGAACGCCCAGAGCGCCACGAACCAGACCGCCCGCGGTTTCACCAACTGCACCCGGAGACGTTCGAGCTGCGCCGGGTACTTGGCTGCGAGCAGTGTATCGTACCCCGCGAACCCGGGAAAGCGATAGAGGAGGGCCGCCGAGCCCGCGATCCCGGCCATCGAGACGAGGAGCACCTCGGCCAGGGCATTCGGGAAGAGGGCCCCGCCGGCGAGCACGAAGGGGGTGCTCGGGATGAGGAGCGCACCGCGCACGAACGAGGCGACCGTGAAGCCGACGAACGCCCACGCGCCGAGGCCGAGCAGGGTCCGCTCGAACGTCGCCTGCGTGAAGTGCTCCGGATGGCGGATCCAGTAGATGAGGATCGCGACGACGGCGGCGAGCCAGAGCCAAGTGAGGGCTTTCGCGAGTCGCAGGGGGAACCGGGTCGGGGAAGTCAGCCGCGAGGTGACGAGCGGGGACGCCACTAATGATACGCCCGTCAGGCCCAGCCGGGTTTCGCGGTCAGGGCGCGCCGGTGACGGTCACGCTCGGCGTGACCTGGGTGGCGTAGTTCGCGTTGGTGAAGGTGACCGTGGCGCTGCCGTTGGCGAGGCGGCGGAGCCAGAACGAGACCTGGTTGGCGTCCGCCGGGATCGTGACGCTGGAAACGGCGACCCCACCCACGTGCAGCTCGAACGCGCCGCTGCTCACGGAGGCGTTGAACGTCGTGGCCGAAGAGACATTACGGATGTTCCCGTCCTGGTCCCGCGCGTAGAGCGTGACCTGCACCGAGTCGGAGGCGAGCGCCCCGGGCCAGCCTCCGAGCGCGTCGATGCGGCCCTGGCCGACCTGGACGAATCCCGTGATGGGGTTGTGGCCGGTCGCGCTGTAGGTGATGGAGTCGTTGCCGACCGCCACGCCCGTGATCCGGTGGATCATGTAGTTGCTGTTCGTCGGGATCGTGAGGCTCGCGGGCGTCGTGCTCGCGGAGGTCAGGTGGGAGAGGTTCACGGTCAGCGGCGCGGCAGGATAGTCCGGTGAGTAGACGTACTGGTCCGTCCACTGACCCACGCCGAGGCGCTGGGCGCCGCCCCAGCTGAGGTAGAGCGTCGGCGTGAGCACCGAGACGGTCGCCGAGCCGGTCGCGTAGGCGTATCCGGTGCCGCGCGCGTCGCTCGCCGTGACCTGCACCGTGCCACTGGAGACCGGGATGAAGCGGGCGTTGTTGTTGTAGTAGGAGCCGGCCGGGATCACCACCGTGGCGGAGTCGATGCGGCCCACCGCCTGGCTCGACGACGTGAGCGTGACGGTGACGTTCTCGTTCACATAGTGCCAGTTGCCCGCGGCGTCCGCCGGGTAGATCGTGATGGTGCCCGGCGTGGCCGTGGTGTTTATGGTGCCCGGCGCGTAGACGAGGAACCTCGGCGCCGTCACCTGCTGCGTGGTGTTCACGGGCGAGTAGCCCACGGCCGACGCCTGGAGCTGCACCGTGCCCACCACGTCCTGTGCGTTGATCTGGAAGTACGCGTATGTCTGGCCCGATGGGATGGTCACCGACGCGGGCACCGTGGCGACGGTCGGGTCGGTCGAGACGAGGTTGACCGTCAGCGCGGTGCCGATCGCATTGGGGATCGACACGTAGGCGTTGTTGGGGCCGCCGTTCTGGCGCATCCCGAGTGTCGGTGTGCCGTTGTAGATCCCCAGTGCCGGCCCGGTGACCGTCACCGCGTTGGTGCTCACCGATTGGTAGCCGAGGCCGAGGGAATCGGCATACGTCATCGACGCGGTTCCAGCGCCGACGTAGTTGACGCGCGCTTGCGCGTAATAGACGCCGCGCGGCAGACGGAACCCGACGCTGTCCGGCTGGATGACGCTCGTGTTGCTCGATCGCGCGCTGATCAGGAGCGTGTCGAGCGAGTAATGCGCACTGCCGAGGCTGTCCGCCGCGTAGATGGTCACGGTGGACGGCGGACTGGTGGTCGTGGCCGTGCCCGGCAGTCCGGGGCCGAGGAACCTCGGCGTGCTCACGACCACGACGCCGGTGTCCGGGAGGTAGCCCGGCGCCGTCACGAAGACGGTGTCGCGCCCGGTCTGGAGGCCGGCGAACCCGAAGTAGGCGTAGTACGAGTTCGCCGGGATCGTGACCGAGAGGGTGGAGAGCGAGTCCGCCGTCGGGTTCGTCTGCGTGATCGTGACGGTGAGCGGTGTCGCGGTGTTGTTCGGGATGCTGACGTACTGCTCGTTGGTACTCGGCCGGTACTGGCGCCGCCCGAGCACGAAGGTCGCGAACGACAGGTTGAGCTTGGGCGTGCGCACCGCGTAGTTGACCGAGGCGGAACCGTGCCCCGGAGCGCTCACGGTCACGGTCGCGGTGCCCGGCCCGACGGGGGTCACACGCGCCCGGTTCGCGTAGTAGAGGCCAGCGACGATCGTGTCCGCAGCCGTCACGCGCACGACCGTGGTGTCGCTGCTGGCGTACGCCACGATCAGCGTGTCGATCCGGGTGTGCACGGTGAGCGTGGAGTCGGTCGAGTAGACTGTGACTCCCACCGGCGGGCCGAAGTTGTCCAGCGTGCCGCCGCCGCTGAGCGAAAGGCGGGGTGACGTCACCCTGTATGTCGCGGTGTCGGCGGAGTATCCCGGCGCGGTGGCGATGATGGTCGAGAGACCCGGCGCCTTGCCGCGGACGTTGAAGTACTGGTAGTAGCTGTTCGCCGGGATCGTGACCGTCGTCGGGATGCCGGCGAAGCTCGAGTCGGAGTTGGCCAGCGTCACCGTCAGCGGCGCGCTGACGTTGTTCGGCGTGGAGACGTAGACGTTGACGTCCTGCTGGCCGGCCCCAAGGAGGCTCGACGTCCAGCTGAAGCTGAGCTTCGGCCCGACGAACGTGAACGTGGTCGAGTCGCCGGTGTGTCCGCTCGCGCCGACGCGGAGCCGGGCCGTGCCCGGCGTGCCGCCAGAGATCACGGTCGCCGGGAACCCCGAGTTGAAGTACTGCCCGGCGGGGATCGTCACGTTCGGTGTCAGGACGCGCAGCACCGTCGTGTCGCTCGACGTGAGCTGCACGTTGAGCGCACTGTTCCGGTAGCCGACGTTGCCGGTCGAATCGCGGGTGTAGACCGTCATGCCGATCGCCGGTTGCGTCGTGTTGTACGTGCCGCCGCCCGAGATCCCCACGTTCGGCGTGGTCACGGTCACCGGCGTCGAGAACCCCGTCCACCCCGGCGCCGTGCCGGTGATCGTCGCACTGCCGGGCGCCACACCGGTCACGTTGTAGTAGACGTAGTAGGTGCCCGAGTTGATCGTCACCGTCGCGGGAACACGCACCTTGGTGGTGTCCGAGCTGGTGAGGGTGATGACCAGTGGATTGACGACGTTGTAGGTGACGTACGGATAGGCGTTCGCGTAGAACTGGCCCGCCCCGATCCGGACCTGGCCCGGCTGCGCCAGGATGGTGGCGGCCGCGACATTCACCGTCGACGCCACACCATTCACGCCCGTGGCCGCCGGCGTCAGCGTGGTGGAGCCCGCCGTGAGGCCCCGGATCACCACATTGGCTGAGAGCTGCCCCGCCGGGATGAAGGCGGGATCCGGCGAGACCGAGGCGCGCCCCGGCGTGCCGAACACGAACGTGATGAACGTGCCGCCCGCGGGCGCCGGGTCGGTGAGCTGCACCTGCGCAGGACGCTCATCATTGGCGTTCATCGAGTAGCTCGTGAGGTCGAGCCTCACCGTGGCCTGCACGGCGAGCACGGCGGTGTCCCCTGCGTACCCGCTGCCGCCGCCGTCCACTGCGAATACCTGCGTGGTGCCGGCGTTCCGGCCGTTGAGGTTCGCGGTGCCCACCGTCTGGCCGGCGGGGATCGAGATGCTCGTCGGATTGAAGAACGCGAAGGTGTCGGCCACCGCGAGGTTCACGGTCACCGCGCTCCCACTCGGGGTGCTCAGGTAGACCGGGATCGCCACGTTCGTCGCCGAGCGACCGATCGCCAGCGTGTCGCGGCCGAACGAGATCACCGGCGGCACGCTCGCGCTCACGTTCACCGCGATGGGCGCGGACGTGGTCGCGCCGCTCGTCGCGGTCACGGTCGTCGCGCCGAGCGCGACGCCCGTGACGACTCCGGTACCCGACACGGTCGCGACCGCCGGACTCTGCGACGCGAACGTGAAGGTGCCGCCCGGGATGAAGTAGTTGTTGGCGTCTCGGCGCCGGGCGGTGAGGACCGCGGAGCCGTTCACCGCGACCGTGACCGACGCCGGCGTGATCTCCACCGACGTCATCACCTGTTGCACGGTGAGCGCGGCCGCGCCCGTGACGCCCTGGGCCGACGCGCGGATCGCCGTGAACCCGTTCGCTGCTGCCGCCGCGCGCGCGGTCACCGTCCCGATCGAGTCGAGTGTCGCCACCGAGGGGTTCGACGATGCCCAGGTGAACGCCACGCCGGTCATGACCGCGTCGAGCGTGTCGTACGCGACTGCGCGATAGCTCCGCGTGCGGGCGAGCGCCGCGAGGGAGAAGGTATCACTCACGGTGAACCCGACCGAGTCACGCACGACGGCGATCCGCTGGATCGGCGTGAGCACGGTGAGCGTCGCCACGCCCGTGATGGCTCCCGCCGTCGCCCGCACTTGGGTGGAACCGAGCCCCACGCCCGTCGCCACGCCCGCCGAGGTCACGGTCGCGATCGCCGAGGATTGCGTGCTCCAGGTGAACGTCGGCTGTGCAGAGAGTGGCACACCGAGCCCGTCCACCGCGCTCGCCGCGAAGCTCGCGGTGCCGGTCAGGTAGACGTTCCTAGTTCCGGGTGTGACGTTGATCGTCGCCAGCCGCTGCTCGACCACGATCCGTGACGAGTCGCGCGTGCCGCCGGCTTCCGTCGCGACGACCCACGCCGTGCCGTTCGCGACCGCGGTCACCCTGCCGAGCGAATCGACCGTCGCCACGGCGGGTGTCCGCGAGAGCCAGGTGTACACGCCCGGCACCACCGCGTTCGACGCATCGCGTGCTGTCGCCACGAGCGTGCGCGCGGCGCCGATGGCCGTCAGGGTGTCGAAGCTCGGCGCGACCGTCGTGCTGGTCACGGCACCACCGCCATTGTTGGCGAGCACCGTGAGCGGCGATCCTGTGAGGCCCGTCGCCGTCACGGTGAGTGACTGCGCGCCGGTCGCCGGCCCGAGCGTCCAGGTGACACTGGCCTGTCCGTTCGCATCGGTGGTCACGGTGGCCGCCGAGACGGAGCCCGCGGCCACCCCGAAGCCGACGCTGAATCCAGCGATCGGGTTCGTGAAGCTGTCCGTGACGCGCACCACCACCGGCTGCGGCAACGCCGTCGCCGGTGGTGCCGTCTGGTTGCCGCCGGAGACGAGCGCGAGCACGCTCGCATTGCGCGGCGTGATTGCGAACACGGCGGACGTGTCGCCGCCGATGCCGGCGGCGCTCGTGAGCAGCCGATATCCCGTGCCCGACCTCTGCACGCGGAAGTTGTCGAACCGCGCCACGCCCGCCACGGCCTTCACTCGCGAGGTCCCCACGAGCGTCGCGCCCGTCGGGTTCACGGCGAAGCTCAGGGACACGGAGTCGGCGTAGAGCGTGTCCTTCGCGTCGAGGGCGTTCCGTGCCTCGACGAGGAGCGCGCCGATGCTGTCCCCCGCCTGGTACGTCGAGGCGATCTGCTGCGTGATGCGGAGCCGCACGGCGCCCGTGGAGATCGCGGTGGCCGAGACGACCAGCGACGTGGCACCGGGGCTGCTCACGGTCACGGTCTGCACGCCGGCCGCCGTGCCGAGCCGCCAGTTGAAGGCGAACCGGCCGAGGCTGTCGGTCAGGGTGCCGAGCGGCGTGAGCGCGCCGGCGCCGGTCGTGACGACGGCCGCGATGGCGGCGCCGGCGATCGGCTGGCCGTCGGTCGCGTTGAGTTGCACGGTGACGGGCAGCGCCAGCGTCGCGCCGGCGGTGGCGGACTGGCTGCCACCCGAGACGAGCGCGATCGCACTCGGGCGGGGGAGAACGGTGATGTAACTCGTGTCGGACGCTGCCCCCGTCGGGAGCGAGACGCGCACGCGGGCCAGGCCGCGAAGGGTCGTCGTGGTGCCGCCGCCACCGCCGCAGCTGGTGAGCGCACCCCGCACGGGATCGAGCATCGTGTAGACGAGCGGGACGCCGGCGATCGGCGACGCCTGCCCGTCGAGTGCCGTGCCGGTCACCGTGAATGGATCGCCGGCGACCACGGTGAGGCTGTCGGGCGCGAGGGTGACGCTCGCCGCATTCGCGCCCGGCCCCACGTAGGTGAGGGCCACCGGAACGGGCGGCGGCGGGCCATCACCCGGACCCAGCGCGCGCGCCACGACCGGAGTCGGGCCGCCGCGGAACACGGTGTCGCCCGCGGCGTTGACGTACGCGAGCGTGAGCGTCATCGGCTCGCCCGTCGCGGGAGCGTTCGACGCGATCGGCACGCGGAAGCTGATGGCCACCGAGTCCGCCGCACTCTCGAAGCTCACCACGGTGTCGAGCGCCGCGGTCGCGTCGGCGCGCCGGAAGACGAGGCGCACGCGATTGAACGGCACCACGCACCCGGCGCCGGCCGCCACGTTCTGGAGTGGCGCGGGGAACTCGGAGAGGAAGGAGAGTCCGTCGGCGTAGCGCACGCGACCGCCCTCGGGGCCCGTCACTTCGCGTCCACAACTCAGGGATGAGAGCGCAAGCGCCCCCACCATGACGGCAAGGGCGCGGCGGGACGGTGCGGCGACCGCTCGGGAGCGCATCGACCCGAAACTACGTGCGCATCCGAAAGGCGGACAGGGCGCCCACCCCGCTTCGCATGTGACCTTGGTCACAAAGGCGTGAGGGCCCCCCGCTGATGCCGCTCCGCGACTCCCTATCCCCGCTCCTGCAGCACCCCGCGCACGAGGTTGATCCGGGCGTAGTCCCCGCCGCTCACCCAAGCGGTGGAGTCCTCCCGCCCCAACACCGCGTTCCGGATGGCGCGGTCGCTCCAGCCACCGGCCGCCAGGCGCTCGATCTCGCCGATGGTCTCCTCCATCCACGCGACCTTCGCGCCCAGCTGCTCCCTCGGGTGCTCGAGGACGCCGCGGTGCGCGTCGAAGAACCGCTTCGGTCCGAGTGCGAGCACCGCCTTGAGCGATCGCACCTCGCCGCGGACGTCCTGCCCGGGGTGCGCGATCCGCACCTTCACACCGATGAACAGGTCGCCGCCGAACACGGTCTCCCGCTCGGCGTCCCAGACCACGTGATGGTCGGGAGAGTGTCCGGGCGCCGGCATCAACTGGAGTGCGGGGTGGAGGAACGGACCGATCGGCTCCCTCAACGGGCTTGCGGTGCCCCAACAGACGCGCCGATACCAGCCGATCGGGCGTGGCGCGCGGACCATGGCCTCGGTCTCCGCCGCGAGCTGCACGGGCACGCCACGCCGGACCAATGGATCGATGTTGCCGGCGTGATCCTCGTGCGCGTGCGTCACGATCGCCCCGCCGGGTCGGGTGCCGTCGAGCCAGCCTTCGAGGTCGCGTCCCGCGTGCGGGAACCCGGTGTCGATCAGCACGCCGCGGGTCACGTATGCGCTGACGGCGTAACCCATTGCGCGACTGCTGCGTGTCGAGAAATGCAGCTGGGTGACGTCGTCGTGGTCGATGAGGCGGAGCATTGCTTGAACGATAATGGGCGGCGGGGTATACTCCCGGCACGCAGGACGGTGCGGCGCCCGGTCATCACACGGCCGGGCGTCGACCTTTTTTTCTGCGCCCGTTGTCACCTACCCGAGGGCCGCCCGTATGATCGAGGCGCTCAAGCAGAAGCTCACGGACGAAGCCGACAAGCTCCGATTCGAACTGAACGTCACGCTGCCCAGCGAGATCCGCAGAGCCGTCGAACTCGGCGACCTGCGCGAGAACTCGGAGTACAAGGCCGCCCTGGAGCGGCAGCAGTTCGTGCAGGCGCGCCTCGGCCAGCTCACGCAGCGCCTCTCCAAGCTCTCGAGCATCGACGAGTCGCAGATCGCAACCGACGCGGTGGGACTCGGGTCGAAGGTCGTGGTGGAGGACCAGGACACCAAGTCGCGCGAGAACTACCACATGATCTTCGGCGACGCCGAGGACTTCGACGACGGGCAGGTGACGATGTCGTCTCCGATCGGGCGCGCGCTGTTGGGCAAGAAGGTCGGCGATCTCGCGGTGCTGCGGTTGCCGGCGCGGAACCGGAAGCTCCGCATCGTGGAACTGATGACGATCCACGAGAGCGACGACTGACCTGTTCCGCGGCGCATTGCGACGCGCTGCGGCCCTGGTGTGGAGCGGCGTCACGCCCTCCGCGCGACCCGGCTACCCCTCAGGGAGGGGCGGCCCTCTCCGCGAGCGCGCTCGCGAGTGCCGCGTTCAGCTCGACGTCGTCCGCCGTGATCGGTCCCATGTGGCGCCACCGGAGCGTCCCCGCGCGGTCGATCAGGTAGGTCGCGGGCACGCCGATGGCGAGGAAGGCGTTCGACACCTTGTCGTCAGGGTCGAGCCAGAGGGGGTAGGTGGCGCCGAGATCCCTCGCGAAGCTCTCCACGCGCGACTGCTCGCTCGGCAGGTCGATACTCACGCCCACGACGTCGAGCCCCTCGGCCGCATGCCGCTGGTGCAGCGACTCGAGGGCCGGGATCTCCTCGCGACAGGGCTTGCACCAGGTGGCCCAGATGTTGAGCAACACCACCTGGCCTCGCCGGTCGGCGAGCGAGATGTCTGTGCCGTCGAGCAGGTGCGCTGAGTACGCCGGGGCCTGCGCGCCGATGGAGACACCGCGCACCGCGCGCGAACTCTCGCACGCCGCGGTGATCGTCAGCGCGACGGCGCCCGCGACGAGGGCGCGGAACGCGCTCCTGATGGAGTCCGCGCGGCCGGCGCGGCTGCGGGGCCTCCGGGTCAAGGTGCGCCCACGCGCACCATCGCGACCTTGACCGTGCTCGGACTCCCCGGCACGGTCCACGCGATCACCGCGCCGCCTGGCACGCGGGTCATCCGTGGGAATCCGCTCGACCGCGCGCCGCTCGACGGCGAGACGACGGCGGGCTCGCCCATCGTCCCGTCCGCGCGCACGACGCGCACCCACACCTCGGCGGAGTCGCCACCGGTGCGCTCGATCCAGCTCACGAGTGCCGTGCGCCCATCGAGCATCTCGAGGTCCACGCGGCCGGTGGGGAGGCCGCCGTCCACGCGCGCGGGCACGCCGAACGTCGCCCCGGCGTCGGCGGAGAAGGCGACGCGCACGCGCGCCGTGTCCTGCGCGCCGGTGAACCAGACGGCCGCGACCGAATCGTGCATCGCGCCGATCGCCGGTCCGTTCACGGGGCAACTGCGGATCTCCCAGCCGTCGGGGTGCAGCGTCCGGGGCTCCGTCCACGCACCGTCCACGAGTCGCACGACGGACATGTCGCGGATCTCGGCGTCGCTCCGGTCACGGTAGACCACCACGGGACCGCGCGATGTCATCGCGCTCGCGGTCTGGCAACAGTCGCAGACGCGCGTGTCGAGGATGCGAGTCGCGGTCACCCGGCCGTCGTCCCAGGTGGCGTAGCCGAGTTGCATGGCGGGGTGTGCGTCCCGGGCTGCGCCCACGAGGCCCGCGCCGCCGTCGAGCAGCGTCACGCCCGCCCCGCCGTCCGCGAACGGCAGGATCGAGACGAACCCATGCTCGGCGGGGATGCCCGGCGCGTGCGGCAGCGCGCTCTCGCTCCACGTGGCGCCCTCGTCGAGCGATTCACTCATGCGCACGTCATATGCGTACGTGCCGCGGCCATTCCGCTGCAGCCAGTGCGCGACCAGTC
>Ga0224505_10002224_pt1 | contig 11550 bp, 6 predicted proteins | sample SF_Jan12_sed_USG_FD_169102 | JGI IMG/M metagenome (GOLD analysis project Ga0224505, IMG submission 169102) | Sediment microbial communities from San Francisco Bay, California, United States - SF_Jan12_sed_USGS_4_1 | ecosystem: Environmental > Aquatic > Marine > Sediment | place: USA: California...
CAGACGGCGTTGCAGGCGAATTGGACTGCTTCGTCATGTGGGACCGCGAATCGGAGCTCGTCGGGAATACGTTCAGCGATCGCCTGCCGGCCATCGCCCTCGAACGCCTCTGGAAAGTAAAGAAGCTCCCCACCGCTCAGCGGACAGAAACAGGTATCGAGATGGTAGAAGCGATTGTCGATAAGTTCGAGCGGAATGATTTCTCGATGGAACCGCTCGCTGAGGATCGGGTACACGCCGATATCCGATCGTTGTCGGTATCCGCCGAACCAAATATCGGGAAATCCTAAGAGATCGCCGGCACCCTCGAAGTGAAGTCCTGAGCCGACCGTCATCACCTCATACCCCTGTTCGCAAAACCACTGTTCAACATGAGCCTCCTCGGGCTGGCGCTCAGGATACCGGAAGCGACTTACGACCGCCGTTCGTCCGACCACCAACCCGGCATTCGCCGTAAACACAAGATCCGGTAATCCGGGAACGGGAGCCAGTCGTTCGAGCACGATACCTAGATGCCTCTCAAAAACTCCCATCAAGGTCTGCCACTGTGAGACGGCCCGTTCATGGTCGACTCGGTTGCTGAGCCGCATCCAGGGATTGATTTCGTACTCGATCCCGAAAAAGTCGGGTGGGCAGACCAGGAGTCTGCTCACAACTGTTTTCCTAACGCCCTGGCAAGTTTTGCGCAACACGAAGTGGTGTCCATGCTGACGTGGTTCACCTGAACACTGCCAAGGTTCGTGACGGCAGGTATGTGTATTGTACCACCCAGTTTCGTGGGGAAAATGAAATGAGGGTTCTGAACTAGGCGTTTATGGGAGAAACTTTCATCAACTCACGCAACACACTCGTGGCATAGGCACCAGGTGGGAGTCCGAATGAGAGCGTGAGGATATTCCTGCTCAGGGACCATTCCAGCTCGGTCAGCGGGACGCGAAGGGCACGGCGCTCGCCTCGAAATCCACAGGCCTTGGCGGCGGTGATGAGAGCCTCTTTGGTGGCGCCGGCGTCGGTCATGACGGTCTCTTCGATCGCGCCGGGCTCACCGCTGGCCCAAGACACGCGCGATCCAAAGAGAATTCCGGTCGGGCTGATCTCAAAGCGATCCACACGCGGTTGTTCCTTTTCGGCATCGTTGACCTCAAAGCAGGCGCCGTTGTCGGACTTCATCGCCCAATCGCCGAGGAAGACTTTATCGATCTGTTCGATCCGGCGGGAAAGGATTCGATTGAACAGGAATGACTGATACGTATTGAGATACCAGATGCGCTGATTGCGGTTCATCTTGTCGCGCCGTCGGGCATCATGGAGGAGGGCGGCACCGGTGAGGTAGTTGGCCCCGTCCTTTCCTTGTCGTTGAGGGCCAAAATAGTTGGGGACCCCTCGTCGGCTCAGCTGCGCAAGCACTGCCGGGACGGTCTCGGCGGCATGGTCGGCGACCTCTCGAATGGTCAGCCGGAAACGATTACCGGCATGGTGCCCGGTGCGGAGCCGGTTCCGATGACGTCCGAGGACGGTCACGTTCAGGATGGTGTCATCGATGGAGAGGCGAGCCACCTGTTCCGGGGGCAGGCCTTGCAAGGAGATCATCTGTGTCGTAACTGCTCGCGCATCTTTCTGGCCGGCGACACCGATAGCCTGAGCCTTGAGTCCCAACGTCGAGGAAAGCCGTCGGACGAGATCGGGTGTGGACAGCCCTCGTTTCGTGATGGTGATGTAAAGATGTTCTCCCTCTCCGCAGGGCAGGTAGAGCGGTCGCTCTTCAACTTGAAAGTCTTCCGGCACAGCACGGATTCGTCCACCGATACCGGGAAGGTCGTTTGTGAGAAAGGGTTCGTGTAGCGGCTCCATGCGTCGGTCCATTCGAGTTGGCGCAGATTGCTGCATGCTATACTTTCTCTCATCCGATGTGGAAAGGAGTACGATGAGCACGCGACGTACAGCGTCTTGGCCTGATCGCGTGCGAGCCTCCATCGGCCATGCGCTGGGGCATCCCCTCTACCAACTGTTCAGCATTGCCCCAGACTGGGAATTCGGCCTAGCCGACTATGAAGTGACTCGACATACCCATATGCATGGGTTGCTGGCCGGTCGTCGAGTCGTTCATCTCACCGATCTGCATATCGACCGATATGGTTCGCGCCATGATCGTATCATCCACATCGTCGGCAATCTCCAGCCGGACTGGATTGTGATCACCGGAGATCTGCTCAATGTACCAGAAGGGCTGTCCCATCTGTTCCAGTTTCTTGGCCGTCTTCGAGATATTGCCCCGGTGTACATGACCCTGGGCAATCACGATCATTACAGCGGTGTGCCGGTGGCAGAGTATGCCGAACTGGCCGATCGGCACAAGATCACCTTGTTGGTGAATCAACAGTCTGTCGTGTCAGTGGAAGGGGGAGAGTTGGTGATCGTCGGCGTCGATGATCCATCGCTCCACCGGGCGGATCTGCGATACCTCCCACCTTCTGCGGGCCATCGGTTTACGCTGCTGCTGGCTCATGCCCCCAATATTCTCGACCAGGTGGAGCCGCACCACGCCATCGATTTGATCTTGTGCGGGCACAGCCACGGCGGGCAATGGCGTGTGCCGGGGATTCCGACCTTCTGGCTTCCGCCCGGATGTAACGGCCGGATCGCGGGATGGCATCGGTCCGGTGTGCATAGGCTGTACGTCAATCGAGGGCTGGGCTGGTCCTTCCTGCCCTTTCGATGGAACTGCCGGCCTGAAATCGCCGTGATCGAGTGGGTGTAGGGATAGACCAATACAAACCAACAGGGCAGAACCGGTTTGTGAACGCCTATTGGAAAAATGTTAGGTCCGCATCCGCTCTAGTGCCTCCCTGGCCCGACTTCTGACCGTCTGATCCCAATCATGCTCCATGGCCATCTTCAAACGCTCCCGCGCGTCATTAGCCCGCAAGCGGCCCAGTCCTAACGCGGCGCAGGCACGCACATAGGCATGGTCGTCTTCAAGGGCCTTGAGCAACAGTGGCACAACTGACAGATCTTGTAACGCACCGAGGTGGCTGGCGGCCATGCCGCGGATGCGATGCTGCTTGTCACCCAAGGCCCGTTGGAGAGTTGATGCCAACAGTTCTTTCAGGGCCGGGACCACGGATTCAAGCCCATTGATGTGGTACTCGTTGTTTTCCAAGAGCGCAAAGGCAAGGTCAAGTTTTTTCTCTTGCGTGGTTTCTCGTCCAAACAGCATCAAGAGTCGGGTCCTTTCCCGAGATCGTGCGCGTCGGCGAAGTACGGCCCGGATCGGGATAACCAGAAGGACGGCTATCACCAGCCCGATGGCGGTCATCGGGACGGCCTGATCGACAATATAATCCTGAGTCTCAACTGAGAGCCGTTTCCAGATCCAGACGCTGGAGATGACAAGGATGAGGAGTAGGACGAGCCACACTGGATTAAACTGGCTTGGTTCCTGACGAGTAGTCATGGGGGCAGGATCATACGGGTGCAATCACGTGATCGTCAACGAATCGGTATAGTAGTCTGCATGTTGCGATCCCTCGTTATGCAGCTCCGGCATCGTAACGCCGTGATTGACAGGTTCTTTCGGCAATGGCCATACTTGGCCGTTTTATCAGGACTATGACGAATCTTTCTCGTACCCGTGCGATATCTGCCGATCCGGCAGGAGTTATTGCTCGCGTGTCGACACTGCTATGAATGATCGTGTCTCCTCCTGGCTCGAAAGCCTTGGTCTCGATCGCTATCGAGACGTGTTTCAACAGCATGCCATTACGTGGGATGTGCTGCCTGAGCTGACCGACGAGGACCTGACGTCCTTGGGTGTGCTGCTCGGCCATCGTAAAAAGCTCCTGCGCGCCATTTCGCAGTTGTCGCAGAACAGTCAGAGAGAGCAAGCAGAGGCTGCGACCATTCCCCCGTCTGCGACCCTCACGCCGCCGATTTCCGGTCGCGATTACGCAGAGCGACGACAGTTGGCCGTGATGTTTTGTGATCTTGTCGGATCGACCGCACTGGCTCGCCGGTTAGACCCCGAAGACGTGCAAGAAATTATCCGACGGTTTTTGGACGCTTGTAGTCAAGCGGTTGGGCGGTTCAACGGGTATGTCGCAAAGTATATGGGTGATGGACTGTTGGTGTACTTCGGCTATCCGCATGCGCACGAACACGATGCGGAACGAGCGGTCCATGCCGGGCTGGCTGTATTGGATTTGGTACAAGCTCTTCCCAGCGAGGATCCTGTCCATCAGCGGTTCGACATTGCGGCACGAATTGGGATCGCAACTGGACAGGTCATCGTGGGAGAAGTCTTAGGACAAGACACAGCGAGGGAACGGTCGGTTTTTGGGGAAACTCCGAATCTGGCTGCCCGCCTTCAGGGACTGGCTGCACCGAATCAATTGGTCGTTGACTCGGTGACGAAGCGGCTTGTCGGCAATGAATTCGAATTTGCAGATGCAGGAATCGTCTCTCTCAAGGGATTCGACGCACCAATCCAGGTCTGGCGGGTGGTGGGTGCCACGCCGCAGGCCAGCCGGTTCCAGTCCTATCGATCAGAGCGGTTGACCAAGTTCATCGGTCGAGAGCACGAAACCGCGCTGCTTCTCGATCGGTGGGGGGACGCCGTCGAAGGCCTTGGACAAGTCGTTCTGCTCCGTGGTGAAGCCGGCATCGGTAAGTCTCGACTGGTCCGTTGTCTCTGCGACCGGCTTTCGGAAAATGATCACGAAGCAATCCCGTTGCAGTGCTCTCCCTACCATACCAATACGGCGCTCTACCCGGTGATGACCTATCTGCGGCACGCCGCGGGGTTCGCTGATGAAGACGACGCCTCCACGCAACAGCGGAAGATTGACACGCTGATGGCCGACAGAGGACTCAACGATCGCGTCACGAGTGCCTTACTTACCGATCTGCTTTCGATCCACAGTGATGCGCAGAACCAGCTGTTGAACCTTGCGCCCGACAGACGCAAGGACATGACGTTGGAGGCTCTCGTGCAGTACCTCCAGAAGCTGGCGGATCGATCCCCGGTGTTGTTTATCGTGGAAGACGCACATTGGATTGATCCAACCACGCTGGATCTCCTGACGCGAATCATGAATCGGATCAGGCGGATGCGTGCGTTGGTGCTGATCACCGCGCGGCCGGAATTCAGGCCGGTGTGGGCGGAATCCAGTCACGTCTCCTTGCTGACACTGAATCGACTTGCGCGCCGGCAGAGCGCCGAGTTGATTGCGTCCATGACCGGCGGAAAGGGTCTCCCGCAGGAGGTGCAGGAGGCGATTCTGATGAAGACCGACGGCGTCCCGTTGTATCTCGAAGAGTTCATGGAGAATCTGCTTCGGACCGGATTTCTGGAGGAGGGAGCCGACGCATTCACCCTCAAGACCCCGTTACGAGAACTGGTCATTCCAGACAGTCTGCACGCGTTGCTCATGGAACGGGTCGACCGATTGGGGCCGGGCAAGGACATCATTCAGATCGGAGCAGCCATCGGACGGGAATTTACCTATGAGCTGCTGCAGGCTGTCGCCGATGTATCGGATGGTGCGCTCTCCAACGCTCTCGCTCCTGTCGTCGCGTCAGGGCTCATGGTGAAGGAGGGTGACGGATCGGTTGCGCGATATCAGTTCAAGCATGCGCTCGTCCAGGACGCGGCCTATCACACGCTCCCCAAGAAATCTCGCCGGCTCCTCCATGCCCGGATTGCTAAAACGGTGGAAGAAAAGTTTCCCGAGCGCTCGCAATTGGAGCCGGAACTCCTTGCGTATCATTATGAGCAGGCAAGATTGGTCACCCAAGCCCTGGACTATTGGCGTCGTGCAGCCCGAAGAGATGCGGCTCAGTCAGCGAATATCGAAGCGCTGAACCATTTCAATAGTGCGCTTATGTTGCTGGAGGATCTGCCTGCGGGCGTGAACCGTGATGCCTTGGAATTAGATCTTCTGATCGTGCGAGGATTCCCACTGCAGAGGGTGAAGGGCTACGCGTCGCTGGAGGTCGAGCGTAATTATCTCAGGGCAAGGGAACTTTCACAGGAACACAGCGAGTCCGATCACCACTTTCTTGCTATCCGGGGGTTATGGGTCTTTCATCTCGTCAGGGGGGCTTACACCAAGGCCCGCATCTTGGTGGAAGACCTCCTCTCGCAGGCCATCCACCGGCATGACCAGAATATGTTGATTCTCGCGCACGAGAGTGCGGGGTTCACCTATCAATTTCTCGGTCGGTATGTCGAAGCCAAGGCCCATCTGATTGCCGCGAAGGAGCTGTACGACGTTCATAGACATCACTCACCGATCCTGGACTACACTCAAGATCCCGGCGTATCAGCTAGAATCGTGCTGGCCAGAACGCTCTGGGTATTGGGCGAGGTCGATCAGGTCGACGCACTGATGCAGGAAGCCATCAGTAGGGCAAGGGAGTTGGAGCACCCCTTCACGTTGGCCTTTGCTCTCGCAACGAGTGGTTGGATTTATGCCGGGATGGGTGATGCCGACAGAATCTTGGCCCTATCTGACGAAGCGATGGCTCTTTCCACTACCCACTCCTTTCAAGTGACGTTAGCCTGGGCGACCTTCTTTCACAGTTGGGCACTTGCCCATAAGGGTCATCAGGAAAGTCTGAGCCGGTTAATGAAGGTAATCTCCGCTGCGCAAACTATCGGGGCGAATCTCAATAGCACGTATATGTTGACGCTGCTTGCAGGGATCTATTTGCGGCAGCACCGGATCGACGAAGGTCTGAGTGCACTGGCGGAGGCGGAGAAGCTTGTGCACTCACTTGAGGAGCGCTGTTGGGAAGCGGAAATATTTCGGCTAAGAGGAGAACTGCTGCTGGAGCGTTCCGAGTAATCGATCTCGGCCGCAGAACAGTGTTTTTCTGGAGCTATGAAGATTGCGCAGGATCAGCACGCAAAAATGCTGGAACTTCGCGCCGCCACAAGCATGGCGCGGCTGTTAAAAAAAACAGAACCAACTCGATCGTGCTCGACGCATCTTGAGTTCGGTTCGCTCCAAGTTTGCTGACCAATGTGTCAACCCTGATGTCATCGAAGCACAGGCCCTTCTTGATCGGCTTACCATGACCTCATGAATGCTTTGCAATCGGATCACTCTCGCTTATGCGTTTGACGATTCTCGGTTCTGGAACCAACGTGCATCCCACTCGTGCCGCTGCCGGGTACCTTGACCATGGATGATCTCGTAACCGCATGGCTGGAAAGCCTTGGGCTGGATCGCTACTGCGAAATCTTTCAGCAGAATGCCATCACCTGGGATGTGTTACCTGAGCTGACCGACGAGGACCTGACGTCCTTGGGTGTGCTGCTCGGCCATCGTAAAAAGCTCCTGCGCGCCATTTCGCAGTTGTCGCAGAACAGTCAGAGAGAGCAGGCAGAGGCTGCAACCATTCCCCCGTCTGCGACCCTCACGCCGCCTGCTTCCGGTCGAGATCAAGCAGAGCGGCGACAGCTGACCGTCATGTTTTGTGATCTTGTCGGATCGACCGCACTGGCCCGCCGGTTAGATCCCGAAGATGTGCAAGAAATTATCCGACGGTTTTTGGACGCCTGTAGTCAAGCGGTTGGGCGGTTCAACGGGTATGTCGCAAAATATATGGGTGATGGACTGTTGGTGTATTTCGGCTATCCGCACGCGCACGAGCACGACGCCGAACGAGCAATACATGCCGGCCTGGCCATTTTACATTTGGTGAAGACCTCTTCTCGAGAGAAGTTTTCGGCACACGAGTCCGAAGTCGCAGTGCGAATCGGAATAGCGACTGGGAAAGTGATCGTTGGAGAAATGATCGGACAGGAAACGGCCCAAGAACGGTCGGTGTTCGGTGAAACGCCGAATCTGGCCTCGCGTCTTCAAGGCGTGGCTGCACCCAATCAGTTGGTTGTAGACTCGGCGACGAAGCGGCTTGTGGGGCATGAGTTCGAATTTGCAGATGCAGAGCGCGTGTCTCTCAAGGGATTCGATACGCCGATTGAGGTCTGGCAGGTTCTAGGCACCAAGGTGTCGGTCAGCCGGTTTGACTCGTACCGATCCGGACGATTGGGCAGTTTTGTCGGAAGGGAGCACGAATCGGCGCTGCTCTTGGGACGCTGGCGAGAAGCCGTTGGTGGGGAAGGACAGGCCGTACTTCTGTGCGGTGAGGCCGGCATTGGAAAGTCGTGTCTTACCGTTCATCTGCGCGACCAGCTGGTCGGGGAGGACTGCCTGACGGTTCAATTGCAATGTTCGCCCTATCACGCGAATACGGCGTTGCATCCTGTGATCCATTGTCTTCAACAGGCAGTGGCACTGACGCGTGAGGACGATGCTCAGACGCAACGGGAGAAACTCGACACTTTCGCCAGTCGCACCGGCATCGACAACCAGACCACCGTGGCATTGCTGGCGGAACTCCTCTCGATTCCTGGGGATGTGCAGCAGCCGCTCCTCACGATGTCATCGGACAAACGGAAGGACATGACGCTTGAAGCGCTTGTGCAACAACTCCAAAGACTGGCCGATCGTTGCTCGGCACTCTTCATTGTGGAAGACGCCCATTGGCTTGATCCGACAACCATGGACCTTCTGACGAGAGTCATCGACCGCATTCAGCGGATGCGCGTGTTATTGCTGATCACCTTTCGGCCCGACTTCAAGCCGGTGTGGAGTGATTATGGCCATGTCACGTTTCTGACGCTGAATCGACTTCCCCGCCGGCAAAGTGCTGAGCTCCTTGCAGCAATGACCGGTGGACGAGTGATTCCGCCAGAGGTGCAACAGACCATCCTCGCCAAGGCCGATGGGGTCCCACTCTATATTGCGGCATTGACGGAGAATTTGCTCGACGTCGGATTGCTGGCCGAAGGAACCAACTCCGGTGCATTAGGCGTTCCACTCATACCACTGAGCATCCCGGACAGTCTGCAAGCCTTGCTCATGGAGAGGATCGACCGATTGGGACCGGCCAAGGAGATCATCCAAATCGGATCCGCGATCGGGCGGGAGTTTAGCTACGAACTCTTACAAGAGACCGTTGATGTCAACGAGAGTGAATTACGGAACGTGCTTCATCTGCTGAGCGCAGCAGGGCTCATTTTCCAGGAGGGTGAGATCTCGACTGCTAAGTTCATTTTCAAACATGCACTCATTCAGGACGCGGCGTATAACACGTTGCCCAAAAAATCTCGTCGGGTCCTCCATACTCGGATCGCAAAAGCGCTGGAGAGTAAGTTTGCAGAACGTGCCAAAACGGAACCTGAGTTGCTGGCGCATCATTTTGAGCAGGCCGGATTGGTAGAGAGAGCCGTGGCCTATTGGCACCTTGCGGCCCAACGAGATGTTGCACGATCTGCCAATATCGAAGCACTCAGTCACTTCGATCGTGCTCTCTATATGCTCAAGGATCTTCCTGGTGGAGCTGAGCGTGACCACTTAGAATTGGATCTCCTGATTGCACGTGGAGCCCCATTGCAATCGCTAAAAGGGTATGCCTCCGACGACATCGAACACAATTATTCACGGGCTAGAACGCTCTCACAAGAGAATCCAAGTTCCGAGCAATATTTTCTCTCGCTGTGGGGGGTATGGGTGTTTCATCTTGTGAGAGGACCTCTTGCCAAGGCCTGCGAGCTGGCCGCAGGCCTTCTCGCATGGGCCACACACCAGGGTAACCCCGATTTGTTGATTCGAGCTCATGAAAGTGTGGGGTCGACGTATTTGTTCCTTGGTCGGTTCCAGGAGGCCAAGACGCATTTGCTTTCTGCCAAGTCTCTCTACGATCCAGAAAGACATCACGCCCAGGCCTTGCCCTATACCCAGGATCCCGGCATCACGGCGCGAATCATGCTGGCACGAGTCTTCTGGCTGTTGGGCGAGCTTGATCAGGTTGAAGTGTTGGTAGCAGAGGCCATCGAAATGGCCAGAGAACTAGAGCATCCATTCACCATGGCCTTTACGTTAGCGACTGCTTCATGGATCTATTCAACTCTCCGCAACGTTCAACGAACACTCCTTCTTACCGAAGAAGCCATTGAGTTGGCGACAAAATATTCGTTTGAGGTGCCCTTAGCCTGGGCGACGTCCTTTCAAGGCTGGGCTCTGGCCGAACAGGGAGGAGAAAACGGAATCGAACGCTTAGTGGAAGGACTCTCCGCGGCGCAGAGAGCCAAAGCGAGTCTCAACCATACGTATACCCTGGCCCTATTGGCCGAGAACCATTTACGGAATCGGCAACTTGCCGACGGTTTGCTTGCCATCCAGCAGGCGCAGGACCTTGCCGCCACTCAGGGAGAGCTGTGCTGGCAGGCTGAACTGTTTCGCTTGAAAGGCGAATTGTTGTTGGCGCAATCTGACCAATCAATTGGTGCGGCGGAACAGTGCTTTTCCGAAGCTCTGACGATTGCTCAAAACCAGCATGCAAAGATGTTGGAACTTCGAGCTGCCGTCAGTATGGCGAAGCTCTTGCGGAAGCAAGGCAAATCGGATACTGCTAGAGGTATCTTAGCATCCGTCCACTGCAAGATTAGTGGACCAGGACCCAACCCTGATTTGATTGAAGCACAACATGTCCTTGAGCAGCTGAATGTGGCTTCTTAACCGTATGGTCCACAGGTTAGACCGATGCGCCTGACGATTCTTGGTTCTGGAACCAACGTGCATCCTACACGTGCGGCAGCCGGCTATCTGGTGCGCACGGATCAATCGATCATTCTGGATTTCGGTCCACGCACCTTGATGAATCTGATCAAAGCCGGAGTGAACCGGCACACGATCACGCACATCTTGTTCTCTCATTTTCACGCGGACCATTTTTCCGACTTCATCACCTTCTTTTTCGACGCCGTGATCTATGCCAAATACGGTGGTGGCCATCACCCAGGGATGACTCTGATCGGCCCCAAAGGCACGATCCGACTCTTGCGGTCGATCATGCAGAGTTTCCCCAGCTTTTCATCGGCGCCGTTCCGCGTCACATTCAAAGAGGTATCTAACAGGCCTTTCTCGATCGGAGAGACCCGTATCATTCCCAAACCAGTCGTCCATGTTCCCGATCTGTCGAGCGTCGGCTATCGGATTGAGTACCGAGGGAAAGTGGTGGTGTACTCGGGAGACACCCAATACTGCGATGCGCTGATTTCATTGTGTCGCGATGCCGATGTGGCCGTACTGGATTGTTCATTTCCCGCGAATAAGCCTGGACCCGCTCATCTCCATGCAGGACAGTGCGGCCAGGTGGCGAGAGAAGCCGGAGTGGGCCAGCTGGTGCTCTCGCACTTTTATCCGGTGGCTGATCGCTATGACGTCAAGGCTCAGGCTGGTGAGGAGTATGAGGGCAAGATCTGGAAGGGGAAGGATCTTTTGACCATTAAGCTTTAGTGGACTGTGGAGCAACCCAGCAGCGTTCACGGAATTCGGCTGGGGAGCACATCAGACGTGCCGACATCCGTATCATGATGACTGCTCAAAAGGGGTTCGATTCTCTCCCGCTGTTTCTCAGGCAAGACCGTAGCTCTCTTTCGTTTTTCTCTCGCCATGCCATCCTGCGCTTCACGCTTCACCG
>Ga0224505_10002226_pt1 | contig 11550 bp, 12 predicted proteins | sample SF_Jan12_sed_USG_FD_169102 | JGI IMG/M metagenome (GOLD analysis project Ga0224505, IMG submission 169102) | Sediment microbial communities from San Francisco Bay, California, United States - SF_Jan12_sed_USGS_4_1 | ecosystem: Environmental > Aquatic > Marine > Sediment | place: USA: California...
CCGACTCAAACAATGCAGCATTTTTTGCAAACTGTGTCGCTTCGGCAATTTGAAAGTCAGTCGTCTTAAACATGCCCTGCATCGACACTGCCACACGCTCAAGGTTTGCGTTGGTCTTTTCAAGACCAAATGCCGCCATGACCTGCGACATCCCCTGAATGAATTCTTCCGGCGACCCTTCAAGATTCGCCGCCTGCATTGTTTTCATTGCAGTTGTAAGCGTGCCTGTCTCCACAGGCTTCTGAAATCCCGAACTAACCAACTGCGTAGCCGTGCGAAACCCTGTCTCAGCGGTTAGTCCAGCGTCGCTGGACTGTCGCAGGATTTCCTTTGTTGCGGCTTGTCGCTCTGGATCTGTCAGGCTTGCCTGTACTTGCAACTTTCTGGCGAGCGTATCAATCGTGAGTGCCGCGTCCGCCCCGCCGGTGATTATTTCGCGTTGTGCGGCAGCAACCGCTTTGAGTGCATTGACCAGCGACTGAGCACTATGAACGGCACCCATCATTGCAGTGCCAATACCTCGCAGGTCAGTATGCTTCGCACCAAGTTGCGTCAATTCCCCCTTAGCTTGTCTGAGCGACTGCTTGAGTCCATCAACCTTCCGCCGTTGCTCATCGAATTCCTTGGTCCCGCGTTCCATCCGCTTCAACGCCGCTTCGTTGTCCTTCAATTCCTTTTCAAGTTTGTTGAACGAATTGGCCGCATCGTTCGCTGACTTTTTGCTGGTGGCCCCCAGCTTCGCCATCGCCTCTTCCTGCTTGGCCATTCGCTGGTCGATCTTCGTGATCGTTCCGAGCATCTGCTGGGCCGTGGCGATCCATTCGACCGTGATCTGTTCGTTAGCCATCGGATGCCCCCTTCCGTGTGAGGCCGAGCGTCGTCAAAACAGTGTCGATGATGTGATCTTTCCCGACCCACAAATCCAGTGCCACGGCGACTTCCGGCAGGAGCCGGTAATTGATCTGCAACAACTTGAGCAGCCACTCAACTTGCTGTGTCGGATCGACGCGAAACACCATGTCCCGGATGCCGAATTCATCGAGGTATTGTTGCCGCAGTTGGTCTGCCTCATCGCACACCCACGAGAACTGACGGATCACTTCCCATTTCATGGTCCCGTCGTCAGCGTAGATGGCCCTGGAATCGACGGAATCCGGAGTGGGTAGTTTCCATCGGTATTCGCCGAACTTCGTTAGCGGGCCTGCCTGCGTGTACGAACGACGGAGTTCTGATTCGGTAGGCGGATGTGCCTTCGAGATCCCGACGAAATAACGTGGGTTCCCTGCCTCGTCTTTGACGACTGACGGAATCCAGTCCTGTTCCGCTGGTGTGTAGTTCATCGTCGGATTCGCACGGGACAGGTGCCCTATCATGGTTCCGACTTTCCCCTCCGGACCGGCGACATTCGGAAGCACGTTCGCTTCCGGAAGTATCCCCGTCAGCCCGGCAACTTTCGCAGCGAGGTCGAGTTCTGACGGTTTGCAGTCCGGGACGAAGACGAGGAAATGCACACGTGCCCTCTTTCTTATGGAATTGACGCAACGACGGAGGCGGTGAGTGCTTTCCCGTGCAGCGTGATCGTGGCTGAGCCATCATCGTTGCTGCTGATGTCCCAACTGTCCGTATCTGTGAGACCAGCCGCGAACGTGAAACTGACATGCGAAGCGGCCCCGGCATAGACTCCAGCGTCAGCACGTTTTCGCAGATAGCAGACGGCTGAGGTCATTGCGGTAAAGTCTCCGATCGTTCCAGCGACCGCATCGAAATCGTTGACCGTAATCTGGATCGTTGGTTCGACCTTCTTTATCATCGCCTGTGTTGGGAACACGGAGCCGGAACCCAGCGGCGGTTTAGTGACTTCAATTCCGGGAGTCACACGAAACGACTGCACGCCTTCCAGGAGTGATGCGTTGATATAGCACGGCCCCAGAGCGTACTCCGACCCGAACGATTGTGCCCCAAGTGTCGTCGAGACCGCGTCATCACACCCCTTCGTCTGACCATCCGCCGACAGCCAGTGAATGTCAAACGCACCGGTGGCGAAATCCGCATCCTGCGAACACTCGACCGACGTCGGGACAATCAGTGCCTTTGTGCCGGCAATCCCGACGTTGTTGGCTCCCGAGACGAACAAGCCACCCGCCGAACGCACCTTGCCGGGAATCGTGATCGTCCCTGCTGCGATGTACAAACCGACAGAAATGAAGGTGTTCGTCCCGATCCCGATCAGAGTCGAGAGATCCGTGGTCGTGAGAGATGACACTTCGACGGATGCTTTCCCGCTCACCTGTGAAATCAACGCACCGCCGGACTGCATCGCCTTGCGGATTTCCTGCCCGGTCTTGTGTCCGACCTGAGTGATGTTGCGAACCGTCACGGCATCCAGAACGGCATCGGCATTCGTGTAAATCGTCATCTATTTGATCCTTTTCTGTCGGAGCCTTCGGTATTTTCCAGTGGCTCCGCGTTTGTACGCTGACGCCTGTCGTTTGAGTTCAAGTCTGATTTCCGCCCGCGATAGTCTCGCGATTTCTTCTTTTTGCCACTTGGCAAGTCGTCGCTGTTTTCGCCTTTCGGCTGCCTGTTGGAGCGGCGACATTTTCGCCCACTTCTTTGCACTGACTCGGTCTCGTAATCGTCCTGTGATGTAAAGTTTCGACCCCTTCTGCGTTGCCGTGATTTTGAACTTGAGGGATCGTTGAAGGGTTCCTGAAAATACGTTCGGTCGAATGTCAGAATACTCACCTTTCCCTGATGACTTGAGAGCGTTGTACTTTGCTGATCGTGGTCTGGCGTTGTATTCCGAATACGCTTGCATCGTAAAATGTTTCGGTACTCGCTCGTCTCGCTGTCGCTCCTGAAACCCGATATTGATTTCTTTCATCAAAGCGGCATGTGCCCGCTCTTTCAATTGGTATCGTTTGTAGTGGAATTCCAGTGTGAACATTCAAATCAAGTGAGTCACCACAGCGACTGTGAATCCCCACTCCTTTCGTCCCTGGTTGATATCTGGATCTTTCCGCCCCGGTAATTGTACCGGCTGAATCCTTTGAGACATCAACGCACTTCCAGCAATCGCCAACGATGCAAACTCCGCCATGACTGCTGACCACTTTCCCCAGACGTACAGATACTGATCCTCGTAGGTTGCCATCGACGTTGACGGAATCGCAATCTCGCACCAGATGTTGATCGTCAGTGAACTCGTCCGAAAATGCCCTCCCGCCAATTCGAGCGGAACGGATGCCACTTCCAAAACAATCGACGGGACGCATGACTCTGTGTCTTCTGCGATCCCACCAATGAAGATCTTTTCCAGTGCTGCCGCTGCTGTTGAAACTCCGACGATTGCCTGCCACGAGGTCATCGCAGAAATCGTTGTTCGCAGGTTCGTCAGCGTTGTCGCAACATCCAGAGCAGCCATCAGTGGTCACTATTCTTGAGCGGAGTCAGCCCCTGTGTTTCCGGTTCGTAGCGTGTGATTTCCACCATCTTCATCCCGCGTTCCGTATCACCGACAGCGACAACTTCGTATCGGTTTCCCTCATACTTGATTGCATCTGCCGGAGTAACCACAGTGGACCCAGCAACCATCATTTGCCCGGTATGGATGTATCCACGGCCACGGGTGTCGTCTGGCATTGCTGGGTTCAGTGTGATGATTGCCTTTATCAAAATGCTGCGGCCCAATTCGCCGCCGACATACCGAGGAATCTGAACCGCGAAGTCTTCGAGATCCAGAAACACATCGGTAATATTGGCGACCATCAGATCTTTCAGCGTCACGACTAGGCCCCGTAAGCGTAGTTATAGTCAATCTGACACTTGGCGATTGTGATTGATGGAACACCTGTGCCGGATGCTTTCTGCAACTGAACGAACGGCTGAACATTCAGACCGGCAGTCAGTGCAGACATATCGAACGTCGTCGAAGCAGCGACACGCTCACCGTCGATGAAGAATCGAACGTCCGAGATCCCGCTTTCGAAGTCGATCACGAATTGCTTGTAGGTTGCGGCCAGAGTTGAACCCGTCGCCACATCGTTGTTGTCGTTCGTCGCGTCATCCGTTTCGACGACAACCGCTGTGGTGGACACTGATCCTTCCATGCGGAACCAGGCATTCGTGGCAACACTGTCTGCCGTGTCGTTTTGAGCCGAGCCAACTCCGAACACCAGAGTTGTCACGGAATCGATACCTGCGACCAGTGCGATGTATTCAACTCGCTTCAGTTTCCGCACATCGAACGTCAAAACGTCGTTCGTGTAGAGCGTGACAATTTCCGCTTCACTGGTCGCCGCCAGTGTGAGCTTCGCTGCTCCACCGTCCTCCGTCACGCAAAGATACGTGGGAGCACCGGCAGCACTTGTATCCTTGATCGTCCATCCGTTTTCACCAGGCGTGGTGGTGAAGGCTTGTGCCCGGTTGAACATATCGCCGCCTTCGTTCGGCCAGCAGAGAGTTCCTCGATTGATCATTTTGGTTTTCCTTTCGGGATGTTGCGGCTATTCGCCGACTGGGCTATTCGCGGGAGACATTCCCGAGATCCTGATTCAATGCCGCAAGCCGCCCCACGGATGGAGCGGCCATTGGCAATTATCGACAAAGCGTTACGCTCCAGCGTGTTTCTGAATTCCGCGATGGTCGAGAGCTTTCGCAGCGACCGATTGCAGAACGTAGTACGTGGCCGCCAGCGTGTGTTCGTCCATCACGCTTCGCACCTGTGGTGTCTCCTGACCTGCCAGGAACGTGACTTCCACCGTCTCGACTCGTGTCGGTTCGGCGAACAGATACCACGCGGTAGAACTCGCAGCATCAAGCAACGGCTCAACAACAACCTGCAGCGATGTCGCTGGGTTGAATGTTGCGGCACCAGTGCTGGCTGGATCGTAGACAGAATTCACCAGAACTTTCGCAGTCGTTTCGAGTGCTGCCGGAACAACAATGTACGACGGAGAAAGGTTCAGGATGTCCGCACTCTCCGCACCTTCCGGTGTGTTCTCTCCACGCATCAGACGCATGAGAGCTGTCAATGTTCCGAGAGTCGTTGTGCTTGGAGCACCGGCCCCGGTCGTCAGGTTCTTTCGGAATCGCAAACCTGTGACATCTGAAAACAACGCTACGGCATCACGCATCGTCGGATTGCTGGTGACCTGTGACCATGCCACAGCGTTCACCGTTCGTGCCGCCGAATCACCCAACTTCATCGGGGTGTTTGTCAACGCGGACATGTCGTCATTGACGATCAGCTTGTAGCCGAAGTCAACACCGATCGACCGGGCTTCAACGGCATAGCTTTCCTTGCCGTCTGCGAAGCTCGCCATGTTTGGACGAACCGAATCATTCCACACTGGCAGGTTCGGAATGGAACCGATCTGCATACGATGGATTTGCTTGAAGTCGGTTGCCGATTGTCCCTGACGCATCGGCCCCCGCCATGTTGCCGGGACTTCGCTGTATCCGATCATCATGCTTTTGTTGATCGCGTCCAGTGTCAGGTTCGCAAACGATCCGGTCGAGTGGTACGCACCACCATCACGGGCACCGCGAATCTGTGCCTTTTCAGGACCGAACATCGCACAAATGGCAACCTGCTCACGGGTCAGGCCGAGAGTCGCGACTCCCATCGAACGGACGAACTCGGAAGCCATGTCGAACAATGTGGCATGCCGGAAGCTGTCGGCTGTCTTGCTGCGTTCGGCGGCTGGATAGTATTTCTCCAGCTTCGCTTCGTTGCCGTTCACGGCATTCCGGCAAGCGGTCAGCATCAGTGCGGATCGCAAGTCAGCCTTCAGACGGTCTGCCCCCATTGACAGAACTCGAACAGATCCGCTGTAGGGGATGTTTTCAGCCTGTGCTGCCTTGTGTTCTTTGATCTTCGTGCGAACGGCTGCAATGTCCTGCAGGTCACGGCACACACCAGCAATTTCAGGAACGTCGGCAAGTTCGCAGAGCTGATCGACGTCGTTTTCAAACGCCTTTCGGGTTTCACGATCTGCCGCGATTGCTTTGCGTGTCGCTTCGGCAACCAGTTTCGCGAGGTCATCTGAACTTGGCAACGTCTGTTCCTTTCGTTCTTCGCGTTTTGGTTCTTCCTTCGGCTCTGGCTTGTCGGCCAGTGCGTTCGGATTCTTGACAAGCCATCGCTGTGCTTCGTCGTCGGTGAGCGTTGCTGGCATGCCCTTGGCTTCCAGCAGCTTTCGTAGTTCTTCGTTCATCTTAAATTCTTCCTTTTCACTGAGGGACCGGAACTGAATTGCCGCTGGATCAAGTCCCCGCAGCTTTGCCTGAGCATCTGCACCAATCGGAGTCAACGAGACTTCGCGGAGCTTCCACTTCGTTACAACATTCACCGGACCTTCAAACGTCCGACCTGCGAATGTTTTCGCTTCGCCTGACTTGACGAAACTACGCTTCAAAACTTCGTAGCCGACAGAAACGTCTGTGACGTGACCCTCCCGGACTGATTTGAACGCATCCTCTGCACCTGCTGCAGTGCTGAAATTCAATCGGCTTGACAACTTTCCATCACCGACAGTGATCTCACGAGCGGACCCGAGCTGATCCTTCACGCTGTTTCTGTTGTGCGAATCAAGGAACGGAACCTGTCGCGACTTCGGAAACTCGGCACCACTTGAAAGCAATACTTCCGGGACCATTTCCATGCGAGACCAGTCCGGCATCGGCACCGGAGATTCTGTGCTGATCGTCGCTTCGATTGTTCTGGCATCGACGTTGAGTGTGCTGGCCCGAACTTCCAACTGCCGATACCCCATATCGACGCCGACGTCTTCACGCTTTTGAATTGCTTCTCTGACTCGTTTACGCATTGACTGAAACTCCTGTGGTCTCGACTGGGGCCGCCGCTTCGTTTGCGGCTATCTGGTCCTGAGTATCGACACCCATGATGTTGTTGATCACTTCCGGTGCGATGCCCTTTTCCTTGGCGACTGCATAGAGTTCTGCCACGTCGTTCAAAACGTCTCGCCAGTTGACGTTGACCTTGGCACACTCCATCTGAGGTGATGAAAGACCACCGCTGATTCTTGCTGATGCCGCCGCTGCGTCGTCTTTTGGATTGATTGACAACGCAACTGGCCCTTGCCATTTCGCAGCAGAGAACCGTCCTGGTGACGCCTGAAATTCTTCGGTTGACACGATGCCATCGAAATACCCTTCCAGCATCGCAGCACGCAGAATCGTTTCCCAAATCGGCTGACAGTACGACGACGCAAACCATTCCTGCACGTCGTGCAATTCCGGCCATGTGTCGTTGTCCGCCGATCGCTCCGAACTGAATGAGCTGTTCCGATAATCGCCCGTAATTGTGCTGGCTTTGATCCCAGGCACAGCGGTTGCGGTTCCGCGTTGCAAGTGCTGCACGAACGCTTCCGGGTTCATGTTCGGTTGATTAGGGGACTGCAGGTCGAATGATCCGTCCTTGCCTTTGTTGACCAACATGCCCGGCTGAATCTTGCTGATCGTATTGCCGTCAGTGTCTGTCAGGTCTGTTGAATCCGATGCACTTTGATTGAGTCCGAGTCGCGTTGCCCCTGTTGGCTTGCTGTAGGTTGCGACGACACACGCTGCCATTGCGGAAGCGGTGAGGACGTTGTATTCAAGATCTTCCGTCCGGCGTGCCCGAAGGATCGCAGACGAGAACCACGGAACGCCTCTGAGCTGGTCGATATCTTCTTCGAGATACAGGTGCCCCATGTTCGAGACAGGAACCCGTGTCGCCTCAGTTGGTGTTCTGGCGGATGCCCAAATCGGAACCGTCTTGATCCAGTATGCTACACGCTCATTGCTGGCATTCAGTTCGATGCCACGGAACAGGCTGTGACCGTCTCGCAATGTGGTGAGCGGGATTTCATGGTCATCGGCGAGGCGGCAGGAATCCACCAGTTGCAGCGTCAAGCTGATCGGAAGATCGCGGCGACTCTGATCCCGCTGATTAATTGGCTTCATTCGGTAAAGCGTATCGCCCGACAGGATCACTGAACGCAGGGCCAGTTTCTGCTGACCTGACATCGTCAAGCCGCCTTTGCCTGGCAGACCACGAGAATCGAAACCCGATTGCAGTGAACTCCAAAGCTGCTTCGCCCGTGCCCGGAATTCTACATTCGGCGTGCCGTCGATGTTTTCTGCCAGTGATTCCGGCTGCATCCCACGCTGCCCGATCACTTTCGCTTCAAGGCTGCGAACAATCTTGCGGCATGACGGATTGTCGCGGTACAGATCCCACGACTGTGCTCTGAGATAATCCAGCCGACTGCCGGAAACCTCGTTCTCTTTGACGACTGGATTGCGAAGCAGGTTCAACCGGTTGAGACTTGCTGCGGCATATGGACCCTTGCCGGTGCCGACAAGTGCGTTGACCTGTGCGAGCGTGGCCCGTGCTTCCATCCGCTGAACCGCCGCAGACGGAGAGAAGTATCCAATGATTCTGTCGAGAAAGTTAGCGGTCATGTGTTGGTGACTCCATTCGAAGGAGTGAACACATTCCGCCGTCTGATGAATTATTGATTTCGTCAATCAACGTCTGCCGAAACGCTCGCTGTGCATTTAGGTCGGCCATTCGCTGACGCAAACCGCCCGGACCGTAGTACTCCTGAGACGTGAGTGTCTTCAGAATAGCGGCATTGGTTGCGGTCAATAGGTCGCTGGCAGTTGTCATGCCAGCAATTCTCAGTCACTCAGCAGGGGACTGCATTACCAGTGTTGCAAGGGTGGCACACTAAATCTGAGATATCAACGCTCACCATCCAAATGAACCCGCCGATGTTCCACCTTGATGACTTCAAGCCGTACTGTAGCCGTCCACGTATGCCCGCACGGACCGACGCCATCCGGCTTCGTTGTCCGCGTGCATTTGTAATAGCGGGTGCTTCCGTTCGTTGAGTACGCAGTACCATACCCTCCGTTGCCACCCCAGCATATCGGGCAGTGTCTGTATTCCTCGATCACCCGCGTTTTCGGAACGGGTGGATCGGGCACAACCTCTGGCTCAACAGTCTTCGCTTGAGCCTTCGGCTGCAATGCCCGCTGCGGATTTGTTGCGTGACGTTTACCCATTCCATTCCCTTCCATCTGGTCTCCTCGTGCCTTCGTTGACGATCGTCTTTGATTGCGTGTAAATGCCTGTACGTGCCGGAAGTCCGCCATTTTCGTTGATGTACGCATGAGCCAGTGCAAGACCGTAGCGAATAACGTCCCTGAAATCGTTCGCGATGTTTTCATCCTTCTTGATCCAGAGTAGTTTCGCGTTGCCCCGGTTGTCGATCTTGTCTGCAAGCGTGGCGTTGCACAACTGTTCCAGCAGATCCATATCGGAATCCGCACCAACACACAGCGAAAGTGAATCCGGATCGCCCGGCATCCGCTCATCCAGCCGCGACTGAAGATCCGTTTCCCAAAAGTCCGTGTTCACCTGCAGCAATTGTTGCCCGGTATTGTCTCCGCTTTCAATCGCTGCCAGCTTGTAAGGCAATCCGCTGAGGTCCGTGGAGCTTCCTTTGATTGCCAACATGCCAGGATGTGCGTTGCAGAAATCGTATGTCCGCTTCGTGTCCCACCCTGAATCGACGGCTGCCGCGTGAGGCATCACTGGATTTCCACCGTCTGCATGTTCCCACGGATTGCGAATGTACTTATCCCAAACCTCGTCGAGTGTGATCGTAAATCCGTAATCGACCAAATGCGACTGCCGATCGGTCCCATGGGCCATCAGCCCCCACAAGCGAAACCCACCATCCGCCGCCTGCTGGTCGATAGTCACTGTGACAAGCCTCGTCCACTCTGGAAGTAGTCTGCGTGGAATTGTTGTCTTGAGTCTCTCACCGACCTTTTCCGGTGTCGTCTTCGTCCGGCGTGACTCCCACGTCTCACCCTTATCCTCGTTCATCCACTGTTGCAACAATCGCGGCTTCTTGTGCTTCGCAACGTAGTCCGCAGCGATGTCTCCCCATCCGTGAAAGAGAGCATAGAACACGCTGAGTTGTGACCCGTAATCCGATCCCCAATTGTGCGGCGTTCCAGTCAGCCAACTCATATCATCCGGTGGTAGTTCTCTGGCTGTCATCGCCTTTTCATGATCGACACTACATCCAGCAGGAACCCAGACGCCAAGGTTCATCATCCACGGCCTGTGAATATCGTTTATTGTCCCCTCGCAGAACAAGCAAACATAGTGAGCGGTTCGTCTCGCCAGGTCCCTATCACTCCGACCGTTCGGTAGTTTCTCGTAGTGAATCTGCCCCGGTCGCGTTCCATCGCCAAACTCAATTGTTTGGAACTTGAAACAGTGCGGACAGGGGACGTGATATCGATGGTTTGTCGATTGCAATCGTCCAGCCTCGACAGCACTTCGACCACGGATGCTTGGAGTCGATTCGAGCAGGAAGTTTCGATCAGGATATTCGCCGCCGCGTTTCTTGAAGCGTTCAATTGGATCCCCTTCCGTCGATGTCGATTCCGCGAACCATTTGTCAATCTCGTTCCCATGTCCAACGCGAATCGATTTGTCAGCAAGTCTCGACCGACCACGTGGCCAGGCACCATGACAAACCGACCGCCGCAACTTGACCTGCGTTTTGTTCTGCCTGATCCGTATCGGTGCCTCGTGACGAAGTTTCGGGCAGTGCTCGATCATCTTCCACAGCCGACCGAATACGCTTTTGCAGTTCGTCTCGTCTGGAGTTGCGAACATCGTTTCCTCTGGTCGCTGGTCCATCGACATTTGAAGCATGGCAAGACCAAAGTTCGTCTTGAACATTCGGGCGGCCCACTGCAACCACGTGATTCGAAACTGGATCGAGTCCCAGGCCCAGCACGGACCTTGCGGAGCGGTCACCCACGGCGACTGCTGCTCACTAAATGCCTCGCCCGTGTGTGTGTAGAAGTTATTTCGTAACCAGTCCGCTGCCGATTCATTCAGCTTTGGTTTGATCGCGTCCGCTATGATGTCTGCAACGAAACTCATAATGTGCTCAGATCTTCACTCAGTTCCTTGAGGGCGATTCTGATTGTGTCCTCGATTGATTGCTTGATCGGTGCCTTGAGTTCGGACGGACAAATATTGGCACACTTCAGCCCGAGCGAGTTCAGTCTGTTCACCATCCGTGACAATGCGATTCGCAAATGAAGTTCCACATCCGCCTTCAGAACAAACTTGCCAGCCCGCTCGTCATTCTTCTGCTGCCGCGTCCTGGCATTCTCCCACCGCTCCGCAATCTCCGCTCTTTTGTTCTCGATGCCAAGCTCTGACACGTCCGCGTCTTCCGCGACGGCTTTGATGTTTTCCGATCGCCACTTGTGGACCGCCTCGATCGAATCGCGTGGACACCCACGGGCAAAATACTTTTTGAGCGTTGTATCCGAAACTCCGACACCCTCAACAAGCTGCTTGATTGTGAGATTGTCAGGGTTGACCGGACGCCCACGTGGCCTTTTCGGTTGTTGTTTTTGTTCCTGCTGCATTTCATGATTTTAGGGAAGGAAGGAACCTCTCAAAAAATCCTTATGTACAAAAAAGAGCCGCTGTGAGAGACC
>Ga0224505_10002227_pt1 | contig 11550 bp, 10 predicted proteins | sample SF_Jan12_sed_USG_FD_169102 | JGI IMG/M metagenome (GOLD analysis project Ga0224505, IMG submission 169102) | Sediment microbial communities from San Francisco Bay, California, United States - SF_Jan12_sed_USGS_4_1 | ecosystem: Environmental > Aquatic > Marine > Sediment | place: USA: California...
CGTGCCGCGCGCCTTTTCGGAAAGGGGCAGACGTCATGAGGCAGGCATGGTTGGTGGTTTCGGCCCTGAGCGTTGGTCTGGCGCTGAGCCTGCAAGCCAGCGGGCAAGATCGGCCTGACCGCAAGGACGCCTCGGCGACCGTCAGCGATCAACTGTCGGCAGGGTCGCTGGTGCCTGCACCGGCCATGAGCGCCGCACGGGCCGCCCACACGGCAACCACACTTCCCGACGGCCGCGTCCTCGTGGCGGGGGGATTCACGGAGAAAGGGTCCGCGAAGGGTGCCGAGGTCTACGAACCTGGCGCTGGGCGATTCTCGCCGCTCCCGCCGATGCAGACGACTCGGCACAGTCACACCGCCACGCTGCTGGCCGATGGGCGGGTGTTGATCGCGGGCGGGTATGGTGAAGGCACGACCACGCTGGCAACAGCCGAAATCTTCAACCCCGCGACGAACTCCTTCGTTTCCACCGGATCGCTTCAGGCTGCACGAGCCGACCATGTTGCGATCCTGCTCCAGAACGGCAAGGTCCTCGTCGCAGGAGGCCTGGGGCCGGGTTGGAGCTTCCTGTCGAGCGCAGAAGTGTACGACCCTGTGACTGGCCGATTCTCACCCGCGGGAAGCATGACCGAGGCGCGCGAGAGCCATGTGGGCGTGCGGCTGTTGGATGGGCGGGTGCTGATCGTCGGCGGGCACCGCGGCCGGCGGGCTGACATGACGATATTGGGGTCCGCAGAAGTCTTCGATCCTTCCACTGGCGCCTTCAGCCGCGTGGGAGAGATGCGGATTCCCCGCCACAAGCACGATGCCGCGTTGCTTGCCGATGGCCAGGTGCTGATCACGGGTGGGTCAGACGAACGCGACGATCGTGGAGTGTTCGATTCCTCCGAACTGTTCGATCCGAAGACGGGGACATTCGCCGCGGGCCCGCAGATGAGGCTCGGTCGTTACAAGCATGCCGGCACCAGCCTTCTGCTTCCGACCGGCCATCTCCTGATTGCAGGAGGTGCGCCTCAGGCTGAGACTTACGATCGATCCGAACGCCGTTTTCTCCTGGTCGCCGGCGAGACTCGAATGGCCGGTCAGTTCTCGGCAGCCGCACCCTTGAGGAACGGGGGCGCATTGATCACAGGCGGTTACGGTAACGGTACTGGGCCGCGGTCGTCCGCATGGCTGTACCAGCCTTGAAGGCTGCGCGGCGGCGCAGCGCCTTCCATCCCCCTCCGGGTCTCCTGAATCAGGTTGCGCACCCGTTCCTTCAGGGCCGGGATGTCCTTGTGGCCGAGTCCCGTCGTGTCGACCGGTGTCAGCACCCGGACCTCGGCGTCACTGGGGCCGACCCGCCAATCGTGCTTGCGAAGTGCCGTCGAGGTGCCGCGAACCACCAGCGGCAGGATGGGAACACCGGCATCGATGGCCAGCCGGAAGGCGCCGTCCTTGAACGGCAGCAGCTCACCCGTCGTCGACCGGGTTCCTTCCGGAAAGATGATGATGGACATCCGCCCCTTCAGCACTTCGAGGCAGCGGCGCATGGCCTTGGCGGCGCTCGACCGGGTGCCGCGCTCGACCGGGATGTCGCCGGCGATCCGCATGATCCAGCCCAGCACCGGAATCCGGAGAAGCTCGATCTTGGACAGCCATTTCATCTCCCAGGGCAGATGACTGATGAGCAGGATGTCGGTGAACGACTCGTGGTTGGAAACCACGACGTAAGGCCGGCGCGGGTTCTCCGGCATGGTCCCGGTCACCCGGAAATGCCAGAGCGGGTTCAGCGTCGCGGTGACCACCGCGATCTTCCGGAAGAAGAGTCCCACCCAGTACCGCTCCCGGTCGAACGGCCAGGTCGCCAGCCAGATGATGGACATGAGGGGCAGCCAGAGCGCGATGCAGCTCCCCAGCACCAGCCAGGTCCAGATCGAGGCGAGGGTGACATAGGTCTTCGACATCAGGCGTGCTCGTCATCGGCCGGGAGGCGGTCATCCCACAGGGCAAGCACGTTGCCGTCGGGGTCGGCCACCATCGCCATGACGCCGAAGGCCTGCCGGGTGGGCTCGACGACGAACCGCACCCCCCGTTCATGCAGCCGCTCGCAGTAGGCGAGAATCCCCTCGACGTGAAGGGTGAATCCGGTGTGACGCCCGACCATGGCTCTGGCGTCGGGGTGGACGGCCGGGTGTACGCCGAGCCGCGTTGGGCCGTCGAGGAACTCGGCGCCGAATGAGCCCTCCCGCGCCAGGGGAAGTTCGAGATGGTCACGGTAGAACTGTTTGGCCTTCTCGAGGTCGGTGACGAAGACCGCCACGGAATAGAGCGTCGGCATGCGGAAATATTAGCCGCCGATGCTCCTGAACGCTGCCGCCCAGTTTCGGCGCATCCGCTCGAGCCCGGGGCGGGCCAGGGGGGTGTCGGCGAAGCGAGCGGCGAATTCCTCGTCGCTCATCGCCGCGAAGTAGGAGGGATCGGCGGTGTCGGGTTCCGGACGCGGCCGGAAGGCGGTGATCGAGGAATTGACCGCGAACCGCTCGTTCCAGGGGCAGACCTCGTTGCAGATGTCACAGCCGAAGGCCCACCCTGCCATGTGACTGGCGAGCTCGGCGCCGATCGCCCCCTTCTGTTCGATGGTCGCATAGGAGATGCACCGGGTTGCGTCCAGCATGCGGGGCTCGACAAACGCCCCGGTGGGGCAGGCATCGAGACACTGGGTGCAACTGCCGCAATGGTCGCTGGTGAACGGTGCGTCGAGTTCGAGGGCCAGATCAGTCAGGACGCATCCGATGAAGAACCAGGAGCCGACGCCAGGCCTGATCAGCATGGTGTTCTTGCCGATCCAGCCGAGGCCGGCGCGCTGGGCAAGTTCCCTCTCCTGCAGCGGGCCGGTATCGAGATAGGGCCGGGCGGTCGCCGCACCCCCGTCAATCAGGTAGGCAGCTAGCGCTTGAAGCCGCTCGAAGGTGTTCCGGTGGTAGTCTTCGCCTCGGGCATAGCGTGCAAGCTTCACCTGTTGATCGCGGTGGGGTTGGTCTGTGGTTTCGGTGTAGTAGTAGTTATCGAGAACAACAATTGCACAGTTCGCTTGCCTGTCGGCCAGTTGGGGGTTCTTGCGCTTCCTGGCCTGGCGGTGGATATAGCGCATGTTGCCGGCGTAGGCAGACTTAAGCCATCGATCGAGGTGGTCGCCGTGCGGAATGGGATCCAGGTTCGTGATCCCGCAGGCGATGAACCCGAGTTCGTCGGCCCTCGCCTTGACCTGCCAGGCGGTTGGCGCTGGGTTGCCGTGTGTTGGGTAGTTCAGTCGGCTTGGTGCGTTCATGTCATTATGTAGTAGTAATTACAACTTCTTAGGCATCCACTTCAGGCTGCAATTAGTCTCGTGCGGCGGGGCGGGTCGATAGGTCCGACGGCGCGAAATCGTCCGTGCCTTCCCTGGAATCGGAATTCCGCCACTGATCCCGGTCCGGGCACTGTGCCGGCAGGTGGACGCGCCGCAGAGGACCTTCGACCCGACCCGCCGCCGAGGTCTCGCCCCTCCCCGGTGGTGCAGGCTGGCGGCGTTCGGGGTGGGGGTCCTTCCGCAGCGCGTCGGAGTGCCGGCGCAGGCAGAGCGCCGTCACGTACCCGCTCGAGCCGTGCTCGGGCTGATCATGGACGTCTGCGCGCTGCCGGACCCTCCACCCCGCCAGCGGGCGCCCGAACCGGCCAGCCTGCAACGGGGGGCCCACCTAGTCCCGGAGGATTCTCCGCCGCCAGCGGGCGAACCGCAGCACATCCTCTACCGGGGGAACCTCGCGCTCGTCGCCGTAGGCGGTGTGCAGGCGCCACTCCAGATAGGTCGGGTCCGGCAGGGGGAGGAAGGGCCGGGTTCGCCACCAGTCGCGGCGGCGGAAGGCCCAGCTCATCGACAGGAGGTCCCGCGCCACGAAGGGGTTGATCAGCGCGCGGCCGACGAGCGCGGCAAGGAGGCGTGGCCAGGGCGAGGCGCCGATCATGGCTGGTAAGATACTCCACGGCGGCGGGTCGCGGAGGGCGGCGGTATATTCTCTCCGCTCCGGGCCAACTGGCCGACTGCTCCCTGGAAGGAGAACCGGGTTGACCGACACCCCACTCAAGCACCGCGACCGCCCATCGGGGCTGACGGCCGACGAGCAGCTGCTGGCCCACGCCGCCCCGCCTGGCGAGCGCCCCGACGCGCTCCGCAAGACCGATCCCTGGAGAGTCCTCCGGATCACCGCCGAGTTCGTGGAAGGGTTCGAGAAGCTGGGCGACGTGCAGAATGCTGTCGCCATCTTCGGGTCGGCGCGGACCCTGCCTGACGATCCCTACTACCAGCTTGCGGTCGACACCGCGCGGCTGCTGGCGGAGGCGGGTTATCCGATCATCACCGGCGGCGGGCCCGGGATCATGGAGGCGGCTAATCGCGGGGCGGTGGAGGGGGAAGGGGTTTCGATCGGCTGCAACATCGAGCTGCCACATGAGCAGGGGACGAACCCCTACGTGCGCCGCAGCATGTTCTTCCGGTTCTTCTTCGTCCGCAAGACGATGTTCGTGAAGTACTCGATGGGTTTCGTGGTCTTTCCCGGCGGGTACGGCACCCTGGATGAACTGTTCGAGGCGCTCACCCTGATCCAGACCGGCAAGGTGATGGGATTTCCGGTGGTGCTGGTGGGAAGCGCCTTCTGGGGCCGGATGGTGGACTGGATGCGTGAGACGCTGGTGGCGAGCAACAAGATCGATGCGAGCGATCTGCACCTGTTTCACGTCACCGATGATCCCAGGGAGGTGCTGCGGATCATCGAGGAGGCCCGGGCCAACGGCGCCAGCAACGTCGGCGCGCGCCCCGGCTCGGGCGGCGCGGATCGCTGAACCCCGGCACCTTTCTTCGTCAGAGGTCCCATGACCCGACCCAGCGCCAACTACCTCCGTGGCCGCCGGATCAACCCCAAGGCGATCACCGGCAGGGAGACCGTCGCCGAGCTGGTGGACGATGCGTTCCTGGCCTTCAACGCCGGCCGGTTGCGCGAGGGCTGCGTGCTGTTCACCCAACGGATGCTCTCCCCGGAGAGCACCGTGGCGATGAGCATCACCGGCGCGCTCACCCCGGCGGGTCTCGGCATGAGCTCGCTGATCCCGCTGATGGAGGCCGGGTTCGTGGACTGGATCATCTCGACCGGCGCCAATCTCTACCACGATGCCCACTTCGCCCTCGGCCTGTCCCTCCACCAGGGAAGCCACACCGCCGACGACGTGGAGCTCAGGGAGCAGGGGGTGGTGCGGATCTACGACATCTTCTTCGACTACTCCGTGCTGCTCTCAACTGACGCGTTCGTCCGCGAGGTCTCCGCTCGGCCGGAGTTCCAGCGCGCGATGAGCACCGCCGAGTACCACTACCTGCTGGGCGGATACCTGACGGAGAGGGAGAAGGCGCTGGGGCTGACCCGGCGGTCGGTGCTTTCGATGGCCCACGAGCTGGAAGTGCCGATCTACACCAGCTCGCCGGGGGACAGTTCGATCGGGATGAACGTGGCGGAGCAGGCCCTGGCGGGCAGCAAGCTGCGGTTCGACGTGAGCGCCGATGTGAACGAGACCGCCGCCATCGTGCTCGAGGCGAAGCGCACCGGCGGGAAGAGCGCGGCGTTCATCGTGGGCGGCGGAAGCCCCAAGAACTTCCTGCTCCAGACCGAGCCGCAGATCCAGGAGGTGCTCGGCATCGATGAGAAGGGACACGACTACTTCCTGCAGATGACCGACGCGCGCCCCGACACCGGCGGGCTCTCCGGCGCCACGCCGAACGAAGCGGTGAGCTGGGGGAAGATCGACCCCGACCAGCTGCCTGGGACGGTGGTGGTCTACATGGACAACTCGGTGGCCCTGCCGCTCTTGACCGCCTACGCCCTGGCCCGCCACTCGCCTCGTCCGCTCAAGCGGCTCTACGGCCGCCGCGATGCCATGATGCAGCGCCTGCTCACCGAATACCGCTCGGCACTCGCGTTCCGCGACCGCCGTGCCGAGGAGGCCAGGAGATAGCCCCTACCCCCGGGGGGAGCGGGTCATCAGGTCGAGCAGTTCGCGGTACATCGCCTCCATCGCCTCCGGGTCGCCGCCCCGGATGGCGGTGGAGGCGCAGTGCTTGAGGTGGTTCCTGAGCAGCTCGCGTGAGGCGCCTCGGAGCGCCTCCTGGACCGATGTGATCTGGTTGATGACGTCGGCGCAGTACCGCTCATCCTCGACCATCTTCTGCAGGCCGCGCACCTGGCCCTCGATGCGCCGGAGCCGGGTGAGCACACCGTGCTTGATGTCCGGGTCCACCAGGACGGCGCGGCGGCCGTCGGGCTGGGCGCCGCAGCCGCAGTGCGCGGCCGGTGTGGCAGGGGTAGTCATGTCAGTGCTCCCGTAGTCCCGTTCATGTGCATCTGGGCGCCATTCGTGAGCCCGTCACTTCTGTAACCACCTTGGTGCGGTCGACCTTGGACCGGGTTGGTCCCCGCAAGGCGCGCGCAGGCGTCCCATACACCGCGATGCGCGGCATGTGGCGAGGCCGCCCCAAGGTGGCGGAGCCCGGCGGTTCCCGCGCGCCGGCGTGGGGCCATCCGGGACGAGGTCGACCGCACCCGGATGAGCAGTGGCGTCACGTCAGGCGCACGCCTCTCAGCCGCAGACTGTTGCTCACCACGCTCACGCTGCTCATCGCCATGGCGAAAGCCGCGAGGGCGGGACTCAGCCGCCAGCCGAACACCGGGTAGAGCAATCCGGCCGCGATCGGGATCGCGACCACATTGTAGCCGAAGGCCCAGAACAGATTCTGCCGGATGATCCGGAGCGTGGCGCGGCTCAAGTGGATGGCGCTCGCCACGCCTCGAAGATCCCCCCGCATCAGCGTGATGCCGCCCGCATCCATCGCCACGTCGGTGCCGGTGCCCATGGCGATGCCGACGTCGGCCTGCGCCAGGGCGGGCGCGTCGTTGATGCCGTCGCCTGCCATGGCGACGACGTGGCCCTCGTCCTGCCGGCGGCGGATCTCCTCGAGCTTCCCTTCGGGGGTGAGCTCGCCAACGGCCCGGCTGATGCCGACCTCCCGCGCCACGCGCTCCGCGGCCGCGGCACGGTCACCCGAGAGCATGACGGTCTCGATGCCCATCGCGGCAAGCGCGGCGATGGCGCCGCGGCTGGAGGACTTCACCGGATCCGCCACGACGATGCGCCCCAGGTAGCGCCCGTCCGCCGCGACCAGGGCGGCGGTCTCGGAAGGCTCGTCGTCGCGCAGGCCGGTGGTTCCGATGGACGCGAGCCAGCGCCGGCTCCCGACGGCGACCGCGCGCCCCTCGACGGTGCCGCGGACGCCGCCGCCGGTCTCGCTCTGGAAGCGCTCCGCCTCGGGGAGTGCCGCGCCCGTCGCGCGCGCGGCCTGGAGGATCGCTTCGGCCAGGGGATGCTCGCTCTGCCGCTCGAGCGCGGCGGCGAGGCGGAGGAGCTCGTGCGCCGCCGGACCGTCGTCGGCCGGCTCGACCCGGGTGACCGTGGGGACTCCCTCGGTCACGGTGCCGGTCTTGTCGAACATGACGGTGTCGGCGTGCGCGGCCAGCTCCAGCGCCTCACCCGAGCGGACCAGCACCCCGATCTCGGCGCCGCGGCCGGTCGCCACCATGACCGCCGTCGGCACGGCCAGGCCCATGGCGCAGGGGCAGGCGATGATCAGCACCGACACCGCCGCCACGAAGGCGTTGAGTCCGCGGGGCTCCGGGCCGAGCATCCCCCAGCCGGCGGCGGTCGCGAGGGCGATCAGCATCACGGCGGGCACGAAGATCGCCGCGATGCGGTCGGCGAAGCGCTGCACCGGAGGTCGCTGGCCCTGGGCATCCCGCACCAGCCGCACGATGCGCGAGAGGACCGTGTCTCGTCCCACCCGGAGGGCCCGGACCCGGAGGGCACCGCGCCCGTTGAGCGTGCCGCCGGTGACGGCGGCTCCCGGCCCCCGCGACACCGGCAGCGGCTCGCCGGTCAGCATGGACTCGTCCACCGCGCTCTCCCCCCGCACCACGACACCGTCCACTGGAATCCGCTGGCCCGGCTTGACCAGCAGCTCGTCACCCGGGAGCACCTCCGCCAGCGGAACCTCGGCCTCGAGGTCGTCCCGGACCATGATCACCCGGTCGGGGCGGAGTCCGATCAGGCGCCTGAGGGCATCGCCGGTCGCGTGCTTGGCCCGGGTCTCGAAGTAGTTGCCGAGCAGGACGAGGGCGATGATCCAGACCACCGCCTCGAAATACACCTCCGCCTGATCACCGAAGGTGGCAGGCGAGAGCGTGGTCCAGAAGCTGAGCAGCAGCGCGGCTCCGGTCCCCACGGCGATCAGGGTGTTCATGTCGGCTCCGCCGTGCCGGGCGGCCGACCAGGCACGGGCGTAGAAGACACGCCCAGGCCCCAGGACGACCGGCACGGTCACAACCAGCAGCGACCACCGGAGCCAATCCGGTGGCAGGGCGAACAGCCCGGGTGCAAACTGGCGCAGCGGCGCCGCGAGCCACATCATCAGGCTCATGAACGGGTCGGCCCCGTGGTGCCCAGCCTGCATCAGGGGCATGGACAGCAGCATCGTGGCGGCTGCCGCAGCGAGGCTCACCGCGACTTCGGCTCTGAGCCGGCGCAGTTGCCCAAGGCGATCGGCGTCCTGTCGGCCGATCTCCTCCTCCACCGTCGAGTCCGGCCTGGGCAGCGCTGCCCCGTAGCCAGTCGTGGCGACGAGTGCGACGAGGCTCGAGGGAGAGGTCCGGGCGGGGTCGTACTGTACCGTGGCGCGAGCGGTCATCAGGTTGACCGTCGCGGCCTCGACCCCCGGAGCCTGCTCCAGGGTCCGCTGGACCCGGGCGCTGCAGGCGGCGCAGGTCATCCCGGAGACCTCGATCGCCGCCGTGGCGGAATCAGAGACCGGTGACACTCTCGACCCCGTATCCGGCGGCTTCGATGGCAGTTTTCGCGGAGGCGATGAGGCCGGGGTCCTGAACCCTGATGTCGGCGCGCCCGATCCGGACCGACGTCGTTTCCACACCTTTGACGCCAGCGAGCGCACGACTTACAGCATTTAGGCAGTGGCCGCAACTCATGCCAGTAATATGTAAAGCTATGTCTGTCATAATAATAGCACCATGTCAGTGGTTGTCGTGCCCCAGGGTGCTCGTTCGATACTAATATAGAGTGGCCATGTATTCAAGTAGGTGGGGGAGGTATATTATAGCACCCTACCTCTCGACGGGGCACAGACCCTGCTCGACTGGGGGGGCATGAGCACGGGCTCGGGCGACATTCGGCACCTCATTCCCCTGCTTCATCCAGAGACGGGAGTGCATGATCTCGATGCCCTCAAGGCCTGGTATGAAGCAGTGGCCGACGGGCTGCGCACCGTCGTCGAGTTTGACCTCTTCGCGCTCTGGATCTACTCCCCTGGCGGCGAACCGATTCTCATCGAGCCGGAGGCGCTCACCCAGGACAGCCTTGAGGTGCCACACGCGCGGCCGACGGCCCCGCTCGAGGCGCTGGTGGCCATCGAGGACCGCGTCCGGCGGGCCGGGTACGGTTCGGTGCTGGTCCACGCGATTCGGCATGGCAAGCGCGACGTCGGCCTCATGATGCTCGCGGGCTTTGGCCCGCACCTGTTCGACGCCGAGCTGGATCAGGCGATCGGGGCAACCATCGAAGTGATTGCGCCGATGCTCGCGCGGGCGGCGCGACACAGCGGCGGGACCGAGCTTCCGGCGAGCGACGCGACCACGCCCCGCCGGACGGGGGGGGGTCCTGCTCCCACTGCCGGTTCCTCCCGGATGCTGGATGCGGAGCTGCTCGACGCCCTCGCCAACGCCATCGGCGGCGCTGGCACACCCCGGGATCTGCTGCTGGCCGTCTCGTTCGGTATCCAGGCCCTGCTCCCGCACGATTCCTACGAACTGCTGATCCCAGACGCCGAGAGGCTGAAGTTCTACCGCCTGGGGGTGCACGGTCACGGTCCCCTGTGGGGAGACCCGTCGCTCGTCGTGACCCGTCCTCAGTTCGACCCCGACGCGCTGTTCCACGAAAGCGGCACGATGGTGCTGGACGACCGGGTGCGTGATCTCCCCCCGATGGTGAGCGTGGGGGGAGCCGAGGCGCCGCCCCGCTCCGTGCTCGGCACGAAGCTCAGAATCGTCGATCATCTGGTGGGGTACCTGCTGATCGGCAACGCGGGACCTGGCTTCTACTGCGCCGAGGACGCTGTACTGCTTGACCGGATCGGCGCCCTGCTCGCGCCGCGGGTGGAAGCCATCGCGCTGGCCTGGCACAACCAGGCGCTGCGGGTGCAGCTCGACATCCTCCGCCACGTGCCGATGCACCTGACACGCACCGCCGAGATCCTCGCGACGACGCCGCTCCTCGGCGGCGGCAGTCAGCGGTTTGCGGAGCAGGTGTCCTACCTGCTCCCGGTCAGCCGCGTCGAATTTGCCGTGCGGCTGAGCGATGAGAGCCGGGTCGTGGTGGTGAAGCCGGGGGCACTCACGTCGATGGCCGACCTGCCCCTCATCCCGATCGAAGGGACCGACGTCGGGGGGGTGATCCGCGGGGATCGTCCCTATCTCGTCGTGACGCGGGATGGGGGGGCGGAGCCTGAGACGGTGGTGGTGGTGCCGCTTCGCGCCGGCGGGCGCGTGTTTGGCGCGATGGCCCTCCGGGCGGCGGGGAATCAGTCGTTCAGTCCCACCGACCTCGCGCTGGCCCAGCAGCTGGCGGACCTGGTGGCGCCGTATCTGGAGCTGGCGAGACGGATGCCCGGGCCGGCGCTTCCCTCAGCCGGCTGGCGGCGGCCCACCTACCCTGGTGAACGGGGACGCAGCGGCTAGCGGTACCGGGACGATCCGGCGTTGGCGACATCTCTGATTCTCCAGCCCATCAAGCGACCCCCGAAGGCGATGCCCACTAGCGGGTCAGGAGGACAAGATCCCTGGCCCAGTCGTCCTGCCTGATGCCGAAGGGGTAGACCACGTGGGCGAAGTTGTCCCGCGTGAAGGCGAGTACGATCGCCGAGTGGCCGATGGTGTAGCCGCCTGGCTGGGTGCCTTCCTCCCGCACGATCGGACTCAGGTTCAACTGCCGCATGGCGTTGGTGATGGCGAGGCTGTCACCGGTCAGCCCGATGAACCGCTGGTCGAAGCGGTCGAGGTAGGTGCGGAGGACGGTCGGCGTGTCCCGGGCGGGGTCGTTGGTGACGAAGACGACCTTCACCGCGTTGTTGACCTCGGGTCCCAGCTTCTTCAGCGCGACGGCGATATTGGCCAGGTGGACCGGGCAGATGTCGGGACAGTTGGTGTAGCCGAAGAACAGCAGGGTGACGTACCCTTCGGTCTCGCGCCGGAAATCGAACGGGGCGCCATCGGTGGTCGCCAGCACGAAGTCCGGTTTGGGGATCGGCGGACTGACCTTGGGCGCGGTGAGGCCTTCGGGGTTGAACGGTTTTCGAGGCGCTGGCCTGCAGGATGGCGCCGCCAGGAGCGCGACGGAGGCGGTGACCATGATGGCGCGGAGCAGAGGGGTC
>Ga0224505_10002228_pt1 | contig 11544 bp, 8 predicted proteins | sample SF_Jan12_sed_USG_FD_169102 | JGI IMG/M metagenome (GOLD analysis project Ga0224505, IMG submission 169102) | Sediment microbial communities from San Francisco Bay, California, United States - SF_Jan12_sed_USGS_4_1 | ecosystem: Environmental > Aquatic > Marine > Sediment | place: USA: California...
CGACACTGGTATGGCGGCGCTGTCATTGGGGCTGGAAGCGCTGGCGCAGGGCCTGGTGACCCACCAGATGGGCGGTTTTGACATGGCCAAGGCACGCGCGGCATTCGCGATTCCCGAAGAGTACACGCCGATGGCAATGATTGCAGTCGGCTATCAGGCCGCACCGGAGGCGCTCGATGACGAGGAAACGCGCGCCAAGGAACTCAAGCCGCGCGGGCGCAAACCGGTGGCCGAGCGCTTCTATGGCGGCTCCTGGAACGCGAAGCTGCCTTAAGCGAGGTCCAGTCGCAGTTCAGCCCAGAGGTAAGGCTGGTGCTGATCCGCTATCTCCACACTGATACGGCCTTTCATGGCCTCCACCCACCGGCGCGCGGTTTGTATGCCGGTGAGTGCGGTGTCCGGTATTTCTGAACCGCGCAACTCGTTTTGCCGCAGCAGTCGCTGCAGTTCCTCGAGCACGTCGGGCCTCGCCATTCCGGCACTGGCGGCAACGGTCATACGCAGCACGACATGCTGCGACGTGCGCGAGATGATGCGCACATCGACTTTGATATCACCGCTGCCGGCGAGCCTGGTCATGCCCAGGGTCATCGTCATCACGACCTGGCAGAACCGTGCAGGGTCACCGCTGACACGCTCCGGCAATGCCGGATCAACGATTAGTTTCAGCCTGCAGCGGCGCTGCAGGGCCACCGGCTCCAGGATTGCGCCCAGGGTATCGAACAATGCGCGCGGCCTGAATGGCAGCGTGGCGAGAGCAGCGGCTCCGGCGTCGGCCCCGCAGGCATCGATCATGCTGCCCATTTCACCCAGGAGCAATTGAGTGGCTGCAAGGATCCGTGCGGCCTCGGGTGCGTCGGGCATGCGGCCGGCCAGTGAGTCCGCCTGCTTTTCGATCAGTTGCAGCGCCATCCGCATGTCCTGCGCGGCAGCCGAGGCATAGGCGGCACGCTGCCCGGCGAATGCTTCCTGCATCTTTACCGTATGCGCCAGCCTGTCGCGATCAGCGTTGCTTGCCTCGAGCGCTCTTTGCAGCGCGTTATGTTTCTTCTCGTTGCGCTGTTCCCGTGTATCGATGTCGCTGACCAGCGTGGAGTTGAGGAAAGCCAGTGTCAGGGCCTGGCTCAATGTCATGTAATAGCGGTTGGCCGCAACCAGCATGACGACGAAGAAGGCGCACCCGAGTATGCCCAGCAGTTTCTGGTGTACATCGGGCGCCAGACCCAGAACCAGGCTGGGGGGCAGCATCAGCGCTGCCGCATACATCAGGTAGGCGCCGCGGTCCGCACCGAGGATGGCTACCGCGCCCGCCGTCATGCCGACCAGTATCATCAACACTGCAAATGTCGAGCCGGTGTCGAGTTCCGGGATGAACAGCAGGCTGCCTGCGACCCACAACAGGCTGACCAGTCCCAGTCCGGCATGGAACAGGCGATGCCAGAACCGCGCGTGCTCCGCCTGACCGGGGGATTTTCTGTATGCGTAGAGCATGACGCCGCGGGCTATGGCGACTGCGACCATTGCTGCGGCCCAGCTTACGGTCAGCAATGTTCCTGATGTCGGCTGCGCGAGGGCCGCGATCGCCAGGGCGACGATCACGGTAATGATCTGGCCGCTCAGGAGGTTTTCATACAGCGCGCGCACGCGTTCGGCGAACACCACGGCTTCGACATTCTGGGGCGTGGCGATATTCGCGGGTGGTTTGTTCAAGCTGAAAATCATTAGAAAACGAGCGGTACCGTAAGGTGTGCCAGTGGCGCACCTTACGGTGTAAATATAACTGCGACGGTCAGCCGGCTGTTTCCGTCTGGCGTTTAGCGAGGGATCCGGATGCTACTGCGGTGGGCGCTTCGCTATTCGGAAAATTGAATTCCAGCAGCGTACCGATCGGATCGCGCAGGAAAATCTGGTATCCCGCATCTGCCACATTCTGCTGCTGGTACTGGATTTTCATGCTGTCCAGCCTGGCCTGGAAGTCTGCGGCGCCTCGGACATCGAAGGCCACATGATCAACGCTGCTGTGGTGTTTTTCCTGCAGGAAGCCCTCGGCGCAACGCGCGCTGACATGCACAATCGGGTGATCGTCAAGATAAAGCCAGATGCCGGGATTGGGAAAATTCGGGCGCGGGCCTTTCTTCAGCCCTATGACTTCGCCGTAGAATTTCTCGATCGCGGCGATGTCACCGGGCGCACAGCGCAGGTTGAGATGATGGATGCGATTTACTTTCATCGGAGCCCCTTAACAGGTGACGGCGTGACCGTCGTTCGTGTCGCGTTACAGTTACCATAATCATACATGGTGCCGGCCGGCACTGTGGACTGCCCTGCCGGTGCCGGCGGGGACCGGAAATCCTGCCGGTCATGCGCGCCGTCCAGGGCGTACATTGTGCAGACCCGTGCGAGTGATTACACTGCGATCGCGGTCAAAATTGATAAGGGCATGGCCCATAACCGGATTGCGGAGGAGTGGCATGAAATTCATTCTGAAATGGTCGTCGTTGCTGGTGATGGTAATGGCCGCCGGCATGGCTGCGGCGCAGAAGTTTCCTGAACGGCCGCTGCGCATGATCGTGCCGCTGCCGCCCGGTTCGGCCAGTGATTTCCTCGCGCGTACGGTTGGCGCGTCGCTGGCGGAGCAATACGGCCAGCAGTTTGTGGTCGACAACCGGCCGGGTGCGGGCGGGCTGATCGGAAGCAGCATTCTGGCCACGTCCAGCCGTGATGGTTATACCTATGCGATGGTCGCGCCGCCGCACACCGTCGCCCCGCTGTTGCAGAAGCAGCCGCCTTATCACCCGATACGCGATTTCACAGCAGTCATCGAGGTGGCATCGATCCCGAACATCATCGCGGTGACGCCGGGTTTGCCGGCGCGCAACCTCAGGGAATTTGTGGCGTTGCTGAAGGCGGATCCGACCAAATACAACTACGCGTCATTGGGTGTCGGTACTCTGGCGCACGTCGGCGCGGAGATCTTCAACCTGGCTGCAGGCGTGCGCACGGTGCACGTGCCTTTTAAGCAGGTGCCCGAGGCGTTCGGGGAGACTGCTTCCGGCCGAGTGCATTACCTGGTATTTACAGTGCCGACGATTTCCCCCGTAGTTCGTGACGGCCGGCTGCGGCCGCTGGCGGTAACTTCCGCCAAACGCAATCCGGCGTTCCCGAACATACCCTCCGTGGTTGAGGAGGGACTGCCGGCAGCGCAATCCGACGGCTGGTTCGGTATTCTGGGACCGGCGGGGGTCTCGAAAAAGATTGTCGCGCAACTGGCAGCAGACGTGAAAAAAGTCATCTCGCAGCCGCGCATCAAGGAAGTATTCGAGCGGCAGGGCGCAACGCCTTCGACGGATTCCGGTCCCGAAGTCTTTGACAAGCTGATGAAGGAAGAATACGCGCGTTACGTGAAGCTGATCGCGGACGTCGGCATCAAACCGCAATAGCCGGTCCGTTGATCAGCGTGCCGGGGCGGTTGACGCCGCTCCGGAGAATCCTTCCCAACCGCCACCCAGGGCTTTCACCACATCGGCAATCGCTGCGCGCTGGGCGCGCAGCGCGTCGGCACGGTTCAATTCAGCGTTGAGCAGGTTGCGTTCAGCGTCGAGCGCTTCCAGCTGACTGGTCAAACCGTTGACATAGCGGATGCGCGCAAGACGCAGTGATTCCTGCAGTGACCGGGCGCGCGCGTTCTCGGCGTCGTACACTTCCCGCGCCCTGACTTGTGTGACCAGCGCGACATGTGTTTCGAAGAAGGCGGTTTGCAGCGTTTTCTGGTATTGCGCCAGCGCCTGGCGTTCGCGTGCCTCCACGACTTCTATTTCACCGAACAGACGTCCTCCCTGGAAGATGGGCTGTGTCAGCGCGAAGCCCAGTTGCCAGATGAGTGCGGGGCCGGAGAACAGATTGGACAGGTCGGCACTGTCGCTGCCGGCATAGCCGGTCAGCCCGATGCGCGGGAACAGTGCTGCGCGAGCCGCACCGATGCGCGCATTTGCGGCGATCAGGCGCTGTTCGGCCGCGGCAACATCAGGCCGGCGCAACAGCAACGACGACGGCAGGTCTGCGGGAACCACGGGCGTCACCGGCGCGCCGTTCCTGGTATCGCGCGCGATCGCATCATTGATCAATGCGCGCGGATTGCGGCCGAGCAGTACGCCCAGTGCCAGTTCTTCACCGGTGCGGTTGCGTTCCAGTACCGGCAATTGTGCCTGCGCTGCCGAGACCTCGGCTTCCAGCTGGCGCAGCGTGAATTCGTTGATCAGTCCGGCGTCGGCGCGTATTCGCTGTAAACGCAGGTCATTTGCGCGCAGGGACAGCGATCTTTTGGTTGCATCGATCTGCGAATCGAGCGCGATCAGCGTGTAATACGATCTCACCACGTCGGCGGTCAGCGAGATGCGTACGGTTTCGCGCGCGGCGGCGGTTGCCAGCAGGTCGGCATGTGCCGCCTTCGATGTGTTGCGCAGCCGGTCCCACAGATCGATTTCATAGGCAACGTTCAGTTGCGCGCGATAGTTGTTGCGTTCAAGCGGAACGCTGGGCGGCAGAGGAACGGACGATCGTTCCGACGAACGGGTACGGTCACGTTCGAAACTGGCATCAACCGCCGGCGCCAGAGTTGAATCGGTTACGCGTGCCAGCGCGCGGGCTTCGTCCAGACGTGCAGTGGCCAGTGCCAGATCCTGGTTGTGGATCAGCGCTTCGGTGACCAGGCGGTCGAGCGTGGCGTCATCGTAGAGCGACCACCACCGGTCCGCGGGGATGGCCTGACCCCGTGCGGGTGACGCGTTCCAGGTTTCCGGCAGTTCCGCTGCAGGCCGTTCATACTCCGGGCTGACGCTGCAGCCTGCCAGAAGCGCGGAAAAAAATACTTTATAGAACAACGACCTGTTACTCATCGCCGGCCTCTTTTCTGGGCGGCGCATGATGCGGCGCGTGCGCGGCGCGCAACGATTGCTCGCGGTGGTGGGCCACTTCGTGCTCGATTTCCGCAGTGGAGCGCTTGTCGGACAGTTTGCGATCGACAATCAGCTTGTAGAACCACGGGATGAAAAAGATCGCGAGGAACGTGGCCGCGAGCATGCCGCCCATTACACCGGTACCTGCGGAATGGCGCGCGCCGGCGCCGGCGCCGCTGGCAAAAGCCAGCGGTACGACGCCGAGCACAAAGGCCAGCGAAGTCATCAGGATGGGGCGGAAGCGCAGGCGTGCGGCCTCGATTGCCGCCGCCGCGGTGGTATAGCCCTCCTGTTTTTTCAGCACCGCGAACTCGACGATCAGGATGGCGTTCTTGGCGGCGAGGCCGAGCAGCGTCACCAGGCCGATCTGGAAGTACACGTCGTTCGACAGGCGCGCGATCCCCGCGAGCGGTGACAGCAGTCCCTGCAGCCATGGCACACCCTGTGCCATGTAAAACGGCATCGGCAGCAGGTTGTTGATCCAGATGGCTGCCAGCGCGCCGAACGTGCCGAACGGCAGTGCCAGCAGTACCGACAGCGGCAACGACCATTTGTCGTACTGCGCGGCAAGGATCAGGAACACCATCAGCGCTGCGAGTCCGATTGCAATTACCGAAGTGCCGCCGGAACGTTTTTCCTGGAACGAGGCGCCGCCCCAGTCAAAGCTGAACTCGGGCGGCAGGGTTGCCGCGGCAATCTGTTCCATGCGCTCGATGGCTTCGCCGGAACTGAAGCCGGGCTTGGCGGAACCGATGAGTTTGACCGCGGGCAGGTTGTTGAATCGGTCGAGCGTGTCGGGGCCGGAAGAATACTGCACGCTGGCCAGGGAGGACAACGGCACCATGGCGCCGCGATCCGAGCGCACATACACCGCGCCGACATCTTCCGGATTCTTGCGGTGCGCGGGTTCCGCCGACATCAGCACCTGCCAGGTGCGGCCGAATTTGTTGAAGTCATTGACATAAGCCGTGCCGAGTGTGGCGGCGAGGGTGCTGTAAAGTTCGTCGATGGGCACGCCCAGCGCTTTGGCTTTTTCGCGGTCCGTCTGCACATACAGTTGCGGGACGTTGGCGCGCCACAGCGTATTGACCTGGGCGAACATCGGATCCTTCTGGATGGCACCGAGCATCTGCTGCGTGACTTCGAACAGTCGTGCGGCGCCGCCTTCGCCACGGTTCTGCAGATAGAATTCGAAGCCGCCCGAAGTGCCCAGCCCGAAGATCGGTGGTGGACCAAAAGCCAGCGCGAGCCCTTCCTGCAGGTGTCCGGTTTTCATGTAGAACTCGCCGACCAGCTGCTGCGTCGAGATCTCGCGGTCATCCCAGTGCTTCTGGGTGACGAATATCGTCGCCGCACTGTTGCGAAAGCCGCCGCCGAGAAAATCGAAGCCGGTGAACGCCACGGCATTCTCGTTGGCCGGATTGGACTTGATGATCTCAACGACTTCATTGACCACCTTGTCGGTGCGTTCCAGTGTCGCGCCGTCCGGCAGGAATACCGCTGCAATGTAGTACCCCTGATCTTCGTCGGGTACCAGCGCGCCCGGCGTGGCGCGCCACAGGCCGGCGGTGAGGGCAACCATGCCGGCGAACAGCAGCAGCGCGATGCCGCCGCGGCGCAGCACCCAGGTGACGCCGTCGACATAGCGTCCGGTCAGCCGGGAAAACGCAGTATTGAACCAGCGGAAAAAACGGCCCGGCTGGCGGTGTTCGTTCTTGAGGATCAGTACGCACAGACTGGGAGACAGCGTCAGTGCAACGACACCGGAAATGGTCACGGCAATTGAAATGGTCACGGCAAACTGGCGATACAGCTGGCCGGTCAGTCCGCCGAGGAAGGCGATCGGCACGAACACCGCGCACATGGTCAGGGTCATTGCAATGATGGGGCCCGTGACCTCTTTCATCGCCTTGACTGCGGCCTCGCGCGCTTCGAGTTTTTCCTCGCGCATGATGCGTTCGACGTTTTCGAGAACGACGATGGCGTCGTCGACAACAATGCCGATCGCTAGCACCATGCCGAACAGCGTCAGCGTGTTGATCGAATAGCCGAGCAGCAGCAGGCCGGCAAATGTGCCGATCAGCGATACCGGCACCGCGGCGAACGGAATCAGCGTCGCGCGCCAGTTTTGCAGGAACACGAACACGACAAGGAACACCAGCAGCATGGCTTCGGCCAGCGTTTTGGCTACTTCGCGGATCGAGACCTTGACGAAGCGCGTGGTGTCGTAAACGACAGAGTGTGAGAAGCCCGGCGGGAAGCGCTCCTTCAAGCGCTCGATTTCAGCGGTAACCAGGTCAGCCGTGGCGAGCGCGTTGGCGCCCGGTTGCAGGAAAATGCCGACCAGGGTTGCCGTTTTCCCGTTAACGCGTCCGATGAACTCGTAATCGCGGGAACCGAGTTCGACGCGTGCCACGTCCTTCAGGCGCAGCAGTGAACCGTCGGGGTTGGCGCGAACGATGATGTTCTCGAATTCTGCGGGTTCGCTGAGCCGGCCTTTGGTGGTGATGGTGTAGACCAGTTCCTGCGGTCCGCCGGTGGGCGACTGGCCGATTTTTCCGGCTGCGAACTGCGCGTTCTGCTCGTTCAGCGCGCGCACCAGGTCGCCTGGTGTCACTTTCAGTTGCGCCATGCGGTCGGGGCGCGTCCAGATGCGCATTGCATAATCCTTGGCGCCGAAAATCTGCACGTTGGTGGTGCCGGGAATGCGCTTGATGGCATCGAGCACGTTCAGCGTGACATAGTTCGAGATGAACAGGTCGTCGTAACGCCCGTCGGGAGAACTGAAGGCAATCACCTGCAGGAATGATGACGAACCTTTTTCGACGGTCACGCCCTGACGACGCACTTCCAGCGGCAGACGCGGTTCGGCCTGCTTGACCCGGTTATTGACGTTGAGCGCCGCGGTATCGACGTCGGCGCCGATGTTGAAAGTGACCTGGATTTCGACCACGCCGTTCGAAGTCGATGTCGAGTGCATGTAGAGCATGTCTTCGACGCCGGTGATCTGGTTTTCCAGAGGGGCGGCGACGGTCTGTTCCAGCACCTCGGCCGACGCGCCGGGATAGATCGCGCGCACGGTAACCACCGGCGGCGCGATTTCCGGATACTGCGCGATCGGCAATGTCCGGGTGGCTGCAAGGCCGGCGATGACCAGGAAGATCGACAATACGGCCGCGAATATCGGCCGGTCGATGAAGAATCTCGAGATCATGATTTCGTCGCGGGTTTTGCTGCCGGCTTCGCGGCGGGCGCCGCCGGCGGCGTTTTGCCGTCCATGACGGTGACCGGCGTGCCGGGCGCGAAGATCTTGGCGACGCCATCAACGATCACCCGGTCTCCGGGTTTGAGCCCTTTGGTGATGACCCATCCGTCGGCGGTCCAGGCACCGACCTCGACCGGACGCGGTTCGGCTTTGGACTCGGCACCGAGCAGATAGACGAATTTTCCCGCAGGACTGTCGAGTACCGCGCGTTGCGGTATGACGACAGCGGCAGGACGTACCGCGCCGGACAGTTTGATGCGGACGAATTCGCCGGCGCGCAGGAGGTTGCGGGGATTCGGAAACTCGGCGCGGGTTTCGGTGGTGCCGGTTGCCGTATTGATGCGTGCGTCGGTGAAATTGACGACGCCCGGCTGTGTATAGTCGCTGCCGTCGGCCAGCTCGACGGTGGCTTTCAGACGGCCGTCCGCGGGCAGCTTCAGGCGGCCGGCGTCGGCATCGCGGCGCAGCGCCAGCGTGTCGCGGTCTGACACGCCGAAAATGACATACATCGGATCGGTCTGGGTGACGGTGGTCAGCAGCACGCTGGGCCCCGAGACCAGCGAGCCTTCGGAGACCGCGGCGCGACCGGCAATGCCGGCGATCGGCGACTCAACGCGGGTCCATTCCAGATTGAGCCGGGCTTCATTGAGCCGGGCGCGCACACTTTCCACTTCGGCGCGGGCGATGCGCTCGTTCGATGTCGCGTCGTCGAATTCCTTCTGGCTGACGGCCCGGGCTTCGTGCACCGGTTTCAGCCGCGCCAGTTCGCGTTGCGCCTGCTGCAACCGTGCTTCGGCGACACCGAGGTCAGCGCTGGCGCGCGCCTGCGCCAGCTGGAACGGTGCGGGGTCGATGGTGAACAGTGATTCACCGCGGCGCACATTGCCGCCTTCGCGGTAATTGCGTTTGAGCAGGATGCCGCTGACGCGGGCGCGGACTTCGGTTTCGCGGTAGCCGGCAGTCTGACCGGTATATTCCAGCATGACCGGCACATCACGCGTCTCGACGGTGATTACGGTGACTGGCGGTGGCGGAAAGCCGGGCGGTCCGCCTGCGGGACCGCAGGCTGCGATCAGCAACAGTGATGCCGCAGCAATGCCTCGGCGCAGACGGAGTGGCTTGTGGGCATTCATGTTCTTGTATCCCTGGAAAGGGCCGGCGCGAGATCCGGCGCGATGAAAATTGGGCATGCCGGAGTTTACATACAACCATGAATGTATGTAAAGTAGCGTTTTATGACAAGCACCTGGAGTGATCGGGGGCAACAATGGAAAGCACCGGAGGCGCATGGCCAGACGCACCAAAGACGAAGCGGTAGAGACGCGCAACCAGATTCTTGACGCAGCTGAGCGGGTATTCAGCATGCGCGGCGTATCGCGCACCTCGCTGACCGATATTGCCGAGGCAGCATCGGTCACGCGCGGCGCGATCTACTGGCACTTCAATGACAAGGCAGACCTGTTCTGCGAAATGGTGGCGCGCGTCACGATGCCGATGGAGGATGCGCCGTGCCAGATCAACCCGGCTCAGGATGCGGATCCGCTGGGCAGCGTACGGGCGATGCTGACCGGGATTCTGCAGCGCACTTCCGGCGATGCGCAGGCGCGGCGCGTGTTTCACATCGTCTTTCACAAATGCGAGTACGTCGATGAAATGCAGGTCGTGTGGAAACGCTTCAGTGAAATGCAGGCGGGCTGTCTCGCGCGTCTGGAGCAGGGCCTGATCAGGGCAATTGAAATGCAGCAACTGCCGCAGGGCCTGGATGCGAAGCGCATAGCACTCGGATTGCACGCCCTCGTCGATGGCCTGATCAGCAACTGGGCGATGGATCCTGATTGCGTGCCGCGGGAGCGTGATGCCGGGTTGATCGTCGACGTTTTCCTCGACGGTATCTGCCACGCGCTGCCGAAAAAAGCGGCGAAACGGGCCGCGAAGCCGGCGGTACGGCCGGCGTCGCGTACACGCAAGATGCTGCGCAGCAAGCCGGCGAGGCCTGCAGCGCGGCGGCGAGCCTGATGTATTGACCTGCATCAACGGTTCGGTCGCGTGCCGGGGGCACCATATGCAGCACAGCGTGCGTCAGCCGAAGTGCAAAGGAGGCTCCACATGGGCAATCCGTCGATAGACCTGAACCGTCGCCGAGCACTGCAACTGATCGCGGCAATCGCAGGCGCTGCTTCCATGAATGTGTCTGAGGCTGCGTCGCCCGGCGGCAGGACGCGCGTCGGCGTGGCACTGGGCAGCGGCGGATTGCATGGCTATGCACATATCGGTGTAATTCGCGCCTTCGAATCCCTGGGATTCGTGCCCGACGTAATCACCGGTAGCAGCGTAGGGGCGATTGCGGGGGTGTTGTGGGCGTCGGGAGTTCCATCGGCAACCATCGAAAAGCTGGCCAATGATCCGGCGTGGAGCGGCACGTCATCCGGTGGATGGCGTTTCGATTCGACAATGATGGAGCGCCTGCGTGAATTGATCCGCAGCAACGTGACGGTGAACGATGTTAGCAACCTGCGTGTGCGCTTTGGCGCGGTCGCGACGGATGTCGAAACCGGCGAGCTGGTGCTGCTGGATCGCGGGCCGCCCGGTGCGGCGGTTGCCGCGTCGGCCTGCGTGCCTCTGCGTCATGCGCCGATCATCATCGGCAAGCGCAAGCTCGTAGACGGGGCGCTCAGTGCGCCGATTCCCGTGGATGCGGCGCGCAAGCTGGGTGCCGATTTTGTGATTGCGGTGGATGTTGCGTACCGGCCCTACGAAGAGCCGCTGGAGAGTGACGGCACGACAGCGATCGCGTTCCAGATGATGCACATTATGATCAACCGGCTGATCGTGGAGCAGATCCGGCGCGCCGATTTCCAGATCCGTCTTGACCTGCACGCCGCGATGCAGGGTGCGCGGGGTGCGCACGCGCTGATCGAAGTGGGCGAACGCGCCACGCATGAGGCCTGGCCTGCACTGCAGCAATTGCTGTCGCGCCGCTTGCGAGGTCAATATGATGTGCCGGGAACCCAAAGCAGCTGAACGTCGACCGCTGAATCGCCGGCCCTATCGTTCCCACGCCGGTGCGGTGTCGCCGGCGATGCCGTAACGTCGAACCGCGTCGGCAACGATTTCCTTTTTGATTTTCTTTTCATCCGCGAGTGCGGCGAGTGCTGCGACCGCGATGTGGTGGCGGTCCATTTCAAAAAACCGGCGCAGGTTTTCACGTGTGTCGCTGCGGCCGTAACCGTCCGTGCCCAGCGTGACATAGCGTTGCGGCACATACTCCCGGATCAGGTCGGGCACGGTGGCAACGTGGTCGGAAGCGGCGATGACCGGTCCGGC
>Ga0224505_10002230_pt1 | contig 11530 bp, 9 predicted proteins | sample SF_Jan12_sed_USG_FD_169102 | JGI IMG/M metagenome (GOLD analysis project Ga0224505, IMG submission 169102) | Sediment microbial communities from San Francisco Bay, California, United States - SF_Jan12_sed_USGS_4_1 | ecosystem: Environmental > Aquatic > Marine > Sediment | place: USA: California...
ATGGCCCGCATCCTCGATTTCTATGCGGTCCGCTGGGAGTACGAGCCGCACACGTTCCCGATCCTGTGGAGCCTCGACGGTGATGTGCTCGAGAGCTTCTCGCCCGACTTCTACCTGCCGGACCTAGACCTCTATCTCGAGATGACGACACTCCGGCAGAAGCTCGTCCGCAAGAAGAACCGCAAGCTTCGGCGCCTCCGTGAGCTGTATCCGGCCATCAACATCAAGCTGTTCTACGCGCGCGACTTCCGCGCCCTCATGCTCAAGTACGGCAAGGGAGCGCTGGCCAGCGGACTCTCCGGGACCTCCGGTCAGGTCGCCCTTCCATACGGCCCGGTTGTGGCGGTCGGCGGAGAGGCGGTGCTGCGGCCATCGGACGCGTCCGTCCCGGCCGCGCTCGCTGAACGGCGACCGGCCGGCCGGCGTGCCGCCGTGACGGCTCAGCCCGAGGAGTCGACGATCCAGTGACCCACGAACGCGACACCGACCTCCAAGCCGACATCGGCGACATCCTCGTCTCAGAGGCGGAGATCGCCGCCAAGGTCGTCGAACTCGGGGCCCGTATCACCCACGACTACGGTGGGCGCCGGGTCACGCTGGTGTCCGTGTTGAAGGGATCACTCCCCTTCATGGCCGACCTGATGCGGGCGATCGACCTCCCCCTGCGGATCGACCTCATGGAGGTCAGCTCCTACGGGGGGAGCACCACCGAATCGTCGGGACTGGTCAGGATCCTCAAAGACCTGTCGGCGAGCATCGAGGGCGAGGACGTGCTCATCGTCGAGGACATCATCGACACGGGACTGACGCTCAACTACCTGATCCGCTACCTGCGGGGCAAGAACCCCGCCTCCCTTCGCATCTGCACGCTCCTGGACAAGCCGGCCCGACGGCTCGTCGAGATCCCGGTCGACTACACCGGGTTCACGATCCCGGACCAGTTCGTGGTCGGATACGGCCTGGACTACGGTGAGCTCTATCGGAACCTGCCCTTCGTCGGGGTCCTCCGACCGGAGGTCTACGGCGAGGGAGAGCCGGTCGAGGGCGAGCCCGCGTGACGATGCATCGGCGGCCCCTCGGCCGGGGGCGGACCCTTGCGGCGCTGGGCGGCGCGATCGTCGTCATCGGGTCGGTGCTGCCGTGGTGGCAAGTCGGCGGCGATCCGGGCCTGCCCACGGCCAGCGGCAACGGCCTGGAGGGCAGCGGGATCGTCGTCTTCCTCGTCGGGGTGATCACGCTCGGTCTCGTCGCGCTGCCGTACGCCCTCGGCGATCGACCGACGGGGCTGGATCGGTGGCTGTCATTCGCACTGCTGGCCGTGGTCGGGTGGCTGGCACTCGCGTGGCGCGTGCTCGATCTGCTCATGCGTGGCGCTTTCGCGTTCGACGAGCCGGCCCAGGTGTTCACCAACGGTCCCGGGTTGTGGCTCGTCGGGCTCGGGATGGTCATCCTGTCCCGCGCCGTCTACACCATGTCCCTGGAGCCCCGCTACCGCTGACCACGATCGGGAGGATCCGGGCGACGGGTCCGGATCACCCTCGGTGTAGGGTGCGCGGGTGGATGACGCAGGCGGTCCCGACATCACCACGACGCCGGTCAGTCCAGGCCGTGGTGGACGACCCTGGTTGGCCGCCGGCCTCGTCGTGGCCGCCGTCGCGGGATCATTCGCGATCGCTCGTCTGACACCGGCCGACGATCACCCACGCCCTGCGGAGACGACCAGACCCACCCCCGCGGACGGCTCGGCGGATCTGGATGCGGTGGCGACCCCTCTGCCCCTCAGTCAGTGGTTCAGCGCGCCGGAGGCCCCGATCGACGATGTCCTCGTGGAGGTGGGGACCGTGCGCATGCTGCGGATCGCCGGCACCCGACTCACCGATGAGGCGCTCGCGAAGCCCGGGCTCGATCTCCTGCTTCTTGCGGAACGTGGCGGAACGGTGTGCCTGTGCTGGCAGCCGTCGGGGACCGAGTCGGGGGACCCCCGGGCCCTGGACCTGGTCCGCCGTGACGACGACCAAGGCGAGCTCTCGCGAACCACGGTCAGCGTCGTGAACGGTCTTGACAACGACGGCAGCCCCGCTGCCCCCATGCAGGTGGCGATGGAGGCGCGGCCCGATGATCGGTTCGCCTACCTGGCCCGGGTCGTCCGCTCTAGGACGCAGTGGCAGGTCAGCCTGGATGTCATCGATCTCGTCACGGCGTCGATCACCGACTCGATCGACCTGATCCCGATCCCACAGCGCGACCGTTCGGCGGTCGCCGCCGTGGAACGACCCACGCTGCGTGTCGCTCCGGATGGCCGCCACGCCCTGGTGATGTCGGCGATCACCCGGGGCGCCGCGCCCGGGCGAGTCATCGCTTCGCGCCATGCCTGGATCGTCGCCCTGAACGGCCCGAACGTCGAGGGTGTCGTCGTCGCCGACTCTATCGCGCAGGCCTCGACCGACGGATCGCCCGGCGAGCCGTGCGATTGGGTCGCCTTCGCCACAGCCACGATCATCGCCGAGGGCTGCCGCCATCCCATGGCCGTTGTCGCTTCGCTGGAGATCCGACGCCATGATCTCGCTGGCCGCGATCTCGGCACCGTCGATGCTGATCCGTTCACATCCGATCCAGGCGGAGTCCTCGTCAACGAGCGGAGCGGCATCGTGTACGCGTGGGATCCCCTCGCCCACACCTTGTTCGCGGTGGATCTGGTACTCGGTCGGTCGTGGAGCGCCGGGCCGGTCCCAGGTGAGCGCGAGAACCCGGCCGCCGTCCTGGTGGCGGGTGTCCGGCCGCCACCGGGAGCCCCCACGACATGGTCGGACGGCGGCTCAGCGACCGCGGCGGCCCCAAGACGCGTGCTTGCGGGCTCGCCGGACGGGAGCCTGCTCTACGCCATCGGGGACTCGCCGCACGGGTCCGGCAGCTCCGGGATCTGGGTCTTCGACGCGAGGACCCTCACGCTGGTCGAGCGCTGGCCGGCCCACGCCGCCTATGCCTCTCTGACGCTGTTCGAGGACGGACGCTGGCTGGCGGCCGCGGGCCGGCCCGGCCTGACCGCCAGCGGCGATCCCGCCGATTGGCAGGCATCTGTCACGATCCATGACACCGAGACTGGACGCCCGGTCCTTCGGCTCGGGGACATCGGGACATCCGAGCCGGTCACCTTTCCGCGAAGCGTGACACTCGTCGCGACGCCCTGACCTTGGATCAGTCGATGCCCAGGTAGGCCTTCTGAACCATCTCGTTGTCGCGCAGATCCGCAGCCCTCTCCGCGAGGACGATGGTACCCGTCTCGATGACGTAGCCGCGGTCGGCGATCTCGAGCGCCTTCCGCGCGTTCTGCTCGACGAGCAGGATGGTGGTGCCCTGCTCGTGAAGCTGGCCGATCGTCTCGAAGATCTGGTCGACAAGCACTGGAGCCAGACCCATGGACGGTTCATCCAGAAGCAGGACCTTGGGATCGGACATCAGCGCTCGACCGATCGCCAGCATCTGCTGTTCGCCGCCACTGAGCGTGCCCGCTACCTGGTGCTCTCGCTGCTTGAGGCGTGGGAACCGATCAAAGGCACTCTCGATGCGCTGGAGCACGAGCGCTTTGTCCTTGACGACGAACGCGCCCATCTTGAGATTCTCAGTCACGGTCAGCCGGGCGAAGATGCGTCGACCCTCGGGCACCTGCACGATCCCCTTGGCCATGATCTGGTGTGCTTGGTACGTGGCGAGATCCTCGCCGTCGAGCATGATCTGGCCTGTTCGCGGCCGGACCAAACCGCTGATCGAGTTGAGCGTGGTGCTCTTGCCGGCGCCGTTGCCACCGATCAGGGCGACGACCTCGCCCTGGTGTACCTCCAGGGAGATGCCGCGCAAGGCGTGGATGCTGCCGTAGAAGGTGTTGACGTCGACGACCGATAGGACCGGCTGGGTCATCACGTCATCGACCCCGAAGGACCGCGATCCGACGGCGGTAGGGCCTCATCCTCCTCGGTCGGTCCCACCGGATCGGCAGGGCCCGCCTCATCCGGTGCGGTGGCGCGACCAAGGTACGCCTCGATCACCAGCTGGTTCTTCTGGATCTCGGCAGGAGTCCCCTCCGCGATCTTGCGGCCGTAGTCGAGGACCGTGATCTTCTCAGAGATGTCCATCACGACTCGCATCTCGTGCTCGATCAGGAGGACGGTGATGCCCAGGTCGTCCCGAAGCTGGCGGAAGAGTTCAGTCATCTGGTGCGTCTCCGACGGGTTCATGCCGGCGGTCGGTTCGTCGAGGAGCAGGAGTCGCGGTTTGTTGGCCAGCGCCCGGGCCACCTCCAGGCGGCGCTGGTCGCCGTATGGGAGCTTGACCGCCAGAGAGTCGCCGCGCCCTGAGAGCCCGACGAAGTCCAGCAATCGAAGCGCCTCGACATGAGCCGCTCGCTCCTCGCGGCGCTGGGCGGGGGTCCGAACGATCGCTCCCATCCACGTCGCGTGCATATGGTTGTGCTGGCCGACCAGGATGTTCTCGATCGCGGTCATGCTCGCAAACAGCCGGATGTTCTGATACGTCCGAGAGATCCCGTAGTGAGCGACCTCGTCGGGCCGCAGTGTGTGGATCGGCCTGCCATCGAAGGTGATGCTGCCTTCGTCGACATGGAAGAACCCGGTCAGGCAGTTGAAGAACGTCGTCTTGCCGGCGCCGTTCGGGCCGATGACGCTGGCGATGGAGCCTTCCTCGAGTTCGAAGTCAAGCTCGCTCACCGCGGTCAGACCGCCGAATCGTTTGGTGACCTGCTTGGCCGACAGCAGGCTCATGGGAGAGATGCCTCCCGGCGCTCCTCGTCCGTGACCAGCTCGCTGTCGGGTACGTCGGCCAACTCCCGGCTGGTATGCAGCTCGCGCCGGGTGACCCTGGAGGGAAGGAGGCCCTCGGGGCGAAGGATCATGATGACCATCAGGGCGATGCCGTAGAACAGCAGACGGTAGTCACTGAACTCACGGAACAGCTCCGGCAGCCCGACCAGGATCAGCGCGCCAACGACCACGCCCGGGATACTGCCCATCCCGCCGACGATCACGATCGCCGCCACATTGATCGACAGCTGCAGCTGGATGCTGGAGGCGAAGATGGACCCGACGAGTCCGGCCGAGATGGCGCCGGCCAGACCGGCGAACGCCCCGCCGAGCATGTAGGCCAGCAGCTTTGTCTGGACGAGGTTGACGCCCATCCCCTCGGCGACGTCTTCGTCTTCGCGGATCGCCATCCACGACCGGCCCAGGCGCGAACTTCGCAATCGCCAGGCAATGAATGCCACGACTGCCGCGAACGCCAGGGCGATGTAGTAGATCTGGACGGGCCCGGATAGCCAGTGCGTTGGCGGGACATCGAGCGGCTTCGGGATATTGAGGATCCCGCGCGGCCCTCCCAGGATCGGCTTCATCAGGTCAGACCCGGCCAGGATCCGGATGATCTCCCCGAAGCCCAGGGTCGCGATCGCGAGATAGTCGCCCCGGATGCGAAGGATCGGCAGGCCCAGGATGAGACCGAACAGCATGGCGAACAGGACAGCGAAGGGAACGGCCTCCCAGAACCCCCAGTTGGCGAGTCCGTACTCGGCCGTCGAGGTCAGCAGGGCGACGGTGTAGGCACCGACCGCGAAGAACGCCACGAAGCCGAGGTCCAGGAGGCCGGCGAGCCCCAAGGTGATGTTGAGACCCATCCCAAGCAGGACGAAGATGGCAACGAGCGCGATGACCTGGGCGAAGAACGGGCCCATCGCCAGCGGGAACAGCAGGACGAGGGCGAGGACCAGGAGCCCGAGCGGCCCGACGACGAGTCGCCGCTGCCTCGGCGGCAGCGCATTCACGCGCTGGCGGGGCTTCGTCCGGCGAACGATCGCTGTGGTCCCGACGCTCACCACGAACACGATGGCGGCGCCGGCAGCGGTCAACCCCTCGGAGCCGAACATGAAGCGGGCGACGTCCCTCAGCGGCGTCACCAGCATCGGCGTCCGAAGTAGCCCGGCGAACAGGCCAAAGAACAGCAGCGACGAGAGACCGATCACGAGCGGCACGCGGATGGCCGAGGGCAGCCCGAGGATGACGGCGGCCAGAGCGCCTGTGATCGCGCCGGCGACGATCGGCACGATCGGCCCGGTCAGGACGATTCCGTCGGTCAACAACGCATAGAGGGTCGGCGAGGCGTTCAGGAACACGGATCGCAGGTCGATCGCCTCGCCCAGCAGCACGAGTCCCGTCAGGAACGCGCCGGTGATCGCGCCGACGATCGCCCCGACCACGACGGCTCGGAGCCAGGAAGCCTTGACCTGATCCATCCCAGCCAAGTAACTCGCCGCACCGAACGTGATCAGCAGTGCCGCCTGGCCGAGCTCGAGCACGTCGACGATGAGCGGCCGTTCTGCAAAGACCGGCACGATGCCGACCAGACACAGATAGATGGCCACGACGCCGGCGATGACGCTGATCTGCAGGACCCGGCGAAGGTTCCACGTGTCGGCCGCACCGGCTCCGGGCATGTCCGTCGGCTGGATGGCCACGGCGGTCACGCTCGACTCCTCGTAACGCGTTCACCCAGGATGCCCGATGGCCGGAACACGAGGACCAGGACCAGCATGGTGAATGCCACAGCGTCCTTGAGCTGGTTTGTCGCCGGCACGCCGAACCCGGACAGGAAGAGGGTCGGCCCGATGGCCTCGATCAGACCGAGGAAGAGGCCGCCCAACAGGGCCCCAGGGACGTTTCCGATCCCGCCAAGGACGGCAGCGGTGAATGCCTTGATGCCCGGGATCACGCCCATGAAGTAGGTCACCTGGATGAAGGCCAGGCCGTACAACACCCCCGCCGCGCCGGCCATCGCGGCGCCGATGACGAAGGTCATCACGATCGCGCGATTCGCGTCGATCCCCATGAGCGCCGCCGTCCCCTGGTCTTCCGACACGGCGCGGATCGACGTGCCGAGCTTGGAGCGCATCACGAACAGATACAGGACGGTCATCATGGCCAGCGAAGCCACGACGACGAGAACATCGACCCAGCGCATGCTGAGCAGGGGTATGGGCGCGTCTTGCTTCAAGAAGTCGGGCGTCGGGTACGCATAGAGCCCGGAACCGAAGAAGCCCCGGAATGAGTACTGCAGGAACAGGGAGGCGCCGATCGCACTGATGAGGGGGACCAACCTCGGCGCGTCGCGCAGCGGTCGGTAGGCGATCCGCTCCACGCCCACGGCCAGGAGGACCGAAACAGCCATGGCCGCAAGGATCGCGAGGCCGATGGCGAACAGACTGACCGCCACGCCTTGGGACAGCATGCCGGTCGATGCCAGCGCGACCAGCGCGAAGTAGCCACCGAATGACCCGGCCATGAAGATCTCGCCGTGGGCGAAGTTGATCATGCGCAGGATGCCGTAGACCATCGTGTAGCCAAGGGCGATCATCGCGTAGATCGAGCCCTGTGTCAGGCCGGCGCCCACGAGCTCCAACCAGTCGGCCGGAGTGTACGTGCCGGATAGCAGGGTCAGGACGGACCCGACCACGACGACCGCGATGATGACGGCCTTGAATGACCACATGAAGACGTCGATTGCGACGTCGGTCACTCGATCCAGTTTGCGTGCGTTCAACTGGCTGCCTCCGTCTGGTGACGGTTAGCGAGCAGGGACGAGCGGGTGGTGCCTGCTCGTCCCTGCGTATGGATCACCCTCTCGATCGAGGGGTGATCGGACCTACGGGAAGATCGGTGTCGCCGGCATCACGAGCGCGTCGACATCTGCCTGGGTGACCTCGTAGACCGCGATGACCGGGGCCCCGCAGTCGCCGGTGGCGCTGCAGCTGAGGGTGCCGGTCAGCCCGACGAAATCCTTGGTTGCGTAGATCGCGTCCCGGAGGGCGCCCTTGGGGACGGTCAGCGAACCGTCAGCGTTCTCGACGGCAACCTTGGCGAGCGCAGCGAACATCATGTTCGTCGCGTCGTATGCCTGGGCGTGGAACGCGCTCAGCGGGGTGCCGCCGAACTTGGCCGCTCGCTTCTCCAGGAAGCCTGCATAGTCACCTGTGAAGGCCGAGAAGTTCGGGCTCGTCTGGAGGTGACCGACGGCATCTGAACCAGCCGCCTTGAGGAAGTCGGGTGAGTAGTGGCCGTCGGCGCCCAGGGTCTTGACGTTCTCAAGCCCGGTCGTAGACGGGATCTGGGAGACCAGGAAGCCGCTTTCGGCGACGAACATCGGCATGTAGATGAGCTCAGGGCCCGCAGCCGACATCGTCTTGAGCGTCGTGCTCATGTCGGTCGTGCCCTTGGCGATAGCCTCCGAGGCGACGATCTCGCCGCCGAGCGTGGTGAACTCCGCCTCGAAGACGCCAACGAGGGCCTCGGCGTAGGCGCTGCCGTCGTGGATGGTCGCGGCCTTCCGGATACCCAGCTGGTTGTAGCTGTACTCGGCGGCCACCTTGCCCTGGAAGTTGTCGTTGTGCGCCGTTCGGAGATAGCCGGCGTAGGTCGCGTCGCGATCCGGTGCGGTCAGAGCCGGGCGGGTATTGGACGGCGAGATCGTCGTCAGGCCCGCTTCGGTGATGGCCTTGATGCCCCCGACGGCTTCGTCCGAGCAGGCCGAGCCGATGAGACCGACGAGCGTGCTGTCGGCGGCCAGCTTGGTCGCCGCGGTCGCGCCGCCTTCAGGCGTGCACAGGCCGTCTTCGGAAGTCAACAGGATGTCGTGGCCCATGAACTGGCCGAGGTCGTCGATGGCCACCTCGACGCCCTGCCTGGAATCCTCGCCCAGTGTCGAGTCGGGCCCGGACAGGACGCCCCAGTAGGCGACGTGGACCGGCTCGCCGGCCTGGATCTCGACGGTGCCGAGCGGATCGTCGACGGGGGCCCCTTCGCTGGGGGCTGCCGACGGCGCCTCTGCTGACGGCGCGGCCGCGCTCGGGGCGCTGGAAGCGCCACTGCTGCTGCACGCCGCGAACGCCAGGATGCTGACGGCCGCGAGTGCCCCTACCTTGTTAAGTTTCATCCGATCTCCTCCAATGTCGCCGGTGGGATCCAGCTGTCCCGCGCCGCCTGGGGACCTCATTCGGCCGCCCGGCGCCGTATCTCACCCCGGGCGTCGCTGAACATCTGACAGCGGCGGATTCGGAGTGGTCGGTGCGTGGCGGGTTGCGTCACGAGATCCGTGGCGGGCGGCCTACAGGTGGCCACCGAAGCGATGCCGTATATTACGCACGGGCGACTCGAATGCAATACCGGTCGGCCGCATCCTGACCTCGCGCCGAGCGCGGTCGCGAACGTCATCACGCTCGCTTTGGTCCGGATCGCGGGCCCCGGACGCCGGCAACCTGTCGGCTACCCCGGTCGAGGAGTATCGGTCGCCGCCCTGTGAGGACGAACCGTAGGCGTGGAATACCTGGTCCGAGCCGCCCGAGTCACCGACATCGATCGTCTCGTCGCCCTTGGCGATGCAGACCTTCGTGGTGACGATGACGCGAGCCCGCTCGATTCCGCGGATCTGCTCCGACAACTCGTCTACCTGCCGCAGGCAAGCATCTTCGTCGCCGAGGCCGAGCGACACGTGGTGGGCGGTGCGGTGCTGGCCCTCCGCCCATCCGTTCGGGCCGGCGGCTACATCGGCACGGTAGACCTGCTGGTGGTCGATCCCGGCCACGACGCGGACCGGGTGACGAGGGCCCTCCTGGAGGAAGTCATCCGCTCGGCCAGCAACAAGGGCTGCACGGTGGTCGAGGCGATCCCGCCCGACGACGCCGCCGCGGCCACCCGCTGGGCGGCCCAGGGCTTCGTCCCTGCCGGTCCGCGCATCCAACGAATCGTGGCCGCTGCCGGAAGGGCAGCGCGCCGCACATGATCATCACCCCGCCGAGCAGCGTGACCGCGCCGGCCGGGCGTCATCCCTGATCCATTAGGAGTCAATGTGGGCAAGAACGTCGCCGTCTTCGTGGACGTGGCGAACATCTTCTATGCGGCCAAGGCCGCCGGCGTGGACATCGATTACGTCACGCTCCTCAAGTCGGCCGGTGCCGGTCGCGACCTTGTGCGCGCCTACGCCTATACCGGGCTGGACCCGGACAACGAGAATCAGCGCAACTTCCATGACTTCCTGCGCCGTCACGGGTACAAGGTCGTCAGCAAGGACATCCGCAAGTACGGCGACGGCAAGGTCAAGGCGAACCTCGATATCGAGCTCGTCGTCGACATGATGAAGACGGCTCGGAACCTGGACATCGCGATCGTGGTTTCCGGCGACGGCGACTTCGCACCGGCCATCCGGGCGGTCCAGGAGATGGGCGTTCGGGTCGAGGTCATCAGCTTCCGTGGGAACACCAGTTCGGACCTCATCGAGGTCGCCGACCTGTTCACGGACATCACCCATCTGGCGCGCGTCGAGAAGGGCTCGCGATCGGGCCGACGGGTCGCCGATGACGACGCGGACCTGTCCATGACCGAGGTGCCGGACAAGCAGACCGAGGGCACCGGCGTGGGTCGCGGCCGTGGCGGCCGGGGCCGAGGCCGGGCACGGACGGGCGAGGCAGAGCCGGTAGCCACAGCGTCTCGCGGCCGTGGCCGCGGGCGTGCTGCGGCAGCGTCGGGCAACGGCGTGGAGCGTGGCAGCGAAGGCCTCAAGGCTCTTCCCGGTGAGCGCCTGTCAAAGGCCGGCGGGAGCCTGACGGAGGCTGACCTCGCCGCCGCCGAGGTGTTCACCCTCGATGATCTGGATGCCGGCGCGGAGGTCCTCGAAGCCGGGGTCGACGATAGTGCGGAAACGCGTCGCGACGAAGACGAGGTTGGCGATGGCCAGCGCCGTCGCCGCCGCCGTGGCGGACGTGGCCGGGGCCGGGGTCGCGGTCGGGACGAAGCCGGCACCGCCGCAGGACCCGACGAGCGTGACGAGCGCGACGAGCCGTCCCGGGATCTGGAGCCGGAGGAGGACGAGGAGGTCGCGGCCGCGCCGCGCGGTCCACGGACGACGCCGTTCGGATCGGTCTGGGATTCCCAGCTCGGCACGTCGACGACGTCGCCGACCGCCAACCTCGGGCCACTCAGCGACGAAGAGGATCTCGACGAGCCCGAGATCCCGGAATACCTGATCGCGGAGCAGCGCCGTGGCGCGGCCGGCGGTCGCGGTGGACAGGGTGCGCGCGGCGGACGTGGGCCGCGCGGCGGTCGCTCGGCGTACCAATCCGCGATGGAGCGCGAGCGCTATGGCCGTGGTGGCGGTGGCGGGATCAACCGCTATCCGGACGTGAGCGGTCGTACGGCCCAGGGCGGTCGGGATCAAGCCCCGCGCGAGGACCGTTCGTACAGCCGCGGTCGCGACGACCGGGCTCCCGAGCGCGACAGGACGCCGCGCACCTCGAGCGAGCCTTGGAGCGACGTCCCGCCGGAGCTGGAAGCGATGCTGCGTGCCCAGGTCTCGCAGAAGCCGGCTGCCGCGAAGACCGAGGCCGTCGAGGCCCCGACCGGTGGCGAGGCCGAGGCGGAGGCCCCGGCTCCCAAGCGCCGGTCCACCCGCAAGCCGGCTGCCGCGAAGGCCGAGGCCGTCG
>Ga0224505_10002232_pt1 | contig 11519 bp, 11 predicted proteins | sample SF_Jan12_sed_USG_FD_169102 | JGI IMG/M metagenome (GOLD analysis project Ga0224505, IMG submission 169102) | Sediment microbial communities from San Francisco Bay, California, United States - SF_Jan12_sed_USGS_4_1 | ecosystem: Environmental > Aquatic > Marine > Sediment | place: USA: California...
TTGAAACAAACGATCAGCGAGATGCGGGGCAGGCACCGGCAGGCGTTTCTGCTTCTTCTCGCGGTCCTGATCTATACGGAAGGGATCGGTACGATTATCAGGATGGCGGCGCTGTATGCATCGAGCCGCGGGTTGCCTGATTCCGATGTCATTCTGGCGATCCTCCTTGTACAGTTCCTCGGCATCCCGTTCAGTTTTCTCTTCGGAGGCCTCGCCGGGAAGATAGGGCCGAAACGGTCGATCATGCTCGGCCTTGTCGTCTATACAGGCGCGACCCTGCTGGCTTACAGGATGGAGACCGTCACCGAGTTCTACATTCTCGCTCTGCTGATCGGGATGGTGCAGGGAGGGACACAGGCGCTCAGCCGGTCGCTCTTCGCTTCGATGATCCCACACCATCGGACTTCCGAGTTCTTCGGGATCTATGCCGTTTCGGAGAAAGTGGGAGGATTCCTCGGCCCGATGGTCTTCAGTGTTATCATCACCCTCACCGGTTCCACGCAGCCTGCAGTCCTCTCGATCGTCGTTTTCTTCCTTGCCGGCGGGAGCCTGCTCTTTCTTGTCAATGAAACCGAAGGACAGAACGAGGCCAGGAAGGCGGAGGCAGGAGTCCTGAAGTTGTAGCTCTGCAGTTCCGCCCCGCTGATGCTCCTTCCTGATTTTTTTCCCTGTTTTTCGTAAGTTGGTCCCGATGCAGAAGTCGGTGTATTTCATATCGGATGTCCACCTCGGACTAGGGACCCGCTCCGGAGAGAGGGAAAAGGAGAACCGCCTCCTCTCCTTTCTTAACGCGATTCGCGACGACTGCCGGGAGTTGTTCATTCTGGGCGATCTGTTCGATTTCTGGTTCGAGTATAAAACCGTGATTCCGAAGGGATTTCACCGAACCCTTTCCGCCATACAGGAGTATACCGACGGGGGAATCCCGGTAAAGTATCTCGCGGGGAACCATGATTTCTGGATGGGAGATTTCTTCCACACCGAGCTCGGAGTCGATCTGTACCGTAACCCGTTCGAAATCGAGCGTGACGGGAAGAAGATATTTCTTCATCATGGTGACGGACTTGCCCGGCGGGATACCGGCTACCGCTTGATCAAGCCGGTGTTGCGAAATCAGGTCAATATCTGGCTCTACCGGTGGCTCCATCCGGATCTCGGGGTTCCGCTGGCGAGAGGCTCGTCACGATCGAGCAGGAAGTATACCGGACAGAAGGACTACGGAGAAACGGACGGAATGGTGGAGTTTGCAAAGGGAAAGATTGCTGAAGGAGCGGATATCGTGATCATGGGACACAGACATCAGCCCTGCATGATGAACATTGAGAGCGGAACGTACCTCAATCTCGGTGACTGGATACAAACGAATACCTATGCTGTCATGAAGGACGGTGCGATCCAGCTTGAGCATTGGGGAGAAGGAGAAGCAGTGCGATGACCGGAAAGAAGAAGCGATCGTATTCGAAGGAGGATATGAACCGGTATTTTGATGATCCGGAATACCGGCGATCGAAAAGTGGAAAAAAGCCGAAAGGGAAACAGAAGACATCGAGGCCGACCAGGGGTGGGGTGAGCCCGGTCTGGTGGATCGTCCCGGTCATCCTGGTCGCGCTGTCAACGGTTTACGGTGTCTATCTCTTTTCGGGATTACCCTCCCTCGAGCGGATCGAGAATCCCCGGCCCGAGCTGGCAACAAAAGTGTTTTCCGTCGACGGTGAGGTTCTGGATCAGTTCTTTGTGAAGAACCGCTCCCAGGTTTCCCTGAACGATGTTCCCCGACAGGTGATCGAGGCGCTGGTTGCAACCGAAGACAAGGATTTCTTCTCCCACTGGGGTGTTGACGCGTTTCGTTTTATCCAGGCGATGGTGAAAAACGTGTTCCTCTCGCGGAGAGAAGGCGCAAGTACCATTACGCAGCAGCTTTCCCGGAATCTCTACCTCGGCCATGATGACAGCAACCTGTTTGATACGATCACCCGGAAGATCCGCGAGTTCATTACTGCTGTCCAGCTCGAGAAGAATTTTACGAAGAATGAAATCCTGGAGTTTTATCTGAACGTCGTCTATTTCGGCAGGGGGACGTACGGCATCGCAGCAGGGGCGCAGACGCACTTCAACAAGACTCCCCGGGAACTGACGCTGTCCGAGACCGCGACGCTGATTGCGATGCTGAAAGGGCCTGCGTTCTACGATCCGGTGAACCACCCGGAGGAGGCACGAGGGCGGCGGAATGTGGTTCTCTCACAGATGGTCAAATACGGGTATCTCACGCCGGAGCTGGCGGAGGCCACGAAGGCGGAAGAGATCGTTCCCCGGCCCGCCTCAACAACCGGACGAACCGGCCTGGCCCCGCATTTTGTGGAGTTCGTCCGTCAGCAGATGCAGACCAGGGCGGAGAAATATGGTTTCGACCTGTACCGCGACGGATTGGTGGTGCAGACCACGATCGACAGCCGTATGCAGCGGTATGCCAACCAGGCGGTTGAGGAACACCTGACGGAGTATCAGGAGATGTTCAGCGGCCTGTGGAACTGGTCCAAGGAACCGGAAGCGCTGAAGACGGTGATCGATCTTGCTGCCCGGACCTCGCCCGAATACCGGGCTGCGCGCTCAGTCTCTGAACGGGACAGTCTCTACGCCGCCTTCAGCGGGAACCGTGCATGGGTGGATTCGGTCAAGGAAGTGGCAAAACGGATCGAGGTAGGGTTTGTCGTGATCGATCCTCACAGCGGTGAGATTCGTGCGATGGTGGGAGGGGCGAATTTCCGTGAATTCAAGTACGGACTGAATCATGTCACCCAGATCCGGCGCCAGGTCGGTTCCGCCTTCAAGCCGCTGGTGTATACCGTTGCAATCGATAACGGGTATCCTCCGACCTACGAACTCCTGAACCAGCCGGTCACGCTCCTCATGGCGGACGGCAAACGGTGGACCCCGGCGAATTCGGACGGGTCATTCGGGGGCAAGAGCACGCTCCGTAACGGACTGCGCAACTCGATCAACCTGGTCGCAGTCAGGGCGATCATGGAAATAGCCCCTGTGAAGGAAGTGATCGATTATGCACACAGGATGGGAATCAGCGCCGACCTACCCCCTTATGAATCTCTGGCGCTCGGGTCGGGTGAGGTCTCTCCGCTCGAAATGACATCGGCATTCGGTGTCCTTGCCAACAAGGGGGTCTACGTCGAGCCGATCAGCATTCTTCAGATCGAAGACAGGGAAGGAGATGTTCTTGAGGAGAGTCACCCGCAACGGCGCGAAGTTCTGAGCGAGGAGACTTCATTCATTATCACGTCGATGATGCAGGATGTGGTGGATCAGGGGACCGGCATCCGGGTCAGGAACTACTATCATTTGCCCGCCGCCGGAAAAACCGGAACGACGAATGAGTTCGCCGACGCCTGGTTCATCGGGTTTACCCCGGCGCTGGTTGGCGGTGTCTGGGTCGGGTTCGACAACAAGGTGGTTCATTTTACGAACTGGGACGGTCAGGGTGGAAGAGCTGCCGCGCCGATCTGGGGTCGTTTCATGCAGCTGGTCTATGACGATCCCGAACTGAAGCTGCCGGTCGAGTATTTTGAACGCCCGCTGACAGTGTTTGAAGAGATCATCTGCGATGACACGAAGGGTCTTGCCAACGATTACTGCCCGAGCAAAGTGGTGGAGTTCTTTACGGAGAAAACCAGGCCTGGAAAGTGCTCGAAGCACACCAGCCTGAAATGGAATGACGGGGAGGAGGGGATGGGGACGATCAGTTTCTGACCGGCCGCCGGTTTGGCTACGTCAATTCGAGATCGAAGATTTCGTCGGTGTCGACTTCTCGTCCGTCCTGAGAAAGATCTTTTCCTTCATCCCTGTTGAGGAGAAACGGCAACGCAACGATTGAAAGAACTGCCATGGTTTTGAGAAGATTCATGTTGCCCTCTTTGATGGAAAACGGCCATGCCCTTTCTCTAAAGATAGAGCAGAGCATGGCCGTTTGATGTGACGATACGCACAAGGAGTGCTCGAAACCAGCCTTTTACTTCAACAGGATCATTTTCCTGGCCAAAACCTGACCATCGACAGTAAGCCGGTACAGGTAGACCCCGCTGGTGACACCCCTGGCATCCCATTTTCTGCTGTAATTCCCAGAAGCGAGACGTTCATCGACAATGGTTGCCACCTCCCGGCCGGAGAGGTCATAGATCCTCAGGGAGACATCAGACAGATCCGAAATCTCGAATCCGAAATTCGAAATGCTGTTGAACGGGTTCGGATAGTTCTGCTTCAGGAGGAATGTGTGCGGGAAGCCGGATCCCGATCCTACAGAAGCCACGATTCCTCTCAGACTGTCGATCAGCGCGCTGTTCTGCTTGCCGTTTCCCTCCCCTGGCGTCGGGGCTGTGTTGTTTCTGGTCCATCCCGCAGAATCCCCGAGAACCCCCAGTGAGCCGCCGTCGAACGAAGCGCTCGTGTTGCTTGCCGAGGCATTGTCGAAATGCATCCTCGGTTCCGGGAGAGATCCGGCGTTCCCGCTTCCCCATGAAACACCGAACTGATGGCCTCCCGAACTGTCACGGATCTGGATCGCATCGCTTGTGCCCGCAAACAGGAACAGTGTCCCGTCAAGATACTCCTCATTGTCCGCCTTGACGATCAGGAGATAGTCGGAGGGATCCAGGTCCTCATCGAAGAGGGCGTCAGGTTTGGCGATAAGGACAACGGTCCCCGCCGGGAGATCACTCCAGAGCGGGACCGAAAGAAACTCAAGCGGGTCCTGCGGAGCTCCCCCGGATGTGAAATCGCGCAGATCCCACCCGCGGATGTCAAGCCCTGACTGGACGACAACAAGCTCCACCCACTCATCCGCGGTGCTGGAGTTATACAGCTCGTTAATAATCAGCGGCTGGGAAAACAACGGGATGGCGGCGACAGGTATCAGTAACATCAGAATGATACCACGCATGGAAAACCTCCTTTTCAAGAGGCGGGTGGTTGGATGAGGCGGGTGTTGAGGCGGGCTGAAAACGTAACAAAGTACCGGTAGAAAGGCAAGGGGGAGACGGAGGGGGTCTCCCCTACACCTCTTTTATAACCTTTACCACCTTCCAAACAAAATTCACTTCCTTCTTCTTGACCGTGATCGGCTCGAATGATGGATTCAACGGTATCAGGTGGAGATAGCTTCCCTCGAACTTGATCTTCTTGAGTGTGTCTTCACCATTGACCCGAACAACGCAAATGTCCCCGCTCTGCGGTTCGAGTTTCGGGCTGACGATCACGACATCTCCCTCCTCGATCCGGGGTGCCATCGATTCCCCTGTTACAGTCAACGCAAACGCCTGGGGATCGCGGACATCGTCAACCGTGACGTAATCATCTACATAGTCAGGATGAAAAACGGTTGCGGGAGTACCGCCGCGGACCTGAGAGACAAGGGGGATGTCGACAAGCGGGTTTCCGGTCCGTGGTGATACAGGAAGTGAGTACACGTTTGACGGCCGTCCGGGCGGATCGAACATATCCCCCTCGCCGGTCAGAATCCAGCTCGCCTGGACCGATGTTGCCCGGGCTAGTTTCGTGATCGCTACCCCGTCCGGGGTTTGTTCACCCTTCTCCCAGCGCTGGAGTGTTCTTGTGACGACCCCCGCCTTTGCGGCCAGTGTCGCCTGGTCCATTTCCTTCTCCTCCCGTGCCTTGCGTATCCGGTCACCAATTGTCATTTTCATCCGGCCTGCCTGTCGTTGTTTGACAATATTGTCACTCTAACTCTTGACAAGACGACATATATGTCGTATGTTTCAGGAGCAAGATACCAAACGAACTGATGACTGTCAAGACCCCGGGAGGTGCCAGATGAAAAAAACGAAGAAGGAGATTCTGATTGGAATTGGAGGATGGGAGCATGAAGTTCTCGATCACTGCTTTTATCCGTCAGGAAACATCGATCAGGCACGGAAGCTGGCACTCTATGCGGAGCAGTTTGATTCTGCGGAGGTGCGTCCGACATTCTGGGATGACAGCATCAGCCAGGGGGATGCCGTCGACTGGACTGCGTCGGTAGCGGGGAACCCGCGGTTCCGGTTCAGCGTCAAACTGCACCGCTCGTTCACTCATGAGAAAAAGCTTATGCCGCGTGCGACGCGAGGGATGCGTTCCATCCTGCACGAATTGTCACGGCACAACAAGCTGGGGGCGGTCCTCGCTCAGTTTCCGTACTCTTTCACCAACACAGGAGCGAACAGGTTTTATCTTCTGAAACTGGGCGAGGTGTTCTCCGGGTTCCCTTTGTTTGTCGAACTTCGGCATGGCTCGTGGGACGAGACAGGACTTCCGGAGTTTCTGTGTGAGCAGCGGCTGCAGCCGGTGAACGTGGATCTTCCCCGGTTGCGGCAGTACACGTCCTGCCGGGCGGATGCCGGTGACGGTGTGGCATACCTTCGCCTGCACGGGAGGAATGAAAAGGGGTGGCTTGTGAACGCGGTCGATGCCCGGTATGATTACCTCTACAATGGAAGAGAGATGAGAGAGATAAAGCGCAGGGTGGACCGTCTCTCGGAAAAAGCGGATCGTGTATTCGTCCTCTTCAACAACACGACAGGAGGGAAGGGGGTCGCCAATGCGCTCCAGCTGCAGCATGCGCTGCAGGATACCCGGTCTGAACATCTGCCCGCATCCGCGTTGCGAGCGTTTCCGTTTCTTCAGCCAATCGCTGCGAAGGAGACAGGTCAGACAGGGTTTCTCGAAACAGATGAACTCAGAAGAGCGATGTAAAGCCGGAGTTGGATGATGGTGGATCGGATAGGGTATTGAAATCCCGATACGGATGGAGCGGCTGGTTACCGGCAGCTAGAACAGACCCTTGACGAGTCCGCCATCCACACCGATTGTTGCACCGTTGATGTAGCTTGCCTTTTCTGAAGCGAGGAAAGCGATGACGCTGGCAAGTTCTTCAGGCGTGCCGAATCGTCCCGCCGGTATATCTGCTGAAGCGTTCTGCACATACTCATCAAATGTAATTCCCTGCTTCTCCGATCGGATCTTTCCCAGTTCCTGCTGGCGGCCTGTCATGATAAAGCCGGGAGCAATGCTGTTGACTGTGATGCCATCTCTTGCGTAGAGGTTCGCCAGGATTTTCGAAAGACCGAGAATACCGGGGCGAAGGACAGAAGAGACGATCAGGTCATTGACTGGCTGCTTCACCGTGAGAGAGGTGATATTGATGATTCGCCCCCAGCCGTTCTTCTGCATGGCCGGGATCACCCCGCGGATCGATCGGATGACACTCATCAGATTTCGCTCGAACCCGGTCTGCCACTGTTCGTCACTCAGGTCGTGAAACCCGCCGGAGGGAGGCCCGCCGGAGTTCGTGACGAGGATATCAACCTGACCGAATGTTTGAACAGCGGCCTTGAGAAGGGCATCGATTTCATCCCCTTTTGAAAGATCGCTCGTTACGGGAAGCACGTTGTCCTTTGTCGTCTCCGCCTTGCGGATTATCTCAGCTGCGGCAGCTTTGATTCTCGCTTCGTCCCGGGAGCAGATGACAACACGGGCACCTGCCTGTGCAAGCGCCATTGCGCCCGCCTTGCCGAGACCTCCACTGGCGGCACAGACGACCGCTGTTTTTCCGTCGAGACCGAGATCCATACTCTAAATCCCTCCCGGTCGGACCCCGGCCTCAGTCCACATCCGGGACTCCCTGCTTCCTGAGCGATTCGCGGATTCTGCCAACCGCTTCCTCTTCAGATATCTGGAGGCGCGATCCTGCGGTCCGGACCGCGATCTCGAGCGGATCTTTCCGGTACATCAGCCATCGATAGATATTGTAGCCGAGCCGGTCCCGGTCGTGCCCATCGGCGGTCGGTATTCCGGAAACGGCCTTGTACGCGATCGACTCGACGCTGTCCCCGGGTGCGTTGATCACTGCGGGTGGTGGTTTGGTGGTCATTTCTGTTACCTGCCTATTTCTGTGTGATCAGGTTGAAACGGAGATACTCGCGGTTCATGCGGGCGATGTTGGAGACGGAGATTTCCTTCGGACATTCTGCTTCACAGGCGTAGGTGTTGGAGCAGGAGCCGAAGCCCTCCAGGTCCATCTTCGCGACCATGCTGACCACGCGTGTGTCACGTTCCGCCTGTCCCTGTGGCAGGAGGGCGAGATGGCTCACCTTTGCGGCAACGAAGAGGGAGGCGGATCCGTTCTTGCACGCCGCCACACATGCCCCGCAGCCGATACAGGTGGCCGCATCGAATGCTTCATCGACAGCATTCTTGGCGATCGGAATGGCATTGGCATCCGGGGCCCCGCCGGTTTTGACGCTGACAAACCCGCCCGACTGGATGATCCGGTCGAACGAAGTTCTGTCCACAATCAGATCTCTGATGACAGGGAACGGTTTCGCCCTGAATGGCTCGACCACAATCCTGTCGCCGTCATTGAAACATCGCATACGGAGTTCACATGTGGCAACGCCCTTCTGCGGCCCGTGCGCCCGTCCGTCAATCATGATACCGCAGCTTCCGCAGATCCCTTCGCGGCAGTCATGATCAAACGCGACCGGTTCCTCTCCCTTTCGGACAAGATCATCATTCAGGACATCCAGCATTTCCAGAAATGACGCATCGGGTGAGATGTCACGGACCGTATAGGTGACGAAACCACCGGGAGTGGTGCTGTTCTCCTGCCGCCAGACTTCGAGTGTCAGGTTCATTACTTGTAACTCCTCTGGGCAGGTTTCACATACTCGAATGTAAGAGGCTCCTTGTGGAGTTTCGGCTCCCGGCCGTCCCCCCCGAACTCCCATGCAGCCACGTACGAGAAGTCCTTGTCGTTCCGTAGTGCTTCGCCATCAGCCGTCTGATGCTCTTCACGGAAATGACCGCCGCATGATTCCTCGCGGTGGAGAGCGTCACGGGCCATGAATTCTCCGAGTTCGAGAAAATCAACCACCCGGCCGGCTCGTTCAACCTCATTATGGAGGCCGTTGACCGATCCGACAACACGGACATCCTGCCAGAACTCATCCCGGAGTTTTCTGATCGAATCGATCGCGCTCTTCAGGCCCTCTTTGTTTCTTCCCATGCCGACATTTTCCCACATCGTCTTTCCGAGCGCTCTGTGGAAATCATCGACCGTCCTGCTTCCCTGAATCGCCAGCAGCCTCTCCGTCAAACCCTGTGCGGCTTCCAGTGCACCGGCGAATTCGACATGGCTTTCATCGACCGGATCGAACGTGGTGGTCGCGAGGTAGTCGCCGATCGTATACGGGATGATGAAATAACCATCCGCCAGACCCTGCATCAGCGCACTTGCACCGAGGCGGTTCGCCCCGTGATCAGAGAAATTCGCCTCGCCGAGGACGAACATTCCCGGGATGGTACTCATCAGATTGTAATCGACCCAGAGTCCGCCCATCGTGTAATGGACCGCCGGATAGATTCTCATCGGTGTCGAGTACGGATCTTCTCCTGTAATCTCATGATACATGTCGAACAGATTGCCGTATTTTTCTTCGATCCACCCTTTGCCGTTCCGGTCGATCGCGTCCTTGAAGTCGAGATACACGGCGGTTTTCGTCGGTCCAACCCCCAGACCCTTATCGCACATCTCCTTTGCCCGTCGTGACGCCACATCGCGGGGGACAAGGTTGCCGAAGGAGGGATAGAGCCGCTCAAGATAATAGTCCCGCTCTTCTTCCGGGATGTCCTCCGGTGACCGGGAGTCATCCTTCTTTTTCGGGATCCAGATTCGCCCGTCGTTCCGGAGGCTCTCGCTCATGAGAGTCAGTTTCGACTGGTAATCGCCGCTGACCGGGATGCATGTCGGATGGATCTGCGTGTAGCAGGCGTTCGCAAAATATGCACCCTTCTTGTGGGCTCTCCAGATGGCAGTGGCGTTGCTTGCCTTTGCCATCGTCGACAGGTAGAAGGCGTTACCGTACCCTCCGGTTGCCAGGATGACTGCATTGGCAGAATATTTTTCGAGCGCTCCCGTGACGAGATTCCGCACGACGATCCCCCGCGCCCGTCCGCTCACAAGCACCAGTTCCACCATCTCGCGACGATCGTGAAATTTGACAGTCCCGGCGCCAATGTGACGAGAGAGCTGAGAGTACGCGCCGAGCAGGAGCTGCTGCCCGGTCTGGCCGCGGGCATAGAAGGTACGGGACACCTGTGCTCCGCCGAACGAACGGTTATCCAGGAGGCCGCCGTATTCGCGTGCAAACGGAACTCCCTGTGCAACGCACTGGTCGATTATGTTGCCGCTCACCTGGGCAAGCCGGTAGACATTCGCCTCACGTGCCCTGTAGTCGCCTCCCTTGACCGTATCATAGAACAGGCGCCAGGCGCTGTCGCCGTCATTCGAATAGTTCTTCGGTGCGTTGATCCCGCCCTGGGCCGCGATGCTATGTGCCCGCCGGGGTGACTCATGATAGGAGAAAGCGGTAACGTGATAACCGAGGTCAGCCAGTGAAGCGGCAGCGGAAGCTCCTGCCAGTCCAGTGCCGACAACGATCACATGGTATTTTCGCTTGTTGGCCGGGTTGACCAGCTTGAGATTGAAGCGATGAGCGTCCCATTGCTTCTCAATCGGTCCCGAAGGTATTCTTGATTCAAGAGCCATGGTTGTCAGGAAAGTCCAAAGTAGAAGAACAACGGCATTGCTGCAAAGCCGAGTGGTATAAGGAACCAGAAGATGAAGCCGACCATTTCGATGAGCGGAAGATAGCGTTTGCCGCGCAAGCCGAATGTCTGAAAGGCTGATTGAAATCCGTGTCGCAGGTGATATCCGAGCAGGGCGAGGGCGACCAGATAAAAGAGAGAGTACAAAGGACTGGCAAACGCATCCTGGACAAGGTGATACATGGAGACTTCCGAGCTGCTGAATCTGGAAGGAACAAAAAATGTTCTGAGATGAATCACCAGAAAGATAAAAAGGATGCTCCCGCTGAGGAATGAAACCCTGGAGGCCAGGGAGCTGGTGTCCGACCCCGCATTCACTTTGTACTGTTCCGGTCGCACCCTTCTGTTGGCAAGCCAGAGGCGGATACCGAGAGCGATGTGGACCATGAGGCCAAGAAACAGGCCGATTTCCATTGTTCGAATGGCCGGATTGGACGCCATGAACTCAGCATACTGGTTGAAGGCGACTCCGTTGTCACTCCTGAACAACAGGAGGTTCCCGGCAAAATGGACAACGAGAAACGAGCAAAGGAAGAGCCCGGTGAAGCCCATCAGCAGTTTCCGCCCGATGGTGGATCTGAAAAACTGTGTGAAATTGGTCATAAGTGGCTGCGATGCTTCAAGAACTGGTTGTCAGAATGGATCGGGGTGAGTGGCAGTCTCCCGTGGAGAACGGAAAAATTTACGGAAGAATGGTGAACTTTGCAAGGTAAGGAACCTTGTCCGCCCCGGGGGGAGCGAGGAGGCGCGCGAGGGTGTCAGCCGGCCGGAGAGGCAGTGGTACTGCCGATGAATCGTGCTACCGAGATCAGGCCGCCAATCAGGCCGAGGAATGCCCCGGTGGCAAGAATGGC
>Ga0224505_10002233_pt1 | contig 11515 bp, 13 predicted proteins | sample SF_Jan12_sed_USG_FD_169102 | JGI IMG/M metagenome (GOLD analysis project Ga0224505, IMG submission 169102) | Sediment microbial communities from San Francisco Bay, California, United States - SF_Jan12_sed_USGS_4_1 | ecosystem: Environmental > Aquatic > Marine > Sediment | place: USA: California...
GCTTCGAGGACTTCGCCACCGACAACGGCCCCGACCTCAACGTCTACCTGGTGGCCGACGGCGATGTCGACCGCGGCTTCGTCGACCTCGGCAACCTCAAGGGCAATGTCGGCAACCAGAACTACGAGCTCGATCCCGACCTCGACCTCGAGCGATACGACACGGTCGTGATCTGGTGCGTCCGATTCAGCGTCAGCTTCGGCCAGGCCGCCCTCACCCTGACCTGACGGCAGCGGTGGGCAACGGAGCCGACCGGCCATTCGCATGCACCGATCTGACCGTCCTAGGGTGGGTGGATGCGTGATGTCGTGATAGTCGAAGCCGTCCGGTCCGCCGTCGGGAAGCGCAACGGCGAGCTCTCGTCGATGCATTCCATCAACCTGCTGGGTGACGTCCAGAAGGCGCTCATCGAGCGCTCGGGCATCGATCCGTTGGAGGTCGGCCAGGTCGTCGGCGGCTGCGTCGGACAGGTGGGCATGCAGGCCATGAACACGGCCCGCAATGCCTGGTTGGCCGCCGGCCTGCCCCTCGAGGTGGCCGCCACCACCGTCGATGCCCAGTGCGGCTCCAGCCAGCAGGCCACCAACCTGGCCTACTCGCTGGTGAAGGCGGGCGTCGTCGACGTGGCCGTCGGCTGCGGCGTCGAGCTGATGAGCCAGGTGAAGATGGGCTCCACCATCCCGAAGGACCCCAACGTCGGGGTTCCCGTGAACTCGCGGTACTGGGAGCACTACGAGTGGACCTCGCAGTTCGAGGGAGCCGAGCGCATCGCCGACCAGTGGGGCATCAGCCGCGCCGATTGCGACGAGTTCGGACTGCGCTCACAGGAGCTGGCGGCCAAGGCATGGGCCGAGGATGCCTTCGCCACCCAGATCGTGCCCGTCGAGGCGCCAGTGCTCGACGACGAGGGCAACGACACCGGTCAGACCATCACCGTCACCCGTGACGGGGGCCTGCGTGACACCACGCTCGAGGCGCTGGGCGGCTTGAAGCCGGTCGCCCGTGAGGACGGGGTCCACACGGCCGGGTCGTCGAGCCAGATCAGCGACGGGGCCGGAGCCGTCCTGTTGATGACGGCCGACAAGGCCGAAGAGTTGGGCCTGAACCCTCTCGCCCGGGTGGTCGACACCTGCCTCACCGGGTCCGATCCGGTGCTGATGCTCACCGGACCACACGAGGCCACCCACAAACTGCTGCGCGACAACGACCTGGCCATGAGCGACATCGGCGTGGTGGAGATCAACGAGGCCTTCGCCTCCGTGGTCCTGTCATGGGAGAAGGAGCTCGGCGCCGACATGGCCACCGTGAATCCCAACGGCGGTGCCATCGCCCTGGGCCATCCGCTGGGCGGCACCGGTGCCATCCTCACCACCAAAGCCGTCCACGAGCTGCACCGGGCCGACCAGGAGTTCGGCCTCGTCACCATGTGCTGCGGCGGCGGCCTGGGCACCGGCACCCTGCTCCAGCGGCTCTGACCCCACGCTGCCACACCCCTCCGACGCCAGTCAGGCCAGTCGGGCGAGCACCTCGTCGGCGAAGAGCTCCATGCACCGCCAGCCCTCGTCCACGGGCATGCCGCCCACCAGCGGGTGCAGGACGGCAACCGGGAAGGGGCTGTCGGCCAGCTCGGTCACCAGCTGATCGGGCGTGACCGCCCGGTAGATGCCCTCGGCCCGCAGCTCGTCGAGGTCAGAGGACGACGAGGTCACCGAGGACTTGCCCACGCCCCCGGCCTTGCGCCACGCCTGGTACGTGCCCGCCTCGGTCATGAAGTGGTGCCCCAGCTCGGCCCAGGTCCGGTCTGGATCGTCGGTGACGAACACCATCTCGGAGCGCTCCGGCGGCATGATGCAGAAGCCGGTCCGGCCGTGGGCCTCCAGCTCGCTCTCGTACAGGGCCTGGAGGTCGGGGAACTGGCCGTCGGGCATGAACGGCAACCCGAACCGAGCCGCCCGCCGGGCCGCGGCCGGGCTGCCACCGCCGATCAGAATGGTGGGATGGGGCTCGGTGATGGGCACAGGCGACACCTGGACGAGCTCACCCTTGTACTCGAAGGGCTCACCCTTCCAGGCCGTCAGCATGATCTCCAGCGCCTCGTCCAGGAGCCGGCCGCGCCGGGTCCACTCCCGACTCAGCAGGTGATACTCGCTCGGTCGGTAACCCAGGCCGGTGGTGATGCTGAGGCGACCGCCCCCGCTCACCAGGTCCAGTACGGCGATGTCCTCGGCCAGCCGGACGGGATCGTGCTGGGGAACCAGCAGGGCGCCGATGTCCACGGCGATGTGCTTGGTCCGGGCGAAGACCATGCCGGCCATCAACAGCGGGGCCGGGCTCCAACCGTTCTCCGCGCCGTGGTGCTCCTCGAGGTGGATCTGGCTGAAGCCCCGTTCTTCGGCGAAGGCCGACATCTCGACGAAGGCCTGGTAGCGGCCCGACATCTCGGTGGGGTCGAGCGTCTCCTGTATGCAGTTGAAGCGGGCGATGGTCATGACCATGAGGTCGTCCTCCAGAGACGTGGAATCAGTCCAGCACGAGTTGGCCGGCGTCGGTGCGTCGGGCGGGGAGCCCGACCAGCTCCTCCGTGCCGGCGCGGATCATGAGGGGGGTGTCGGCGGAGCGGGCGAACGTCTGGGACCCTTCGGTCGTGCGCAGGATGGCCAGCACGGCCTCGGGACCCTCCCGATCGTGGATCACGGTGTAGCCGACGATGGTCCCCCGGCCGACGTGGTCGTGGTCGGCCACCCTCGGCCGCGCCTCGATCGCGGCCCCGGCATCGATGTCGGCGAAGGCTCGCGACGGAGGTGCTGACCGGTAGATCCCGATCGAGTGCTTGGTGGCCATGCCCCCGTTGCCGTGGACGAGGCCCCACGACCCGGCGTCGGTCCGCAGTCGGGCGACCATGGCCGCGATGGCGTGGAGGGTGGCGTTGTTGAGCGGACCGCCACCGAAGTTCAGCCCGCCGGTGACGGTCAGCGGACGGTCCCCCAGGCCGAGGGCCCCGGCGGTCATGCGGACGATCGAGGGAAAGCAAGCGTAGAGGTCGACGAGACCGATGTCATCGACCCCGATGCCCGCGTGATCCAGTGCGGCTCGGCCCACCGGCTCGATGGCCAGCGAGGTGTGCAGGGCGTGGCGCTCGAGCAGGGCCGCGGTGTCATGACCGGTGGCACTGCTCTGGGGGAAGACCCACCGATCGGGGGCGATGCCACGGGCCCGGGCCACCTCGACCGAGCACAGCAGCACAGCCGCACCCATGTCGACCTGCGGATTGGCGCACATGGCCTTGGTGTACGGGTAGGCCACCATCCGGTTGTCGGGCGATGGCGTGGCGATGGTGGCGGCGTCGCTCCCGGCGCGGTTCCAGGCGTACGGGTTGGACCGGGCGACCTCGCTGAAGGCGGCCCACAGTGCCCCCAGGGCGGCCTCGTTCTGGGCCAGCGTCTCGCCCCGGTGGGCCCGCAGGGCGGACTCGAACAACGCGTAGGACACCGCCGGCACGCCGGCGCCGACCTCGAGCTCGACTTCTCCGGGGATGGGGCTCTCGCTACCGAAACGGGGAGCGGGGACGTCGTCGTCACCGCCCGTCGAATCCAGGTGGCCGCCGTCGGCTGCGACCAGCCGTCGATTGCGTTCCGCCTCACCTCCGAGCACCACGCCGACGTCCAGTTCACCTGCCTGGATGCGCGCGGCCACATGGGCCACCGCCGCCTGGGGCAGGTTGCCGCCGAAGTTGGTCAGCCGGCACTGGGCGTCGGCGGCTCCATGGCGCCGGGCGATCAACCCCGCTGGATCGCCGTAACGGAAGACCCCGGCCGACGCGATCCACAGCCGTGCCTGGCTCGGGAGATCCTCGACGCCGGCGTCGGCCGCGGCGGCATCGACGGCCTGGGCCATGACCTCCAGTGGCGTGCGGTCGGTATCGGCCACGTCGTCGCGATGGGTCACCTGACCGACTCCCACGATCACGGGTGTACGAGGATCGAGCTCCGACATGGGCATCGGTTCTACTGGCCGGGCCGGCACCGCACCAGTACGGTGCGGGCCGTCGCCGACCACGAGGAGCACCGAGGAGCACCATGGCCTTCGGCGCCACCTCCACAGCGGACGAGGTCCTGGCCGGCGTGGATCTCGAGGGTCGACGGGTGCTGGTCACCGGCGGGTACCGGGGTCTGGGACGCGAAACGGCGCGGGCGCTGGCGTCAGCCGGTGCGCAGGTCACCATCGCCGGGCGCGACGGCGACCGCCTGACCATCGAGCAGCAGGCCCTGGGGGTTGCGACCGGTCGGCCCATCGCCACCCTCGTCATCGACCTGGCCGACCAGGCGTCGGTTCGCCGGGCCGCCGAGGAGTTCGGCCACCGCCACGATCGCCTCGATGTGTTGATCAACAACGCCGGCGTGATGGGCTGCGGCTACCAGCTGACCCCCGACGGCCACGAGATGCAGTTCGCGGTGAACCACCTCGGTCACTTCGCCCTGACCCAGCGGCTGACACCACTCCTCCTCGCCGCGGCACCCAGCCGCGTGGTGAACCTGTCCTCCACCGGTCACCGGACGTCGGGCATCCGCTGGGACGACCTCCACTTCCAACGGGACCCGTACGACAAGTACGCGGCCTACGGCCAGTCGAAGACGGCCAACGTGCTCCATGTGGTGGGGCTCCAGGCCCGGTTGGGGGCGCACGGGGTCGATGCCTTCGCCGTGATGCCGGGTGTGATCTTCACCGCCCTGAGTCGCCACCTGACCAGAGAGGACATCGCCGATCTCACCGATCGGGCAGCCCAGACCGAGGGCGGCGGTCTGCAGGTCAAGAGCGTCGAAGCGGGCGCGGCCACCACCGTGTGGTGTGCGACTGCCCCCGCGCTCACCGGCCGGGGCGGGTTGTACTGCGAAGACTGCCGGGTCGCCCGACCGGCGGCCGACGCCGACAACGGCTCGGGCTTCGAACCCCACGCTGTCGATCCCGCCGGGGCCGAGCGGCTCTGGCGGCTCTCCGAGTCGCTCACCGCCGCAGGAGGCCCGGCTACTCGGTGAAGAAGCCGCCGTCGGGGTGGAGGATCTCGCCGGTGAAGTAGGCCGACTCGTCGCTGGCCAGGAACAGGGCGCAGTTGGCGATGTCGCGAGGCTGGCCCTTGTGCCCCAGGGGGATCATGTCGGCCAGCGGCGAGATCCCCGCCTCGGTCTCGATCAGATCGATGAACGCCGTCATGTTGGTGTCGATGAACCCGGGCCCGATGGCGTTGACCCGGATGCCGGCCGGCGCCAGCATCCGGGCCGCCTTCTTGGTGAGCATCCAGACCCCGGCCTTGGACACCGTGTAGGCCAACGGGCCGGCATCGGGGTGCTTGGCTGCGATCGACGCCAGCGTGACGATGGAGCCCCGGGTCCCGGCATCGAGCATCCGAGCCGTGCACGCCTGCATGGCCAGCAGCGTGCCGGTGAGGTTGACGTCGATCACCCGGCGCCAGTTGTCGAGATCGGATTCGGGAAAGGCCCGGGCCGGCTCGTCGGCGTACTCCATGGCCCCCGCAGCCATCTTGAGGTCGGCCTCGAGGTCACCCGACGAGTAGTCGGCGTGGGTGATCCCCGCCGCGGTGACCACCACGTGGATGGACCCGAAGGCCTCGACCGCGGCCTGGGCCATGGCGTCGTTGTCGTCGGGGCTGACCGCATCGAGGGAGAAGAACCGGGCCTGACCACCCGCCTCCTGCACCAACGCCACCGTCTCGGCCCCACGGTCGGCCTGGATGTCGGCCACCAGTACGGCCGCTCCCTCCTCGGCGAATCGCACCGCTGTGGCCCGGCCGATGCCGTTCCCCCCGCCGGTGATGACCGCCACCTTGTCCGTCAATCGGCCGGTCATCCACTCCCCCATCGGCTGGCCGGCACCCTACCGGAATGGCTTGCTGCAGATCTTTTCGGTCCCGTACCGAACCTTCGGGACCTCGGGGTCGTCGATAACGATCGTCTACGGACAAATCCCCTCCAGGACGCACTGCGTCCGACCAAACGGGTCGGTGGGTCGGAGCCCCGAGCGGTTCCGGCCCACCGGTTCGGGCCGATCCTCAGGCGGTGCGGCGGGGCGGCGGCCATTCGTCACCCGGGCGCCGGCGGACCATGGCCGACTGGCTGCCGATGGCCAACAGCGCACCGGACTCGCTCCAGATGTGGACGAACCCGTGCCCGAACCCCCGTGCCACCCCCTCGATGTTGATGTCGAGCAGGAACCACTCGGACGGCTCGGCGGCGAAGACGCGCAGGGTGTTGTCGAGGCTGTTGCTCATGGTGGGCTCGTCCAGGGCCACGCTGATGCCCATGGGGACGAAGTCGCCCAGGACGGCGAGACCCGCCGCCGATCCATCGGTGAGACCCGGCATGTGGGTCCACAGCGCGGTTCGGCCCGGCCCGAAGCGGATCGACCCCTTGCCCGGTTCCTGCCCGACGGGAACCGCCCACCGTTGATCGAGCCGGTTGGACAGGCTGTCGGTGTCGCTGAAGGGCTCTCGTTCGGGTCCCACATGGGCCGGGTGCACCGACGGCATGTCGGGGAATCGCTGCTCGGCCGGATGGTCACGACCGCCCAGAGCCGCGTTCACGGTGAGGATCTCGGTGCCACCGACATGCCCGGTCACCCGAGCCTGCGTGGTCTTGCGCCCTTCCACAGCCACCACCACGTCGAGGTCCAGGACCTGACCGGCCGGCGCGTACGACAGGTACTGGGCCGTTGCCCACACCACCGGCCGGCCAGTGGTGCCCTCGAGGGCGGCCAGGGCAGCCCCCAGCCCACAGCCCCCGAACAGGAACCGGTGACCGGTACAGATCCCCTGTGTGATCGGCAGGATCCACCGGTACGGGTTGTGCGTCGGTTCGAGTCCCAGCCAGGTCCGGGCCTGGTCGCTCACGCCACGGCCCGGCGGATGCTGGCGGCCACACGGGTGGGGTCCTCCATGGGCGCGAAGTGACTGAGATCCTCCATCCGCTCCAGGGTGCCCGCACCGAGCTGGCTCGCCACCCAGGGGGCCACCAGCGCCGGCGGGAAGCCGTCACCCGAGGCCACCACGGTGAAGGGGAAGTCGAGCTCTCCGAGCCGGCTGCCGGTTTCGGTGACGGAGAGCTCGAACACCCTCGCCTCGGTCTCACCTCGACACTTCAGGCGCACCGTGCCGTCGTCGAGGTCCTCGAAGCCATGGTTCACATACGCCCGCAACGCGGCTGGTTCGGCCCGGTCGAACGGCGGCTTCGACGCGTAGTTGGCGATGGCCTCGTCGCGAGTGGCGAACACCTCCCGACGACGGCGGGCCGAATCGGCCAGCGCGTTGCCGCGCGTCGCACCGGAGATCTCGACCGTGTCGGCCCCGAAGATGATCGGTTCCATGGCCCATGCGGCCCGCCACAGACCGCGACGCTCCAGACCGGCCAGCGCCAGGGCGCAACCGCCCATCGACCAGCCGGCCGCACGCAGTGCCCCGACCAGGCCCAAACCGTCGACCACGGCCAGGACATCGTCGGCCATGCCGGTCCAGGCCAGCGAGCTCCCGACCGGCACGGCGCTGTCGCCATGGCCCCGGAAGTCCAACGCCACGCAGCGGAACGAACCGGTCAGCTGGCCGATCACCGGGCTCCACACCATGCCGTGCATGCCCGTCGCATGACAGAGCAACAGGTCGGGCCCGTCACCGCCGAAGTCGTGCACGCGCACCTGGACGCCATCGGTGGACGGGACGAACGACGACGTGCACACGGCGCCGAGGATCCCACGATCGGCGCCGAGCCGCGAAACTGTGCCCATGGAGTACTCCGGGCCCGTCCGGCTCATCACCGACCACGGTGACATCGGCGAGGTGCGGGTGCAGCTGCGCGACATCATCGACGAACGCCAACCGGCCGGATGGGGAGGCCGCGTCGTCAACAGTGACCATCTGTTGTGGGGCATGGCTGGCCATCGGGTGCACCTCGGCCTCTCCGATGGACGGAAGGTGGAATGCGCCGTCCATGCCTCGGGCCGGCTGATCGGCATCGGCCCGCCACCCTGGGGACCCGTGTGAACCGGCGGCCCCTCGTGGCCTCGTCGACCGGGTCAGCTACCGATCCAGCCCCGCGCCCGGCGGCGGGCTCGGTCGGCCAGCCCGAGGGCCGAGCGGCGCAAGGGCCCCGTACCCGGCGAGGCCGACCCCTCTCCGGCCGGGGCGGGCGACGGTCCTGACCGCCGGCGCTTCTTGGCTTCGGCCAACTGGGCCCGCAGGAAGGCGGCTTCGGTCTCGGCCTTGGCTGCCCGCTCGCGTGCCTCGGCCAACTGCTGACCGGCCTCGTGCAGATTGGCCATCTGGTCCACGATGCGGGTCCAACTGTCGATGGGCACCAGCATCGCCTCGCCCGAGCTCACGAGGGCATCGGCCCGGGTCGGCTCCTGGCCGGGCGCAGGGACGACGACCGGTTTCGCCGGAGCCGTCGAGGCGTCGACCGCCGGTTCGATGGCGTCGGCCACCCCCTGCCAGATGCCGGCACCCGTGCGGGCGGCACCAGCCGCCAGGTCACGAAGGCTCACGCCGGATCCTCTCCGTCGCCGGGCGCCCAGTTGAGGGCGCACTCGTTGGCCACCTCGAGCACGGCGAGGGTTCGGCCCAGCGAGATGAACGTGCCGATGGCCATCGTCATCTCCAGGATCTCGGCATCGGAGTAGACGGCCCGCATGCGATCCCAGAACCCATCGTCGAGGTTGGTGTGGTCCAGCGCGAACCGCTCCGCGTACTCGGCGGCCAGCCTCTCGCGGACCGTGAACCCGCGGGCCTCGCGCCAGTCCTGCACCGCGGCGTAGAGCTCCTCGCCGAATCCGTCCTGCATCGCCGATGCAGATCGTGTGGTCAGTCATATGTGGCAGTCGTTGATCTGCGCGATCCGCATGCGAGCCACCTCGCGCTCACGCGAGCTGAAGCTGGCCTGCTCGTACACCACATCGGACACGGCCTTGGCGGCCAGACCGAACGTGATGGAGTGGGCCCATACCCGTTCGCGCTCCAGCCCGGGCCCATCGGGAACGTCGATTCGTGCCATGCACCGACCCTACTGCGGGCGCTGCACCGGTACCCGTCGTAGCATCCGCTCATGGCAACGTTCGAGCGGAACAACCGGGACTACGGCACCGGTCTGGTGGAGATCGCCGAGGGGGTCCACGCCTGGATGCAGGCCGGCGGGGGCTGGGGATGGTCCAACGCCGGACTGGCCACGGGCGAGGGCGAATCGCTGCTGGTCGACACGCTGTTCGACCTGTCGCTCACCGCGACGATGCTCGCGGCCATGGGGCCGGCCACCGAGCGGGCGCCGATCCGCACCCTGGTCAACACCCACGCCAACGGCGACCACTGCTACGGCAACGAGCTGGTCACCGGCGCCGAGATCATCGCATCCGAGGCCGCCCGCCAGGAGATGGAGTCACTTCCACCAGCCATGCTGGGGGCGTTGGCCGGCGGCGGCTACGGCGAACCGCTCGACGACTACCTCGGTCGGGCATTCGGCCCGTTTCGCTTCGACGACATCACCAGCACCCCGCCCACCACCACGTTCCGGCACCGCCTCGACGTCGATGCCGGGGGGCGACGGGTGGATCTGCACGAGGTGGGCCCGGCCCACACGGCCGGCGACGTGATCGCCCACCTGCCCGACGCCGGGGTGGTGTTCACCGGCGACATCCTCTTCGTCTACGGCACGCCGATCATCTGGGACGGCCCCGTCGCCAACTGGCTGGCCGCCTGCGACCTGATCGACTCGCTCGACCCCGCCGTCGTCGTCCCCGGCCACGGCCCCCTCACCGATGCCACCGGCGTGGACATGGTGCGGCGTTACCTCGCGTTCGTGCAGCGAGAGGCCACGGCCCGGCACCAGGCCGGGCTGTCGGTGCGGGAGGCCGCCTTCGACATCGATCTGGGTGAATACCGCGACTGGGGTGACTGGGAGCGCATCGTGATCAACGTCGACGCCGTGTACGCCGAGCTCGATCCCGGCCACGCTCGGAGCAACGTGATGGAGCTCTTCGCCGCCATGGCGGAGCTCGAGCGTGACCGCCGCTGACGAATCGGCTCCCGGTCCATCCGCCACCCGGAAATGGCCGACACGCCGGCGGCCTGCTCTCTACGGTTGCCGACATGGCACATCCACTCTGGCCGCTGTTCGACCTGCGTATCCGGACGCCCCGCCTCGAGCTGCGCCTGGCCACCGACGACGATGTCGCCGCCCTGGTCGAGCTGGCCCGAGGGGGGCTCCATGATCCCGACCGCATCCCGTTCCTCTTCGACTTCTGCCACCTCGACAGCCCCGAGTACGAGCAGCAGTTCATCCAGCACCACTGGGGGACGCGAGCCAACTGGAGTCCCCAGGCCTGGTCGCTCAGCCTGGCGGTGGCACACGGAGGCCAGGTGATCGGCAACCAGACCCTCCTGGCCACCGACTTCGCACTCCTCGGTGAGGTGGCCAGCGGATCGTGGCTCGGACACGACCACCGCGGCCGGGGCTTCGGCAAGGAGATGCGGGCTGCGGTGCTGCACTTCGCGTTCGAGATCCTCGGGGCCGGCGGGGCCGCTTCGGGAGCCCGCGCCGGGAACGAGGCTTCGCTGGCCGTCAGCCGAGCGCTCGGGTACATCGACAACGGCACGCGACGGACCTCCTTCGGCGGCCAGGTGGACACCGAGGTTCGACTCCACCTCAGCGCCGACGCCTGGCGCGCGGTGCCGGGCCGGCCATCCGTCGAGGTGACGGGATTCGATGCCTGTCGGCACCTCTTCGGCTCGCACTGACCGCGTCTGCATCGCCCGCCGCCGGTCCGTTCTCGCCGGGCCGACCGACCCGGGGCTAGGGTCGGCGGCCATTCGCGGACCACCAGGAGACCCTCATGATCATCATCGCCGGCACCATCCAGATGGACCCCACCAGGGTCGAGGAGGCCATGGAGGCCGCCGTCGTCTGCATGCGAGCCACCCATCAAGAGGACGGAAACCTGGCGTACGTGTTCAGCGTCGATCCCATCGAGCCCGGTCTGGTGCACGTCTACGAGAAGTGGGCCGACGACGATGCGCTGGGCAGCCACTTCGGCACCCCGCACATGACCGAGTTCCAGGCCAAGATGGGCGGCTTCGGCATCACCGGCATGGACATCAAGAAGTACACCGGCGCCACCGAGGGCGACCTCTTCTGAGCCGGCCCCGACCGACGAGGTCGGATCCGACCACGGTGTTCACCACCACGGTGTTTACGGACGGGTAAACAGGCTGATGGGGACTGGTACGCTGCCGTTCCACAGCACATCGGGGACGACTTTGGGGGACGAGGCTCGTGGCCAACCGCGACGCCACTAGCGCGCTGGCCGACGCCGCGCAGTGGTTGGGGCCCGGGCTCGGGCTGGTCGCGGTCCAGCAGATCCTCTTCCCGATGCCGATGGGCGCGCTGCTCAACGGCGTGATCCTGGGCATCACCACCGCCCTCGTCTCGGTGGGCATGTACCTCGTCTACCGAGCCAACCGCGTCCT
>Ga0224505_10002234_pt1 | contig 11510 bp, 10 predicted proteins | sample SF_Jan12_sed_USG_FD_169102 | JGI IMG/M metagenome (GOLD analysis project Ga0224505, IMG submission 169102) | Sediment microbial communities from San Francisco Bay, California, United States - SF_Jan12_sed_USGS_4_1 | ecosystem: Environmental > Aquatic > Marine > Sediment | place: USA: California...
TCCTGGGGTTCGGTCTGGGCAATGTCATGACGTTCTTCGTTCCGTTCGACAACAATGTCCCCATGGAATGGGCCGTCATCGGACTGCTGTTCTGCTCGGCAGTCGGTATCGTCTTTGGCCTCCTGCCTGCCATCCGGGCCGCCCGACTCGATCCGATCGACGCACTCCGCTATGAATAGCCACTAGGAATGTGGGCGCTCGGAGGTCCCCCGTTGGGAGTGGCACGGCGCGACCGGCCGTCGAGCCGGGGAGGCGGGGTTCGTTGCTCGAGACGCAGGGGTCGTCCTGACCCGGGCGTCCGCGCTCAGGCGCGCGCTGCGGTGGCGGAGCGCTGCCGGTAGGTCAGGTAGACGAGGCGAGACGACAGCTCGAGCTGGTCCATGGCTTTCAGACGTGGGGCAATCGACTCGAGCAACTTCAACAACGTCGTCGTGCCGAACGAAAATCCCTTCCTGCGTCCTGCGGGATCGGAGACGCCGCCGATCGGATCGGATGGCGTCTGGCCCGCGACCATCGCGTTGCGCCGCACTCGCATCGCGACGCAGCGGCGGTCCAGGATCGCCTGCGGGAAACTGCCTTGATACTCCGCGACCAGCTGGAGCAGATTGTCGCTCGCCCGGCGGGAGGGCGCGCGGAGGCCGGCGAAGTCCACGGCGTCCTGGGCGAATCGGAAATGGCGCGACGGACCGTCGGCCATCGTGTACAAATCGAGAAACGCCATCGGTGCCGTGTCGGCTGCGGGCTGATCGCCCGACCGGCGGTCGCTCTCGGTGACGTCCACGAAATGGGAGACACGGGCGGAGAGCGCCGAACTCGAGGGTCGGGACAGCTGAGGGGGAGCCAGGGGTTGGCAGAAGACCGCCACGACCGAAGCGTCGTACGGGAGCACCGCCTCCTCGGATCCGCTCCTGAGGGTGAGTCCGCCGGGCCCAAACTCGAACGTACTGACGGCGGTCGCATCGGGCACGTCCGCGATGGCGCTCCCCGGCGCGGCGATCACGCTGAAGCCGCTGCCCTTCAGTAGCTCGAGCGCTCCCTCGATGCGCCGCTCGTCTCCGTCAACAACCCAGATCTCGGGCACCGGATAGTTCACCTTCATCCGGATCTCGGCTGCGCTCAGCGTGAAGACCGGGACCGCTGGCGTGGGATCGTCCACATGGTGCGGTGGGTCGGAGATGATCAAGTAGGGAACGGTCATGGCGCGGTTTCCTTAGGCTGCAATACAATGGGCGTTGGCGGGCCGTTGCGCCAGGGTTGGTGCGGCTTGCGGCAGCCCGGGCCCCGTCGCTTCCGCCGGTGGGGAGGGACGTCCCCAGCACGGAGTCTAACTCCTGCGTGCGCCTGCGCGGAGGGCGGGAGATTCGAACCCCAAGCCCGAGTTGGCCGCTGCCCGTTGCCCCCCCGCCGAGGGCGGAACACCGCGCCTGCTGGTGACCTTCGACGATCCGTCTCGCCCCTCTGGGCGCCAGGAGTTCACGACCGATGGCCGTCGCATCTACTTCACGATTGACAACCGGCAGAGTGATATCTGGGTGGTGGAGGTACTGGAGGGGGGGCATTAGGCCAGATCGCTGCGATCTTGGCTATGGTACGTGAATCCGACGATGCCGTCTCCGAGTCGGCGCGCCACACCGCACCACCCGTTGCGGAGAGATCTTGGAGATAGATGCCTGCCTCGAGCGGCAGGAAAGCCGTCCTGACCGCGTAGTCGGTGGCGTGACCATCTGGAATCATCACTAGCGGGGGCCGGACTCTGGCGACCGCATGTGATGCGCTCGGTCCTGATGACCGTGGCTGTGCTCCTCATGGGTCCGTGTGCCCGTGCGGCACAGGCCGCCGGAGCGAGCGCGGAGGCGGAGATCGTTGCGCTGGACGACGCGTGGATCGATGCCGAGGTGCGGCACGATCGGCCGGCGCTCGAGCGCATCCTGGACGAACGGTTCCTGGTGACCTTCGCGTCGGGGCGCACACTCGATCGAACAGCCTTATCGAGGGGATCATGAAGGCCAAGTTCGATGCCTTCGAGGTCCTGCACGACGTCATCCGTATCCATGGTGACGTGGCGCTCGTCATCGACAGCAGCACCGATCGCAAGAGCAAGTACACGTGGATCGCGGTCAGGAAGGAGGGGCAGTGGTGGGTGATCTCGGAGACGATGACCAACGTCGCCCCGCCCCAATGACCGCGCGTTGATGGTCGGTCGACGCGGGTGCTAGGGCATACGTCGGTCGCTGTCATCGCGCGTGACAGCGCGGCGATCGCACGACGGTCGGGAACCCGGGTGGCGCGGGCCGCTCTTGACCCGGCCACCGCTGGCCGTACGTTTGGCGGCTACGCGGCCGCCCCAGCGAACTCGGCGGCACGACGCCGACCGGCCGGAACCCAGCCAGCCGCGGACGGCGAGATGGTCTCAGAGGGAGGAAGACACATGCGCGATGCACTGCTCACCCGCGGGTTGGCACGATGGTGCCTGCTCGTCGTTCCACTAATGGCGGCGGGTGCCTGCGCCCCACCGGAGCCCGCGGCCGACGCCGCGATGACCCTGGTGGAACGCGGGGAGTACCTGACCGTGGCGGGCCACTGCAATGACTGCCATACGCCGAAGCTGTTCACCGCAACGGGGCCGGTGCTCGACACCACCCGTCTCATGGCCGGCCACCCGGCCGGCGACGCGGTGCCGCCGATTCCGGCTGGGGTGATCGGGCCGACCGCCTGGGGAGGGCTCCTCTCGAACGACCTGACCGCGTGGGCAGGACCGTGGGGCGTGAGCTTCGCCGCCAACCTCACGCCCGACGCGACGGGCCTCGCGGGATGGACGGCCGAGATCTTCACCGCGGCGATGCGCACGGGGAAGCACGCGGGCGTCGGGCGACCGATCCTGCCGCCGATGCCGTGGGAGTTGACGGGACGGCTGACCGACGACGACCTCCGCGCGCTGTTCGCCTACCTGCAGACGCTGCGCCCGGTCGCCAACACCGTCCGGGCGCCCATCCCGCCCGCCGGTTTTCGTCAATAGACGAGCCCGGTCGCTTGCACTGGTTCTCCTTGTGACTCGCCCGTGAGCGCGTCGACTCGGTGGGGTGTGCGGGGGCCTCGGCTCGGCCGATAGGTGACCAGGCGGTCGAGCAAGCGAAGAGGGGGTGAGCACCGAGCGCTCCCCCCTCGTGTTCTGCATTCTGCCTTCTGCACTGCCTTCTGCCCTCCGCACAGCCTTCGAGCTGCTAGCCGCAGCGGATCCGCTTCCCCTTCGCGCTGCACGACACCGTCTGTGTGGTGGCATCCGTGCCGCTGCCGTCACCGACCGTGAGGGTCACGTCGAAGTTCCCTGCGCCAGGGAACGCGTGCGTGACCGACACGCCCGTGTCACTCGCGTTGTCGTGCCCGAACGTCCAGCTCCAACTCGTGGCGCTGGTCGAGTTGCTGCCGTCGAACGTGCAGGTCGTGCTCCCGCCGCACGAGTACGAGAACGCCGCCGCCAGGGTGCCGCCGCCGCTGCCGCCGGGATCGTTGGTGAGCGTGTTGCCGGTGACGGCACGATAGCTGTTGAGCCGGCCGTGCCCGAAGTTGGTGTCGTAGCCGGAGGCGCCCAGATCGTCGGTGGTGCCTTCGATGCGACTGCGGAGGGCGGCACCGCGCAGACCGGTGACCGAGGCCACGATTGCCGCCGTGCCGCTGACCTGGGGTGCGGCCATGGACGTGCCTTGGAGGTACGCGTACCCGCCGCCCCTGTAGGCACTGTAGATGCCCGCCTCGTCCGTCGTGTTCGAGTACATCTCGCCGCCCGGGGCGGTGATGTCGAGACCGGAGCCCCAGTTGGTGTAGTACGCGTGCTGGTCGAGCCAGTCGCTTGCCGCCACGGAAATCGCGTTGGCGTCGCAGGCCGGGCAAGACACGGTACCGGTGCCGTCGTTGCCCGCCGAAGCGATCACCAGGACATTCTTGCTGGCCGCGTAGGCGATGGCCGTGGCCTCGGACTGCGACAGCGAGCCGCCGCCCAGGCTCATGTTCATGGCCACCATGCCCGGGTAGTCCGCCGCCGCGTAGATGGCGCTGACGATGGCTGATGTTGGGCAGCCGAGCGCACCGCAGACGCGCTGCACGAGCACTTGCACGTTCGGGCCGGCGCCGGCGACGCCGGCCACGCCGACGGTCCGGCCAACCATCGTCCCGGTCGTGTGCGTCCCGTGACCGTCTCCATCGCTCGGGTCGCTGTCACCATCGTACCAATCCTGCCCGGCGATCAGCTGCCCCGACAGAAACTCCGGGTGCCCGAACTCGACCCCGGTGTCGATGCTCCCGATCACCACCGCACTCCCGCCCGCCGCGTAACCCTCGACGTTGTCCTCATCGGCGTCGGCCACCGACACATAGCCGGGGACGGGCTTGTTCCGGTTGCGACCGCTCGTGTACCGCACGATCAGCCCGCCCGGGTTGTAGAACGCCCACAGGCGGCTATCGATCGTGGTGGGCTGGCGGAGGTAGTCGGGCTCCGCGTAGATGACCCGCCGATCGGTCCGGAGCCTGGCTGCCACGGCGCGCTCGTTCCCCGCGGGGACGCCCCGCAGGATCGTGAAGGCACTCCGTGCGCCCAGGCCCTCGATTTGGAGGCCGAACTCGCCCGCCACCTGTGCGGGGTCGGTCGCATCGGCGAACGCGGCGAGTACCCGCCCTGCCACGACCCGTTCGGGGCCGCCCTGCTGGGCACCCGTCAGGGCCGCCTGCGGCCCGTCGTCCACCGAGACCGGCGCGTTCGTGTCCACACACGCCAGCGCCACCAGGGGCAGCAACAGAACAGCAGTCCGTTTCATGGGACCCCTCCGGGGTGATGACCTCAATTGGAAAGCCGGGCTGGACCGGCTAGTCGTCATACTACGGGACCCTGGGTCGAAGGGCAAGAAGCGCGCCGCCCGGACCCGACGCGCGCCTCAGCGTCTCGTGGTCGTAGAGCTGAGGGGAGACTGACCGACGACGGCCCCCACCCCAGGCGATGTGGCCGGTCGCGCACACCGTCCCGGCGCCGATCCCGGCGTTCGCCTTGTGACTCGCCCCCGCGCGCGTAGATTCGGCGGGGTCGAATCCCGTTTTCCCCCCAGCGCACGACGACTGCTCGAGAGGTCCATGATTACGCTCACCGTCAACGGAACTCGCCGTAGCTTCGACGGCGACCCGACCATGCCGCTCCTCTGGTTCCTGCGGGACGAGTTGGCGCTCACCGGCACCAAGTACGGCTGCGGCCTCGCGCTGTGCGGTGCCTGCACCGTACACGTGGACGGCCAGTCCGCGCGCGCCTGCCAGCGGCAGATGCAGACGCTCGAGGGCGCCACCGTCACCACGATCGAAGGGCTGCACCCCCGAGGGGAGCACCCGGTGCAGGTGGCGTGGCGGGAGATCGACGTGCCGCAGTGCGGGTACTGTCAGCCTGGGCAGATCATGCAGGCGGCGTGGCTGCTCACGCAGAAGCCCACGCCAACCGACGAGGACATCGACACCGCGATGAACGGGCACCTCTGCCGGTGCGGGACCTACCCACGCATTCGCGCGGCCATCAAGGCGGCGGAGGGACAGCGATGACCGCGCGCGACTTGCTGCACCGCCGGGAATTCCTGCAGCTGCTGGGAGCGGGGAGCCTGGTGATCGTCGTCGGTCCCGAGGGCGTCCGGCGGCTGGACGCCGCCGCCCGCCCGCTCGCAGCCGAGCCGTGGTCGCCCGCGGTCTACGTGTCCGTGGCCGAGGATGGAGTCGTGACGCTCATCTGCCACCGCTCGGAGATGGGGCAGGGCATCCGCACCACCATGCCCATGATCATCGCCGACGAGATGGAGGCCGACTGGGCCAGGTGCCGTGTGGAGCAGGCCGACGGCGACGAGAAATACGGCAACCAGAACACCGACGGTTCCACGAGCATCCGCGATTTCCTGCGCACGTACCGCGAGGCGGGGGCCACCGTGCGGGCGCTGCTCGAGGACGCGGCGGCGCAGGCATGGGGCGTGAGCCCGACCGAGGTGAAGGCGCAGCAGCACGAGGTGGTGCACGTGCCCACGGGGCGCACGCGGACCTTCGGCGCCCTCGTGGCCGCGGCTCGCACCATGCCGATGCCCGGGCCAGAGCGCGTGCGCATCAAGCAGCCCGGCGAGCGGCGGTGGCAGGGCAAGCAGATGACCTCCATCGACCTGGGTCCCATGACAAGCGGCACGGCGCGCTACGGCGCCGACGTCATCTTGCCGGGCATGAAGACCGCGGTCCTCGCCCGCCCGCCCGTGTGGGGTGGGACGGTGGCGAGCCTGGACGACAGCGCGGCGCTCGCCGTGCCCGGTGTGGAGCGGGTGGTCCGGGTCCCCGGCGCACCCCTGCCGAGCGGGTTTCTCCCGTTGGGCGGTGTTGCCGTGGTCGCCCGGAACACCTGGGCCGCCATCCGGGGCCGGGACGCGCTCCGCATCACGTGGAACCATGGCGCCAACGCCGACTACGAGAGCGCCGCTTACCAGGCTGCGCTCGCGGAGGCCGTACGCAAACCCGGCAGGGCCGGTCGCACCAACGGCAACGCGGCGCAGGCCCTGGCCTCCGCCAGTCGCCGGATCGTGGGCGAGTACTACGTGCCCCACCTGTCGCACGCCCAGATGGAACCCGTGGCCGCGGTGGCGCGCGTGCGCGACGGCACGGTCGAGGCGTGGGCGCCCACGCAGTCGCCGGTGGACGCGCGGAAGACCATCGCCGGGTACCTCGGACTCGACGTGGCGCAGGTGACCGTGCACGTCACGCTCCTGGGCGGGGCCTTCGGCCGCAAGTCGAAGCCCGACTTCGTGTGCGAGGCGGCGTGGCTCGCCCGTGAGGTGGGCGCCCCGGTGCGCGTGCAGTGGACGCGCGAGGACGACCTGCGGCACAGCTACTACCACTCCGCCGCCGCGCACCGCCTCGAGGCGGGGCTCGATGCGCAGGGCACGGTCACCGCGTGGACACACCGCTCGGCATATCCCGCCATCGCGGCGACGTTCGCGCCCGGCGTCACCGGTGCCGAGCCGGACGAGCTCACCAACGGCGCGAGCGACATTCCGTTCCACGTCCCCAACATGAGCGTCGAGATCTGCCCGGCCGTGGCGCACAGCCGCATCGGGTGGTACCGCAGCGTGAACGCCGTTCACCACGGGTTTGCCATCGGATCGTTCGTCGACGAGCTGGCCCACGCCACGGGCAAGGACCCGGCGGCGTTCCTGCTCGCCCTCATCGGACCCGACCGGCAGGTGGACCTCTCGGCGGCCGGCCTCGTGGCGCCGGCCAGCAACTACGGCGCTACGTGGGCCGACCATCCGCTCGACACCGCCCGCGCCCGACGCGTAGTGGAACTCGCCGCCGAGCAGAGTGGCTGGGGCTCCCCGCTGCCGCGGGGCAGGGGACGCGGCATCGCCATGCACCGCAGCTTCCTCTCGTACGTCGCCGCGGTCGTGGAAGTGGAGGTCCTGCCCGACGGCACCGTCCGCGTGCCCAGGGCCACCGTTGCGGTGGATGCCGGCTTCGTGGCCAACCCCGACCGGGTGCGTTCGCAAATGGCGGGCGCGCTCATCATGGCCATGAGCAACACGCTCTACAGCGAGATCACCTTTGCCGACGGGCGCGTGGTGCAGAGCAACTACCATGACTACCCCGTCACGCGCATGCGCGCGGCGCCGCGCGTGGTGGACGTGCACATCGTGGAGAGCGAGGGGTTGCCCGGCGGGATCGGGGAGCCGGGGGTCCCGCCGGCCGGGGCGGCGCTCGCCAACGCCATCTTCAGCGCCACCGGTGTCAGAGTGCGAAGGCTCCCCGTGGGATCGCAGTTGGCCGGCTGGACCACCGGCGCGACAGGTAGAGGGGATCGCTAGCAAGACGGACACTGTCCGGAACCTCTCGTCCCGATCAAACCCGGGTTGGTGCGCAGTTTGCTACTCCGGGCTCGGCACGAAATCAACACATTGACCTGAAACGGCTTAGCCGTCTGGGGCGATCTCGACTCCACCTCGGGTGGATCGGAGTCGAGCGCCGGGGCTGGCCGCACGCCGGCTGTGACGGCCTCGGTGAGGCCCCGGCGAGTCCTCGCCGCGCTCAGCCAACCCGCAGTTCTCTTCCCGGTGAGCCGATTCACACCGGTTTCCTGTGCCATGAACAGAAGACGGATACCACGGACCCTCCTGTCCCACTTCTCGGACAGAGGGTGGGAACAGCCGACTCGTGCAGGAGGTTCAGATGACCGGCCAAAATCGATTCCTGACCAGCGTTCTGGTGTGCGCGCTCCTCTCCACCGTGTCATGCGGCGGAGAGGGAGACGCCGTTCTCGATCCCGAGGAAGAGGCGACCTTCAATCTGCTCACGGGCTGCTCGGGCACCTGTGTCGCCGGGTTCCTCACCATGATGGACGGCTTCGACGATCTCATGACGTGGCTGGCCAGTGGTACCGACACCACGGTTGGTGACCGGTCCCTCAACCTGACCACCGGCGCCTTCGGATTCGACTTGGACATGGACGGCCGGTCGGGATCGGAGATCCAATTCCGCGGTACGATCGATCCGCTCACCGGTTGCGACGATGGCATGGTGAAAGGCGACGTGTGCATCGCGGCATGGGACATGTTCCATATCCAGACCACTGCACGAATGGGCGAAGGGACGTTCAGTGTGATCGGCCTGGGAAACTCCGCGGCCCCGAGCTCGACTCCCAGTTACCGGGTCACCATCACCCGAGAGAACACGTGGATCGAGACGGACGACGGATGCAGGCTAGACATCACCGGCCTGGATCTGATCGTGCACCCGTTCGGTGATCCGCAGATGCGGTCCGCCATCGTGAATTTCAAGATCACGGCCGACGGAGTGGTCGATGAAGTGCGTGGTGGGATGGCCTACGCGTACGACCCGTCGTCCGCCACGCAATCCATCAGCCTGACGGGGCAGCACACGATCGGGAGCACGACGACGAACTTCTCGTGCACCATGAACCTCGACACGTTCACCCTGTCCTGCTCGTAGGTGACGCCGGACGCCGTGGCCGCCGTGTGGCTCGACCAGGCGGCCACGACGCTCCGGGGCGAAACGCGGGCCGGCGTCGCCGAGCCGCGCGTCGAGAACCTGCGCGTCTCGAGGCCCCCGATGCTGCCTGGCGGAGCTGAACGGCCTGATCGTCATCCTGGAGTTCGGGACGTTCTCTGGATGATGCTAGATGACTGCCTCCGACTGACGGGGCAGGGGAGTGCGACAGCGGTGGCGGCTCCGCAGGTGTGAGCCGTTCGGCCGCGCGATCCTGTTGACCGGAGTGGAGACGGCCTGCAGCTTCTCGTGCATGGCCTCCTCGCCGGACATCACCGAGCGGCTGCGCCTGGCGCAGCAGGGCGACCGTGCCGCGCTGGACGAGGTCTTCGCGCTGGTGTACGACGAACTGCACCGGCTTGCGCAGGCGCAGCGGCGGCGGTGGAGCGGCGACACGACGCTCGATACCACGGCGCTGGTGCACGAGGTCTACCTCAAGCTCGTTGACCAGGAGGGGGCGCAGTGGAACGACCGCAGTCACTTCCTCGCGGTTGCGGCGAAAGCGATGCGCCATTTGCTGGTGAACTACGCGGAGCGGCGTCGCGCCGCGAAGCGCGGTGGAGGAGCGGCCACGGTGTCGATCGATGAGTTCAATCCGGTCGCGGAGGAGGTGGCGGACGAGGTGATCGCGCTGCATGAGGCGCTCGACCGGCTCGCGCGGGTGAGCGAGCGCCAGGTGGGCGTGGTGGAGGCCAGATTCTATGCCGGCCTGTCCATCGAGGAGACCGCCCGGGCGCTCGGGATCTCGCCCGCCACGGTGAAGCGGGACTGGCAGCTCGCGAGCGCCTGGCTGCATCGCGAGATCCAGACGACCCTCTCCCCGCCCTGACCATGGACCCGGAGCGCTGGCGGCAGGTCGAGGAGGTCTTCGCCGCAGCACTGGAGCAATCACCCGCTGCGCGCGCCGGCGTCGTGTCCGCGGCGTGCGGTGACGACGAGGCGTTACGGCACGAGGTGCTGTCCCTGCTCGAGGCGGCCGAGCCCGCCGCCGCCTACTTCGCCGACTTGTCCAGTCGCGCCGGCGTGCCGTCCCCGGCGAGCACGGAGGTCGACCAATTCCTCGGCCGCACCGTCGGCAGCTACCGGCTGGTGCGGCTGCTCGGACGCGGCGGCATGGGCGTCGTGTTTCTCGCCGAGCGGGACGACCGGCAGTTCGAGAAGCAGGTCGCGCTCAAGCTCCTCCCCCTCGGCATCGGCAGCACCGAAGCGATGCAGCGCTTCCTGCTGGAGCGGCAGATCCTCGCCCGGCTCGAGCACCCGGGGATCGCGCGGCTGCTCGACGGAGGCGTCACCGAGGACGGCACGCCCTACTACGTCATGGAGTATGTGGCGGGCGTGCCGATCGACGAGTACAGCGACACCAATCGGCTGACCGTCGCGGAGCGACTCGAGTTGTTCCTCAAGGTGTGCGACGCGGTCGACCACGCGCACCGCCACCTCGTGGTGCATCGGGATCTCAAGCCGAACAACATCCTCGTGACCCCGGACGGCAAGGTCAAGCTGCTCGACTTCGGGATCGCGCGCGTGCTGGATCGTGAGCGATCGGCCGGTGGCGCGACGTTCACGGGGCAGGCGCATCCGATGACGCTGGCGTACGCGAGTCCGGAGCAGGTACAGGGCGCGCCGATCACCACCGCCAGCGACGTGTACTCCCTGGGGGTGCTGCTGTACAAGCTCCTCACGGGCTTTCACCCGTATCGACGGGATTTCAGCTCTCCCTCCGATGCGGAGCACGTGATCTGCGTGAGGAGCCGACCCAGCCGAGTGCCCGGGTTGCCGCAGCCGACCGGGACGAGCGGAATGCCCTGAGTGCGGCGCGCGGGGCGCCGGCACAGCGGCTGCAGCGGGCGCTCGTCGGCGAGCTGGACACGATCGTGCTCATGGCGCTGCGCAAGGAGCCGAGCCGCCGGTACGCCTCGGTAGCCGACCTCGCAGAGGATCTCCGGCGGCATGAGGCAGGGCTGCCGGTCCACGCCCACAAGGACTCGGTGCGCTACCGCGCCTCGCGCTTCGTGCGACGCAACCGGCTCGCCGTGGGCGCCGGGGTGACGGTGGCGCTGCTCGCGGTCGCCCTCCTGGTGCTCGCCATCCGATATGCCGTGACCGCCGCGGCACACGGACGCGCGCTGACCCGGGAAGCGGAAGCCACCGAGGAGGTCTCGCAGTTCCTGGTCGACCTCTTCAAGGCGGCCGATCCTGTGGAGGGGTTCGGCGATACGGTCCGAGCCCGCGTGATCCTGGACGAAGGCGCCGCGCGGCTCGAAGCAGCGGTCAACGTCCGTCCGGACATCCGGGCGCGGATGATGGGCGAGCTCGGACGCGTGTACCACAATCTCGGGCTGTTCGACGAGGCCGCCCGGCTCCACACGGAAGCACTCGCGCTGCTGCGGGAACGCTACGGCGACACGCATCCGGCGGTCGCCGGGGGCCTCGAGCAGCTCGCCGACGTGCGATAC
>Ga0224505_10002237_pt1 | contig 11503 bp, 18 predicted proteins | sample SF_Jan12_sed_USG_FD_169102 | JGI IMG/M metagenome (GOLD analysis project Ga0224505, IMG submission 169102) | Sediment microbial communities from San Francisco Bay, California, United States - SF_Jan12_sed_USGS_4_1 | ecosystem: Environmental > Aquatic > Marine > Sediment | place: USA: California...
AAAGCAATAGGTAATAATATAATCATACTACCAAAAAAAGTAGTTACAGATAAAACGAAAGGTGGTCTTATTTTGATTGAAAAAGATAAAGAAGATATTAGATATAAAGAAGCCGTTGTTGTTTCAGTAAGTGATGATATAAAAGTAGTTGTTGAAGGAGATGAAATATACTATGATAAACATGCTGGACATGGTATAGAATTTGAAGGCGACAAATATACAATAATTAAATTGCAAGATATAGTTGTTGTATTATGAAGCGGTTTGAGGCTAAGGATATAAAAGAACTTAATTTATTAAAAAACTATAGGATAATACGTAAGTGGGCCTGTAAAAACAATAACTTAAGTGACGCTGATCTTGAATTGCTAATATACTTTGATTGCATGGACTTATTTACAAAACAAGATTTTAAAATAGGTACCTATTCATACAGTTGGGACAATAGACGATGGAACTCTTTATTAAAAGAAGGTTGGATAGTTGTTTGGAGACCTAGAAATCATACTACGCAAAAATATCATATATATAAAGTTTCTTTTAAGTGCAAACAATTAATAAGTAGAATGTACCGCATAATGCTTGGTATAGAAGAAATACCTACTAGCACACAAAGAAACCCTATAATGAAAGGTAAAACATATAGTGATATTGTATTAAAAAAAGCAATAGAGAACGTTAACAAAAATAATTAAAATGATAGATCCTTATAACCCAAATCAGTTACAACCTAATATAATTAATCCAAATGCAATGAGTAATATGCAGACATTGCAAGGTATAAACGGGGTGCCTATGGTTGGCACTGCAAATAGAGCAATGTCTCAATATCCCGGAGCAGTGGGCAGTCAACCTCAATATCCAGGTGCAACAGCTAATCAGCCTCAATACACTAAAGTGAATATTGATCAATCTCAATTTGGAACTACGCCAAATCCTTTTAATCAGAATTTACAAGCTGGCATTATGCCTAATAACAACTATTAAATTACCAACTATGATTATGAATATTAAAGACCATCCTATATTACCACTTGATATAGAAGCAAAAAGATCAGGCGTAGGAGCGAATGCTTTATGGAGTGGGCCGCTTAATACAACTGGTTACCCAAAAGGCAAAGGTTCTAGTTCTGGAGCAAATGGAATTATATTAAGTAATGACAAACCTCATGCATGCGGTTGTCCAATTACTCAAAGAGCAAAAGGAAAATCGAATGGGAACTACTGATTTAAAAATGTATTTACTGAATGGTTCAGCTATGATCATAAGTCTTACTACAATTGAACCTGCCTTAAAAATAATATTGTTATTGTTATCTATTGGATATACAATAAATAGGTGGTATGCTTTATATAATGAGAAGCAAATTAATAATAAACCAAATAATAACTAATAACTGTATCATGGCAAAAATGGTAAAAGAGAAAGCTACGGGCGAAAAATATGCATCTAAAGCCACTATGGCTAAGCACGAAAAGATGGAAGGCAAAAAAATGCAATTAAAAGAAAAAACAATAAATAAAAAACAAACAATTAAAAACAAAAAGTAAAATGGCATACACACAAAAACCAGGAAGAGGAAACGCTCCAAAAACAGGAAATGGATTACCACCAGTTTTAGTACAGAAAAAACCAGACTTTACAGGGTCAACTGATAAAGGAGAAATGGGAGGCGGTAATTTAGCTGGAAGAACGCCTAATACTGACTTGTTAAAAGTAGCGAAACACTACGGAGGCAAAGTTATGGGTAAAATATCCGAAGCTGGAGAATATCTTAAAGATCTTTCTGAAGGTAGAAAAGGTTCTTCTGGATATAGCGGTGGAGACGAAAGTATGAGACAAAAAAGCATTGCTAAGAAAACTAAAAAATAAATTATGGGGCAATATGGAAATCAACCAGATTTTGCTACAACAGTAGGTACCATTGCATCATTGCCGGCGACTAATATACAGTCGGCGGCAATATACATTGGTGTGTTGACAAATGAATCAATTACAGGGTCTATTACTGTTAGACCTGTAGGTAATACTAGTGACGTTACTTTCTCTGGTATAACTAGTGGTTCATTTTTGCCGGTAATAGTCGGATCTATAACATCTGCTGTAAATATACCAAATAGCAGTATATTATTAGTATACTAATATGATAGCTATAGGTATAGGATTGGCTTGGAAAATTAATAAAAACACATTAGTTTCTAATCTTATAAACTCGTTTAAAGCGAGGGTGGCTACTGACTCTGGTTTATTTGAAGCAGAATCTTGCTTAAATGCAACATTGACAAACTTAAATAATATATAATGGCATTATTACAAAAAGCAAGTTTAATTGTAACCCCGAACGCTGAAAAGGCTGGTAAACTATACTCTGTTATTCCTGCAGACGGTAGCGGGGATATGACCGTTGTAAGAGGCACAACAGCCACGAGAGTTAATAGTTTAGGTTTAATCGAAAATGTAGCCGTAAACGAGCCGAGATTGAACTACGATACAGTAGGCGGTTGCCCTGCTATTTTGATTGAGCCTCAAAGGACAAATTTAGCTTTAAGAAGTGAGGAGTTTGAAAATGCGAGCTGGAGTAAGAATGGAATAACAATTACAGCTAATTCAACAATTTCTCCAAGTGGTTTAATGAATGCGGATACAATTGTATCTACAATTACAGGACAGGCAAGGGTTGAACAACCATTAGCACTACCTTCTGTAAATACAACTTATACCTTTTCGGTTTATGCTAAAACTTCATCTTCTCCATTTGTTGCATTGACAAGATTTTCAGGAGCTTTTGGAGCTATATTTAACTTAGCAAACGGAACAGTAGTCAGCCAATTTGGTGGTGTTAATCCTATTATAATATCTGTTGGAAACGGATGGTATAGAATATCTATTGTAGTCAATGTTTTGACAACTGACACTGCTAACGCTTGGAAAATTCATCCTTGCACATCAACAGATGCTTTTGCAAGTGCTGTAGGAAATAGTGTATTCCTTTGGGGCGCACAATTAGAACAAGGAGCATACGCTACTTCATATATACCAACTCTTGGAAGTGCTATAACAAGGAATGCAGATTCATTAACAAGAGCAAACATTTTCACAAATAATCTAATTACAAGTGCAGGCGGTACTTGGTTTATTCATTTGAGAAATAATATAGCTTTGAAAAGAGACGCTTCAACACCATCTATAAGTATTGACACTTCAACATTAACAAATGGATTTTCAATAAAGCATACAGACGCAACTTCAAATTTAAGATTAACCGTTGTTAAAGTTATATCTTTTGCTCAAACAAATATTTTTACAACAACAACCGATACGGTAAAAATAGCAATTAAATGGAATGGTACAACTGCCGATGTTTTTCAAAACGGTGTAAAAGTAATAACAGCAACAGCGTTTACAACAACAGCAATGCAAAACTTATCTTTGTTAGGTACTGACGTTCAAAAATCAATAAACAGTACAATGTTGTTTCCTACTCCTTTAACCGATACTGAATGTATAAACTTAACAACTTTATAAAATGATATTCAAATTAAACTACCCCGACAAACAAACAGCAATAGCTGATTTAATAGATAAAAAAATAATTGATGAAGAATTTAATTATTTAAAAGGAACACACTCCGTAGTGGAAATAGGCAAAATCGTAAGTATACCCGCCACATTTGACGATGATGGCGAGTTACTTACTGAGCCTATTTACCACGACGGTTATGCTTATGATGTAATGAGTGAACAAGATATAGTATTTGAAAGTGAGATATTTCCAAAACATCCTAAACATAGTTTCGGATTATGATATTAATTGCACAAGATAAGGCAAATCATTTCATATATGGGTTTTTGATTTTTATGATTAGTCAATATTTTTTAAACGACTATTTAAGTTTCGGGGTTGTATTCGCTTTCGCATTAAGCAAAGAAATTAAAGACGAAATAGTATATAAAGGTTTTGATTATAAGGATTTATTAGCAACACTTTTACCAGCAATCATAGTATATTTTTTAAGGTAGTAATATATGCATCTAAAGTTACAGTGGTAGAAAATACTATAACTACGTAATTAAATATAATAATAACGCAATTAACAATAAAATTAAATTAAATGAAAACAGAAATTAAAAAAATTACAGCAGAACAATTAGAAAAAATCAAAGAAGGCCAGAAAGACTTGCAAAATGTGTTAATTAATATTGGGGTTCTGGAATCACAAAAGCATAGTTATCTACATCAATTAGCTGACCTAAATAAATCTATTGAAGATTTTAAATCAGAAATTGAATCAGAGTATGGTTCAATTAATATTGATTTGCAAGATGGATCTTATACTAAAATTATAAAAGAAGGTGGATCAACGCCTCTAAATGAAGACTAGATATGGACTCCATTATAAGAAAAATAAGTATAGGTTCTGATTATAAAAATGATGCAATGCACTATTCAATAGGCCAAACAGTATATGGTGGACATGAAATTTCACATATATTATTCAATGAGTTAGAAAATTCTTATAATATTCATATAAAAAAAGGAGATGAAATAATGCCTTGGAAAAAATTTAATTCCAATATGGCAATATCAGTTGAATATGATTTAGAATATTAATGAGAAGTGTATTTAACTTTATAGTTAAGCCATTAGGCGAAAGATATGAAAACAGCATTACGGTAGATAATAAAGAATTATTACTAAACACAAAAATAGAAAGTTTTAAATCTGTTAATAATGTAGCGGTTGTAATTGCAACTCCTTTAGCATTCAAAACAGAAATTAAAGAGGGAGATTTAGTAGTAATTCACCATAATGTATTTAGGAGGTTTTATGATATGAAAGGCAAAAGTAAAAATAGCTCTTCGTATTTTAGAGACGACCAATATTTTTGCAATATAGATCAAATTTATTTATATAAAAATGATAGTAAGTGGATAGCTTTCAATGATAGATGTTTTGTAAAACCTATAAAAAATAATGACAAATTTAAGCTAAATAAAGAAAGAGAACTTATTGGTATATTAAAATACGGAAATGATTCCTTAAACAAGCTTAAAATCAATCCTGGTAACCTAGTAGGTTATACTCCTAATGGTGAGTATGAGTTTATTATAGAAGGCCAGCGATTATATTGTATGAAATCTAATGATATTGTAATTAAATATGGATACAAAGGAGACGAAGTTGAGTATAATCCAAGCTGGGCACAAAGCGGTATTGGAGCTAATTAAAGTAGCTGAAGAGGCTATACTTAATAATGGTGATGACGATTTAAGTGCTGACAAATTAAAAAATGCTGCTGCTACAAAAAAATTAGCAATATTCGATGCGTTTGAAATTCTCGCTAGAATAGAAGACGAAACAAAAATGATTGAAGAAGCTTCTAAAGAAACTACCGCAAAACCGTTTAAAGGATTTGCAGAAGGGAGGTCTAGATAATGTACGAGCAAACTCTATATAAAATATTACCGGACTATATAAAACCTACTGTTATTAAAAAAAACAATAGATTAAATAAATGGAAATATGGATATGATAAAGATTATGATGTAGTCGTTATCAGTAAGACAGGTAAAATTGGCGAAATATACGAAATACAAAATCTTAGAATTGCATTACCATTTGCAGAAGATGTTTATAAAAGATCAGAAGTAAAAGAAGAACAATATTGGGAGCAAGTTAAATACCCAAAAGAGTTAGATAAAATAAAGAATGTTAGTGATTGGAATAAGCATCCAGATAGTTTTAAAGAATACTGGTATGATTATATAGATCAAGAGTTCAAAAGAAGAGAAGAGGGATTTACTTATTATAGTAATGGTAAACCAACATATATAACCGGTACACATTATATGTACTTGCAATGGAGCAAGATAGACGTTGGAGCAGCAGACTTTAGAGAATCAAACAGATTATTTTTTATATTTTGGGAGGCATGCAAAGCAGATCCTAGATGTTATGGAATGTGTTATTTAAAAAATAGACGTTCTGGATTTTCATTTATGTCTTCAGCAGAACTTGTAAACCAAGCAACAATATCAAGCGATTCTAGATTTGGTATATTATCTAAGTCTGGAGCGGATGCAAAAAAAATGTTTACGGATAAAGTTGTACCTATATCAGTTAATTATCCATTCTTTTTCAAGCCTATCCAGGATGGTATGGATAGACCAAAAACAGAATTAGCATATAGAATACCAGCTTCAAAACTTACAAGAAGAAAATTAGATTCTAATGAAAAGTTAGAAGACCTTGAAGGATTAGATACCACAATTGACTGGAAAAACACAGGAGACAATAGTTATGATGGTGAAAAATTAAAACTATTAGTACACGACGAAAGTGGTAAATGGGAAAGACCTGATAATATATTAAACAACTGGCGCGTTACAAAAACAACATTAAGGTTAGGTAGTAAAGTTATAGGCAAGTGTATGATGGGATCAACATCAAATGCTTTAGATAAAGGTGGTGAAAACTTTAAAACATTATATAATAATTCAGATGTTACAAAAAGAAACCGCAATGGACAAACTAGTTCAGGATTATATAGTTTGTTCATACCTATGGAATGGTCGTACGAAGGATTCATTGATTCTTATGGAATACCTGTATTCGATACTCCAGAAAAACCCGTTAAAGGTATAGATGGAAATTATATAGAATACGGTGTTATTGAGCATTGGCAAAACGAAGTTGATGGTTTAAAGCAAGACCAAGATGGTTTAAATGAATACTATCGTCAATTTCCAAGAACGGAACAGCATGCGTTTAGAGATGAAACAAAACAATCTTTATTTAATCTCACAAAAATATATGAACAAATAGATTATAATGATGATCTAAGAAATTCGCAAGTATTAACACAAGGTAGTTTCCAATGGGAGAATGGTATTCAAGATTCAAAAGTTATGTTCTACCCTAGTAAAGAAGGTAGATTTTTAATTTCGTGGGTTCCACCTAAACATCTTCAAAACAACGTAATAATAAAGGATGGGCTAAAGTATCCTGGTAATACACATTTGGGCGCGTTTGGCTGTGATAGTTATGATATATCAGGAACAGTAGACGCTAGAGGTTCAAATGGAGCATTACATGGGTTAACTAAATTTTCTATGGAAGAAATACCAGCAAACCATTTCTTTTTAGAATACATAGCTAGGCCACAAACATCTGAAATATTTTTTGAAGAAGTTCTTATGGCTTGTGTATTTTATAGCATGCCAATATTAGCAGAAAATAACAAAGCTAGGTTATTGTATTATTTTAAAAGGAGAGGCTATAGACCGTTCTCAATGAATAGGCCTGATAAAGTTTGGAATAATTTGTCACCAACAGAAAAAGAAATTGGAGGCATACCTTCAGCCGGTCAAGATATTATACAAGCCCACGCTTCAGCTATTGAAACCTATGTAGAAAATTATGTTGGGTATAAAGAAAATGGCTATGGGGATATGTATTTTCAAAAAACATTAAATGATTGGTCTAGATTTAATATAAATAATAGAACAAAACATGATGCAACCATAAGTTCAGGATTTGCAATAATGGCATGTAATAAACATTTGTATTCACCGTCTACCACTTATAAAAAAGAAAAAGTAGAATTAAATTTCAAAAAATATAATAACCAAGGTTATAGTTCACAAATAATATAATAGATGATTTATACTAACACAAACAGTTCTTTCCCTAGTCAGGTAGTATCAGACGAAGAAAAACAATCAGCAGAATATGGTTATGCTGTGGGTATGGCTATAGAAGGAGAATGGTTTAGAGGTAATAGGAATAGTCTTGGCAATGACAGGTGGAGTACCAACTGGCAAAATTTCCATAACTTAAGATTATACGCAAGAGGAGAACAAAGTATTCAAAAGTATAAAGATGAATTGTCAATTAATGGCGATCTATCTTATTTAAACCTAGATTGGAAACCAATACCTGTTATACCAAAATTTGTGGATATAGTAGTTAATGGAATGTGTAATAAATTATTTAAGATAAAAACATTTGCACAAGATCCTCAATCAGTTGCGCAAAAAACTGATTATACTGCAGCATTACTTAGAGATATGAATGCTAAAGATTTATTAATTGATATACAGCAAAAACTAGGCGCAAATTTATTTAGCACGCCAGATCCTGGTAAGTTACCAGAAACTAATGAAGAATTAGAAATACATTTACAATTAGATTACAAACAAGCAGTAGAAATAGCCGAAGAAGAAGTTATTAATTATGTATTAAACAAAAATAAATTTTCTAACACAGCAAAACGTATTAATTACGATTTAACTGTATTAGGCATTGCTTCTGCGAAAACTAATTGGAATGCTTCTAACGGTGTTACTATAGATTATGTTGATCCGGCTAATTTGGTTTATTCATATACTGAAGATCCCAACTTTTCAGACATGTACTATGTGGGCGAGGTTAAATCAATTAGTCTAGAGGAATTAAAAAAACAATTTCCAAATTTAACAGACGTAGAATTAAAAGAGATTGAAAAGTTTCCTGGTACAAATGATTATAGTCGTATTTATCAAAACCAAAATTACGATACAAACACAGTACAGGTTTTGTACTTTGAATATAAAACATATTCAAACCAGGTATTCAAAATAAAACAAACAGAACAAGGGTTAGAAAAAGCATTAATAAAATCAGATGGATTCAATCCACCAGCAAATGATAATTTTAATGTAGTATCTAGAAGTATTGAAGTATTATATTCAGGAGCAAAAATACTTGGACATAATAAAATGCTAAAGTGGCAACTTGCGGAAAATATGACACGTCCAGCGGCAGATACTACGAAAGTAGAAATGAACTACGCAATTTGCGCACCGAGGATGTATAAGGGACGAATTGAATCTATAGTTAGTAGAATTACGTCTTTTGCAGATATGATCCAAATAACGCACTTAAAACTGCAACAGGTTTTAGCTAGGATGGTTCCGGATGGAGTGTTCGTTGATGTTGATGGATTATCCGAAGTTGATTTAGGCAATGGTACTAATTATAATCCAGCAGAAGCATTAAATATGTATTTTCAAACTGGTAGTATTGTTGGTAGATCTCAATCACAAGATGGCACGCCTAATCACGCTAAAGTACCTATCCAGGAATTACAAACATCGTCAGGTAATGCTAAAATATCTTCATTAATAAGTACATACCAATATTATTTACAATTAATTAGAGATGTTACCGGATTAAACGAAGCGCGCGATGGCTCTATGCCAGATTCAAATTCATTAGTTGGATTACAAAAAATGGCAGCCGCTAATTCAAATGTAGCAACTAGACACGTATTAGATGCTAGTTTATATATAACATTAAGAATATGTGAGAATATATCTAAAAGAATTGGTGATTCTTTAAAGTTTCCTTTAACCGCTAATGCTTTAATACAAAGTATATCAGTTTCAAATGTTAGAACCTTAGAGGAATTACAGCAATTAGATATTCATGATTTTGGTATATTTTTAGAGCTTGAACCGGATGAAGAAGAAAAAGCTCAATTAGAACAAAATATACAAATATCACTACAGTCAGGCGGAATTGATCTTGAAGATGCTATTGATATAAGAGAAATTAATAATATAAAACTAGCTAATCAATCTTTAAAATACAAAAGAAAAAAGAAACTAGAAAGAGATCAAGCAAATCAACAAGCTAATATTCAAGCACAAGCTCAAGCAAACGCACAAACAGCAGAGTCTGCGGCTTTATCAGAAGTACAAAAACAACAAGCCTTAGCTCAAACTGAAATACAAAAAATGCAAGCAAAAATGCAATTTGATATTCAGAAAATGGAACAAGAAGCTCAAATTAAAAAATTGTTAATGGCTGAAGAATTTAGTTATCAAATGAAGTTGGCTCAAATTAATGCAGACGCAATGCGAAGTAAAATTAATACAATAGAGGATCGCAAAGATAGCAGATTAAAAACAACAGCAACACAACAATCAGAATTAATAGACCAAAGACAGAATAAGACAATGCCTAAAGACTTCGAGTCATCTGGTTTTGATAACTTATCAGGTTTTGATTTAGCACAATTCGAACCACAATAAATTTTACAATCAATCTTATAATATTATATCATGTCAGAACAAGTAAAAACAGAAGGGGAATTCAAATTAAAAAAGCCTACGCCTAAGAAATTAAATAAAGTAGAGCAGATTACTAAAGTCACTATTAAAGACACAGACGATATTAAAGCGCCTGAACCAGAAATAACAAAAGTAATTATTCCTAACGAAACAATTCAAACAGATGCCATTCAAGAGCAAACAACAAATGAAAGCGTGTTGGACAGCCAAGGATCCCAAGTGGGATTGCAAGAAGTGGTCCAAGGAAACGAAGAACCTAAAATCATTGCCAGTCAAGAAGAAGAAGTAATTGTATTAAACGAAATTACTGAAGAAGAGATTCAGCAAGAAACAGCTAATTTAACAAAAGAAGTTAATGATGCTGTAAGAGCAGCGGAATATTCTGGTAAAGCATTGCCTGAAAACATAGAAAAACTTATTTCTTTTATGGAAGAAACAGGTGGTGATATTAATGATTACGTCAGACTTAATGCTGATTATTCAAATATAAATAACGAAGCCTTATTAAAGGAATATTATAAAAAAACACGTCCACATTTGGATAGCGAAGAAATTGAGTTCTTAATGGAAGACAATTTTGAGTATGATGAAGAGTTGGACGACGAGCGAGATATTCGTAAAAAGAAACTCGCTTTTAAAGAAGAGGTTGCAAAAGCAAAAACCTTTTTAGAGAGTCTTAAAAGTAAATATTACGAGGAAATCAAGTTGAGACCTGGTATTACGCAAGACCAACAAAAAGCAAATGATTTTTTTAACCGCTACAAGGAAGAGCAGCAATTAGTGGAATTGCAACATTCTAAATTCAAAGAGAATACTAAAAGTTTATTTAACCAAGATTTCAAAGGTTTTGATTTCAATATTGGTGACAAAAATTTTAGGTATGGTATAGGCAATAAGGATGTTGTTGCAGATAGACAATCAAATATAACTAATCTTGTTAAGAAGTTCTTAAACGATAAAGGTGATGTTGTAGATTTGAAAGGTTATCACAAAGCTATGTACGCCGCAGATAATGCTGATACAATTGCAAAACACTTTTACGAGCAAGGCAAAGCTGATGCTATAAAAGAAGTTGTTGCAAAATCTAATAACATTTCAACAGAGCCTAGGCAAACTAGTTCAGGGGAAGTATTTGTTAATGGGATAAGAGTAAAAGCAATCAATGGCGTTGATTCTTCAAAATTAAAAATACAACAAAGAAAATTTTAACATTAAATTAAAAAATTATGGCAGTAGTAGCACCCGCTTTCGGATCTATTAAACCGTCTCAGAAGCAACAAGCTCTAGACACAAACTATTTGAACTTTACTGACGGAAGTGGTAAAGACTTTTCTCAACAATATTTACCTGAAATCTACGAGCAAGAAGTAGAGCGTTATGGAAACA
>Ga0224505_10002238_pt1 | contig 11488 bp, 11 predicted proteins | sample SF_Jan12_sed_USG_FD_169102 | JGI IMG/M metagenome (GOLD analysis project Ga0224505, IMG submission 169102) | Sediment microbial communities from San Francisco Bay, California, United States - SF_Jan12_sed_USGS_4_1 | ecosystem: Environmental > Aquatic > Marine > Sediment | place: USA: California...
ACTGCCGCAGCCCCCGAGTCTCTCGTTATTATATCGGCCATGACGATTGCTTCGAGCCGCATTCTCGCCGCCGTCACCCTGGCCCTCGTGGGTGCGTCGGAGGGATCGGCACAGGCCACGGTGCCGTCCGGCCCCGAATCCCCCTCCGCGGCCGTGGCGGTCCTGACCGCGGCGCTCTACAACGAGCAGGCGAATGTCCGTGAAGCCACTGACTCGGCCCGCGCGGCGCTGGCGACGTCGATTCTGAGGGAGCGGCTCTCCGCGCACCTCGGGAACCAGGTCGTCCCATACCACGTGGTGGACTCGCTGGCGCTTTCCCCCGCGGCCCACGACCTTGCCGGCGGCGTCCCGTGCAACGTCAAGGTGAACTGCGCCCGCGAGGTGGCGCGCCAGGCCAACGCACGCTGGGCGGTCCTGGCCAAGGTTTCCAAGACCAGCAACCTCATCTGGCTCCTCACGGCCCAGCTCGTCCGGGTGAGCACCGGCGAGATCATCCTCGATGACTCCACCGAGCTCAAGGGCGATCCCGAGACGATGGTGCCCGTGGGAGCCAGGAACTTCGCCGATCGGGTGGCGCGCACCGTGCGACGGGGCGGCTACGCCACCAACTACCCCGACGGCGAGCCAGACTCGGGGCCGTAGCCCGGCAGGCTCGCGACAACCTCATCAGTCACCTTCCACCTCGAGACGGCCCATGCTCCGGAAGAAGATCCTCAACGCCCTGCGCGTCCCGCCCGGCACGAAGGTCCGCCTCAAGGACTACGATCCCGGGTGGGCGGTCATTCCGGAACTCGAGGAGCTCGGTAAGGAGGTGGTGAAGGACAGCGCCCGGGACGTGCTGGCCGAGAATCTCGTCGCGCTGGGCGAGGCGCAGGAACTGCTGTACGCCAACGACATCTACTCGGTCCTGATCGTCCTCCAGGCCATGGACGCCGCGGGGAAGGATGGCACCATCAAGCACGTCATGTCTGGGGTGAACCCGCAGGGCTGCCAGGTGTTCAGCTTCAAGGCACCGTCCGCGGAGGAGCTGGACCACAACTTCCTGTGGCGCTACATGCGGGCTCTGCCCGAGCGGGGGCGGATCGGGATCTTCAACCGTTCCTACTACGAGGACGTCCTGGTGGTGAAGGTTCACCCCGAATTCCTCGACCGGCAGAAGCTCCCGCCCGGCAAGCGCAACGAGGATTTCTGGCAGGAACGGTACGATGACATCAACCGCTTCGAGCGCCATCTGGTGCGGAACGGCACGCTGATTCTCAAGTTCTTCCTGAACATCTCGAAGGACGAGCAGCGAGGGCGTTTCCTCGAGCGTATGGAGAACCCCGAGAAGCACTGGAAGGTCTCCCCCTCGGACATGGCCGAGCGGGGCTACTGGAAGGACTACATGAAGGCCTTCGAGGATGCCTTCAGCGCCACCAGCACCAAGTGGGCGCCGTGGTACATCATCCCAGCGGACCACAAGCCGATCGCGCGGGCGCTGGTGGCCGAAGTGATCGTCACGGCCATTCGCAGCCTGGACCTGAAGCCGCCGACGGTCTCCGCCGAGCAGCGCAAGGCACTGGCCAAGGCGCGGGAGCAGTTGCTCGCCGAATGAAACACAGGCAGGCCGGCCCCGGCGGGGAACGGCGCGACGGCATGGGTCGGCCGGGGTGACTGACCTCCGGGACTATCGCGCGCCGGCGCGGCTCAGGGACGGGAGTTCGGTCCTTTTCAGGAGCATCCGCCCCGCCGACCGCGAGGCGCTGCGCAATGGATTCCACCGACTCTCACCCGAGGCGATCTACCATCGCTTCTTCCAGACCAGGGCCGGCCTCACCGACGCCGAGCTCCGGTACCTCACCGAGCTCGACTTCCGGAATCACGTCGCGCTGGTCGCCACGGTGGAGCTCGACGGCCGCGAGCAGATCGTGGCCGTCGCCCGGTTCGTTCGGCTGGGGGCGCCGGGCCCGGGCGGCCGCGCCGAGATCGCCTTCGTGGTGGGTGACGAGTACCAGCACCGCGGCATCGGGACCCTGCTCATGGCGCACCTCGCGGCAATCGCCCGCCAGCTGGGCTACACGGCGTTCGAGGCCGAGGTCCTGCCCGATAACTACCCCATGCTCCGGGTCTTCGAGCACAGCGGCCTGCCGGTCTCGGAGCGCGGCGGCGACCGGATGGTCCACGTCACGCTGGAGCTGACACCGCTGCCGCGCGGGGAGGAGGACTCCCCCGGGAGCGCCGGCAACTGAGGTCCATCTGGCAGGCCGGTCCGAGTCCGCATAGCTTCGGTCGGTCCACCTTACCTGGAGTCCCGGTGTCCCCCTTGAACGACTGGATGTGGCGGGCGGCTGGCTCCCTCCTCCTCGCCGTCGCCTGTTCCTCGGGTGTGGGAACCATGACGGCGGTGATCCGGCCCGCGGAAGCGGCCCCCGCCAGATTCGAGCCCGAGCTGTCCGAACTCCGCGTGCCCGGCGATACCATAGCGGGGAGGGGCTGCCTGAGCCCGATGCTCGACCCGCGCGACGGGACCGTCATCACCTTCCTGCGCTCGAGGATCGACGTGGGCGACTACGACGTGCCGTCGGGCCGGTACGGGGTGGGGCCGGGGGAGCTGATCAGGATCGAGTGCAACACGGGGCGGGTGGTCGGGATCGTGCGCCGCTGAGAGGCCGGCCGTGATCCGGTATATCTTCGACCTGGTCGGCATCGCGGTGTTCGCCGCGTCCGGGGCTCTCGCCGCCGGCCGGAGGCAGATGGACCTGCTTGGCGTCGTGGTCCTCGCGACCGTCACCGCCATCGGGGGCGGGACCCTGCGCGACGTCCTGCTCGACCGTCACCCGCTCTTCTGGCTCACCGACCCCGCCTTCCTGCTGACCATGACCGCCGCCGCGCTCGGGATCGTGGCCTACACGAGGTATCGCCGGCCGCCCGAAAGGGCCCTTCTCGTCGCCGACGCCGTCGGGCTCGCGGTCTTCAGCATCACTGGTGCGCAGATCGCCGCGAGCCAGGGATTGCCCGTCATCGCCTGCATCTTCCTCGGGACGGTGACGGGGTCCGCCGGTGGGGTGCTGCGCGACATCCTCTGCGCCGAAATCCCGCTGGTCCTGCAGCGGGGGAGCTTCTACGCCACCGCCGCGCTCGCGGGGACCACATTCTACTCGGTGCTCGTCCGCCTCGGCGTGACCGAGCCGGTCTCGGCGCTGAGCGGCGCGATGATGATCGCCGGGCTGCGCTTCGCGTCGATCGCCTGGGGGCTGACCCTCCCGGTGTACCAGGTGCAGGACTCCACACACCAGTCACCGCCCGGCGGATCCCCCTAGCGCGCATTCGTTCCGCCCCATCTCCAGGACCTCGGCCTCCTCCTCCGAGACCGAGGCAAGCCCGATGTTGATCGCCTTGATCTGGCGGTAGACCTCGGGGAAGGCCGCCTCCCGCTCCAGTACCCACGCGATGAACGGATCGGCACGCTCGAACCGCAGCGCCACGAGCCGCTCCAGCAGGCTGCCGAAGGTGGTACCAACCACCCGGTCGGCGCGTCGCTCGCTCTCGGCACTGTAGTGTGCCGGATACACCTGCATCGCGGCAGGCCACTCGCGCTTCACGGCCTCCACGCTCCGCCACAGATCCGCCGCCCACTCGGCGGTGTGGCCGGCGAGGTCGGGCCGGCCGATGGAGTTGACGAAGAGGAAATCCCCCGTGAAGGCCATCTCGTCACTGACCACGAGCGTGGTGCTCCCCAGAGTGTGCCCGGGCGTATGCCAGGCCCGGAGCCGGCACGCCCCGACCGGTATGTCATCGCCGTGGTTGAGCGGGGCGTAGGTGATCCTCCCAGGGCGCCCGTCGTAGGGATAGACCGCATCCGCCGGGTGCAGGTAGTAGGGAACCCCATACTGGCTGGCCAGGTGCGGTCCGCCGCTCACATAGTCGGCGTGCACATGGGTATCCACCACCCCGACCAGGCGTGCGCCGGCCGACCCCAGGGCGGAGAGATAGGCCGCGGCATCGCGCGGCGGGTCGATCAGGACGGCCTCACCGCGGCTGGCCACCAGGTATCCCAGCGCCCCCTTCCCCACCCGATCGAACTGGACGACCCGGTCCACCCCGGGAGGCGGTGCGACCTCGCGGGGAACCACGAGCCGCATCCAGGCCGCCATCCCACCCTGGACCGAAGCCGCCTCAACCCCGAGCTTTTCGAGGAGCGCGGCCGCCATCTTGCTCTCGTTGCCGCGGTTGCACACCACCGCGGTGAAGACCCCCGGGTCGAGCGCGGCGATCGCGCCGCGGCGGCGGGTCATCAGCTGCATGGTGGTGACGTTGTGAAACCGTTTCTCGGAGATCCCCTCGATCCGGCCGCTGGCGACGGTCGCTGGCGGGCGCACGTCCACCACCTGGACCGGACCACCCGTCTCGATCAGGTGCGCCAGCGCTTCGACCGTCGTCTCGCGGGGTGCCGGCAGAAAGGGCATCATCGCTTCCCCCTCACGCCGTCGCTGCTGGCGGCGCCTGGACGGCCGGCGGCGCCGCGGCCGGCTGGGGAGGCGCCGGACGGGCCGGGTCCATGGCGACCCACTCCGACACCAGGGTGTAGGTTACGGCCAGCAGCACCGGCCCGACGAACAGGCCGATCACGCCGAAGGACAGCAGGCCGCCGATGACGCCGGCGAGAATCAGCAACAGGGGAAGGTCCACACCGCGCCTGATGAGAACGGGGCGGATGAAGTTGTCCATCAGCGTCACCACCACTGACCAGATCAGCAGGACGATCCCCGGCGTCGTTCGGCCGTTCACAAACTGCCAGATCACCGCGGGTATCAGCACCGGCGCAGCACCCAGCTGCGCGATTCCAAGGATCAGCATCGTGGCGGTCAGGACCCCGGCGAGTGGCACCCCGGTCACCGCCAGGCCGATCCCGCCGGCCAGGGACTGCAGCACGGCGGTGATGACGATCCCCAGCGCCACGCTCCGAATGGCCTGGCCGGCCAGGATCACCATGCGCTCGCCGCGCGGGCCGGCCAGCCGGTGAAAGAAGCGCCGGACACCGTCGGCCGCGACCCCACCGTTGGCCCAGAGGATGGCGGAGATGACGGCGACGAGCAGGAGCTGCACCAGGAAGAGGCTGAGCCCCTGCAGCGATGCCCGGAGCCAGTTGATCGCGTCGCGCAGGTAGGGTTGGAACCGGGCGGCGAGTTCCTCCTGGGAGAGGCGGGCAAGTTCGTTCCAGCCATCCGCGAGCCTGGAACCCACCAGCGGAATTTTCAGGAACCACGCCGGGGCGGGAGCGAGTCCCACATCCCGGACCCGGGCCACGAGCTCCTGCAGCTGCGGCAGGTGATCGACGATGGCGATCAGGGCGGCCGCAATCGGCATGATGAAGAGCGTCAGCAGGAGGACTGTCATCACCGCGACGGCCCATCCCCGGCGATTCCCGAACCAGCGCTCGAACCTGAGCAGCACCGGCCAGGTGGCGACCACGATGGTCGTGGCCCAGATGATCATGGGGAGGAACGCCCGCATCACCCAGAACGTCCCCGCGATCATGACTCCGATCAGGAGGACGAGGAGGGTCGTCTGGGCAAGGTCGCGTTGCTGGGGCGGGGCGGTGTCAGCCATGAGTTTCCTCTATTTGGGCCCCGGTAGTCTGACAGACCCGCGGGGGGCAGTCAAGCAGCGCTGAGGCCATCCGCCGCATCAGGCTCGACGGGCGGGTGGCAAGGATTCCCGGCCGCGCCTGCCGGGTGATCAGAAGGCCTCTTCCAGGCCGAAATAGATTCCCGGAGCGCCGGCGCCGAAGCCGATGTCGGCGCGGAGGTTGACCTTCTCCTCCCGGTTGAACCGGAACCGGAGCCCGCCACCAAGCGACGGCTCCAGATCGCTGAAGCTCAGGCTGCCGAATCCCGGCTGCACCTCGGCCAGCCCGGCGAACCCGACGACTCCGAATCGGCCGCCAATTGGCCAGCGTACCTCGGCCTGACTTGCCAGAAGCACGTTGTCGCGGTAGCGCCCCTGATAATACCCCCGCATGATGGTGCCCCCGCCCATCATCGGGAGATCGTAGAACGGAGCGCCCCCGCTGGCGAAGCTTCCGAACAGCTGGACGGCGATGATCTTCTCCGGCCCGAGGCGGAAATAGTTGCGCAGGTCCACCTTGTATCGGCCGTAGCGAAAGTCGCTGCCGAACACGGAGGCATTCCACACCGCCTCGACCTGATAGTAGATGCCCTGCTCGGGGAAGAAGGCGTGATCCCGACGGTCCCATACCCAGACCAAACCGAGCCCGGAACTGAGCCCACCGTTCGAGCCGACGACCGAATCTCCCGTGATAAAGGGATTGCCCCGCGCCTCGGCAATCGAGTAATCGAGCAGATCATACTTGATCCCGACCCGGCTGTGACCCAGCCACTTGAGCAGCGGCGGGCCCTGGGCGACCAGTTCCGCGCCCCACGCCTTGGCCGCGTAATCCTCGTTGGGGATGTCCTCACGCCCGGGACCGATCCCCCAGAACTTGTCCACATAGAAGCCGTAGCTCAGGTCCGCACCGAGCAGCATCCGGTTCTGCGCGAGGTAGATCTGGGGCTGGAGGGTGATCTTGTACTGCTTCTTGGTCGAATAGTAGGCCGAGGTCGTCACCTTCGATGGGCGCAGCACGGCCGCCGAGTCGGTGTAGAAGGTAATGATCCCCCCGGCTCCGAAGGCCAGTTCTGTCTCCGGCGTGTAGTAGACGTAGGGATAGGCGGAGATGCGAGTCTTGCGGACCACCGCCTCCTGCGTCAGCAGCGTCGCCGAGCGGTCCTGTGCGGCGATGGCCGCCGGGCTTCCCAGCGTGGTTCCGATCAGCCAGAGGGCGAGCCCGGCGCCCATCAGGCGGAGGCGGGGTGGAGCAATCACGCGTGGCGAATCCCGGGAAAGAGAAAGCGACAATTTAACCGCTCCCCCGGCGGAGCGCCGTCCCGGGGGGGCAGTGCGGCCGCGTTGCTCCCCGACATCGAGCCGCCTACCTTCCCTTCTCACGATGCCCGCCATCCCGCCATCCCCCCAGCGCCAGTACCGCCGGCACGAGATCGCGGTGCGCGCCCGCGCCTGGCTCGAGGGGCTCGTCCCCCGGAGCGTGGTGCTGGAGGAGCTGACCGACGACGACTGGAACGACCCGCTGCTCCAGCCACTGCTCGACACCATCAAGAACGCTCCCAAGAAGTCCCGGACCTCCGGGCTCTGGGGACGGGCGTGGGACGCCTTCGTCGGCCAGGTCCGGCTGCTGATCGACGTCGCCGATCCTCCCACCGACCGGCCCAACGGAGGCGTATTGTAGAGGCCTTCGGGCCGGACTACTTTTCCCGCATCCCGGCCGACCGACGGCCGACAGGCGCGACACAGAGCGGGAGCCCCCGAGCATGAACAAGGAAATCGTCACCCTCCTCGGCGACCAGGCCGATCACCTCCTCAAGCACACCTGCACCACCATCCCGAAGGAACGGCTGCACCTGCCGGGACCGGACTTCAACGACCGGATCTGGGCGGCGTCGGACCGGAACAACCGGGTGCTGGGGAACCTCGAGCGGATCACCCGGAGCGGGCGACTGGCGGGCACCGGCTATCTCTCGATCCTGCCGGTCGACCAGGGGATCGAGCATTCCGCCGGAGCCAGTTTCGCCAAGAACCCGGACTACTTCGACCCCGAGAACATCGTCCGGCTGGCGATCGAGGGCGGGTGCAACGCCGTGGCCAGCACCTTCGGCGTGCTCGGGTCGGTCTCCCGGAAGTATGCCCACAAGATTCCGTTCCTGGTCAAGTTCAATCACAACGAACTCATGACCTACCCGAACAAGTTCGACCAGATCTTCTTCGGGACCATCCGGCAGGCGGCCGACATGGGAGCCGCGGCAGTCGGCGCGACCATCTACTTCGGCAGCCCCGAGAGCGGCCGGCAGATCGTCGAGGTCAGCCAGGCATTCGCCATGGCCCACGAGATGGGCATGGCGACGGTGCTCTGGTGCTACCTCAGGAACCCCGAGTTCAAGCGGGACAAGGACTACCACGTCAGTGCGGACCTGACCGGCCAGGCCAACCATCTCGGCGTGACCATCCAGGCCGACATCATCAAGCAGAAGCTCCCCGAGAACAACGCCGGCTTCAAGGCCCTCAATACCGGCGGGTCGAGCTACGGCAAGCTGGACGAGCGGATCTACAGCAGTCTCACCTCGGATCACCCGATCGACCTCTGCCGCTACCAGGTGGCCAACTGCTACATGGGCCGTGCCGGCCTGATCAACTCGGGCGGGGCCTCCGGCAAGAACGACTTCGGGGAGGCGGCGATCACCGCAGTGATCAACAAGCGCGCCGGCGGCATGGGCCTGATCTCGGGGCGCAAGGCGTTCCAGCGGCCGATGAAGGAGGGCGTCAAGCTGCTCAACACCATCCAGGACGTCTACCTGGACAAGGGGATCACCATCGCGTGAGGCGACTCCTCCCGCTGATGGCGCTGGCGGCGCTCACCGCATGCGCCGCCGCCAAGGTCAACTACACCGACCCCGCCGGCCCTCGGTTCGCCGGCGGGGTCGCCACCTCGCCTGAAGGGGAAACCGCGCTCCGGGTCGCCTCGCTCAATGTCAGCATGGGGAGCCACCTGCCGGAGGTGATCGCCCTGCTCCAGTCCTCATCCGAGCTCGAACTGGCGGACCTCGTCCTGCTGCAGGAGGTGGATTCGGTGTCGGTGAGAACCATCGCCGACGCACTGGAGATGGCCTGGGTCTACTACCCCGCCACGCTGCACCCCAAGTCGCAGCGCGATTACGGCAACGCCGTGCTCAGCCGGCACCCAATCCTCGCGGACCAGAAGATCCCGCTCCCGTATCTGGCCCGGGGCCGCCGGACGGCACGCGCGGCCGTCGCCGCCACGGTTGAGGTCCACGGCCAGCCGGTGCGGGTCTACAGTCTTCACCTGGCGACCGTCATCGGGAACACGCCCAGCCAGCGCTACGAGCAGCTCCGAACCGTCCTGTCGGACGCCGATCGGTATCCCGCTGCCATCATCGGCGGCGACTTCAACGACGAAGCCGTGCCGGAGCTGGCGCTCCCGCACGGCTTCAGCTGGCCGACCCGCAACCTCCCGGCGACCAACGCCTTCTGGACCTTCGACCACATCCTGGTCAAGGGACTCCCAGGGGTCCGCACCGCTTCGACCGGGGTGGTGCACGACACCCTCGGCGCGAGCGACCATCGGCCGGTCTGGCTGGAACTGGCCCGCGTCCCGCAGGCAAGCACTCCGCTCGCGGGGGCGGCCGCCGGCCCCGTTCCGATCGGGCCCTGAGCGGAGCCTGGCGCCTGGACCGTCCCGCCCGCTGCTAAGCCCCTCCGGTCCTTACCAGGCTCCCGCCCCGACCTCGAGCACGTAGGTCAGGTTGTCGATGTTGAAGGCACCGGCGTTCTTGATTCCCGCCCGGACTCCCCAGAAGTCGGTCAGGAACGAGAGGAACTTCATGGGCGAATGTCCGATCTGGGCGCGGAACTTGATGCCGGTCTCCAGCACGAAGTGATCGTTGATGACCTCCTTCCCACCACTCATTTCCTTGTCCCACTCGACGCCAGCCGCGAAGTAGCTGTCGATCCACCGCGATGCGGAGGGGGTATACATCGCCATCCAGCCGAAGTCCCGGACCCCGTCCCTGAAGTACATCCGCTGGACGATGTAGCCGCCGGTCATCGGCTCCTCGAGATTCTTCACGATGAAGAAGGGGAAGACAAAGGAAAACCCGCTCGTCCCGTCATACCGGTAGGCAATGGACAGGGTCTTGAGCGCATTGCCCTGTTCTTTCCAATCGTCGAAGGCCTTGAGCGTCTCGATGAACCCCACGTTGGGCCAGTTCTCCACCGACTTCCCTTTGAACAGGTGTGCCAGCACCTTGTCGCCCTCGGCGGCCGACATCGGCGGCAAGGGGCGCAACTCGTAGGTGGCGTAGGGATCGTCTCCCTTGATCTTCTCGAGCGCCGGCTGGAGCGGGCTGTCCTCGGGAAGTGGGGGAAAGACGCGGAATGGCGGCGTCCGCACCTTGGTCATCCACCCTTCGTACTTGCCGGAGAGGAGAGACCCTTGCCGGATCACGTCGCGGATCCCCCAGGCGTCGTTGATCTGCTGATTGACATCGAAGCCTGGCGTGAAGTAGCCATCCCCGTTCTTGTCGGTGGAGAGGCCGTGCTTCCCCTCCTCCACCAGGATGGTCATGGGGAACCTGGTGTAGTCGTCGGTCTCGAGCACGTTCCAGTACCAGCGCAATCCATGCGCCTTGGCCGCGGTACGCGAAACGATCAGCAGGTAGCTCTTCTGGGGGCACGACACCCGATCCCTGACCCGCTCGTCGTTGGAATTGAGTGCCGCCACCCGGAACTCCACCGGCTCGATGTCGTGGGGGTGGGCCCCCAGACCCTCTTCGGAATGGAAGTAGGCGTAGAACGAGATGGTGATCGTCACCGCCCGGTCGAGGTTGATGACGCTCCGCCCCGGATCCGAGGGGTCGCGTGCAATGACCGGGTCGCCGTCTGCCCCCCGTTGCCGCAGTTCCTCGATCTGATAGTAGACCACCGGGGCATCGGGGGCCGTCTCGAAGGGAAACGCCTCCGGCATCCGCAGGTCGGGCCCCTCCCGGCCTTCGTTCAGCGGTTCGTCCGGGCTGAACCAGAAGATGGGGGCCACGAGGGCGGCGAGGCGGGAGACCGGCATCTCCGGATCGGTTCCGGACCAGAGATAGCCCGGTGCGACGGAGAGGTCGCAGCCGAGCGCGCTGTCGGTCTGGGCAGCCAGTTGCCCCGTGCTGAGAACCGCCAAGGCTGTCAGGAGTGGAGTGCGCATCGCAAGCCGCCTTGGTTAGAGTCTCAGCCGAAGTCTTGACCTCCAAGCTACCACCGACCGGGAGGAGGAGCAAACCGCTTGAATCGCCCCTACAGCCTCTGACGCGTGCGGAGCCTAGCCCCTGCGCGATCCACTCCTTACCTTTTTCGGCATCGGCCGCGTTCCATCCCCAGCACCCCGACGGACTCCTGAGACACACTGCCATCGCCAAGCCGGCGCTTGCCGCGTTCGCCCTGACGGTGTTGATGGCACCGCCTGCTTCCGCGCAGGGAGAGCCCGCGCTCGACGGCAACCTGCCTGGTCACTTCACCGTGACCGTCGGGGCGCTGTTCGCCTCGAACCTGGACACCAAGCTCCGCCTCGACTCCAGGAAGAACGATCTCGGCACCACCATCGACCTCGAGGACGTGCTGGGCCTGAAGTCCACCGCGAATTCGTTTGCGGCGCAGGCGACATGGCAGATTCACCTCCGCCACCGGTTATCAGTCTCGTACTATTCGCTCAGGCGGACGAATACCAAGCGACTCACGCGCGACATCGATCTCGGCGACACGACCTGGACAGCGGGCGTCGACATCTCGTCCAGGTTCAACACCAGTTATGCCAACTTCGGATATCGCTGGTCGCCCATCCTGACCAGCCGGCTGCAGCTCGGGATCGGCCTGCAGG
>Ga0224505_10002239_pt1 | contig 11487 bp, 8 predicted proteins | sample SF_Jan12_sed_USG_FD_169102 | JGI IMG/M metagenome (GOLD analysis project Ga0224505, IMG submission 169102) | Sediment microbial communities from San Francisco Bay, California, United States - SF_Jan12_sed_USGS_4_1 | ecosystem: Environmental > Aquatic > Marine > Sediment | place: USA: California...
TTGTCCCCCGGCACGCCCCGACCACCGACGCGGAAGGTACGACCGCTGCGCGTCCCGGCCGGGAGCTTCAACTTGACCGCCGACCCGCCCAGGGTGGGCACGGAGATCTCGGCGCCGAGGACGGCCTCGGGATAGCTGATCGGCACGGTGATCGTGAGATGGCGGCCCTTGCGACCGAACCAGCGGTGCGTGGCGACGTGCACGGTGACCAGCAGATCGCCCGGCGGTCCCCCGAAGCGGCTGGGCGCCCCCTTGCCGGCCAGGCGGACGACCTGGCCGTCCTCGATGCCGGCCGGGAGCCGCACCTTGACCTCGCGCTGGCGCCGCTCGATCGTCGTGCCCCGACACGTCGGGCACGGCGTCTCGGCCATGCGCCCCCGGCCGCGGCACACCGGGCACGGCTGGCTGAACGAGAACGGTCCCTGGTTGTCGGCCACGGTGCCTGCCCCGCCGCAGTTCCCGCAGGTCGCCACGCTGGTTCCGGGCGCGGCGCCCGAGCCCTTGCAGGTCGAGCAGACCGCATCGCTGGTGAGGTGCACGACCGTGGTCAGCCCGTTGACCGAGTCCTCGAAGGACAGGTGGAGGTCGGCGGCCAGGTCGTCACCGGGAGTGGCGGGGGCGCGGCCGCGCCGGCGGGGGCCGGCCCCGCCGCCGCGACCACCGAAGAGCCCACCGAGCAGGTCGCCGAGATCGCCCAGGTCTCCCAGGTCCTCGATGCGCACGTTCCGGCCGCCGGCCCCGAAGGGACCGCCGCCGAACCCGCCGCCGCCCATGGGCCCGAGGCGGCGGACCTCGTCGTATTCCTTGCGCTTGGCGGCGTCGCCGACCACGTCGTAGGCGGCCGAGATCTCCTTGAAGCGATCGGCCGCGGTGTCGTCACCCGGATTGGCGTCGGGATGGTTCTTGCGCGCCAGCTGTCGATAGGCCTTGGTGATGTCCTTTTGCGAGGCGCTCTCGGACACGCCGAGCACCTTGTAGTAGTCCTTCTCGAACCACTCCCTCTGCGGAGCCATGGCGCACCTTCACCTCCTCCGGGGGCGCTTCGCCACCGAATACCTGCACGACACGTTCGTGCACCGTCCGCACGCTCACGTGCGTACTTTGACCATCGCCGGGCGCACGACCCGGCCTTTCCACGAGTAACCCGTGCGCAACGTCTCGGCGACCACCTCGACGCCGCCGTCACCGCCGTCCTCGCGCAACACCGCCTCGTGACAGGTCGGGTCGAACGGCTCGTCGACGGGATCGAGCCGGTCGAGGCCCTCGCGGTTGAGCACGCCCCACAGCGAGTTCCAGATGGGCTCGATCCCGTCGACTTGCATGGCGAGCGCCGCATCGAAGGCGTCGAGCGCCGGCAGCAGCTTGGTCACGATGCCCTCCGCCGCGCGGCTGACCGTGTCGAGCTCCTGTTTGGCCACCCGCTTGCGGTAGTTCTCGAACTCTGCCTGGAGCCGCATCCGGGCGTCATTGGCGCCGTCGCGCTCGGCGGTGAGCGTCTCGACGAGGACGACGAGCTCCTCGACGCTCACCGGTCCAGCCGTCGCGCCCGATCCGTCGTCGTCCGGAGTCTGCGCTGCCGGCGTGGCGTCATCGGGCCCGATCGACTCCTCGGAGGCGACGGCGTCTTCGCCTTCGAGGCCGGACGGGCCACGATCGCCCCCGGCACCGTCCCCGGCTCCCTGATTCTGGGCGCTCACTTGTCACCGTCGTCGACGATCTCGGCGTCGACCACATCGTCGTCATCGGAGGGTGCGCCTGCACTCCCACCGGCGGCGGCCTGCTGCTGCGCCGCCTCCTCGTAGAGGCGCTGGGCGAAGCTCTGGCTGACGTTCATGAGCTTCTCGGTGCCGGCCTTGATCGCCTCGATGTCGCTGCCCTTCAGCGCCTCCTCGAGATCCTTCAAGGCGCCTTCGACCGACTCCTTCTCGGGGCCGGTGAAGCTGTCGCCCTGGTCCTTGAGCAGCTTCTGGGTCTGGTAGACGAGCGTGTCGGCGGTGTTGCGCGTCTCCGCCTCCTCCTTGCGCCGGCGGTCCTCCTCGGCGTGGGCTTCGGCGTCCTTCACCATCTGGGCGATGGAGTCCTTGTCGAGCGACGACTGACCGGTGATCGTCATCGACTGCTGCTTGCCGGTGGCGCGATCGGTCGCGGAGACCGAGACGATGCCGTTGGCGTCGATGTCGAAGGTCACTTCGATCTGCGGGACGCCTCGCGGCGCCGGGGGCAGCTCGACCAGCTGGAACTTGCCCAGCGTCTTGTTGAACTGGGCCATCTCGCGCTCGCCCTGGAGCACGTGGATCTCCACCGAGGGTTGCATGTCCTCGGCGGTCGTGAAGACCTCGGTCTTCTTGGTGGGGATCGTCGTGTTGCGCTCGATGAGCTTGGTCATGACGCCGCCCTTGGTCTCGATGCCGAGCGAGAGGGGCGTGACGTCGAGCAGGAGCACGTCCTTCACGTCGCCCTTGAGCACACCGGCCTGGATGGCGGCGCCGACGGCGACGACCTCGTCGGGGTTGACCCCCTTGTGCGGCTCCTTGCCGGTCAGCGACGTGACCAGCTCGGTGACCGCCGGCATGCGGGTGGAACCGCCCACCATGATGACGTGGGAGAGATCGCCCTTGGCGATGCCGCCGTCTTTCAGCGCGGCCTCGAACGGGCCGCGACAGCGCTCGAGCAGGTCGGCGGTGAGCTCTTGGAACTTCGCCCGGCTCAACGTGTAGTCGAGGTGGAGGGGTCCCTCTGCCGTGGCGGTGATGAACGGCAGGTTGATCTGGGTCTGCTGCACCTGGGACAGCTCGATCTTGGCCTTCTCGGCCGCTTCCTTGAGGCGCTGGCCAGCCATCTTGTCGCCCGAGAGGTCGACGCCGTGGTCGCCCTTGAAGGAGCTGACCAGCCAGTCCATCACCCGCTGGTCCCAGTCGTCGCCGCCGAGGCTGGTGTCGCCCGAGGTCGCCTTGACCTCGAACACGCCGTCGCCGATCTCGAGCACAGAGACGTCGAAGGTGCCGCCGCCGAGGTCGAACACGATGATCGTCTGCTCGCTGTCCTCCTTGTCGAGGCCGTAGGCGAGCGCCGCCGCCGTGGGCTCGTTGATGATGCGCAGGACCTCGAGCCCGGCGATCTCACCGGCCTCCTTGGTAGCCGTGCGCTGGGCGTCGTCGAAGTAGGCGGGCACGGTGATGACCGCTTGGGTGACGGTGTCACCCAGGTACGCCTCGGCGTCGCGCTTGAGCTTCATCAGGGTGCGGGCGCTGATCTCCTGAGAGGTGTAGCGCTTGCCGTCGATGTCGTCGGACTTCCAGCTCGTGCCCATGTGGCGTTTGACCGAGCGGAAGGTGCGGTCGGGATTGGTGATCGCCTGGCGCTTGGCCACCTCACCGACGAGGACCTCGCCCTGCTTGGAGAAGGCCACGACGGAGGGAGTGGTGCGGCTGCCCTCGGCGTTGGGGATGACGACCGGGTCGCCCGCTTCGAGCACGGCGACCACGGAGTTCGTGGTTCCCAGGTCGATTCCGACTGCTTTGGCCATTGTGCCTCGTGTCTCCTTCGTTGGCCGGGCCTGTCGGCCGGCCGGGCTGTACTACGACGAGATGGTGACCGCCAGGATACCGACCAGACGTCGGGCCGGACCCAATCATCCCAACGGAACGAACAGCTAACCTAAGCGCGAGTGACTCAAGATTATTCCGCGGCTCGGAAAGTCTTGTCCTGCCCGGGCCGGGCCCGGCTTCGTCCGGCCCTCGCCCGCCTGGCGGGGGTGCGCGACCCGCTCGGTAGGGTGGCGGCATGTACTCGCTGATCCTGATGCGCCACGGTCAGAGCGACTGGAACCTCAAGAACCTCTTCACCGGCTGGTGGGACGCGGATCTGACGCCCCAGGGCGAAGCCGAGGCCCGCGCCGGCGGCCGGGCGCTGGGCGAGGCCGGCTTGCTGCCCGACGTCGTGCACACCTCGCTGCAGACGCGGGCGATCCGAACCGCCGAGCTCGCGCTGGACGAGCTCGGCCGCAAGTGGCTCCCGGTGCACCGGCACTGGCGCCTGAACGAACGGCACTATGGGGGCCTCACCGGTCTCGACAAGAAGGAGACCGCCGAGCGCTACGGCGACGAGCAGGTCCTCGTCTGGCGCCGTTCCTACGACACGCCGCCGCCGCCCATCGAAGCCGGCTCCCCCTTCAACCCCGCGGCCGACCCCCGCTACGCCTCGCTGCCGCCCGACGTCGTGCCCGCCTCCGAGTGCCTCGCCGATGTCGTCGCCCGGATGCTGCCTTACTGGTACGACGCCATCGTCACCGACCTGCGCGCCACCCACCGCGTCCTCGTCGCTGCCCACGGCAACTCACTGCGGGCGCTGGTCAAGCACCTCGACGGCATCTCCGACGACGACATCGTCGGACTGAACCTGCCGACAGGGGTGCCGTTGCACTACGAGCTGGGTGCCGACCTCCGGCCGATCCGGTCCGCCCACCCCCTCGAACGGGTGGTCGGCGATGCCGAAGCGGCTCGCGCCGCCGCCGACGCCGTGGCCAGGCAGGCCTCGGGCGGCTGAGCCGGGCCGAGGTCGCTCAGCCCTGGGCGGGAGCTACGGCCGAACGCCGCGAGCGGTTGTCCACGCCGCGCAGCAGTCCTCTCGCGGATCGTGGCCAACGAGGCAGTCCACCACCACCCGCGGTCGCCCACGCTGGCCTCTCGAGCCACGTTCGGCGGATCGACCGCGCCCCGCCGGGTAGCCGGGTCGGGTCGTCCCTGGTCAGCGAGGTGCGCATACCGCAACAGCCGTTTACCGCGCGGTGAAACCGCCAAACGTCGACCGAACGACCGACGCCGGTGGCCACCCTGCGTGGGATCGCCACCGGGAGTGCCCGGCCGACCAGCCTCAGACTGCGCAGCCGAGGTACGCCCGCACCAGCTCGCAGACCGGAGTGGTCCGGTCTTCGACGACATCGACGGCGGCGAGCAGGTTCGCCGTCATCCCGACCGCAAGGCGCACGTCGGGATCGGCGAACGCCACCTGACCGCCGTGGCCACCATGACCGAAGGCGGTGGGGCGCGGACCAATCGTGCCGACCGTGCCGTCGGGGTCGGGCCCGCCCAGGTCGAACCCCACGCCGCGTCGCAGCGGCACGCCGAGGCAGCGGTCGACGCCTTCGAAACGAGGCTGGGCCAGGCAGGACGCGGTGGTTGCGGACAGCACCGTGCCGGCGCCGGCGTAGAGCGCAGCCAGCGCTCGAGCCGACGCCCACGCACCGAAGGCAGGGTGGCCGCTGCGCCGCAGGGCGTCGTCGTTCCAATCGGGCACGAAGCTGCGGGGCATCGCCTCGAGTGCCGGATGGCCGACCAGCTCATCGTCGAGCCAGGGCAGGCCGCGGGCTTCGGCCAGCTCGACGACCTCGGCGGCGCGCTCGTCCCAGCTCGGCGGTAGGCCGAGCCCCAGCTCATCGGCCAGCCCGAGCGGCTCGGCCAACGCCACGCGCACCAGCTCAGCGGTGCTCGCCCCGGTGACCGCCCGCACGAGACCTTCCACGAGCCAGCCGAACGTGATCGTGTGGTAGCCCGAGTCGGTCCCCGGAGGCCACGCCGCCGGGAGCGAGCCGACCCATTCGACCCCGAAGTCCAGATCGGCGAGGCTGGCCTGGTCGAGATCGTCGGGCACGCGGTGCAGCCCGCCTTGGTGGCTGAGCATCTCGGCGACGCTCAGGCGGGTCCGGAAGCCTGGCCACACGTCGGGCACCGGCGCTTCGAGCTCGAGCCGACCGGCGTCGACGAGGGTCCACACCGCCAGCGCGGCGATGCCCTTGGTCGCGGAGAACACCGAGAACACCGAGTCGGTCCGCACCGCCCGGCGGCGCGCCCGATCGAGCCAGCCCGCTTCGATACGCAACAGCTCGGCTCCGCCGACCTGCACGGCGAGCTGCACCCCGAGGTGGCGCTTCCGCCCGACGTCGGTGGCGAGCAGCCCGCGCAACGTGGCGCGCAACTCGGCGGCGATCGCGGCGTCGACCGGCTCGGTGCGAGGTCGGTTCATGACACTGCAAACCTAGGCCGCCGACCGCGACAGCGACTCGGCGCGCTAGGAACGTGGTCATGGCAGCGACCCCCGCCGTGCGGGTCCTCGATCGGGCCAAGGTCGGCTACACGGTGCACACCTACGACCACGACCCGCGGGCTGACGGCTACGGCGCCGAGGCAGCGGACGCGCTCGGCCTCGACCCCCACCGCGTGTTCAAGACGCTGCTCGTGGCCGCCGACGGGTTGCGAGCGCCAGCCGCGGTCGGCATCGCCGCGGTCGGCATCGTGCCGGTCAGCTCGCAGCTCGACCTCAAGGCGGTCGCCACCGCACTCGGCGCGAAGAGGGCGGCGATGGCCGACCCGGCCGACGCCCAGCGGCTCACCGGCTACGTGCTGGGGGGAATCAGCCCCCTCGGCCAGAAGCGGGCCCTGCCAACCGTGCTCGACGACAGCGCCCGAGACTTCGACACGGTGTTCGTGTCGGGCGGCCGGCGCGGCATGGAGATCGAGCTCGCGCCCGACGACCTGGCCCGACTCACCGACGCCGTCGTCGCGCGGGTCCGGCAGGGCTGAGCGGGCGACGCGCGAAGTCGATCCGGGGGCCCGCCCCGGGCCAGACTCCCCCGCAGCCGCGGACGCCGAGTAGTTTCGGGCCCGATGAGTGCGACCGTCACCGAGCACGACACCGGCCACGACAGCGACGACGCGGCTGCGGAGTCGTCGACTCCGCCCGCGGGCGGCGCCGCGAGGGGTCCCGGCCGCGCCCAAACGATCATCTGGGTCGTCGGCATCGGCTTCGCCGTGCTCACCGGCCTTTCCGGCATCGCCGCGGCCGTCTTCCAACAGCACGACGACTCCCCCGTCGCCCGCGAGGTGTTCGAGAACATCCCTGGGCCGCTGAAGGTCGCCTTCTACTCGATGCTGCCCGTGCTGTTCATCTACGGCGCGGTGCTGTTCTCGAACCGGGCCCGCAACTGGCAGCGGGGCCGGCCCGACAACCGGGCGCTCACCCCGGCGAACGCCAAGCGCCGCATGGCCGACCTGCGGGCCGGGCTGTACATGCGCACGCTGCTGCGCGAGCCCGGCGCGGGCATCATGCACAGCCTCATCTACTTCAACTTCATCATCCTCGCCGCGGTCACCACCGTGCTCGAGGTGAACCACCAGGTCCCCGAGTCCCTCAAGTTCCTGCACGGCGACGTCTACAAGGGCTACGCGCTCATCGGCGACCTGGCCGGGCTGGGCTTCTTCGTCGGGATCATGTGGGCGATCATCCGCCGCTACGGGCCATGGAACTGGCGGCCCTACCGCATCCGCATCAAGTCCAAGCCCGAGCACGCCGTCATCCTCGGCGTGTTCTTGGCCATCTCGGTCACGGGGTTCGCGGCCGAGATGTTCCGCATCGCCTTGGAGGGTCGGCCGAGCTACGAGCAGTGGTCGGTGATCGGGTACCCGCTCAGCTACCTGGTGCGCGACGTCGACGCCATCCACGGCTGGCACCAGGCCATGTGGATCGCCCATGTGCTCAGCTTCTTCGCCTTCCTCGTCATCCTGCCGACGACGATGCTGCGCCACATCTTCACGTCGCCGCTCAACATGTACCTGCGCGATCGCGAGCGGCCGAAGGGGGCGATGAAGCCCTTCCCGGACATGGAGACCACCGACGTCGAGCACTTCGGCGCCTCCAACATCGCCGACTTCACCTGGAAGCAGCTGCTCGACACCGACGCCTGCACGATGTGCGGCCGCTGCACGTCGGTGTGCCCGGCGCACGCCACCGGCAAGCCGCTCGACCCGCGCGAGATCGTGTTGAAGACCGGCGAGGTCATGGCGCGCACGGGCAACCCGGCGACCACCCCGCCCATCGGCGTCGACGCCGAGATCACCGTCGCGGTCGACTCGGTGTTCGAGCGGATCAGCACCGACGAGGTGTGGTCGTGCACGTCGTGCAAGGCGTGCGACGAGATCTGCCCGGTCAACATCGAGATCCTCGACAAGATCCTCGACATGCGGCGCTACCTGACGCTGATGGAGTCGAACTTCCCCGTCGAGCTGGGCACCGCCTACCGCTCGATGGAGAACTCGTCGAACCCGTGGGCCATGAGCCAGAACGACCGCGGCGCCTGGACCGAGAAGGTGCCGGGCGTCGACATCGTCGATCCCGGCGAGGCGTTCAGCCACGAGTACCTCTACTGGGTCGGCTGCGCCGGCAGCTTCGACGACAAGAACAAGCGCGTGACCGAAGCCACGGCCAAGCTGCTGCAACGGGCGGGGATCGACTTCGCGATCCTCGGGCCTTCCGAGCTGTGCACCGGCGACCCGGCCCGGCGATCGGGCAACGAGTACCTGTTCCAGATGTTGGCCAAGCAGAACATCTCGACGCTGGGCGGCATGGGCGTGCGCAAGGTCATCACCCAGTGCCCCCACTGCTTCAACACGCTGAAGAACGAGTATCCCCAGCTCGGCGGGAACTACGAGGTCGTCCACCACAGCCAGTTCCTCGAATCCCTGGTCGCCAGCGGCAAGCTCGACATGAGCGGCGCCCGGCTCGACGAGCGGATCGTCTACCACGACAGCTGCTACCTGGGTCGGCACAACGACGTCTACCAGGCGCCACGCCGGGTGCTGGCCAGCATCGGCGGCATCGAGGTGGTCGAGGCCGGCCGCAACGGCACGAAGGGGATGTGCTGCGGGGCGGGCGGGGCGCGCATGTGGATGGAGGAGTCCATCGGCAAGAAGGTCAATGACGAGCGGGCCCAGGAGATGATCGCGACCGGTGCGAGCCGGGTCGCGACCGCCTGCCCGTTCTGCTACATCATGCTCGACGACGGGGTGAAGGCCGCCGGCAAGGAAGAGGACGAGGTGCGCGTGGCCGACATCTCGATGCACCTGCTCGAAGCCATCGAGGCGGGCGAGCACGACCGGGCCGGGGCGCCGACCTTCATCGTCGAAGCGGTGCAGTCCGAGCTGGAAGCGTTCGGCTTCCCCGGGCGCGAGGCGCCCGCGACCGACGGAGATCGCGCCTAGGCCGACGCCTGCTGGCGGACCGGTCCCGCGGCGACGGCGACGTACCGGCGCCGGGGGTGCCGCCGAGGTTCAGGCGGCGAGCCGGGGCATGACCTCCTCGGCGAAGAGGCGCATCGAGCGCGCCGCGTCGTCGCGGGCGATCGAGCCCCACGAGAACGAACAGGCCAGGTAGTTGAGGCCGCCCTCGTCGATCGTGGCTCGGATGCCGGCCAGGACCGTGTCCGGAGAGCCGACGATCAGCGCGCCGACGCCCCGGAACGCCTCGATGGTGGGAATCCCGACCGCGACCGGGGCGTCGTCGTTGGCGACCCAGAGCTTGACGAACGCGTGCTGCCACGCGCCGAAGGTGCCCTCGAGCAGTCGCTCGGCCTCGGCATCGGTGTCGGCCACGATCACCTGGCGCATCATGCCGATGCGCGGCGCGGCCACGTGGGCGTTGTAGCGGGCGGGGTCGCCAGCGTGCTCGGCGCGGATCGTGTGGTACTGGGCGACGGCCTGGCCGAAGAAGGAGGCCGGACCCAGTCCCATGAGGTTGAGGCCATGGCGCGCCGCCCACGCCACACCTTCGGGTGAGCTGGTGGCGTGCCACAGCGGCGGGTACGGCTGCTGGAGCGTGTGCAGCTCCATCGGCACGCCGTCGAGGGAAGGAAGAAGCCGGCCCTCGTGGTGCAGCACCGGGTTGCTGAGGCCCTTGACGACGACTTCGAGCGTCTCCTCGAACAGCTCGCGGGAGTTGGCGGGCGACACCCCGTAGTAGCCCAGCTCGTAGGGGGACACCCCGCGCCCGACGCCGAGCTCCATTCGGCCGCCCGAGAGGTGGTCGATCATCGCGATTTCGGAGATCAGGCGGAGCGGGTTGTAGAGCGGCAGGAGGTAGACGAGTGGGCCGAGGCGGATGCGGGAGGTCTCCCGGGCGAGCGCCGCCAGCCACACGCTGGGCGACGGCGCCCCTCCGAGGGGGGTGAAGTGGTGCTCGGCCACGTGGTAGACGGCGTAGCCGAGGTCGTCGGCGAGAGCCGCGAGGGACAGGCGCTCTTCGAAGCGGGCGGTCGGAGGGGCCTCGTCGGAGAAGTCGACCCAGTCAAAGACACCGATGTCCATGAAGCGGGACACTACCCAGCGCCCGGGCTGCGGGCCGGTGCGCTCAGGGTGTGGTGCCGAAGTTCTCCCAGTAACGGGAGGGGCGGGGGCCGTCCTGGCCGTGGTACTTGCTGCCCAGGGTCGCGCTGCCGTAGGGGTTGTCGGCCGGCGTGGTCATGCGGATGAAGCTGATCTGGCCGATCTTCATGCCGGGGTAGAGGGTGATGGGCAGGCTGGCGACGTTGGAGAGCTCGAGGGTGAGCTGGCCCGCCCAGCCTGCGTCGACGAAGCCGGCGGTCGAGTGGATGAGCAGGCCGAGTCTGCCGAGCGACGACTTGCCCTCGAGCCGGGCGACGAGGTCGGTCGGTACGACGACGCGCTCGAGCGTGGAGCCAAGGACGAACTCGCCCGGGTGGAGCATGAATGCCGCGTCCGGGTCGATCGTGACCAGCTCGGTGAGATCCTCGAGGTTCTGCTTCACGTCGATGTGGCCCATCGTGTGGTTGCGGAACACCCGGAACCGGTGGTCGAGGCGAAGGTCGACAGACGACGGCTGCACGGCCTGCGGGCCCAGCGGGTCGATGACGATGCGGCCCGCGGCCAGCTCCTCACGGATCGTGCGGTCGGAGAGGATCACGCAGGGCACGTTACCGGGATGCCGTGCACCGGGCCGATGCGCTAGGCTGAGCGCCCTCCGCGGGTGTAGTTCAATGGCAGAACATCAGCTTCCCAAGCTGAATACGCGAGTTCGATTCTCGTCACCCGCTCTCGTCAAACCCCCTGGTCAAAGGCCACATCGTCGAATCTGACAAGACGAGCGGCCAGGCTACGTGCCTAGAGCGTGCCTAGAACATCGGGCATCAGGGGGCACGAGTTGGCACGGAGCCGACCCTTCGGCACCATCCGCACGCTGCCGAGCGGGCGCCATCAAGCGCGCTACTGGCATCTCGGGCGGCAGGTCGCGGCCGACGTGACCTTCGCGACGAAGGCGGGGGCACGGGCGTGGTTGGCTCGAATGGAGACCGAAATCGGGGAGGGCACCTACGTCGACCCGGCCCTCGGGCGCGAGAGGTTCGGCGCGTACGCCGAGCGGTGGTTGACGTCTCGGGATCTGCGGCCGGGGACGCGGGCGACGTACGCGTCGCAATTGGCGCACATCTCCGCGGAGTTCGACGGTGTGGAGTTGCGTGCGATCACGCCGTCGGCGGTGCGCGCGTGGCATGGGCGGTTGTCCCAGTCGGGACTGCACACGAACACGGTGGCGAAGGTGTACCGCCTGTTTCGCACGATGCTCGACGCTGCGGTCGACGACGGGCTGATCCGCACGAACCCGGTCCACATCAAGGGCGCTGCCGTGGAGCGCACCATCGAGCGA
>Ga0224505_10002240_pt1 | contig 11486 bp, 18 predicted proteins | sample SF_Jan12_sed_USG_FD_169102 | JGI IMG/M metagenome (GOLD analysis project Ga0224505, IMG submission 169102) | Sediment microbial communities from San Francisco Bay, California, United States - SF_Jan12_sed_USGS_4_1 | ecosystem: Environmental > Aquatic > Marine > Sediment | place: USA: California...
AGATGAATCATCCGCATGCCCACCCCGCCGGCGACCGTCTTGTCGGTCGATCGAAAAGCCCCCCAATTCGATTGCACTTTCCGATCTCTCCCTTTACACTCCGGATTTTGGTTACGGTGTTTCGGTGATACGCGCGCGTCGCTCCTGGCCGGGGCCGCCGGAAATGGTAAGCACACGCTTCCATTCGCGCACCTGGTAGATGGCCCAGGCATTCGGCTGGCCTTTGAAGAAGGCCGTTGGGTCTTCGCCGCTGGCGTTGAGAAAAATCGGTTCCGTAAACCCTTCTTCCAGGACGTAGTCGAGAAGGGAATCGGTCGTAAAGCCCGCTCCATGGAGCGTCACCTCGGCCAGCACATTCAGGATCTCATCGGGATTTTGGATTGTAATCGGATTCATCAGATCGCTCCCTTGTTCGAAAGATTCTAGCGACGCACCAGTTAAGAAGGCAAGAGACCATGGCTGCCCAGATGACGAATTCCCGATTTCTCGACGCCCTTCTTCATGTCATGGATGGAAAACATCACTGGGCTTGGGAGCATTTTGCCACCGGCCGCCTCACGAAAGACCAGCTGAAGATTCACTTTCAACAGGAATATGCCGTGTACGTGCGAGATTTTCCCGTCTTTCTCGCCCGTCTCCATGGAAAGAATCCTCCCGCTCCGGTCCGCCGCATGCTGGCAGAAAACATCTATGAAGAAGATACCGGAGGCCTCTCGTTGGGAACTTCCCACCCCGAGCTCTTTCTCTCCATGATGGAGGGGCTGGGATTCAGCCCTGACGACTTCGAGCGAATCCGTCTGTTACCGGCCAGCCGCGCCTACCGAGCCTGGCTCGACCAGATGTCTGCCCATCGCCAGTGGGTGATGGGTGCCGCCGTGTTGACGATCTTCGTCGAAGGCAGTGTGAAGGACCGCAAAGAAATCCATGAACCGTCTGAACCGAAAAGCGCGGAAGATATCGAGGCGGTCATCCGGAACCACCCGCTCGTCCAGCACCATGGCCTTTCACCAGACTGCATGGACCTCATCCGCGCCCACCAGTTGGTCGAGTCGGGACACCGTCATGACGCCTATGACATGGTGGTCAATCATACGGCGCCGCCGTTGCGGAAATCGGTTCTCACTCACCTCAAGAAAAGCCTCGTCTATTGGCTCCGTTACCGCGACGCTGTCGCCAAGGCTTGCGGAATCAAGAGACCGTGATCCCTCGGGTTGCTCCTGCTCCTGTGTTCATTGTGACCCTCTCGTTCATGTTATTGGCTCTCGGCCATCAGCGATCAGCCATCAGCTCAGAAATTCCAGAAGATATGGTCATGATCCCTGCCGGCGAATTCCTCATGGGCAGCCCGGACGACGGCGTGAGTTACGACGACGAACGGCCGCAGCGCAAGGTATTCGTCGGCTCCTTCCGGATCGACCGCCACGAAGTCACCAACGCCCGCTACAAACAGTTTGTAGACACCACCGGACAACCGGCGCCGAGTCACCAGAAACCGAAACTCACGCTGTGGGTTCACAGCGCGCCGCTTCCCGGCAGCGAACAATATCCGGTCGTCAACGTCAGCTGGGAAGACGCCGACGCCTACTGCCGATGGCAAGGCAAACGGCTCCCGACCGAAGCGGAATGGGAAAAGGCCGCCCGCGGTACCGACGGCCGCCGTTACCCCTGGGGCAACGACTGGGTTTTCACACGGGCCAACAGCGCCAGTTACTGGGCCGGCCGCACAGTTGAATTCAAGAACGGAGAGGAATGGAAAGCCTTCTGGATGACCGGCGACGGCGCGCACATCGCACATGAGCGGGGACTCAATGGCGAAGTCCTGACGCTGCCGGTCGGCAACTTTCCGGACGGCGCCAGTCCCTATGGCCTCCTCGACATGGCGGGAAACGCCTCGGAATGGGTACAGGACTGGTACGAACCCTATTCGTATCTGAACGCGCCGCTGTCCAATCCTCAAGGCCCGAATGGACAACTACTTAAAGTAGTGCGTGGAGGGTCATGGCTCAAGCCTGCGAGAAACCTCCGTACCTCAGACCGTGACTACGGCTACCCCGCCGACCGCGCCAGCGGTATCGGCTTCCGCTGCGCGAAGGATGCATGGTGACACGAGGCGATTACAAACCGAACCGGCGCGGTCGTAACGCAAGACACGCTCCTCTTGCGTTACGACGCAGCAAGGAAAACGGTGAGAATCGTCTACAGAATCCAAGAACAGGAGGTGATTGTGGACGTGGTGGCCATCGGAAAGCGTGAAGACCTCGCCGTATACCAAAGTGCGCTCAAGAGAATCCGCGCCGTCTCGTAATCAAGCCGAGCCCACCGCCGATGTCATTATCATTCGGGGTAGCCCGGCCTTGCCCTCGCAGAAACTCGGCAGTCTCATCGGGAGCGTGGCCGGCGGGTTCGCGTCTCCCTCCGAGGTTGACGACTTTATCCGACAAGAGGGCGATGCATGGCCCACCTAGGCCTTTCCAGCCTGGTCTACCTCGATACCAACATCTTCATCTGTGCCCTTGAGGGATACCAGGTCTTTCGTCCTGTCTTGACCACTCTCTTCGATGCGCTTGATAAAAACACACTCACTGCTGTCACCACCATGCTGACGCTGGCGGAAGTGTTGGCTTGCATGCAATTTCTCGCCAATGATGGCCGTATCCTGCCCTGCCTGGTCTCGCCGCCTTACGGCTGTCCGAACTGTAATTAACGATGGGCTATTCTGCCATCCCCCTTTCCTAAAACTTGCGGGACCTTTTGTGGGAAAGTGCGCCCTTGACACATAAGCACCTTGACTGATTAGGTTCTCGCAATGATGCAGACCATTGATGGAAATGGGAACAACAATCCTCGGACGAAGCTACGTACAAGGCGACCAAACCCACGAACAATCCTGAAAAGCTAGCTGAAAGGAGCGAGGGCAAGACACACAGGCTGTGGCACAAATAACTTTCGAGCGCAATGTCAGGGTCTGTTTTTTCAAACTCATAGTTTCAGTGCGTGCCTGTTCAGGCGAGCCTGGCGCGCACGACCACACATTCAATCAGACTTATGCCGATGCCAATATCCCTGTGACGCGCCGGACCTTGATCTTTCCCGCACGTTTTTCCACCTGTGCCAGATCATAGGCAGCTTGCATCCGGAGCCAGGTCTCCGCCCCGCCTCCAAATGCCTTGTCGAGACGAATCGCCATTTCAGCCGAAATCCCGGCTTTGCCACTGACTAGGTTATTGATGGCCTGCCGTGTAATACCGAGGGCCTTGTCCCCTTCTGCAACTGAGAGACCCAAGGGTTCAAGGCAGTCATGCCGAACCGAGAGCCCAGGGTGAGGTGGGTTCTTCATCCGCATGTCCACTCTTTCAATAATAGACCAGACAACCAGTTCTGAGGATCGCGCAACGGGAGTCTTTTCTTGAAAAACATCCGGCGTTATACCATCGCCCGCACGTCGCTCACGGCGTTGCTCCGTCATTCGTGAATCGTCATACGTCCACCGTGCGCAGCAGGAGTAGTCCTTGCGAATCGAGCAGGCAGGAGAATACCGCCCCCTCGTCCACCTCACTGCCACAGACCCTACCAGCCTCTACCAGTCCCTCACCTGGCGGATCAGCCAGTAGCGACTTCCGTCTTTTTCCCCGTATATAGTGCTTGGCCCCTTGCAATAGGGAGGACGATACGCCATGAACACATTCCGAGATTTCAAACGATACGCGGAACAAGTCGCCGACACCGCCCGCTGGGCGGCACGGATGGGCTGGGCGCCGGCGACGAGTACAAACTACAGCGTTCGCTTGCCCGATGAAGCCGCGCCGGCAATCTGTGCCATCACCATGTCGGGCATCGAGAAAGAACGGCTGTATGCCGACTCCGTCCTGGCTGTCGATGGCGATGGCCTGCCGATGAACGGGAACCTGCTTCGACCGTCCGCTGAGACCCTGCTCCACCTGATGCTTTACCGGAGGAAGAACGTCGGCGCGGTCCTCCATACCCACTCCATGGCTGCCGCCATGCTGTCCCGGTCGGCTGAAGTGACAGGCCACCTGAGCTTCTCCGGTTGGGAACTACTCAAAGGCCTGGATGGAATCGACCGGCACGACTGCGACGTTCGCTTGCCCATTTTCCCGAACTCACAGGATATGGCGCAATTGGCGGCGCACATCGAACCTCGCCTTCTGGATACCGAGGCCTGCTACGGTTTTCTATTGGCCGGACATGGCCTCTACGTCTGGGGCAAGACGCTCACAGATGCCAAGCGCCATCTCGAAGTGTTCGAATATCTCCTGCAATGCGAACGAGCGGTGGGGCATCATGGCTGAACTCCGAGTGCCCGATAGACAAATCCATCTGGTCGAAGAACGCGAGATCCGTCGCTTCCTCCAAGAACGCGGCGTGCAGTACGAACATCAGCCTGCCGAATCCTCGCAAATCGGTTTAAGCGACGAAGAGGTCTTGCAGGCCCATGACCGCTGGCTCAAACCCTTCATGGAACAGAACGGCTATCGAACCACCGATGTGATCCGGGTCACGCCGGAGACTCCAAGCCTGTCTGCCATCCGGGACAAGTTTCTCCGCGAACATACCCATAGCGAAAACGAGGTTCGGTTCTTCGTTGAAGGAGAGGGCCTCTTCTGGTTTCACACGGAAACACCGGAAGAGGAGGTGTTTTCGATCCGATGCACTGCGGGTGATCTCTTAACCGTGCCGGCCAACACAAAACACTGGTTCGATCTCGGCCACGCTCCAATGGTCTGTGCCATTCGGATCTTTACCGATCGGGCTGGCTGGGTCCCCAACTATACTCAATCCGGCATCGAACAGAGGTACTCCTAAGATGGCGATTCGCTGCATACTGCTTGATATCGAAGGCACCATCATTCCAGTGGCCTTCGTGAAAGAGGTGTTGTTCCCTTACGCCAAACAACACATGGCGTCCTATCTGGAAGCCCACCGGACGGACCAGGCGGTCCGCCGGTGGGCGGCGGATTGTCAGGAGACCATCGCGCATGAATCAAGCGTTCGGCCTTCGTACGAGAACCTCGCCTGCCTGCTCAGCCAGTGGATCGAAAATGATCGCAAACATCAAAGTCTGAAAGCTCTCCAAGGCATGATGTGGGAAGAGGGATACCGAACCGGCGTATTCACCCCGGAACTATATGAGGACGTGGCGCCTTCACTTCGTCGCTGGCGGCAAGCAGGTCTCGAACTTGCCTTCTACTCCTCAGGATCTGTAGACGCGCAGCGGCTCCTTCTTGCGCATACGACGGACGGAGACCTCACGCCGCTGTGCTCAGATTTTTTCGACACCGCCATGGGATCAAAAACAGAAGCGACATCCTACGGACGCATCACAAACTGTCTGGGATTGCACCCCGAAGAGATTCTGTTTTTATCCGATGTCGAGTTGGAACTGGATGCGGCCACCGCTGCAGGCCTACAGGCGATCCACGTGGTACGCCCCGGAACGATTCCAGGCGCCCGCCACCCGGTGTGCTCGACGTTTGATGAGCTGCGCCGAACAAACTTGCCCCTCGCCGGAATCAGCGCGATTCCGGCTCCCGTAACAGAACGTTCACCTGCTCAACCCTGACCACGGGGATCATCAGACCACACAGGTCCTCGTCAACGGTGTGTAGCACTTTGACTTGTTATTCGTGAATCGTGATGCGCATAACCTCCCCCTCTCGCTCGCTTGTTCTCACTGGCTCCCCTATTCATGAGGCTCCGCATCGCCTGCAATAACGACTTCATGGACATTGCCTTCCTGTCATGTTAGACACGGGCGGGCGCACTTATCATGGAGGGTTAAGAAATGGACTCGACGAAGGATGTCCTCGACCATCACATGCAGTGTTTCGACGCAGGAGATCTCACAGGCATCTTAGCTGACTATGCACCGGGTGCTATCTTGTTCACGCCGAACGGACCACTCAAGGGTACGGACGCCATTCGATCGTTGTTCCACATGATATTTGCGGAGTTTGGAAAACCGGGAGTCTCGTTTAGCATGATACAGCAAGCAGTCGAAGGCGAATTCGCCTACATTGTGTGGACAGCGGAGACGGCCGGCAACGTGTACGAATTGGGAACAGACACGTTTGTCGTACGGGATGGCAAGATCGTAGCCCAATCGTTCGCCTGTAAGATTACGCCCAAGCGCTGAATACATGTCTGTATGCAGGGGATTAAAATAGACACCTGGATGCAAGCCTTATCACCAGGACAGTGCATGCGAGCAGGCATTGCGTTTGTTTAGGGAGTGCATAGCATGGCAGGAAACGGCACCTATACCGTCACGGTTCTGTTGGATGTGAACAACGTGCAGGATGTCGACGACCGGGCGGAAAGCCGCACCTACCTCGTGGCTGATCGCGAGTCCCGCCAAGCGGTCATCATCGATGCCGTCATCGAAAATGTCGATCGCGACCTCCGCCTTGTCAAGGAACTGGGCCTGACGCTCCGCTATGCCGTCGAAACACATATCCATGCCGATCACATCACCGGCGCCTCGCTCATCAAAGATGCCACCGGCGCACAGATCGTGTATGGCCCAGGCGCACAGGACGTGGTCACGGGCGCGGATTCGTTTCTTTCTGAAGGAGAGGAACTGAGGTTCGGACGCACCGCGATGAAGGCGCTGGCCACTCCCGGACACACTGACGGCTGCACCAGCTATGTCCTGCCCGGTGCGGTCTTCACGGGCGATGCGCTGTTCATTCGCGGCAATGGCCGGACGGACTTCCAGGGAGGCTCGGCGGAGAAGCTGTTCGACTCCGTCAGGCACAAACTGTTTGCCTTACCGGACGATACCATCGTGTATCCCGGGCACGATTACGACGGTCGTGTCTCCTCGACCATCGGCGAGGAAAAACGATTCAACCAACGCCTCAACGTGTCGATCGACAAACACACTTTTGTCGACATGATGCGGCGCAGAGTCATGCCGAGGCCGTCGAAAATGGATCTCGCCCTGCCCGCCAACATGAAAGCAGGCCGCATCGACACCTGATTCGCCCTCGGATCATAAGAATAAAGCCAGAGTCTTTCCTCATCGCGCAACGGTGTCAGGCTGCAAGCCCCGCGCGTAAGACAACAGCAATCCCGTTCTCTCGCCATTATCCCTGTTCAAGCAGAACAGCCCCAGCGGTTTGAAGAAACTCAGTGGCGAGAGGCGTGCGGCTTGGGCGGCGGCAGGATAAAGTCCACCCGCTCGACCCGAACCACGGGCATAATCAGACCACGTCCTTCCTCCTCGTGCGCAAAGTCATAGACAATCGACTCGGAAGGAATCAGGACACCGGTCATGACAACGAACACTTCCACTTTCTCATGCGCGGCGAGGCGCCGACTGATCCGAACGGCAACCGCTTTGCTCGGCATCACCCGTAGATTTCCCGGCACCTCTTCAGGCTTGAACCGGACGATACCCCAACTGGTCTGAATGAATTCTGGTCCGACCGCCACAGGATAGCCCTTGACCTCCGGATCGTATCGCGACAATTCTCCTGACCAGACGAATGCCACCAGACGGCTCAACGCCGGATTACCCTCGCGTGCCGCATCTCGCTCCCGGTTCAGATTGAACAACCGCTCGTCGTGACCGGGATCGTGGTGGCCATGGCCATACACGGCGGCCCAATCGGGAGGCGCGCCGTCCAGCGCCGTAAGAAACGCTTCGATGGCGCTCTTTCCGATCAGAGGCTGTGTGCCGGGAGAGAGCAGCGAGTCGAGTTGTTCCAGAGGAATTGTTCGTAGCGGAATGAGTTCGACCGCGTCGTCGGATCGTGCGGTGGCCGACGACAGGAGCAGGGTCACGAGAAAGAAAAGAGACAGCGAGCGCACGATACGTCTATTCTGCGGTTACGCGAGCAACGGCCCGATCGTAGGAAGCCTTGAGGGCCATCACGCCTGGGTGATCGGCCGCCAGCACGCCGGCGTCAATCAGCACTGCGAGCCGAGGCGCCGGATCAATTCGACGGAGACCGGATCGAGAGAGACCGGCTGTGTCCAACGCCTTTTCATAGATGCCCATCCAGGACTCTGTCACAGCGCGCAAGCCGGCATCTGTGGGTTTCATGCGGCCTAACCGGACCTGCTGCAGCAGCTTGATCAGAGGGTCGGACTGCAAGATAGCCGAGATCGCCCGTTGCAGCGCCTGTTCAGCTGGCTCATCCATGGACGGCTAGTTTATCGAGCAAGAACCGGGTCCGCGCGGATCGCCGCAACTCCCGCACGATCCTCCGCTGCTCGTCACAGGCCAGCCGCCGGTGGCGCCGACACCGAAGGCGGAGAACTGCTTGTCCAGCTTCGTGGTCTTACATTGGGGGCAGGCTGCTTCCGCATTGCCGTGAATCAATACCTCAAAGCGGTGATTGCATTCCCGACAGACATATTCGAAGATAGGCATGGGTAATACTCCTTTTTCCGCACCCATTATAAGATCGCGCCGACCGGATCGCAACGAGAGGACTCATATGTATCAGGAGGAGAAAACCTTCACGCTTCGATTCAGTCTGGAAGCCAGATTCCCGGACGACTACGAGGGCGACGAGGATTCCCATGCGTGGTTGCGAGCCTGGGAAGCGCGTATCAAACCGGACATGATCAAGGCCCTGTTTGAATCGCTGCGGCGCACGAAAGGCTGGACCGTCCACACCCGTAACCGCGGCAAATCGCCGGAGGATGAAATCGAGGTGGTGCTGGAACGAGACCTCTCTGCCGCCAAACCTTTTTCTGTGTGAACCATGCAGTCTCAGCGCGAAATCGGCATCTACGTGCATATTCCATTCTGTCGGCAGCGCTGCCACTTTTGCGCCTTCTACCTCGAAGTTGCCGGAACCGACCGGGGGGGCGAAACGGCTGAGGGAACGACTCGAATAGACGCGTTCCGTCTTGCGCTCACGCAGGAAATCGATCTCTATCGCCGACAAGACTCGATCGGAAGCCGCCCGTTGCAGAGCATTTATTTTGGCGGTGGAACACCGACGGCGCTTCCTGCCGTCCAATTGGTCTCGCTGCTTCAGCTCGTACAGGCCGCGTGGCCGACAGAGGCGTCTACCGAAATCACGGTGGAGGCCCACCCCTCGACCGTCACCCCCACAGATCTGAAGATCCTGGTGGATGCCGGATTTACCCGCATCAGCTTCGGCGCAGAATCCATGGACGAGAACGACTTTGCCAAGATTGGCCGACCCGGACGAGTACGGGACACGGAAACCGCCGTCGAAGCCGCGCGAGCTGCCGGCTTTGTGAATATCAATCTCGACCTCATGTACGGGCTTCCCGGCCAATCGCTTGAATCGTGGACGAATACCGTGCGATCGCTGCTCACACTCGAACCTTCGCACGTCTCCTGTTACGCCTTGACGATTGAAGACGGAACGAGACTCTCACGGAATATTGCCCTGAATCTTGTGCCAGAAACGGACGACGCGCTCCAAATCGACATGGAGTCAGCAGCCGAAACTCTCCTGGCCGAAACGGGATTTATCCGATACGAGATTTCCAATTATGCAAAGCCCGGCTTTGCTTGCCGCCACAATTTGCTCTACTGGACCGACGGCGATTACTTGGGGCTCGGTCCGAGCGCCCAGTCTTATGTACAGGGAGTCCGCTTCGGCAACGTCGCTGATCTGACGGCCTACATAGATCGGCTGACCGCGCGCCAGCTGCCGATTACAGATCGCACCAGCCTCTCGGACAACGAACAGCAGCGAGACGCGCTTGTCTTTGGGCTTCGCCTCCTCCGCGGTGTCCCCTTACACCGGGTGGTCGATTCAGCGCAACATCGCACGATCCACACACTCATTGAAAAGGGGCTGCTCGAAGCGGATGCCGAGCTGATACGGCTCACGTCATTAGGACGACGGTATGCCGATACGGTCGCAGGCGAATTGTTCTGAAGAGGCATCGTGAAGCGTATCTCGTATCTCGCAAACAAAGATGGGGCACGATCTCTTTCCGCCCTGCGCTTCACGCTTCACGAGATACGCTTCACGATGATCGACCGGCACTAGCAAAAGTTGACAAGCCACACGATCCGGCGGGAAACTATCGGTCATTGAGGAGGTCTGGTCATGCCGGTAAACATGGACCCATCGAAAAAGCGGCGCCGCACGAGCCCAACCCCAGGGCCGACGTCGGAATCTGCACATATAAGCGGCGGTTCCCCTCCTCTACCGCAAACGTTCGGGGAAGAAACCGAAGCGGATCGTGAGAAAGATTTGGCTGAAGCGGAGTCGAAGAACCTGTGGGACGCGACAGAAGTCATCGACATGGACAAGGCGTGACTCTCCTGCGTCGTTCGTGAAGCGTATCGCGTATCTCGCAAAGAAAGATGGGACCCCCACTTCCTTTCCGACTTGCGCTTCACGCTTCACGAGATACGAAATACAAGGTCACGCCGGCAGGAAGTAAAACGCCATTGCCAACATTACATAGACGCCGACCAGCATCACACCCTCCATCCAGTGGGACTCGCCGTCCATCGACACGAATCCGAGAATCAGCACGGACATGGCCACCGCCGCCACTTCAAATGGAGTAAAAATCAGATCCAGCGGGGTCCCGAAGAAATAACTGATGAAGACCAAGAGTGGCGCGACCAACAGCGCAATCTGCAGACTCGATCCGACGGCAATACCGACGGCCAAGTCCATCTTGTTTTTCATGGCCACTAGCACCGCCGTGGAATGTTCCGCCGCGTTGCCGATCAGCGCCACCAGAATCACGCCGACAAAGACCTGGGTGAGGCCCAGCTCGTGCGCCGTCGGCTCAATGGCTCCAACTAACATTTCACTCATCACGCCGATGAGGATCGTCACAACCGCGAGGACGGAGAGGGACATCCGGTAGCTCCATGGATTTTCCCCCAGGTCATGCGCATCGTGCTGGTCCCCGGCAAAGAGATGCCGGTGACTTTTCAGTGAAAATACGAGACTGAGCCCGTAGATGAGAAAGAGCACAATCGCAATGTCTAGACTCAACTCATGTTCGATCTTCACACCCCGATCGGCGGCGGTGAAATGGAACAGAGCCGGAATGATCAGCCCGACGGCCGCCAATAGAAGCAGACTCGCCCCCATGCCTGCTGCGGTCTGGTTGAACTTCTGCCGCTCATACTTCATCCCGCCGGCAATCATCGAGGCTCCCAGCACGAGCAAGACGTTCCCGATGATCGAACCGGTCAGCGATGCTTTGACGACATCATGGAGCCCTTCTCGTAGCGCTGTGAGCGCAATGATCAACTCCGCGGCATTGCCCAGCGACGCATTCAAGAGACTGCCGACACCGGCGCCCACATGGGTCGTCAGATGTTCCGTGGCGCGGCCAAGCAGCCCCGCGAGGGGAATAATGGCCAGCGACGATGTGATAAAGATAAGGAGCGGGTCAGCCTTCAGAAGACCAAGGGCCCCCGTCACAGGGACGAAGATCAGCAGCACATCGAGCCAGGAAGTAAACAGTCGTCGCACCGAGGAAACCTAGCATGGGCACTA
>Ga0224505_10002241_pt1 | contig 11485 bp, 10 predicted proteins | sample SF_Jan12_sed_USG_FD_169102 | JGI IMG/M metagenome (GOLD analysis project Ga0224505, IMG submission 169102) | Sediment microbial communities from San Francisco Bay, California, United States - SF_Jan12_sed_USGS_4_1 | ecosystem: Environmental > Aquatic > Marine > Sediment | place: USA: California...
CCTCGAACATGCTGCTGCCGTCCCGCTCGAGATCGGCCGCCGAGCGGTCGACCTCATGGAGCTCGCGGAGGATGCGACCGCGATGGGCAATCCGAACGCCGCGAGCGACGGCATGTCTGCTGCCGCTATGCTCTTCGCCGCAGTGCTCGCAGCTCGCGCCAACGTGGAGATCAACGCCTCGTCGCTGAAGGAGCCATCCCGTCGTCAGGCGTTGCTCGATGAGGTCGCCGCTGTCCGCGACAGGGCGGACACGCTGCTCGAACAGTGCCGCACGGCGTTCGGACTCCGACTCGCCGAGTGAGGGTTCCAAGCCCCTGGTTTCCCCGGATGTGCCCGCGTAGGCTCGTCGGATGCGCATCGACGCGATCGTGTTCGATTGCGAGGACGCGGCCCCGCTGGCGCGGTTCTGGGCCGCCGCCCTCGAGTGGCGAGTCGCGCCCTATGACGCCGACGAGGTCGCTCGGCTCGCGGAGCGGGGCGTCGACGACCTCGAGGACGATCCCAGCGTCATGGTCGAACCGACCGAGGACGACCCCCCGGGTCTGCCGGTGTTGTTCTTCACGGAGGTACCCGAACGCAAGGCGGGAAAGAACCGCCTCCACATCGACGTCGTCGCCGACGAGAGCGTCGATGCCGAGGTGATCAGGCTCGAAGGCTTGGGGGCGACGCTGCGCAACTGGGCCGAGGAAGAGGGCAACGTTTGGGCGGTCATGCTCGATCCTGAGGGGAACGAGTTCTGCGTCATGCCGGCCGAAGCTTGAGGGCCTAGCCGACGATCGTCACGACGTCGCGAGCCAGCCCGACCAGGCCGAGCGTCGTGGCGACCACGAGCAGCACGAGCGCGATCGACCGTGCGGTGCTGGCGACTCGCGCGTTTCCCGCCGCGATCGTGATGCTGAGGATCACGACGAGCGAGAGGATCGCACCGCCGAAGGCAACCTGCGAGATCACGAAGGCCATGCCCGCCAGGCCGAGCACGAGGCCGAGCCAGGTGCCGGCCACGGTGAGGGGTGCGATCCGCACGAGCGGGGGGCGAACCAACCATCGCTCGAGTCCCTCGGCGAGCCAGATCGAGACCACCCCGAACGCGGGGAACAACACCAGGAACATCGCCACGTTGAGTGCCCGGTTCCCCACGATCGTGAAGTCGGCGTTCCCCGGGTCGATGACCGTCGAGCTGCCCAGACCGAGCAACACGATCGACACCGACAGTGGTAACCAACGCGCCGGCAGCATGGTCCGCAACCCGAACAGGAACAAGCCCATCGAGAGACCGGTCGCGAGCCCGACGAAGATGACGAGAGCGAGCGTGCCCTCGCCGGTGATGCTGCCGATGCGATTGCCGTTCTCCGTGAGCAGTCCGATCCTCGAGTCATCCGCGGCCATCGCCGAGAACCGCATCACGAGCCTGCCGCCCAGCCCGCCGACGAGGATGCCGGTGATGAGGGCGGATGCGACCGACGACGCGAGGCGCAGAAAGACCGGAGACCTGAGCGCCGAGATGGCTCGTCCGTCGCCACGCTTTCCGTGAACGGTGGTCGCCGACGCCATGTCGGTATCATGCACGCCGCACCACGTCGGCGCGAGAGGGGAGCCATGCCGGGTTCCGGGGGTGCTGACTTCCCTGCGGGGCGGTTGAGCGAGCGGTGGGTCGATCAGGTCGCGATCGGTTCCGTGCTCGTCGTGGTCAGAACAAGCCGACGGTTCGGCCATCGCCGTCGATGTCGACTCCTTGGAAGGCGGGCGTCTTCCCGAGCCCCGGCATGCGTTGCATGTCGCCGCAGAGGGCCACCACGAACCCGGCGCCCGCGCTCGGCACGACGCTGCGTACCGGCAGACGGAAGCCACTCGGGCGGTTGAGGAGCAGCGGATCGTGGCTGAGCGACAGGTGCGTCTTCGCCATGCACACCGGCACCGAACCGAATCCGAGCTCGCGCATGCGGGCGATGTCCTTCGTGGCCTGGGGCAGATAGTCGACGCCGTCAGCGCCGTAGACGCGGGTCGCGATGGCCTCGATTTGCTCGGTGAGGCTCGCGCCCTCGGGCGTGAGGAACGCGAACGAATTCGGGCGGTCGCACGCCTTCACCACGGCTTCGGCGAGCTCGACCGCCCCCGCGCCACCCTGAGCGAACGCCCTGTTCACGACGACCGTTTCCGCGCCCCCTTCGAGCGCAAGCTCGCGGATCAGCTCGATCTCGGCCGGCGTGTCGGTCGGGAACTCGTTGATCGATACGACGCATGGCAACCCGTACCGGCGGACGATGTCGACGTGCGCGCTGAGGTTGTCGGTGCCGCGCCGCAACGCGTCGAGATCCTGGCGCTCGAGTTCGGCGAAGGCCATGCCTCCGTGCGATTTAGTGGCCCGCACGGTGGTGACGAGCACGGCGGCGCTTGGGGCGAATCCCCCGAATCGGCACACGATGTCGCAGAACTTCTGGAACCCGAGATCGCTCGCGAACCCCGCCTCCGTGACGACGTAGTCGGCGAGCTTGAGCGCCACGCGATCTTCGATGATCGAATTGTTGGCGTGTGCGATGTTGCCGAAGGGGCCGGCGTGGGCGAGCACCGGCTGCCCCTCGAGGGTCTGGACGAGGTTCGGCTTGATCGCGTCCTTCATGATCACGGTCATCGCTCCGCCGGCTCGCAGGTCGTCGGCGGTCACCGGATCGCCGGCGTTCGTCGAGGCCACCACGATGCGGCCGAGGCGCGCCCGCAGGTCGTGCAGATCGCTCGCGAGTGCGAACACGGCCATCACCTCGCTGGCAGCGGTGATCACGAACCCGTCCTGGCGCGGATAGCCGTGCGCCTTGCCGCCGAGTCCGGCCACGACGTTGCGCAGCTCTCGGTCGTTCATGTCGATCGTGCGCGGCCACGTGATCGTCATCGGGTCGATGTCGAGGGGATTGCCGTGGTAGACGCTCGCGTCGAGGGCCGCCGAGAGCAGGTTGTGCGCGGCGCTCACCGCGTGGAAGTCGCCGTTGAAGTGCAGGTTGAACTCCTCCATCGGCACGACCTGCGCGTACCCGCCCCCGTTGCCGCCCCCCTTGATGCCCCACACGGGCCCCATCGAGGGTTCCCGCAGGCAGAGCATCACGTCCTTGCCGATCGCACCGAGGCCCTGGGTCAGCGAGACGCTCGTCGTGGTCTTGCCCTCTCCGGCTTTCGTCGGCGTGATGGCCGTGGTGATGATCAGCTTGCCGTCGGGACGGTCGGCCAGGCGGTCGAGGATCGACAGATCGATCTTGGCCCGGTACCGCCCGTACTGCTCGAGCTCGTCGGGTTCGATGCCCGCCGCCGCCGCGACATCGGCGATCGGTCGCAGTTCGGCTTCCTGGGCGATCTCGAGTCCGGACTTCATGGCGCGTATCGATCCTTCCGTCGGGGTGGGCGCACCGGACGATACGACCCGTGGTCGGGCTGGTCCAAACGGGGGTTGCGCGCACCGCGACCGAAGGTCACGTTCGACCTTGCGGGACGTGACCTTCCATCGCACTCGGCCGATACTGAGGTCATGGCGACCTCCGACCGACTCCGTCGCAGCGTGACCGACGTGCGGGTCACGGCGATCGGCGAGGGGGCTCGATCCGACCGGCCCGACGTGCTCGCGACCGAGGAACCGTTGGAGATCAGGGTCGGCGAGCCCGCGCAGCGGGCGAAGGCGGTTGCCGTGACCATGCGTACCCCCGGCGCCGACTACGAGCTCGCAGCCGGGTTCTTGTTCACCGAGGGCCTGATCGCGCCCGACCAGATACGGCGGGTGGCTTACTGCGACGATCTCGATGGCCAGGACCAGCGATACAACGTCGTCACCGTCACCCTCGACCGCGACTTCGATCACGAGCGGTTGCACCGGAACTTCTACGCCACCTCGTCGTGCGGCATCTGCGGGAAGGCCGCGCTCGACGACGTCGAGGTGCGGTGCGATCCGGTGGCCAACGGTCCGCGTGTGTCGACCGAGGTGCTCGTCTCCCTGCCCGATCGGCTGCGCGCCCGCCAGCGCGTGTTCGATCGAACGGGTGGCCTGCACGCCGCCGGATTGTTCACCCCCGAGGGCGAACTCGTGGCATCGTGCGAAGACGTCGGTCGCCACAACGCCGTCGACAAGGTGATCGGTGAACACGTGCTGGCTCGACGGATACCGCTCGACGATCACGTGTTGCAGGTGAGCGGGCGCGCGAGCTTCGAGATCGTGCAGAAGGCCGCGATGGCGGGTCTCGCGATCGTGAGCGCGGTCAGCGCCCCGTCGTCGCTCGCCGTCGAAGCGGGAGCCCGGTTCAACATGACGATCGTGGGGTTCGTACGGGACCGCCGATGCAACGTGTACACGGGTTCGGAGCGCGTGGTCTGACGGCTATCCGGCAGGGGCCGGCGTCCTCTCGTGCCAGTCGTACACGACGATCGTCGAGAAGACGAGATCCTGCAGCGAGGCGTTCCGCGCGCTGAACGCGCTCCAGAACAACCCGATCGGGAACATCACGCACGTGAGCGCCCTCAGCAGCGATCGAACGAATCCCGGAGGAGTGCCGCCTGGTCCGATCACCCGGAGCCCCATCAGGCGCGCGCCCGGGCTCCGTCCGGTGCTCGACCAGGCCGAGGCGAGGATGCTCACAGCGACCAGGAGCGCGACGGTGACGATCACCTCGAGACCGATCTCGGGCCAGGCGAACCGTCGTGGTCCGCGCAGGAGTCGAACGCCGGCCCACACCGCGTATCCGACGGCCACCAGACCTGCCGCATAGGCTGCGTCGATCACCATCACGACGGTCCTCGAGGCGACGCCCGCACGCGCCCCTTGGCGTTCGGCTGCCCCGGCCGGAAACACGCGGACCTCGTGACGTCGCTGCGTCGTGCTCATGCGTCGTCCTGGGCGGGGTGTGCGGCCAGGTCGCGCGCCTCCCGGCGCAGCACGCTGTCGACCACGCGAGCCACCAGTTGGTCGGCGTTCATGCCCTGCATCCGGACGGTCCTGACGGTCTCGCCCGCCATCGCTCCCGAGGACTCACGGATGACACGTGGCAGGTCGACGTCCTCGATCACCTCGTGGGCGATCGCGGTGAGATCCAGTCGGTCGACGATGCCGACCAGGTCGGTCCGGTCGACGATGCGATCGACGTCGACACGGTCCACGATCGCGTTCACGTCGACGCGGTCGACGACGGCATCGATCGGCAGCCGCTGGGCGGCGCGTTCGAGGTCGACCCGGTCGACGATCTCGTTGACATCGATCCGGTCGACGAGCGCATCGAGGTCGACACGCTCGAGGATGCGCTCGATGTCGACGTCGTCGACGATCGCGTTCACGTCGACCCGGTCGCGCACGAGGCTCGTCAGGTCGACCTGATCGGCCAGCGACTCCGCGATCTCGGGGACGAGCACCTGCAGGAAGGACGAGGCAGCGTTGACCAGCTCGGCCTGCGACGCCTTCCACTGCCCGTCGAGCAGGCGGGTCGCTCCGGCGGCCATCTCGCCGGCGTCCTTGGCGAAGCGCGGCTCCACCAGCCACGTGATCGCGGGCCCGATCGTGTCGGCGACCTGTTTGGCGGCGCCGGCGGCGACCTCGGCCGCAGTGACCGCGGCGCCCAATCCCGCACCCGCGATCGTCGCCGCGGGATCCGTGTGCTCGGCCTCATCGTCGCCGGCCGGCATCGTCGCTCGCAGGGCGTCGGCCAAGGCGTTGGCCCCGGCGGCGAACAGCCCGGCCCCGACGCGCACGCCCTGTTCCATCAATCCGGCGATCTGCGAACCAGGAGCCGCCTCGGACTCGTCCTCGTCGAAGTCCGCGTCGGCGTCGGCGGCGAGTGCGTCCTCGTAGCTCATCTCCTCATCGGTCGGATCGGGCGACCCGCTCGTCGACGGCAGTCGTACGACGTTGTCGGGCTCCTCTTGGTGCTCGCCGATCGGGATCCTGTCCATGGGCACATCATGGACCGAGGACGCTCGACCAGCCAACCCGACGCGACCAGGGCACGCCCGAGGTGTGGCCGCGGAGCTCCCGGCACAGGCCCGCAGCGCCGTACAATCGGCTTCTCGGGGCACTCGCCCCGTCTGGAAGGAGAGATGTCCGTGTCGACGAGCACGACGCTCACCCGATTGACCGAGCCGATGGTCCGCGAGCACGGCGAGCTGCGCGTGGCGACGTGGGACGAGGCCCTCGACCGGGCCGCCGAAGGGCTCCGCCGCGCCGCCGATGGCAACCCCGGCTGGGGAACCGGGGTGTTCAGCTGCTCGAAGGCCACGAACGAGATGAACTTCGTCGCCCAGAAGTTCAGCCGGCAGGTCCTCGGCAGCAACAACATCGATAGCTGCAACCGCACCTGACACGCGCCTTCGGTGGTCGGTCTGGCCACCGTCTTCGGTGCCGGCGGCGGTACCAGTTCATACGAGGAGGTCGAGAACACCGACCTCGTGCTCTTATGGGGCTCGAACGCCCGTGCGGCCCATCCCATCTTCTTCCACCATGTCTTGAAGGCGGTCAACCGGGGCGCGAAGCTGATCGTGGTCGATCCCAGGCGCACGGAGTCGGCGGCTTGGGGCGACCTCTGGCTCGGCATCGACGTCGGCACCGATATCGCGCTGTCGAACACGATCGCGCGCGAGATCGTGGTCAACGACCTGCAGCACCACGCGTTCGTCGACCGGGCGACGCTCGGCAACGCCGAGTACGTCGACTCGATCATGGACTGGACGCTCGAACGCGGCGAGGCGGTCACCGGGGTGCCGGCGGAGGTGATCCGCGAGGTCGCTCATGCCTACGCGAAGGCCGATCGCGCGATGATCTGTTGGACCCTCGGCATCACCGAGCACCACAACGCGGTCGACAACGTGCTCTCGCTGATCAACCTGTCGCTCCTCACCGGTCATGTCGGGCGGTACGGAAGCGGCGTCAACCCGCTTCGAGGCCAGAACAACGTCCAAGGCGGTGGGGACATGGGGGCGATCCCGAACAAGCTGCCCGGCTTCCAGGACGTCGTGACCGATGTCGTGGCGCGCGAGCGGTTCGAGGCCGCGTGGGGGGTGCCGATCGTTCCCGCGTACGGATGGCACCTCACCGACATGTTCCACGCGATGGAACGCGGCGATCTCACCACGGTCTACTGCATCGGTGAGAACCCGGCGTCGAGCGAAGCCGACAAGCATCACGCGGTCGAGTTGTTGCAGGGGCTCGATACGTTGATCGTGCAGGACATCTTCATGACGAAGACCGCAGAGCTCGCCGACGTGGTCTTCCCGGCATCGAACAGCGCGTTCGAATCCGAGGGCACGGTCACGAACTCCGAACGCCGCGTGCAGCGCGTTCGGGCGGCCCTGCAGCCACCCGGCAACGCCAGGGACGACATATGGATCATCAACCAGCTGGCGAACCGCTTGGGTGCCGAGTGGGGCGAGGTCACGCCGCACTCGGCCTGGGAGGAGCTGCGATCGCTCAGCCCGATGCACGCGGGCATGAGCTGGGAACGCCTCGAGGAGCTCGGCGGCCTCCAGTGGCCGTGCCCCGACGAGTCGCATCCGGGCGAGCTCTTCCTGCACGGACGGCTGTGGGCGTTCGACGATCCACAGGCGCAGGGCCCCAAGGCGCCGTTCTCGATCGTCGTCGACGAAGCGCCCGTCGACGAGCTGACCGAGGAGTTTCCTCTGCGCCTGACGACCGGCCGTCGACTCGACTCGTTCAACACGGGGGTGCAGACGGGGGGGTACACCTCGCCACTGCGTCGAGGCGAGACGATCGACGTCTCACCGGAGGACGCCGAGCGGTTCGCGCTGGCCGAGGACGAACGCGTCATCGTGTCGAGCCGCCGTGGCTCGGTCGAGGTGCCGGTGCACGTCGATGAAGCGCTGCGTCCGGGCCTGGTCTTCATGACGTTCCACTTCCCCGATCAGGTCGACACCAACGTGCTGACGATCGAGGCCACCGATCCCAAGTCGGGGACCGCGGAGTTCAAGGCCGCCGCGGTGCGCATCGACAAGATGCCCGAGAGGGAGACGGTCGGTTCGGTCTCGGGCGGGGGTGGCGAGTAGCATCCCGATCGTGACGAGTCCGCGCCCGTGCGCGCCGCCCATGGAGGCGCCGTGGATCTGAAGCTGATGCAGGCCGACCCGACGGCCGTCGAACGCTCGGCCGTCGACGAGGTGCTCGGCCCTCCCGACGGCGCGTGGGACGGCGCCGTCGAGCGCACGGCGCTCGACCACCGGGTGGCCAGGGGCGGGCACCGCGCCCGCGACGATCGGCACCTGCTGTTGCCCGCGCTCCACGCCTTGCAGGGGGCCGCGGGATGGATCAGCCGCGGGGGACTGAACTACGTGTGCGAGCGCCTCTCGGTGCCGCCCGCCGAGGCGTACGGGGTCGCGACCTTCTACGCGATGTTCAGCGTCGAGGAGCGTCCTCCGACGGTGGTGCACGGATGCGACGATTTGGCCTGCCGCCTTGCGGACGCGGATCACGGCCTCGAGCGGCTTGCCTCGAAGGACGTCACGGTCGTACCCAGCCCGTGCCTCGGGCTGTGCGAGCGTGCACCCGCTCTGCTGATCCAGCGTGCCGGCGATCAAGGCGACTCGTCGGTGGCTCCCGTGACCGCCGACACGCTCGAGGACTTCATGCGGGACGGGGTGTGGGCCGCGACCGATGCCGGCATCGAGAGTGCGCCGCAAGCGGCCGACGGCCGAGCCGCCCGCAACCAGCTTCGTCTGCTCCGCCGCCTCGGCATCGCCGACCCGACCTCGATCGACGATTACCGGGCACACGGGGGTTACGAGGCGCTTCGGCTCGCGTTGGAGCACGGCCCTGAGTGGACGCTGCGCGAGGTCACCGACGCGAAGTTGCTCGGGCGCGGCGGCGCTGCGTTCCCGACCGGGGTGAAGTGGAAGGCGGTCGCCGAGCAGCCGGCGCACCCCCACTACTTCGTGTGCAACGCTGACGAGAGCGAGCCGGGCACGTTCAAGGACCGCGTCGTGATGGAGCAGGATCCGTTCGCGGTGGTCGAGGCGTTGACGATCGCGGGACTCACTACCGGATGCGAGCAGGCGTACATCTACATCCGCGGGGAATATCCGCTGGCGACCGAGCGGCTCACGAACGCGATCGAGGAAGCGCGCCGACACGGATTCCTCGGCGATGACGTCATGGGTCATGGTGCGCCGTTCGACGTCGAGATTCGGCGAGGGGCCGGCGCTTACATCTGCGGCGAGGAGACGGCGCTGTTCAATTCCCTCGAAGGGAAGCGGGGGGAGCCTCGGAACAAGCCGCCGTTTCCGGTGCAGCGAGGGCTGTTCGGCAAGCCGACGGGCATCAACAACGTGGAGACGCTGATCAATGTGCTCGAGGTCGTGCGCGAGGGCGCGCAGGCATACGCCGAGATCGGCACGCCGGGCTCGACGGGGCCGCGCTTGTTCTGCCTGTCGGGCGACGTCGAGCGCCCCGGCGTCTACGAGCACGAGCACGGCGTCACGCTTCGCGAGGTCATCGATGCCGCCGGAGGCGTGCGTGGTGGAAGGCCGCTCAAGGCCGTATTGCTGGGGGGTGCCGCCGGCGGCTTCGTCGGCCCCGACAAGCTCGATGTTCGGCTCACGTTCGAGGACGCTCGGGCCGGAGGCTACACGCTCGGATCGGGCGTCGTGATGCTGTTCGACGAAGGCGCCGATCTCACAGACGCATGCTTGCGCATCGCGAGGTTCTTCCGCGACGAGTCGTGCGGCCAGTGCGTGCCCTGCCGCGTGGGCACGGTCCGGCAGGAAGAAGCCCTGCACCGGCTCGTGCAGGGGCGCACGCTCGGTTCGCGCGCGGACGAGTTCGCACTGCTCGACGACGTTGCACAGGTGATGCGCGACGCATCGATCTGCGGACTGGGCCAGACCGCAGCGAGTGCCGTACAGTCGGCGATCGCCTCACTCGGCGTCTTCGGCGGTGATGCCATATGAATGCCGTGCCGCTCGAGCCACCACGCCGGTTGCTGTCGATCAGCGTCGACGGCGTCGAGGCTCGCGTGCCCGAGGGCGCCACGATCCTCGACGCCTGCCGGACGCAGCAGGTCGACACGCCGACGCTCTGCTACGCCGACAACCTCACGCCGGTGAACGCATGCCGCGTGTGCGTCGTCGAGGTCGAGGGCTCACGCACGCTCGTCCCCGCCTGCAGTCGCCAGGTCGAGGATGGCATGGTGGTCGCGACCGACACCGAGCGCGTCCGCCGGTCGCGCACCCTGGTGATGGAGCTCCTGGCCTCGAGCGTGGAGATGAACCTCGCGAGCCCCGATGTGCACCGCTGGATGGCCGACTACGAGGTGCGGGCCGACCGTTTCGGCGCGCCGATGCCGCCGTTGCCGGCGGGAGCGCGTGACGCGCGCGAGCCCGGGCATCACCACGACCCGCAGGACCCGACGGTTGCAGAAGGCGTCGCGCAGCCGGTGAAGATCGACAACGAGCTATACGTGCGCGACTACTCGCGCTGCATCCTTTGCTACAAGTGCGTCGAGGCGTGCGGCGTGGACGCGCAGAACACCTTCGCGATCGCGGTGGCCGGTCGCGGTTTCGATGCTCGCATCTCCACCGAGTACTCGGTGGGCTTGGACGAGTCGGCCTGCGTCTACTGCGGCAATTGCATCGGTGTCTGCCCGACCGGCGCGCTGATGTTCACGAGCGAGCACGAGATGCGCGAGGCGGGCACGTGGGACGAGCAGGAACAGACCGTCACCAACACGATCTGCCCGTACTGCGGCGTGGGCTGCGAGCTCGAACTGCACGTGCAGGACAACGAGATCGTGAAGGTCACGAGCCCGGCCGACCATTCCGTGACCAACGGCCACCTATGCATCAAGGGCCGTTTCGGGTTCGCCTACGTGCAGGCTCGCAGGGACGACGATCCCACGCGCCGCCGGAAGCCGACCGAGCGTGGAGCGAGCTAGTCTGAACCAGACTACCGGCACGGCGAGCGGCGTGGTGCTCTCCGGCGGGCGGTCGTCCCGATTCGGTGAGGCCGACAAGCTGATGACCGACCATGGCGGCATGCCGTTGCTGCATCACGCCGTGTTGCGGCTCGCCGAGGTGACCGGCGACGTCGTCGTCGTGCTCGCGCCGGACGCGCCCGAGCCCGCGATGCCGCCGGGTGTCCCGGTGCGCTATGCGCGTGACGCGGTTGAGGGACAGGGCCCGCTTGCCGGTGCGGTCGCGGGGCTCGCGGCGGTCACTCGCGACCTCGGGGTGCTGGCTGGCGGCGACATGCCCGGACTGTCGACGGCGGTGGTGCTCGAGATGCTGCGAGTGGCCGGCGAGGCGCGGGCCGACGCGGTCGCCCTGCAGGAGGGTGACGGCTTCCGGCCGCTGCCCGTGGTCGTGCATGCCGATCGAGGCCGGGAGCGAGCGCACTCGCTGCTGCACGAAGGGCAACGCTCCCTCCGTGCGTGGCTGCAGGCGATGCGCGTCGCCGTGGTCGACGAAGCCACGTGGACGGCGCTTGACCCCGCTCGGTCCACCCTGCGCGACATCGACGTTCCCG
>Ga0224505_10002243_pt1 | contig 11484 bp, 12 predicted proteins | sample SF_Jan12_sed_USG_FD_169102 | JGI IMG/M metagenome (GOLD analysis project Ga0224505, IMG submission 169102) | Sediment microbial communities from San Francisco Bay, California, United States - SF_Jan12_sed_USGS_4_1 | ecosystem: Environmental > Aquatic > Marine > Sediment | place: USA: California...
GGCGGAGCTCGTAGCGACTCTCATGGCCGAGGCAGTCAGGATGTTCGAAAAGGGAGATGTTCCGCGCGTCCAGCAGAACGAAACGCTTGCGAGCTATTATCCTTTCCCGAAGGGGAAGCGGACCGAGACAAAGCGATGAGTATGAAGCCGGCAGCTTCCACACCATTACCATTGACCGATGCATTGCAGGAAATTGTCGAGGGGCGTAACGTGAAGCGGTCATCTCATAGCCTCATCTGGGAAGGAACCGATTGCACTGATGAGTTTGTCCGGATCCTTGACGAAAAGGGGTATCATCCGGTCCTCGTCCGGGACGTTTCGGTTGCGCCCGGGGAAAGAGTACCGGCTTTCCATGTCGCGAATGCGTCGGCACTGTTCGGATGGATTTTCTGGGAGAAATTTTCCGACCGGAGAATGCGCAAACTCTTCGGGAGCGTTGTGAGAAACAACAAAGGGGACTGGGCGGTCCAGATTCCGGAAAAGAAATCTGTGCTTGTTTACGCCAATACCTCCGAGTTGAGCGAGATGGATATCGATCACCCATCGGCGACATGACGTGCCGGAACTGCCGGATCTTCTTTATATCAACAGGTATCTCAACGAGCATCTGGCGGGACGTTCCGTTACAGGTTGTGAGATCAGGCAGCCAGTCGTTCTCCGCCTCGCGATAGATCAACCGCCGGAAGAAATGCTCGCTGGCAGGAAAATCGTCTCGTCCAGAATCAGGGGGCCATTCATTCGGGTTCTGCTGTCACCCGGAGCAGAGGTGATCCTCAACCTGATGCTTGCAGGGAGGTTGCAGCATCAGAAACCGGGTGGAAAGGCTGAAGGGTACCGGTGCCTGTCACTGTTCCTGGATGACAGCTCCGCCCTTCACCTGTGCGATCAGAAACTGATGGCGAAGGTGTACATCGTCCCTGAGGGGAAGACATCCTCAATTCCCCGCTATGATGAACAGGGGACAGACGTTCTTTCCGCGCAGTTCACCTTTGATCATTTTGAAGAACTTTCCACCCGGAACAGGAGAAAACAGGTCCGGGTGTTTCTGACCGACCAGCGGTCCCTGAGCGCCATCGGCAACGCATACGCGGATGAAATTCTGTTCGAAGCCGGGATCCATCCGAAAACGTTTCTCCGGAATCTGGACAGTGCGATGATCAGGCGCCTCTATGGAGCAATCGGAGATGTTCTTGCCCGCGGTGCGGATGCAGTTCGCTCAGCCGGCAAGCCGATTCAGGTCAAAGTCCGGAACCATATGAAGGTGCGAAACCGGAAAGGAGAACCCTGTCCCAGATGCGGGGACACGATCCGGCGGGAAGGTGTCAGAGGTTATGATGTTTTCTTCTGTCCGACCTGTCAGCCGCCGACCAGAGATCTGTTTCTCGACTGGAGAAACATTCCATCATAGCACTACAGTAACCAAAGCCAAAGGAGCGCCGTCCATGCGATTGTTGTCCACTCTTTTTGTTCTCATGATCTCACTTGTTCTTCCCGCCCGCAGCGGGGACTTCACCCCCTCGGAGGATGCACTCCGCTCCATGCAGGCAATAGGGCATTCATCGCTGATGAGCCATATCCGGTTTCTCTCCCATGATCTCCTCGAAGGGCGCGCTCCCGGAACCCGCGGAGATCTGCTTTCACAGACGTACATCGCGTCCCAGATGGAACTGATCGGACTCAAGCCGGGAGCGGAGGATGGATCATACTTTCAGCAGGTTCCGGTGATCTCCATGACGGCGGATCCATCGATGACCTTCAGGATTTCGGGAGACGGCAGTGAGCTCCTGCTGGAGTACAGGAAGGATTTTGTCGCAGTGGCCGGAAAACAGCAGGAGGAAATCTCGGTGAAGGATGCCGAGATAGTTTTTGTCGGCTACGGGATTGACGCCCCGGAGCAGAACTGGGATGACTACAAAGGCGTCGATGTGAGAGGCAAGATTCTCCTGATGATGAATAATGACCCCGCCCCCGATGATCCGAAAGAATTCGCCGGAAAGGCCCGCCTGTACTACGGACGATGGACGTACAAATATGAGATTGCCGCGAGAAAGGGGGCAATCGGGGCGATCATCATTCATACGCGTGAGTCTGCCGGGTATGGCTGGAACGTGGTGGAATCCTCCTGGTCGGGAGAACAGTTCGAGCTGGGGCAGGATCCTTCCGCAGCGACATCACTGATCAATGGGTGGACAACGCTCGAGGCGACCAGGCGGATCCTGGAGAAAGCGGGAGTCGATTATGACGAACTGATCGCCTCCGCGCTGGATCGTTCCTTCAAACCGGTTCCACTGGGGGTTGCCCTGTCGACCTCGATCAAGACCAGGATCAGGAAAGTGATGACCACGAATGTGCTGGGGCTCCTTCCCGGAAGCGATCCTGAATTGAAGAAGGAAGTGGTAATCTACTCCGCCCACTACGATCACCTTGGGGTCGGGAACCCGGTTGCGGGAGACTCGATTCATAACGGGGCGCTCGACAATGCGACCGGCGTCAGTGCGCTGCTCAACATTGCGGCCGCGTTCACGTATCAGCAGACTCCGCCCCGCCGTTCACTCCTCTTTGCGGCTGTCGGTGCAGAGGAATCAGGACTTATCGGCTCGAAGTATTATGCTGAGCATCCGACGTTCCCGCCCGGCAGGATCGCTGCCAATATCAACATGGACGGATTGAACATCTTCGGTCCGACCAGAGATGTTATCATGGTGGGCCTGGGGAAATCCTCGATGGACGATGTGCTGAAGAAGGTGGCCGATTGGCAGGGACGGGTCGTGAAACCGGATCAGTTCCCGGAGCAGGGTTTCTTCTACCGGTCAGACCAGTTCAATTTCGCCAAGATCGGAGTCCCTTGCATGTACCTTGAAGCCGGGATGGAGTATATCGGCAAACCGGAGAACTTCGGAAAAGAAATGGTCGAGGAATACATTCAGAAGCATTACCACCAGCCGAGCGACGAAATTGCGGACGACTGGGTTCTCACGGGGGCCGTCGAGGATGTTCAGTTGATGTATCTCGTCGGCCACATCGTTGCCGACCAGGATGCGATGCCGGTGTGGAACAAGGGAGATGAGTTTGAGGCTGCGAGGAAGAGGGCGTTGGGGAAGACCGAGTGATTTGATGATTTGATCAATTGGTCATTTGATCATTGGGTGTCCCGCCGGGTATCATTCGATAATCGGAGGGACTATGCTTTCAAAAGCCCTGCAGTTGCAGGATCGGACCAAGCGATTCGCCATCTCCATCATTCGATTCTGCAGGGGACTTCCGCGTGGTAATGAGCAGTGGATCATATCCGGCCAGCTCATTCGCTCGGCAACTTCCGTTGCGGCAAATTACAGGGCAGCCTGTCGAGCGCGCTCGCGCGCCGAGTTTATTGCAAAGGTCGGAATTGTCGTCGAAGAAGCTGACGAAACAGTGTTCTGGCTGGAGGTGTGGGGCGAAACTCAGAATGCCGGGCCTGGAGATCATGCTTCACTCCTAAGGGAGGCCCAAGAACTCCTTGCGATCTTTGCATCGTCCCAGAAGACGATGAGGCTTAAGGGAAAAATCTCAAAATGAAAAAATGTTGAATTCACAAAATTCCTTGGGGCTATGATGTTTCGTTCCATCTCTGATTTCTCCTACACCTGGGAGCCCGAAATCGAGCGTACCCAGAAGATCCTGAAACATATGACCAATGCGTCGATGTCGCAGACGGTCGACAAAGAGGGAAGAACCCTTGGCCGGATTGCATGGCACCTGACGACCAGTATTCCGGAGATGATGAACAGGACGGGACTGAAGATCACCCGGCCCGGTCCGGAAGATCCTGTCCCGGCGACCGCGCGGGAAGTGTTTCAGGCATACAACGAAGCGGCGATTGCCCTCATGAGTCAGGTGCAGTCGGAGTGGACCGATGCATCTCTCGATCTTGTTGATGAGATGTATGGTGAGCACTGGAAGCGGTCGAAGACATTGCAGGTGCTGGTGTTTCATCAGATTCACCATCGGGGACAGATGACGGTTCTGATGCGTCAGGCCGGCCTCCAGATTCCCGGGATCTTCGGTCCGGCAAGGCAGGAGTGGGCTCAATGGGGCATGGAGCCGCCGAAGGTGTGAACGCACGGTTCAAACTATGGACACGGGCGGTGGTGTTCACGCTGCTGGTCCCTTCCTCCGTTGCGGTGCTGATCCCGTTCCTTCTTTCACTCTATTACACCGACCAGATTGAGCTGGGAGGGTTCAACCTCATCGGTGCTCCGTTTCTCCTTGCAGGGATAGTAGCGTACCTCGCGAGCGTGGTTTTGTTTGTATCGAAGGGTGGTGGAACACCGGCTGCCTGGTTCGCACGATTCCTGTCGCCGTTGATCGGCAGTGAGCCGGAAAAGCTGGTCGCGGCCGGTCTCTATCGATGGACCAGGAACCCGATGTATCTGGGCGTTGTCATGATTGTGTTCGGCCAGGGACTCCTGTTCGATATTCTGGTGTATCACTTCTATGCCTGTTTTCTCTGGCTTCTGTTCCATGGTGTGGTGACCGGTCTCGAAGAACCGCACCTGAAAAAGAAATTCGGAAAACCGTACGAAGACTACCTGCTGAAGACTCCGCGGTGGATCGGGTTCTCCCCGGATCCGCCGGATGATCGTAGACCAACATGAAACAAAGGAAGGACACCTGATGAAACCCTCTGTTGTGTTTGCTCCTGCTGTTCTGCTGCTGCTGGCTGTCACACCGGCGGCAGGACAGATTTCCATTCCGTCCACCTCCGAGGTTCTGCCCAACGGGCTGACGGTGATCCTGCACGAGGATCATTCCGTACCGGTCGTTTCAGTGAATGTCTGGTATCATGTCGGCTCGGGCCGGGAAAAACCGGGAAGAACCGGCTTCGCCCATCTGTTCGAGCATATGCTCTTCCAGGGCTCCGAGCATGTCGGCGATGATCAGCACTTCGGCTATATCCAGGAGGCGGGGGGGACACTGAACGGATCGACCAGTAATGATCGGACGAACTATTATGAAACGGTGCCCAGTCAGTTCCTGGAGATGGCGCTCTGGCTCGAAGCAGACCGGATGGGGTTCCTCCTTCCTGCGATGACACAGGAGAAGCTTGACAACCAGCGTGATGTCGTGAAGAACGAGCGGAGACAGCGGACTGACAACCAGCCGTACGGCCGGGCCTTCGAAAGGATCCAGACACTTCTTTATCCTGACGGGCATCCATACAGCTGGCCGGTCATCGGATCGATGGAGGACCTCAGCGCCGCCTCGCTGGATGATGTCGCGGAGTTCTTTCGAACCTACTATGTCCCAAACAATGCAAGTCTCGTGATTGTCGGGGATTTCGATCCGGAGCAGACAATGACCTGGGTGCGGGAGTACTTTGGGCCGATTCCGGCCGGGGATGCCATCCCGACGATGGAGGATGTGACTGCTGTGCTGGTTGACGGGAAGCGGGATATGATGGAGGACCGGGTTCAGCTGCCACGGCTCTACCTCGCCTGGCACAGCCCTCCAATGGCGACTCAGGGGGATGCAGTGTTCGATATCCTCTCTGATATCCTTGCGGGAGGGAAGAGCTCGCGTCTGTACAAATCGCTCGTGTACGACCGGCAGATTGCACAGGATGTCTCCGCATTCCAGTACAGCCGCAAGCTGTCCGGAGCGCTGATCGTTACGGTGACGGCAAAACCTGATGTGACACTCAGTCAAATCGAGGAGGAGGTCGCAAAGGAACTCAGACGACTTGCCGATGAGCCGCCTTCCGCCCGTGAACTCGAAAGAGCGCAGAATTCCATCCGGGCAAACTTCATCTACGGTCTCCAGTCAACCGCCGGGAAAGCTGACCGCATCAACGGGTACCAGTTCTTCTGGGGTGACCCGGGTGCGATCCGGAAGGACCTGGCCCGTTATGAACAGGTCACGGCCGGGGATATACAACAAGCTGTGCGTCGCTACATCGGTGATGGCCGGGTGGTGTTCAGCGTGGTGCCGGAAGGCCGGGAAGATCTGGCAGCACAATGACGACGAACGAAATGAAACGGAGAGCGAATACTATGAAACCGATTCTGATTGCAATACTGTTCATTGTTACCGTTTCCGGCTCGATGAGGGGGCAGCTCGACCGGACCGTCCGTCCGGAACCGGGCCCGACACCACCGTTGACGCTCCCCGAGATTCAGCGGTCATCTCTCGATAACGGACTTGCGATCATGCTCGTTGAGCATCATGAGCTGCCGGTCGTCGAGGTCAGCATGGTGATCATGTCCGGCTCCGCGCATGATCCGCCGGGCATGGCTGGCCTTGCTGATCTCACAACATCGATGATGGATGAGGGAACAGGAAAGAGGGACGCTCTGCAAATCGCTGACGACCTTGAATTTCTGGGTGCCAGTGTTTCCGTCAGTTCCGGCCTCGATGCTTCCACTGCCTCGCTGGTGACACTGAAAGAACATCTGGGCCCGGCGATGGAAATCTATGCTGATGTTCTTCTGGATCCCTCATTTCCCGAGACGGAGTGGGAGAGAGTGCGGAAGTCACACCTGACCAGCCTGCTTCAGCAGAAGGACAGGCCCGGAACGGTTGCGGGAAAGGTGTTCAACCTGATCACGTTCGGTCCGGAGCATCCGTACGGCAGGCCGTCCGATGGGACAGAGGAGTCGGTGGAATCAATCACCATCGCTGACATGCGACGGTTCTACTCCGAACACTTCCGCCCCAATAACGCGACCGTGATTGTGGTGGGTGATGTGACGATGCCTGAGGTCAGGGAAGTCCTGGAAACATACTTTCGCGGCTGGAAGGCCGGAAGCCGGATTGAAACCAGGACGCCTGCCCCGGCGCCGGTCGCATCAACCCGGATCTACCTGATTGACAAGCCGGAAGCGGCTCAATCGGAGATCAGGATCGGGCATGTCGGTGTGAATCGCGGAACGGCGGATTATTTCGCCCTGACGGTGATGAACACGATTCTCGGGGGCCAGTTCTCGAGCCGTATCAACATGAACCTTCGGGAGACGAAGGGGTACACCTATGGTGCGCGTACAGGGTTCTCCATGCGGAAAGAGGCGGGGCCGTTCACCGCGTCCGCGGCGGTCAAATCGGCGGTCACCGACAGTTCCGTGATCGAATTCATGAGTGAACTGAACAGGATGATCAATGAAGATGTGACGGAAGATGAGCTGCAGTTTGCGAAGAATTCGCTGATACGCCGCGAGCCGAGGAATTTCGAAACTCCCGGCCAGATCGCCGGTCAGCTGGAGTCACTGGTCCTGTACGGGCTCCCCGATGACTACTTTGCGACCTATGTGCAGAATTTTCAGAAAGTTTCGATTGCTGACGTCAGGCGCGTGGCGGAACGCTATCTTCACCCGGCGGAGATGAATATCGTGATCGTCGGTGATGTCGCTGAGGTAAGGGATGGGCTCGGTTCTCTCGGGTATGGTGACGTCGTGATGCTCGACGCAGACGGCAACCGGACGAACTGAGGCCGAACATGTTCATCGGTCATATTGCAGTCGCCCTGGGTGCAAAAAAGTTCGCACCGCGCACCTCGCTCGGGACGCTGATGTTCTCAGCGCAGTTTCTGGATCTGCTCTGGCCGCTGTTTCTGTTGTGGGGAGTCGAGCACGTGCGCATCGATCCGGGGAATACAGCGGTTACCCCGCTCGATTTCTACGACTACCCGCTTACCCACAGCCTCCTCACCGCGATGGCCTGGGCAGTCCTGGTCGCAGGGACGCATTATCTCACTCTGAGGGAGGCGAGGACTGCGGTTGTCCTCTATCTTGTCGTCCTGAGTCACTGGGTGCTTGATTTCATCACCCACAGGCCGGACCTTCCGTTGATTCCGGGCATGGATACTCTGGTTGGACTCGGCCTCTGGAATTCCGTGGGAGGGACGATAGCGGTCGAACTGGCGATGTTTCTTGCCGGGACTGCTCTGTATGTTCAGACAACTGTTCCGCGGATCATGATGGGACGCCTCGGTCTCTGGCTTCTGCTCAGCTTTCTCCTGGTGACCTGGGTGATCAATATTTTCGGACCCCCGCCGGCCGACGAGCGGCTGGTGGCATTTGCGGGACTTGGCCTCTGGCTGCTGGTTCTTGCCGGTTTCGGCGTGGACCGGGCGAGAGAGCTGCGAAACGATTCGGAGGATTCATGAGACACGCACTGTTCGCACTGATCATTCTCGCGTGCACGGCCGATCTGCACGCCCAGCTTGTTCACACCTACTCGATCGTGGCTCGTGACTCGGTGACCGGCGAGATCGGTGTTGCGGTCCAGTCGCACTGGTTCTCGGTCGGCTCGATTGTAACATGGGCGGAAGCAGGGGTTGGTGCCGTGGCCACGCAATCGCTGGTTGACCCGGCGTACGGTCCGCTCGGTCTTGACCTGATGAGACAGGGGAAGACCGCGGCTCAGTCGCTCGACGGTCTGCTTGCCACGGATGCCGGACGTGAAGTTCGTCAGGTGGCCATGATCGATGCGGAAGGAAATGTCGCAGTGCACACAGGATCGAACTGCATCAAAGAGGCGGGCCACCATGCCGGAAGGGGATACTCTGTGCAGGCGAATCTGATGTTGAACGATGCGGTCTGGCCGGCGATGGCTGAAGCGTATGAGCGTGCGGAGGGGGACCTTGCTGACCGGATGATGGCTGCCCTGGATGCGGGGGAGGCCGCCGGAGGAGATATCCGGGGAAGGCAATCTGCGGCGATCCTCATCGTGAAGGGTGAGTCGACCGGGAGAGTCTGGGCGGACCGCGTGATGGAGCTCCGTGTGGAAGATCATCCGGAGCCGCTCACGGAACTGAGGAGGCTGATCAGAGTCCACCGCGCGTACGACCATATGAACCGCGGCGATCTCGCGATCGAACATAATGACGTGGAGTCAGCACTCCACGAGTATGGCAGCGCGCAGGAACTGTTTCCGGAGAACCTGGAGATGAAGTTCTGGACTGCCATCTCGCTCGTGAACGCGGAACGAGTGGACGATGCCCTTCCTTTGTTCAGGGATATCTTCGTTCAGGATGTGAACTGGGCGACACTGGTTCCCCGGCTTCCCGCATCCGGGATCCTGACGGACGATCAGGATGTCATCCAGCGGATTCTTTCGATGGTTCCGAAACAGGGACCGAGGCCCCGTTGACTACTTTCATTCACTTTACTCTCTGGTTACTATGAGCAGATTCAAAGGGGTTCTTGAGATCGATCACAAACGGTTTGGCTTTGTCCGTCAACTCGAAGAAAGTCTCGCGCCGGAGGGGAAAACGGTGTTTGTCCCCCCTTCGATCATCACCCAGTATGGTCTGCGCCCCGGGGTAGTGCTGGAAGGTGATTCCGAGAAGAAAGGAAAGAAAAGCCCCCAGTTGTCGGTGCTCGAAAGCGTGAATGGGATGACCCCGGGCAAATGGAAAAATGTGAGAGAGTTTACCCAGCATCAGCCGGTCACTCCGCATCGACGCCTCACGCTCGAAGGAAGGGGGCTCCCTTCCTCGATGCGGATTGTGGATCTCTTCTGTCCGATTGGAAAGGGGCAGCGCTCCCTGATCGTTTCTCCGCCGAAGGCGGGAAAGACCGTGTTGATGCAGCAGCTTGCACACGCCATCAGTGAGAATCATCCCGAAATCGATCTGCTCGTGCTGCTGATCGACGAGCGCCCCGAGGAAGTGACCGATATGCAAAGGACCATCCACGGGGAGGTGTTTGCGAGCTCGAGTGACAGCGAGCGGGGGAGGCATGTACGGCTTGCGCAGATCGTGCTGGAGTATGCGAAACGAAAAGTGGAAACGGGGAAGGATGTCGTGGTGCTGCTCGACTCGCTGACCCGGCTGGGGCGCGCCTTCAACCTGTATCAGAAGAGCAGCGGAAGGACTCTCTCGGGCGGAGTCGATGCCCGTGCACTGGAGATTCCGAAACGGATCTTCGGTGCCGCCCGGCAGTGTGAGGATGGCGGATCACTGACCGTGATTGCGACGGCGCTGATCGAAACCGGTTCACGAATGGATGAGCTGATCTTTCAGGAGTTCAAGGGAACCGGAAACATGGAGCTGGTGCTGGACCGTGAAATGGCGAACGAGCGGATTTTTCCTTCGATCAATCTGAATGACTCAGGGACAAGGCGAGAGGAGATTCTGTTCGGTGAGCTGGCCCGCTATCACCAGTCCCTCCGACGGTCGGTTGCCCGGAAGTCACCGCGCGAAGCGATGCTGGCGGTGCAAAAACTTGTCGACCAGTATCCAACCAACAACGATTTGCTGGCGAAGTTCGGGTAAAGATGGCACGAGGAGAAGACAATTGACGGTCACCGGACGGAGGAATCCGGGAACAAAATCACACGGGCATGGTATTACAGGTACACCTCCGCTAGATCAGGTCCTTATAACCATAAAATGAGGAATCAATGAAAGCAACCGCCATCATCGCGGTCATGCTCGCTATTCTTCTTGCCCTCCTTGCCTTCTTTTTCATTCAGCGAGAGTCGGAATGCCGGAACGAAGCGGCCATTGTGCAACACCGTGTTGCCGAGCTCCGGTTCGAGGTAGATAAACTCAGAACGGAAAAAGCTGGCCTGGTGCAGGAGCTCCAGGAGGAACTTGGCAGTCTCTCGCAGGAAAAGGAAGAAGAAATTTCCACCATGAAGGAGGCGTATGAGGCGCTCCTCCTGGAGATGAAGTCCGAAATCAGCGAAGGACAGGTGACGATCACGCAGCTCGCAGACCGCCTCTCAATCAGTGTTGTCGACCGGATCCTTTTTCCATCCGGAGAGGCTGATATTACCTCCGATGGACTGGAGGTCCTGAAACGGGTGGCTGAGATCCTCGGGAATGTAGGAGGAAAGATGATCCAGGTGGAAGGCCATACAGACAATGTCCCGATCAGCACGCGCCTTCAAAAGAAGTTCCCGACGAATTGGGAGCTTTCAACCGCCCGGGCGACGAATGTCGTGCGGTTCCTTCAGCAATCCTCCATCGACGGGAGTCGACTGCGTGCGGTCGGATTCTCCGAGTACCGCCCGGTGGCTACGAACGAAACGGTAAATGGCCGCAGCCAGAACCGGCGAATTGAGATTGCTTTGTTGTCGGACTGACGAGCATCGCGCCTGTGAGCTCCGGTGCGCTGCTGAACCTCTGCAATTCAGAAACCGGTACGGACAGAGTCCCTGACTTGTTTGTGCCGAAACAATGAAAGGAAAGATCGATGAAGCGGTTGATCATCACATTCCTCATCGTCGTTGGTGCGACTCACTCCATCGTCTGGGCGCAGCAGGGAAGCAGACTGGAGCGGATAATCAAGAGCGGAGAGCTGAGGGTGGGTACGAGCGGGCGCCAGCCGCCGATGACCGCCCGCTCAAAGGACGGCGAGCTCATGGGGTACGAGATCGAGCTGGCGGTGATGCTCGCCGAAGTGATGAACCTGAGGGTCCGGTTTGTCCAGATGGCGTTCTCTGACCTTCTGCCATCGCTCGAGGAAGGGACCGTGGATGTTGTGATGTCAGGTATGACCATCA
>Ga0224505_10002246_pt1 | contig 11469 bp, 12 predicted proteins | sample SF_Jan12_sed_USG_FD_169102 | JGI IMG/M metagenome (GOLD analysis project Ga0224505, IMG submission 169102) | Sediment microbial communities from San Francisco Bay, California, United States - SF_Jan12_sed_USGS_4_1 | ecosystem: Environmental > Aquatic > Marine > Sediment | place: USA: California...
GGTCACCCATCGTCATCGCCTCGACCTGATCGTGGGTCACGTACAGCGTGGTGGTTCCGAGGCGGGTGTGCAGCAGTCCGAGCTCGGAACGCATCTGCACCCTGAGTTTTGCGTCGAGGTTCGAGAGAGGCTCGTCCATGAGGAAGGCGGCGGGTTCCCGCACGATGGCCCGGCCCATGGCGACCCGCTGGCGCTGGCCACCCGAGAGGGCTTTTGGCTTGCGGTCCAGATAATCGGTGATCTCCAGAACTCGGGCGGCTTCCTGCACGCGCCGGTCGATGTCGTCTTTCGACATCTTTCGCAGCTTGAGACCGAACGCCATGTTGTCGTACACCGACATGTGCGGATAGAGGGCGTAGTTCTGGAACACCATGGCGATGTCGCGATCTTTGGGCGAGACGTCGTTGACGACCCGCTCACCGATCTTGAGGTCGCCTTCGGTGACTTCCTCCAGGCCGGCCACCATCCGCAGCAGCGTCGACTTGCCGCATCCGGAGGGTCCGACGAGCACCACGAATTCGCCGTCGCCGACTTCGATGTTCACGTCGTAGATGGCGCGGGTACCCCCCGGATACACCTTGCCGACGCCCTCGAACGAAATGGATGCCATGGCGTTCCTCCAAACTCGACCAAAAACCAATGCGGAACTTACCATGTAGCCTCACGAGCCGTCATTCGAACCAGGAGCAGACGTGACCAGGACCATCGTCATCACGGGGGGTACGGGAGGTTTGGGTTCAGCACTGGTCCGGCGCCTGCTCCGCTTCGACACCCGTCTTGCGATCACGTATCTGCTTCCAGACGAGGCATCCCGATTCGAGCATGAGTTCGGTGTCGACGAAGAGCGGTTCATGCTGCGACGGGTCGACGCAACCAATGCCGAGTCGATCACATCGTTCATGAAACACGTCGCCAACGAGTGGGGTCCAATCTCCGGACTGGCCTCGTTGGTGGGCGGTTGGGCCGGTGGCAGAGACATCGATGAAACCGACGACCTGAGATTCGACCGGATGATCGATCTCAATCTCCGCAGCTCCTTTTACACCGTGCGGGCGGCGATCCCCCACATGCGGGAGGCGGACTTCGGCCGAATCGTCCTCGTGGGGAGTCGCGCCGGGATCGAGAACCCCGCCGGCCAGGCGGCGTTCAACATGGCCAAAGCCGGCGTGATGGCGTTGGGGATGAGCACCGCCTCGGAGCTCGAAGACACGAACGTGACAGTCTCGGTGCTCGTCCCATCGGTGATCGACACCCCGGCCACCAGGGCGACACTCCCCTACTCCGATTACGTCGACTGGCCGACCCCCGACGAGATCGCCGGGGTCGCAGAGTTCCTCCTGTCCGAGGAGGCGGGCGTCATGAACGGAGCGCTCGTACCCGTGTTCGGACGGTCGTAAACCGACCGGAATTCCAACCATGGGACACGGCGAGTGGATGAGGGCCGGCGTCGGCGCTGTGATCACGGGCGACGACGGGAGGGTCCTCGTGTTCGAACGGTGCGATGTGGCAGGGAGCTGGCAGTTCGTCCAAGGCGGTCTCGATCTCGGTGAAGAGCCGCTGACCGGGGTGCTGCGAGAGATCGAGGAGGAGACGGGAATCGGGCCCGCCCACCTGAGACTGCTGGGAGAGCTGCCACATTGGATCACCTACGAGTTCCCGCCCGAGCTTCGTGGCGGTGGGTGTCGCGGACAAACTCAGCGATGGTTCGTGTTCCGGTTCCCATCCGACACGCCGATCCGGCTACCCGACGGCGACCTTGCCGAGTTCAGGGACTACAAGTGGACGTCTATGGCGGAGGCAGTAGAGCTGGTGGTCGACTTCAAGCGACCGGTGTACCTCCGCCTCGCATCGGAACTCGATCACGTGGTGACCGGCTGATCGGAGGGGCGGGACCGACTCGGAGTGGCTCTCCTGGATGAGAGTTGGGAATGGGGCTTCCGAACCCGTCCGGCGGCCCACGCTCCCTTGGCAAGTCCCTTCCCGTGCCCGATCGTGCAACCGAGCATGTCGGGGTCAATCCCGAACCACCGTTCCCGCGTCGACCCCCGGGGTGAATCCGGGGGTCGACGGGTGCCGGCAGCGCGGCGACCGCAAGAGATCGGTCGCGGCCGCAGTCAGGGCGTTTCGCGGGCGAAGACGATGTCCTGCCGGTTGTTGGTGTCCACGAACAATCCTGGCGATTGTGGGAAGGCCACGGGAAGGCCGAGGTTGTTGGCCAAGGTGAACGCCGCCACGAAGTCCGTGCCGTCCGTGTCGAGCCCGACGTAGTCACCAGGGAAATAGCCCCGCGGACCGGTAATGACCATCTGTCGCATGTCGAAAGAGGACGTCGTGAGGCGCCTCTCCTCCTGAAAGACCAACCCCGCATCGAAGAGTGCCAAATGGACGTCGGTGCTCAACTCCGAGTCACCCGTCACGTCGTTGCGGAAGTCGTAATACAGGACCCCGACCGTACCGTCGGCATTGACGGAAACCGCCGGGAGGAATGACTGTACGACCTCACCCTCCTGGCTGACACGAATGGGCGTCGACCAGGTGAATCCACCATCTACGGACCGTGACACTGCCACCTCGACCAATCCCTGGGTGTTCGCCTGCTGCCACGTCATGTACAGCGCACCCGTCGCATCGTCGACGGCGATGTCGGGAATCTGGCTGGCATCGCGCACAGGGATACCGAGCTCCGGGTCGAAAGCACCAGCCGGGGTGAAGCCGGCCACGGCGATGTCCATGCGATCCCAATGCTTCCCGTCATCGGTGGACCTGAAGAGCGCCTGTTCGAAGGAGACGGCCAGGTTCTTTTGATCGAACAATATGCGATAGAACGCGTTCACCAGCGTCCCGTCCGGAAGCACGACGATCTGGGCACCCTGCCGGAAGGACACCACCTCGGCCGGGTTGACCGTCCCGAACGTGGCGATGGGAATCGGCGGACCCCACTTCTCGCCACCGTCAGTGGAGCGGGACACGAGCAGCGAAGTGACCCCGTTGCGGAACAGCGTCCAGGTGGCGTACACGAGGTCGGGATCGATTGGATCGGCGGTGATCGAGTTCTTGTCGTGGAACAGCGAGGCGCCGACCGGGTCGCGAGCGGGATTCGCCTTGATGATCTGAGGCTCGGTCCAGGTGGCGCCTCCGTCGGTCGAACGGGCGACCGCCATACCGTTGCGGTTCGGCGTGTTGTCGGCCACGAGCGCCATGTAGTGGGCCGTTCCGTCAGGGCTGAAGCTGATCCAGGGATCGGAGGCGCGTCCGTAATCACCTGCCGAACCGGACAGCGCCCCGGCGCAGCGCGTGAAGGGGATGTTGACGGGAGTCCATGTCATGCCCCCGTCGACCGTGAAGGCCGCACCCAAGCCTTGAGCGGCGCCGTTGCTCCACCGATCCTGATGCCAGCCGGCGATCATGTTGTTCGGGTTGGTGGGGTTCACCGCCAGATACGGCTCGGTCTCACTGTTGCGATACAGCACTCCGGTCTGCGGCTCGCCGTTGCAGGCGGTGACCGCGGCCGGATCGGTGGGGTCGCCTCCATCCGGGTAGGGGCTCAGCCCGCTGATGGCGGTCGAGCCGGCGGCTCCGGCCGAGGCCGAGGCTGTGATCAGTGCTAGAACCGTCAGAAAGAGAACTGTCCCAATGCGAGCGCGGCGCCCGTTCATGACCAACCTCCCTTTGCCCGTGCCGCGCAAGCGTGTCATGTCGAAGATGCGGTGTCCAGGAAGGATCTGTCAGGTCAGCGGGTCGTGAGTATGGCGGTCACGGGCCCGTGCGCTTCGCCGGGGCGCTCAGCCGACTTTCAGGATGGTCGAATTCAGGCACACCAGACGGGGTCGGGCACGGCGGGTGTAGGCCAGGCCTCGACGTGGTCGTCGAAAACGAGATAGGCCACCGCCGTGTCCGAGGACATGAACAAGTGTGCGCCGTCACGCTCGTAGCCCGTGTCGAGTGCATCCGAAGGCAGCTGGGTGTCGGCCGAGAATGGTGCTGCGAACGGGACGTCCATCGCTCCTTCGGGGTCTCCGATGTACTGGCGGTCCTCGAACAGGAGGTAGGTGACACTCTCCCACCCGCAGTGCTCGGCGCCCTGCAACGACATGATGGTGGACGTCGGGACTCGGTGTCCTTCGGCGTCGGTCCACACGCCGACAGGCCCGTCTCGGGACGGGTCGTACTCGGCCGGGTCACAGGTGGCGAACGTCTCGGCCCGCCACCCGTCGGCTTCGTCGGCGATGATCACAGCCACTTTGGGGACCTCGGCAACCGAGTACGTGAATAACACCCTGTCGCCGTCTCGCCCCGACGGCACATATCCGTCGGGGGGGAGTCCGAACAGGCCCTCGTCGACGAACGCCTGCAGCCCGCCATCAGGGCTCGAACCGCTCGGCGGTGGGCCGAAGTCGGACGACCACCCGCCGTTTCCAAGCGGATAGGTGCATTCGACGAAGGCGGCCGCCGCTCCGGCCCTGTCGGCTGGATCGGGCGCATCGGGGACCGGCTGCACGAACAGGTCCAACTCGGGGAGTTCGGTGTCGACGGTGGCGCCGCCACACGCCTGGATCGAGATGAGAACCACACCCACGACGACGCGCCACCCGCTCACCGCGGTCGCTCCTGTATTGGGGCGACGAGATGCCGCCCGATGCCATCAGCGTACATCTCGGCCGGGGCGGCCAGTGCGCCGCTTTCCTTTACCCGGCTCCGGTGGGAACATGCCCGCCCATGACTCCCGCCGAGCTGTCCCGCGCATTCCTCGACGCCTACAACCGCCGCGACAGCGAGACCATGGGGGCGATGCTCGCCGACGACTTCACCTACATCCGTCCCGGCCCGGTGGCACTCGACGGCGCCGACCGGGTCATCGCCCGGTATCGGACGGACTGGCAAACGGTGGGGGCGACCCTGCGCGTCAGACGCTTGCTCGACGTAGGCGACGACGTGGTCATGGAGATCACGATCGACCGACCCGACGGCGTCTCGATCGAGGCGGTGGTCCTGCATCAATGGGTCGAAGGCCGGCTCGTCGGTTACCGCTTGTACCGAGATCCCGTCCAACCGGGAGGCGGCGTCGCCGGGTAGGGTCGGGGCGATGAGCGCTGCAGCAGAGTTTCGCCGTTTTCACCAGCCCGGGAACCCGTTTGTGCTCGCCAACGCCTGGGACCGTGGCTCGGCCCGAATGCTGGAAGCGATGGGCGCCCGTGCCATCGGAACGTCGTCTGCAGCCCACGCCTTCACTCTCGGCCTTCCGGACGGCGGTCATGTGAGCCGCGACGACGCCATCACCCACGCCGCAGATCTCGGACAAGCGGTGGCGATCCCGGTGTCTGCCGACCTCGAGAACGGCTACGGCCCCTCGGCTGCCGACGTGGTCGCCACGGTCGTGGCGGCGGCGGACGCCGGACTGGCAGGATGCTGCATCGAGGACACCGCCCTCCCCGAGATCACGCCCTACACCCGTCAGGAAGCGGTCCGCCGGATCGAGGCGGCGGTCACGGCAGCGCGGGCGGCGGACGACGACTTCTTCCTGGTGGCCCGGGCGGACGGCGTGATGCTCGGGACGTACGACCTGGATGAGGCCATCGCCCGGGTGCAGGCATTCGCGGCCGCCGGGGCGAACGGCGTGTACATCCCGGTGCTCCCCGACCTCGAGGCGGTTCGACGGGTGTGTGAATCGGTCGACGTGCCGGTCAACGTGCTGGCGGTGGGACGCCTCCAGCATCATTCGCTTGCCGAGTTCGGCGATGCCGGCGTCGCCAGAGTGTCACTCGGTTCGGCGCTGGCGAGGAAGACCCATCGGGCAATCATCGAGGGCGGTCGGCCGATCTTCGAGGAAGGCTCGTTCGCCGGCCTGATCGGCGGCACCGACGGAGACATCGTTGATGCACTGCTGGAGCGCTGAGTAGGAACGAGCTCAGCGCGGTGCAGGCGGTTGCGCGGCATGGGCGTCGGCAGTGGCGACGCCCAGACACCACGTCGGGGCGCCACCACGCTCTGGCGATCAAACACTACTATATACCACACGGTCAGACTCGGATATACTCCTGTCATGGCTAAGCGATTGGTCGACATCGACGATGCATTGCTGGACGAGGCCACCCGGATCCTGGGGGCCGCAACTATGAAGGAAGCTGTGAACCGGTCCCTGGAGGAGGTCGTGCTGGCGGCCAGGCGACGTCGCCATGCCGACCGTCTCGCGACGATGGATGGCCTCGATCTCGATGACCCGCAGGTCATGGCCGGCGCGTGGCGTTGACCGCTCGGTACCTAGTCGACAAGAGCGCCCTCGCCCGGTTCCCGATGCCGACGGTGGAAACAAGACTGCGGCCGCTTCTCGAGGATGGAGACCTCGCCACGTGTGCAATCGTCGACCTCGAGGTCCTCTACAGCAGCAGAAACCTCGCGGACTACGAGGAGATCCGTGAAGAACGCAGGAGTCTCGACTCGGCGCCCATCACACCCGAGGTGATGGCTACGGCCATGGAGCTCCAGCACGAATTGGCTCGACGCGGGCAACACCGCGTCCCGATTCCAGACCTGATCATCTCGGCCGCCGCCCTTCGCTCAAGTCTCGTCGTGCTCCACTACGACAGCGACTTCGAGCGCATCGCCGCCGTCGGCGGTGCTCGACACGAATGGGTCGTTCCGCAAGGCTCGCTCTGAGCCGGAGGGCGGCGTCATCCGGTCCTCGGAGTTAGGGAGCTTGTTCGTCGCCCGACAGGTTGAGGTCTAACCATTGTCGGCCAGCACGGCGACGACTTCGGAGCAGCGACGACGAGCGGAGCAGGCGACCCGGAAACGGCCGAAACCCCCGGCGACCGGGGGTTTCGGATGGCAGTCCCGACCAGATTCGAACTGGCGTTACCGGCTTGAGAGGGCGGATCAAGACGATTCGGACAACCCACCTGACCTGCAGAAACGCCGAACGAGCTCGGAGAACCAACGGATCTCGGGGTGGCGACAACTCTCAGCAGTTCGCACCGATTCCGACCCATTCCCGTTCTCGCGTGGCCCAGGCGCGGCCCAGAACATCCGAGTGCCGACGTCGCTCGCCAGACGATCAATGGGCAACATCGGCGACCTCGTGGGATCCGTCATGTCCGGCCGGCGCCGACCCGAGATTGCACGCAGACCGTGCTGTGCATGCGGAAACAGGAAATCGCCTGACCGAGGGCTTCACACGGCCGGCGCCAGGTCCACGGTGACGGTCAGGTCGAGAGCCGCCGCCACTCTCTGGAGCGTGGTCAACGTTGCCCCGACACCGCCCGCCTCAAGGCGAGCTACCGCCGCCTGACTCGTACCCATCCGCGCTGCCAGCTCACGCTGACTCAGCCCGGCTGCCTCCCGCGCATCCCGGATCTTCTCGCCCACCTCGAGTGCCAGCTTGACGGTGACGTACTCCTCGTCGAAGACGGCGCGCTCTTCCGCGGACATCGCGTCGAGCCGCTGCTTCTTGAGATCGTCGATTGTCTTGCGAGTCATCCGTCGTCCTCCTCAACCGTGTGACCCTCGGCCACGCATCGAGCCATCACCTCACGGGCCTTCTGGACCTCTGCCCGCTCGTTCTGTCGCTGCTTGCGAAATACCGTCAGCAACACGGATCCGACGACCGGAGCCGGCGAATTAGTAGGTGATCCGCCACGCCACCCGGTTCAGGTCGAACCGCAACTCGTACAGCTTGTCGCCACCGGAACGATGCGATCCGTCAGGCGACACCGACATCGTCTGGTGGTCTATCGCCGTGCGATTCGGCCACGGGGCCGCCCCCGCCAACCATCGACCCCACCAGGTAGGCGACCAGCACCACCAGGAAGATCTGGCCGACCAGCGTCTCGACGATGATGAGCACACGGCCGAGATCTGTGGCGGGAGTGAGATCTCCGTAGCCGAGGGTGAGCATGGTGACGAAACTGAAGTAGAGGTAGTCGCTGGCCGCAGTCGAGGCCCCCTGAGCGAAGAACGGGTCGCGGCTGAACAGGTCCACCGCCGTGTACACGTAGGTGAAGAACAAGGCCACCTGGAGATAGGCGCACAGTGCCGCCAAGACATCCTGGACGCCGAATCGCCTCCGTCGAAACACTCGCCGAACCAGCAAGGGCGGACCGATCACGACCACGCAGGCGATGAGCGCCACACCCACCGAGTTGCCCAGGGAGCCACTCGTCGCACTGACCCACGACAGGGCGGCGGCAAGGGCGAATCCGGCGAGTAACGCCACACGCACGACGACGAGACCGGCTCCCACGGCTCGCAACGTCGTCACGACGATTGCGACGGCCAGCACGAATGTCACGAGCCTCACTGATCCACCCGAAGAGGCGAAGGGCGCCAGAACCACGAGAGCAAGCAACTCGATGAAGAGAACCCCGTATCGATCGGTGGGTGGCCCACCGACGAGCAACAGCCTGTTCCTGTTGCGATCAGGCACGTTGCATCTCGCTCCTCCTCGGACCATACCCCTGCTGCCTGAATGCGATGGTCATCGATCCGGCGAACTCAAACTAGCTCGACCGCTCGCTATAGTCGCTCCGTCCTCGAAACGCCGAACAGGAAGGTGCCATGTTTCGTCGGTCGCACCCGAGCATCGGATCGCTGCTGGTGCTCCTGGCTCTGGCAGCTGGGCTCGTTTCGTGCAGCGCGGACGCCGGAGACCCGACCGGCCGGACCTGGACGTTGCTGGACCTGCAGGGAACCGCCGCCATCGACGGGACCATGGTGACGATCACATTCGCCGATGGCCAGGTTTCGGGGTCCGGCGGATGTAACAACTACACCGGTTCCGCGACCTGGGACGCCGGCAGCATTTCGATCGATCCCGCGTTGGCGGCTACCCAGGTCGAGTGCGACCAACCGGTCATGGTCCAAGAACAGGCCTTCTTCTCGGAGCTGCCCACGGCCTCGAGCTACAGCGTCGACGGCGACCGGTTGCGGCTCACTGCCGACGACGGCGAAACGCTCGCCACCTTCACGGCTGCGGCTCCCTGAGGAGGTAGCGAGCCTCTGAACCGTGGACTGGAGCGCCTCTCGACAGCCTACGGGCCGGTCGGCTCCAAGAGGTCACCCGGCAGTCGGATTGACAACAGGCCGGGTGGTCACGTCAACGTCGGAGCGTCGACACCACGCCGACCCAACGCCCACCCAACCGCTTCATGTGCGTTTGAGCAGCTCACCCACGAACCGCCTGCACACGGAGGCCGACAGGGGACCGATTTCCTTCATCGAGTTCCGCCCGCGGTGGGTACCGGCGACCTGGGCGTAGCAGTTGACGCCGCGGCGAATGAACACCACGTCGTTCACGTTGCTCAAGGGGATCGACTGCTCCGTCCGCTGGAAGATCCCGGCACCGAAGAGAATCCGCCGATTGGTGAGGATGGTGGTGTTGCGCCTTCGCCAGAGCTCATAGAGCCCCAATGTCACAATGAGTTTGGGAAGCGTCGAGATGAGGGAAGGCCTGGCGGTCATCACGACCGACTCATCCTCGAACAACGTGACTCTCGAGGCGGACTCGTTGCCGCGAGACCGTTCAGACCGCTCTCGCTCGTGTGCTGGTGGTTTGACCACGGTGCCTCCGCTCATCGGGCTGCGCCGAAGCAGCGTTCTTGTCGCCTCACCTGCGCAATCGGATACAAGAGTGACGAAACCCATTGTAGCGGCGCCCCTGCATACCGAGACGGTGTGGATCTCGGTGCCGCGCACCGTGGCGGGCTCATCACCTGCACCTCGGGGGCGCCGCTCATGAGATTGAAGGGGCTCGACCTTGGGGCGAGACCCCTCCCTTGACACCGGTCAGGGCGAACGCATCGATCTGCTGACCTCTGAGATCGGTCAGATTGGAGAGTGCTTCGAGAACCCACCGATCGCTGAGGTCGTCGACGACGGAGCGATGCACGAGGACCTGGCCGGCTACGGCAGCGGCGTCGAGCGTGAGCGCGATCTGCGCCGGCTCTCCTACGACACCGAATGTGAGCTGATCGCCGGCGAGCAGTCCCGCCAGCACCTCCCCGGCAGCGAGGCCGGCGTGGTACGTGATCGCAACGCCTCTGTCCTCGGCGAACCGATCGATGAGATCTCGAGCCTGAATGACGAACTCCGCTGCTTGGTCGGCTTCGGTGTTCGGCGAGTCGAGACCGGCCACGAACAGATGCTGGCTCGACGACGAGCGGACCCTTTCGATGCCCAGCCGCTCTGCGGCCGCCTCCAGGTCCGCAGAGAGTCGAGAACCGAGTTCCACCGCCGCGTCGGGATCGATGCCGGCCTGATCGAAGGCTCCCTCGATCGTCATCGTGATCACCGTGGCCGAATCGATCAGATCTGCGATCTGACGCCGACCACTCCGAAGCTGTTCCACCAACCTCGGGGGCAAAGCCGACAAGAGCAGCCTGGTGATCTGTCGTTCTTCTTCCTCCAGGGCCTGCCGCTGGCCTCTGAGGTCGGAGGCGACCACGTTCAGCCGGCGTGCCACGTCGCCGAATTCGTTTCTCCCGAGGTCCGGAGCGGTGGCCTCGAGGTCCCCTCCCGCGATTGCGACCGCCGCCGCCAGAACCGGGTGGACGGGCCTGGTCATGCGCCTGGCGAGCGCCACGCCGAGAAGCCAGACGAGTGGCACCAGGAGACCACCGGTGACGAGAAGCCTGGTGCGGAACATCCGGAGACTCTCGCCGGCCTCGGCCATGGGGACTTCGGCCACGATCACCCAGTCGAGACCTTCCGCCCCGACGGGAGCCGCGAACGCCAACGTGCTCCGCGCCAGGTAGTCCCTGGTGCTGCCGGTGAATGTGCCGCCGTTCAACGCCTCGTTCACCGAGTCGGTGTCCACCGGCTGGACGAGCACCGGCGTGTCGAGCGCCGTGATGGTTTCGCTGAGGGTGGGGTGGAGACCAGACTCGTCGAGATCGGACAGGTAGGCATCCCGGTCTTCGATCCACAGTCGAGGCTCCGACCTCATGAGCCGGTCGGCTCCCACGACGTAGATGTCGCCGGTCCTCCCGAGGCCGACGTCTTCCCACCTCCTGTCAGACGTCACCAATCGGTTCAGCGATTCGATCGGAATCGAGAACGCGACCGCACCGATTGTCTCAGTCCCCGATCTCAGAGCAGCTGCCACGAACATCGTGGGCCGGGCCGAGGCGGGCAGATACAACTCGAAGTCGGAGAAGACGGCATCTCCAACCGGAGCGGCGGCGAGCCGTCGAGTCACGAGTCGCGCCAACCCCGACTCGCGATACGGACCCCGGACCAGACTGGTACCGAAGTCGAATCGCTTGGCGGCCGAGTAGACGATGGTGCCTTCGGCATCCACCAGCAGAAGATCATCGAAACCCAGCATGGCCCGTAGCCGATCGAGTCGAGCCTGACGCTGGCGGTGTACTCGCCCATACGCCGAGGTGTCGCCATCCGCCTCGATGAGTTGGGACCTGTCCGGCCCTTCGTTGCGATTCTCGACGATGTAGTGGTATTGCAGGTAGGTCCCGGCCCGCA
>Ga0224505_10002247_pt1 | contig 11468 bp, 9 predicted proteins | sample SF_Jan12_sed_USG_FD_169102 | JGI IMG/M metagenome (GOLD analysis project Ga0224505, IMG submission 169102) | Sediment microbial communities from San Francisco Bay, California, United States - SF_Jan12_sed_USGS_4_1 | ecosystem: Environmental > Aquatic > Marine > Sediment | place: USA: California...
AATGGAAATGAGGCCCGGATCGAGGCACTCCACAAGCAGGGATTTCTTATGGCGCAGGCCTATATGACCAGCGGACGTGATGCCGGAAACGCGATAATGAAAGCGCCCGATGGCTTTGATACGACGTCCGCTGCTCTGGCGGAATCGCTAAGCAGTCTGGTGGACGGCCTTTATAAGGAGATGACCCAGGCTGTCGCCGGTATGGCAGCCTCCCAGCGCAATGCAAAAGGAATTATCATCGGTGGCAATGTCGGTGCACTGATAATGATTGTCTTGTTGATTGTGGTTATCTACAAAAAGGTGGTGCCGCCCCTTGCGACCTATGTCGAGGAGATGGATGCCATGAGCCGGGGCGACCTGAGCCGGCGGATCGCTGTTGTGTCAAAGGATGAAATAGGTCGGCTTGGTGAGGCGTTCAATCGGATAGGCGGCAGTATGATCGAGGCGTTTCGTGCTGTGCGTTCCACGGCGGAGCAGTCGGCCGCGATGAGCCGGCAGCTTTCCACAACTACGGGCCATGTAGGGCAGGCTTCTAGCCAGGTGGCCGGAGCTATCCAGTCGGTAGCCTCTGGCGCGTCGCAGCAGGCAGCCGTGGTGGGAAGGGTAAGGGATTCGATAGAAAGCCTTTCCCAGGCGGTGGATGAAGTGACCCGTGGTGCTTCAGAACAAACCACCACAGTTGCAAGCGTCAAGGATTCTGTTGAGGGGCTGCGCAAGGCGACGGATGAAGTGGCCAAAGGCGCGTCTGAACAGGCGCACCGGGTGAGCAGTGCTACCACCAGTATCCAGGCGCTTTCGGGAGCCATCAACCAGGTGGCAAAGGGTGCCCAGGACCAGAGCCGCAACATAAACGATGCGGTGCATACGGTGCAGGATGTAGCAACACGGATCGACGAGATAGCCCACGGGGCGAAGACAGTAGAGTCGGTGTCGCTGGAGGCGAAGCAGAATGCGGGCAAGGGCGCGAAGTCGGTGCAGGATGCCACGGAGAGGATGAAAAAGATCCGCGAGGTGGTCGACCAGTCGGGCCGGAAGATCCACGAGCTTGGCCTGCGCGGCAAGGAGATCGGCGAGATCGTGGAGACGATCGACCAGATAGCCGAGCAGACGAACCTGCTGGCGCTCAACGCGGCCATCGAGGCTGCCCGGGCCGGCGAACACGGCAAGGGGTTCGAGGTGGTTGCCGAGGAGGTCCGGCGTCTGGCGGAACGGTCGAGCAAGGCGACCAAGGAGATCGCCAAGCTGATCCATGCCATCCAGGAGGACACATCGGCCGCCGTTTCGTCGATGAAGGAGGTCACCGAGGAAGTGTCGTCGGGCGTTGATACTGCAAACAATGCGGCCATTGCCCTGGACGAGATACTCGGATCAGTGGGCGCGACTGCATCGCAGATTGAGAAGATCGCTGCTGCCGTTGCCACGGTAAGCCGACATTCGAAGGAGCTGACGGGGGCTATGTCGAGTATTTCGGCGGTGACGGAGCAGACCACGGCGGCGACCGAGGAGATGGCGGCGACCAGCGCCGAGGTGGTGAAAATGATCGACAGCATTGCTGTGATTACCGAGTCCAATGCGGCCATGGCACAAGAGATGACCGCCAGCGCCGACACGGTGGTCGGGGGCATGGACTCCATTGCCGACATCTCCCGGAAGAATGCGACAATGGCTCAACAAATGGTCACCAGTGTCGACAGCGTTTCCGATGGGATGGAGGAGATTTCCGGGGTGTCGGAATCTAACGCTGCTGCCGCTGAAGAGGTATCAGCGTCAGCCGAGGAGCAGGCGGCGGCGGTAGAGGAAATGTCCAATAGTGCCAAGACGCTGATGTCGCAGGCCGGTTATCTCAATGAGCTGGCCGGAAACTTCCTTCGCCACGAAGGGCAGGCGGTCGGTAAAGACAAATACGGGGTATGGGGCGATATCCAGACCGGCAGGATATACCTGATCTCTCTCCTTGGTGAAGCCGACATGTCGAAGGTGGAGGAACTCAGGGCCAAGATACTGGAGCTCCGCAAGTCAATCGACGCAAATTTCCACAAGGCGCTTCAAGGAGAGAAGGATGCGGCGGCCCTTGCCGAGCTGAAGGAGGCTGTCAGAGTATGGACCCTTTTCGCCGATACCCGCGACAAGGAGCTTGTCCCGTTTTATGTGCAGGGGAAGAAAGAGGAGGCAAAGGCCCTTGCCGTGGGGATTCAGGCCGAGCGGTACGCCAAGATCAAGGAGATTATGTCAAAGACGTAAGCTCCGTCATCGTCAAAAAGCTGTTCCCGGTCAGATATTACCGTCGGGTATGTTCCTGCAGCACTCGTATACCTTCCAAAACTTCACCAAAATCCCCGGCAAAGAAGTGGGGGACGGTGTTCTCGAACGATTTGGCCCCCTGGTTCGAATTGATGAAGATGGTTTTCAGTCCCGCCAGTTCCGCCCCGAAGATATCCCGAAACATATCGTTGCCCACATAGACGGCCTCGGCCGGTTTAAGCTTCATCTGCCCCAGCGCCTCGTGCCACATGCGGGGGTCGGGTTTTCTATAGCCGTGGGGGGCCGAGATGATGATCGGGTCGAAATAGCCGTCGAGCCCCACGGTTTTTATTTCGGGCAGGGCGAAGGCCGGCTGTGCATCGCTTACCAAACCGATACGATACTCGGTCCTGAGGTTATCGAGCCCTTCCTTTACACCGGGATAGAGCTTCAATCTCTTCCGTGAAATTCCCCGAAACATCTGGGTCAGGGTCAGCGCCAGCCGCTTCCGGATAGGGGCCGATCGTATTCCCGCCTCTTTCAGGAAGATATTCCAGATACCCTCCACGTCGATCTCGGGATGCTCCTCGGTACTCTCCCGTTTCTGCCGCCTGAGTATTTCCCAGTAGCGTTCTCGTACCTCTCCCCGGCGCATGTCGATCCCCTGATAGGTAAGAAAGTGGCCGATGCCGCGATATATCTCTTCCAGCGACTCGTCGGTCTCGATGTCGATGAGGGTGCCGTACAGGTCGAAGAGTATAGCCTTGATGGTCATTGCTGAGACCTTTTTTGTATGTCGTCATTCCGGCGAAAGCCGGAATCCAGTTGTTTTAAGCGTTTCTGGACCCCGGTTTTCACCGGGGTGACAGTTTAGTCCAATTTCCGTTACCTTAATGTTTTCTTTGCCGCATTGATCAACCGCCGCCGGTAGTCGCCCGAAATCCACGAGTTGCGGGAGATGCGCAGCAGGGTGAGCCCCATGTGAAACGGCAACCGCCGCGTGATCGAGGCGAAGGCGCTGTGCGCATCGGGGAAGTGACAGGCATACTCCCAGAGGAAGTGACCGATGAACGGCTCGGCCTGCCGCCCGCTGCCGGTGTACTGCATGAAGAAGTGCTTGATCTCCGCAGCCACACGCCCTACGTCGAACACCCGGTCGGCCCGCTTCATCCGCTCCAGGTCGATGGCGACGACCCAGCGCTCGTCGCCGAAAAGGACGTTGGTGGGGGTGACATCGCCATGAACGAGGACCTGATTGTCCTCCCACATATGCCCCCGCTCCCGCCACTGGTCTTTCAGCCGGAATAACGCTCCGGCTTCATCCGATTTCATATAACCGTAGTTTCTCAACTGGTCGACAATCCGGTCGAAGTAGGCGCAGTCGTGATTGAAGTCCACCCGGTCCTCGGTGGCGGTCCTGTTGTGCAGGGTCGCCAGAAACCAGGCCAGGGAGGTAAGCTTGTCGAAGAGCGCCTCACGCCGCCCTTCGGTAATTGCCTTGACGATGAAGTCGGTCAACGGTATCCCCCAGCAGAATTCCTGCACCAATATGCAGTCGATCCCGGTGTTGCGCCCCAAAGGCCGGGCAATATAGTGGGGATAGCCGTTAAAGCCCAGCCCCCGCAGGTAGCTAAGATTCTGGTATTCCCGTTCCATGCGGCGGCAGGCTGATTCGGGACTGCGGTCGCAGATGCCGCCGTAGAACTTGCCGACGACCCTCACGCCGCTTCGGCTGTCCTCGTAGAGATAGACATGGTTCGACGCCTGAAGGCCAAAGACCCGAAAATCGGCATTGGCGCCGTGTATCCCCATCTGGGGCATGATCTCGTGGTTCAGATAGCCGTGAAGCGGATCGTTGTGGGAGAGGTGGCCGAGGTAGATCAAGGGGGCTCCGGGTGGCTAGAACATTTCGTAAAGGGTCAACAGTATTTCCGCCACGATCAGTATTACAATATACCATTCCACTCGCAGGCTGCGGCTGTTCTGTAAAAGATCGAGGATCGTCTCCGCCGTGCGGGAGATCAACTCCAGCTTGCGCCCCAGTGCGACATCCCGCTCCCCCAGTTCGTATTCAGCATCGAGGCGAAGATAGAACCGTTCAAGCTCGGGATTCTCCCAAAGCAGCTCCGGTTTTTCACTTATCTCGACCCTCCCCACCATCTTGTGCTGGATCAGGAGCGTGTCGCCGATATGCCGGAGCAGGTCCTTCGCCTGTCGGCCGAAGGTCCCCCTTCGCTGAAGCTCCTCGGCCAGCGGCTCTATCCGTTCGAAGGCGGCGGCCACTTTCCTCTCGTAATAGGCCAGGGCGACGCTCCGGGCGAGGATGATGGCGATGATCTGCAGCCGTTCTACCGTAAGACCGGAGAGGAGTATCCCTCCGTTCTCGATCACCCCGTCCCTGTCGGGGCTGACCCGTATCTCCACCTCTTCCGTCTCGGGCTCGGCATACGGGTCGGTGGTCAAGTGAAGCAGGTGCCTCAGGAACGATGCCTCTTCCACCGGGCCGACGTTAAAGAACACGACCGCTCCGTAGCGGAAGAGCACCGCGCAGCCGTTGTCTCCGGCGGGAACCACAAGGGGCGTTGCCGCAAGCCTTCCCGTGGCTTCAAGGGAGCGCAGGTCGAGCCGCTCGCCCGCAAGAATGGCGCGTACCCTTATGGTGCTTTTATCCGAGAATGGTAATGAAGTCGTCATGAATGTTAGTCTTAGCAATTACTGGTGTGTTGTCAAGATATGCCTAAAATTATGGTACTTTATACTATACTGAACGGCACACCGTTGCATCGACTTGACCCGGATTCATGCAATGAACGACAACACGGTAATAAAGGCCCACAACCTGACCAAGGTCTACGACGGTTTCACGGCGGTGAACCATATCGATTTTGCGGTGCGGCGGCAGGAGTGCTTCGGCTTTCTCGGCCCCAACGGCGCGGGGAAGACCACCACGGTGAAGATGATCTCCTGCTTCCTCGAACCCACCGACGGCTCGCTGGAAGTGCTCGGCATGCCGGTGCGCACCGAGTTTCGCCGGATCAAGGCCCGGCTCGGCGTAGCCCATCAGGAGAACAACCTCGATCCCGACCTCACCGTGTGGGACAACCTGCGGGTCTATGCCCGCTACTTTGACATCGATGCAGCCACCGCCGCCCGAAGGAGCGAAGAACTCCTCTCCTTCATCGGGCTCACGGGCAAGAGGAACAGCGCTGTCGACGACCTTTCCGGCGGCATGAAGCGGCGCCTCATTCTGGCCCGCTCACTGCTCAACAAACCCGACCTCCTCATCCTCGACGAGCCCACCACCGGCCTCGACCCCCAGGCCCGGCACCACGTGTGGGACCTGGTCCGGCGACTCAAGTCCGAAGGGACCACCGTGCTGCTGACCACTCACTACATGGACGAGGCGACCCAGCTGTGCGACCGGCTGCTCATCATGGACAGGGGGAAGATACTCACCGAGGGGAGCCCCGGGGACCTCATGGAGCGCTATGAGGCGGCCAACCTGGAGGATGTCTTCCTGAAGTTGACGGGGAGGGATCTGGCGGAATGAAAAACGTCCTGCACAACATCAGCTGGCGCGCCTGGCGTGTCTGGCAGCGAAACTACGACGTCTACCGGGCCACGTGGAAGGTCAACTTCATCCCGCCGTTGCTGGAGCCGCTCCTCTTCCTCTTCGCCTTCGGTTTTGGCCTCGGGCAGATGGTAAAGAGCGTCGACTACGGCGGCATGGAAGTGTCGTACCTGCGGTTCATCGCGCCGGGTCTCATTGCCGTGGCCGTCATGAACCACAGCTTTTTCGAGACCACCTACGCGTCGTTCGTGCGGATGTACTACCAAAAGACCTTCGACGCCATCCTCTCCACGCCGCTCACCGTCGAGGACATCATACTGGGCGAGATGCTCTGGGCGGCCACCAAATCGCTCTTTGCCGGGACCATCATGATGGGCGTCATCACCGCCTTCGGACTTCTCGACTATCCCCACAGCCTGCTGATTATTCCCCTGACCATGGTCGCAGGCTTCACCTTTGCCGGCATCGGGATGTGCTTCACCGCCATCGTAAAGGGCATCGAGATGTTCAACTTCCCCGTCTTTCTCTTCATCACCCCGATGTTCCTCTTCAGCAGCGTCTTCTTCCCCCTCTCAGTCCTGCCCGGCTGGGCGCAGACCGTGGCGAAGTGCCTGCCCCTCACCCAACTGGTGACCATTGTGCGGGATCTGGCCTTTGGCCGCGTTACGCCGGATATCTTCCTGAACCTGCTCTGGCTGGTGCTGCTTGGCGCGGTCTGCTCAACGGCGGGGATTGTGATGATGAAGAAGAGGTTGTTGAAGTAACGCCAAGGTGACTATGATTTTCCTATAAGATTCTTTGAGACTGTCCATGTCCATGATACCAGTCCATAAACACTCGATATTCAGCATTGCATTTAGAGCATTGAACTTTGAAGAACATAATGTCTGGAAAGGGCGGAGAATAGCTTAATTGGCGTAATTCCTGATCATCTCCTTGGCAGCTCTCATCTGGAGAAAGGACGATGATCGTTCCTTGTTGCTGACCATCTTTAAGCATTCGGATATGCCGAATATAATCTTGACGATCATGGAATGTGTATAGCGGGCTGAAGCCAATACACGACTCGCAGTTATTCATTAATTTGTCCACCTAGGATATTAGGTTGGGCTAAGTTTGCGAAGCCCAACTTACCGAGCTGCTTTGTCGCGCAGCGTCTCCTGAACCGCAGGGCTATGTTTCTTGGACAATGAATCCACGGCAGTGAACGTCTTCTGGAGAAAGAGGACGGTGTTGGTATTGTCATCGCGTACCTGAGTTTGCACCGTGTAGCGCCCTCGCTGTTCGTGTGGCTCAATAATAACCTTGAGATATTGAATGCTCAGTTCAAGAGAACGCCCTGGTGGTGCCGGCTTGTCATGCCATACCTCCATGGGGGGAGTTTCCGAGTAGACCTTTCCATCCGGTTGAATTACCCGAAAGCGCATCGAAACTTTGCAGAGGTTGGCTGCATCAGGTTTGCAGCCACTGAAAATGACGAATGCGCTAATGGGCTGATTGATGCCTACGCTTTCAACCGTGTCGACATCTACAGTTTCCGACGGAGTGGCCCACTTCTTGAGAAGGGCTTGCTCATCGGCTGTAAAGATGAGTTGAGCACCAAATGCGCCCACGGAATTCCTGTCATCTGAGTCAGGAAGCGGGTTCCCTTGTTTGTCGATCCACCCGGCGTGGGCGTTGCCTGCAAGGAAGCAAACCAGTAAGAGAAGTCTCAGCACTATGAATGCACTACCTGCCTTGAGAAACATAATGATGTTATTAACCGACACGACGACTGTAACCAAAACCGGCTTGTTTGTAAATCGAAATTGACTTGGTATGGCAATGTGATTAGACTTGCTTGTCGGTTGGCGTCGCAGATAGAAGAAATGCACCCCTGTTCGGTAACACCGAATGCTCATGTATCATCTGCAGCCTTGGCAAACCCTGCCGAGTCTTAGGAAATGAAGCCATGAATGATGAGATTGTTTTCTACACCACTCCCGAAGGCAAAAAGAAGGTCGAGGTCATTTTTCAAGGCGAAGATTTCTGGCTTTCGCAAAAGCGAATGGCGGAGTTGTTTGGTGTAGAGGTAAACACGGTTAATTACCATCTAAAGGAGATTTTTAAGAGCGGCGAGTTGGTCGAGAAATCAGTTATTCGAAAAATTCGAACAACTGCCGCTGACGGCAAGAATTACCCGACTTCCTTTTACAGTCTTGACGCCATCATTGCCGTCGGCTATCGGGTCAACAGCTATCAGGCGACGCAGTTCCGTATCTGGGCGACGAAAACCCTGAAGGAGTTCATCGTCAAAGGCTTTGTTCTGGATGATGAACGTCTCAAGCAGGGGAACCGAGTTTTTGGCAAGGACTATTTCGATGAACTGCTGGAACGCATACGGGAAATCCGGGCGAGCGAAAGGCGGTTCTATCAGAAGATAACCGACATTTATGCTCTCTCCGTCGATTACGATAAAGACTCGCCGCTGACCAAGGAGTTTTTTGCCACCGTGCAGAACAAGCTCCATTGGGCCATTACCGGCAAAACGGCAGCCGAGATAATCTACGGTTCGGCTGATGCCGCCAAGATATATATGGGGTTGACGAACTGGAAACAGGCCCCCGACGGTAAGATACTGAAATCCGATGTGACCGTTGCCAAAAACTATCTGAATGAAAACCATATCAAAGAGTTAAACCGTATTGTCTCGGCTTATCTCGATTTGGCGGAGAACAGGGCCGAGCGGAATATCTTGATGAAAATGGCGGACTGGAGCAAGTTCCTCCACGGTTTTCTCGAACTGTCCAATTATCCCATCCTGGAAGACAAGGGTAAAGTGAGCATGCTCGAGGCCAGGGTCAAGGCCGAGCAAGAGTTCGATGTTTATCGTAAACGTCAGGATGCTGAATATGTCTCGGATTTCGACAAGGAAATAAAACGGATTGAGGGGAAGCATAAGTAGTCCCTCATCCCATGGGGTAGTTTGTTAGATCAGCAGTCCGTGATTATCAAGCCGGCTTCAGCACCACCGGCTTCTTCCCGATCCGCACCGATTTCCACCGCTGCACCACCTGCCCGGCGCGGTTCTCGCGCACCTCGAAGTACGAATGATCGGGACGTATGGTGATGGCGCCGATGTCGGGCCCCTTGATGCCGGTTTCCTTGCAGATAAGCTGGATGATGCCGCCGGGGTTGAGCTGCTGCTGGCCGCCGACGTCGATGCGGAACCGGAAGTACCCTGTTACCGGGCCTTTACCGCGACCCTGTTTCCCCTCGAACTTCGGCCCGCCCTTGCCTTTCTTGCCCGCGGTCTCCTGAAACTCGAACGGCTTTCCGCCGGGACGCTTCTCCTTGAAGGTCTTGACCTCTTTCTCCAGTTTGTAGCCGCTGCGCAGAAGGGGGATATCGCTTTCCACCAGCAGGGCGGCGATCAGCGAGGCGGCGTCGGCCTTCTGTAAAAGCTCCTCGGCCATCTGCATGATGGACGGCTCGAAGGAGGCGGAGGCCTTCTCGATGGTCTGGTTCAGCAGGTCCTCGCGCCCCTTCTTGGCGATGGCATCTGGTTCGGGGACGGGCTGCCAGTCGGCCTCGAGCCTGCCGCGTTGGAGCATGTGCTGATAGCGGCTCCGCTCCGACGGTGTAATGAGCGATATCGACTTTCCTTTTGCCCCGCAACGGCCTGTCCTGCCGCTCCGGTGTACGTATGACTCCAGCGAGTTGGGCAGGGCGTAGTTGATGACGTGGGTAATGCCGGGTACGTCGATGCCGCGGGCGGCCACGTCGGTGGCGATGAGCAGGTTCAGCTTACCCTTTCGGAAGGCGGCCATGGCCTGGTTGCGCTGCGACTGGCTCAGGTCGCCGTGGATGGCGTCGGCGAGAAAACCCTCCGTGCGCAGGCGCTCGGCCAGGTTGTCGGTCTCCTGCCGGGTGCGGCAGAAGATGATGGCCTTCTCAGGTCTCTTGAAAAGGAGGAGGTTGACCAGCGATTCGAATTTTTGCCTGCCGGGGACGACGTAGAGATGGTGCGAAATATCGGTGTGCGCCACCTGGCTGCCGTGGAGGCGGACCAGTTCGGGCTTTATCATCGTCTCTTCCGCCACCTTCATGATGGGCGGCGGCAAGGTGGCGGAAAAGAGGAGTATCTGCGCATCGGGCGGCGCATGCTCCAGAATGGCGGTGATGTCGTCGAGGAACCCCATGTCGAGCATCTCGTCGCCTTCGTCGAGCACGACCGCGTCGACATTCTCCAGCTTGAGGGTCCTGCGCTCCAGGTGGTCCATGATGCGGCCGGGTGTCCCCACCACGATGTGGGTGCCGCGCTTCAGGGCATGAAGCTGGTCCGACATCGATTCGCCGCCGGTTACGGAAGTCACCTCGATCCGCTCCACCTGCGCAACATCCTTCAGCTCCCTCGTTACCTGCGCGGCCAGCTCCCGTGTGGGGGCGAGGATAATCACCTGCGTGGCGCGGCGCGATGCGTCGATCTTCTGGATGAGCGGAAGGCCGTAGGCCAGCGTCTTTCCCGAGCCGGTGCGCGACTGAACGATAAGGTCGCCGCCCCGGACAACAGGGGCGAAGGTTTCGGTCTGGACCGGGGTCGGGTCGGTAATCCCCTTTGCGGCCAGCGCCGCGACCAGTGAAGGTTTAAGGCCAAGTTCGGCGAATGACGGTGTTTCGGACATGACAGGTTTCTCCGGGAAAAGTGCGTAACTGCGTTTTCACGCGCACCTTATATCCCATCGGGGCGCATGTCAATTGCAGAATTTGGGATAGGCGTATTGCCGCGAAGCTCTCGGTAGCGATATGCAGGAAAAAGTTCATTGATTGTAAGAGCGCTATCGGGCCATAATGTTGAGCAGCCATTATTTTTTCGGAATTGAAGTTGCAAGCGAGATGGAAACGGAGGTGCAGTAGATGGCGGGAGTGTTGCTGACGTATCACAAAACTGATGAGGAACGGGCGAACCGCCTTGGTCTCCACCTGGCGAACCGGTTTGGCAGAGACATGGTCCTGCGGGCCCTGGACGAAACCGGTGGGGAGAAGTGGGAGTCTGAAGTTGCGGAGGCAATGGCGGGTGCGGAGTTTCTTCTGGCACTGATCGGGCCTCACTTGCAGGGTGCGTCGAGTGACGCCCTTCGTACTGTGCTTGCGGCTGCCGCCGCTCAGGAGAAGGTGGTGCTTCCTGTTTTTACGGGAGTGGCGGAGGTCCCGGAGGCAAAAGACCTGCCGCAGGAGATCGCTCCGCTGGCCGAGAAGGGGCTGTCTCTTAGGGATGAACGCTGGAACGATAGTCTCGTACGCCTGATTGAAAAGGCGCGCGACCTTGTCCGCCCCACGCGGGAGCGGGCGCCGCTTTACAGTGTTCAGCTCGATATTCTCGAGCGGCAGGAGAAGTTCTTTTCTCTGCTCGATGCGGAGAAAAAGCCCGAAGAGGCGGTGCCGGTGGGCCGGGAGATACTCACCATGCTCGACCGGGTCCTGCCGCTCTATCCGGCCGATACTATTCTCCTCTCGACCCGTGGCTATACCCACAGGAACCTTGCTGTGGCCCTTTCACGGCTGGAGCGCCATGAAGAAAAAGATGCGGAGCTTGCCGCCTCGGAACGGGTATTCGCCGCCTACGGTCAGGAATACCCTTTGGAGCCTGCCGCCTGGGACGGCAAGGGCAGCATCG
>Ga0224505_10002249_pt1 | contig 11466 bp, 13 predicted proteins | sample SF_Jan12_sed_USG_FD_169102 | JGI IMG/M metagenome (GOLD analysis project Ga0224505, IMG submission 169102) | Sediment microbial communities from San Francisco Bay, California, United States - SF_Jan12_sed_USGS_4_1 | ecosystem: Environmental > Aquatic > Marine > Sediment | place: USA: California...
GGCGGCAGCATCCTTGCGCATCATGCCCGCGGCAACGGCCAGCAACACGGCATCGAGCCAGAACACCGGCACCATGCCGAACGCCGTGCTCAATGAGCCAAATACGAAAGGCACCAGGATTTCCGTACCCTTGTTGACCATCTGGCGCAATCCCATGGCTTCACCCGAACGCCCCGCCGGCGCGCGATTGTAAGCGAGCATCATCGACAGCGGGCTGCCGCAACCGAGGCCCATGCCCAGCACGAACGAGATTGCCAGCAACGCAACAAAACTGGTGACGAACGGAAAAACCACACACACACCTGTTGCCAGCAGCAGCGACGCTGCCAGCACGCGCTCTTCGCTGGAGCGTTTGATCAGGTGCGGCATCAGCGCCCGGACGACCAGCAGAGCCAGACCGAACGCGCCCAGGATCAGGCCGATTTCCGACGCACTCAAGCCGATGCGGTGACCGTAAATCGGCAGCAGCAGGTTATACAGCTCCAGTCCTGTCTCAATGATGCCCGCGGTGATCAGCGCGCGACGCAACGGCCGGTTGCGCACCAGGTCGCCGACGCGATGTCCGGCCTTGTCCGCCTTGCTCACCGGCGCATGCGAAGTCCCCGGCAGAAAACCCGCCCACAGGCTCAGCAGCAGCACCGGCAACACCGGCATCGCTGCGAGCACGACGAACGTCGCCCGGTGCCCCACTGCATCAATCAGGAAACCCGCCGAGGTCGGACCCAGCAACGCGGTCATGCCGATGCCGAGGCTGAACCAGCTGTAATTCCGGGTCCGGTCCGTGCCTTCGGCCATCGCGCCGATCAGATGCTGTATGGCGACGGTATAGAAGATGTAGCAGAAGCCGATCAGTGCGGCGGCGATGTACAACGCCTCCAGCCGGAAAAACAGAAACGGCAAGGCCAAGCCGATGAACAGGCCCACCGTGCCGAACAGCATGGGTGCGCGAAAGCCGACGCGGTCGGAGATCTTGCCGGCATATACCGACAGCAACAGCGGGAAAAGCGCATACGTTGAAAACAGCATGCCAACAAAGAACTCGTTGGCGCCCAGTTCCAGCGCCGACAGCGACATCAGCACCTTGCTGCCCTTGTAGGCGGTGTGCGTCAGTATGCTGAGCAGGACAATCCGGAGAATCGGTGCCACGATGAGGTCAGACTCCGCGCTCAGGGAGCCGGACTGATATGGGGCAATCCAGTTGCGACATCCGCATCAAAAAAGGTCAGATTGTTCTTGTGGTGGGAAAGCTGCTCCCTGTATTTTATCGCATCGTCACTCTGCAACCGTTTAGAGGTCAGCATGAAACCCCAGCACATCGGCATCATCAGTCCCGGCGATATGGGCCAGGCCGTCGCCCAGAGCATCAGCAACAGCGGCTTCACGGTTCACACCGCGCTCGATGGTCGCAGCGAGCGCACCAGGGCCCTTGCCCGCGAAGCCGGCCTGAACGATTGCGGCACGATGCAAAAAGTCATCGAGACCTGCGACGTCGTGCTGTCCATACTCAACCCGGCTGCCGCGGTGGACAATGCGCGCGCCGCAGCCGCCGCCATGACAGCGACAGGTCGCCGCTGCATATTCGTCGACTGCAACGCGGTCGCACCGCAAACCGCCCAGGAGATTGACGGCATCATCCGTGCAGCCGGCGGTGACTGCATAGACGCCGGCATCATCGGCCCGCCGCCGCGCGGAAAAGCGAGCATGCGCCTGTATGTGTCCGGCCCGCAGGCCGTGCTGATGGAACAGTTCGGCAGCGCCGGCATCAATGTGCGCGTCATGAGCGATCGCATCGGCGATGCTTCCGCGATCAAGATGTGTTACGCGTCGTACACCAAAGGTGCGGTCGCACTCGGCGTGGAAATGCTGATGACTGCGCGCCGGCTCGGTGTCGATGCCGCGCTGGACCGGGAATTGCAGGAGAGTCTCGCCGATAATCGCAAATGGATACTCAGCCGGCTGTCGGTCATGCCGCCCAAGGCACACCGCTGGGTACCGGAAATGCTCGAAATCGCCAGGACCTTTGAAGGCGTCAACCTGACACCGCGTATTCTGCAGGGCGCCGCCGACATGTACGAAATGATTGCGCAGACCGCGTTGGGCCGGGAATCACCCGAGGATGCGCGCAAACAGGCCCGTGACGGCACGGCAGTCATCAAGGGCCTGGCCGACTGATTGCCGGTTCGCGCGGATCAGACCCGGTAGATTGAACGCCGGTCCCGACGGAAACTGATGAGCGGCACCGGCCGGTCGGACCTGCTGTAGCCCAGGCGGATTTCGCCCCTCACATCCAGCATGATTTCCCGGCGCATCACATGCACCTCCTCGCCGTTCGCGCGGGTGACAAATGTGCCGTTGATGCTGTGGTCCACAAGATAGAACTGGGTGCGCTCGATGCGGATGGCCGCGTGCCGCCGCGACACCACGTTGAGGGGCACCACCAGATTGCATCCCGCATCGCGCCCCATGACCAGCATTGAATGCCAGTGGTCGACGCGATGTTCCTGATGGCCATGCGTGAGCAGCAGGCTCCCCGCATCCTCCGGGATGGTCCGCGAGATCTGCAAATTGATGTGGGTACGCTCGGCGACGTCATCACGCCACTGCACTTCGCAGACCGGAGTCTTGGCCAGCGTGGCTTTCAATACCGCGTCGAAGATCGGGCGCACGCCCGTCCGGCGTTCCGTCCTGAGCCCTTCTGCCGTCGCCTCGGCGATGAGGATCTGTCCCGGCGTCGCCGCGTCACCCAGATAGGCTGCGACATTGACCGTGTCCCCGTAAACATCATCACCGCCCACGACGACCGGCCCGGTGTGCAGACCAATACGGATCTGCAGGGAGCGGCCGCCCGGCTGCAACGCGTCAATCTGCCGCTGCATGTCCACCGCCGCCTCCACCGCGGAATCGGAATCGGGGAACAGGCACATGATGGCGTCGCCCATCGTTTTGACCAGCCGCCCCTGATGCTGCGGCAGAACCGATATCAATTGCGTCAGGCAGGCACTGATGACCTGCAACGCCTCCACATCACCAATCTCGCGATAAAGCTCAGTGCTCTCTGCGACGTCGGCAAACAGAACTGCGAGATGGTCATTCTTGTTATCAGACATAATTACCCGTAATTTGCGGCCGCCGGCCAACGCCGCGACTCCCCCATTTGCAATAGACATCACCGTTAACGGTGTGCCGGAGCGATACTTTACGGCACAATCGACTTTTATGCGCGTCGACAAATGCCCTGCAAAGCGGCACAATCGCCGATCATTCCCCGAGAGGAGGTGCCGTGAGCACCGCAGCTGATACCAACAACATGGCGCTGTTCTGCGATTTCGAGAACGTCGCACTCGGCGTGCGCGAAGCCAAGTATTCCGACTTCGACATCAAGAAAGTGCTTGAGCGCCTGCTGCTCAAGGGTGACATCGTCGTCAAAAAGGCCTACTGCGACTGGGAACGCTACCGAGAATTCAAGAAACCCATGCATGAGGCGGCGTTCGAACTGATCGAAATCCCGCATGTGCGCATGTCGGGGAAGAATTCCGCGGACATCCGCATGGTGGTCGACGCCCTCGACCTCTGCTACACCAAGTCGCATGTCGACACCTTCGTCATCATCAGCGGCGACTCCGATTTTTCACCGCTGGTCTCCAAGCTGCGCGAGAACAACAAGGTGGTCATCGGCGTCGGCGTCAAGCAGTCCTCTTCCGACCTGCTGATCTCGAACTGCGACGAATTCATTTATTACGACGACCTCGCCCGCGAGAAAGCCAAGAAGCAGCAGAGCCAGAAAAAACGTGCCTCCAGGTCAGCCACTGCAAAGACCGCGAACGCTGACAGCAGCGACAAGGACGGCGGCGAAAAAGACACCGGCGGCAAGAAGGCCGAGGCGCTGGACCTGGTCATGGAAACCGTGGAGGCGCTGTTCACCGAACGCGGCGCTGAGGAAAAAATCTGGGGCTCCATGGTCAAGCAGGCGCTCAAACGCCGCCAGCCCGGCTTCAACGAAACCTATTACGGCTTCCGCTCATTCAGCAAACTGCTCGACGAAGCTCATGCCCGCAAACTGCTGGAACTGGAACCCGATGAAAAATCCGGCGGCGTCATCATCAAAAGCTACAACCCGGATTATTGAACGCTGACGCCCGGCCGCGGTCTGACCGGTTCAAGGAGACCGCAAGACCATGAATCAACAGCACGACCCCCGCATTCGCATCCTCAACCGCCCGCAGGCCAGCCTGCTCGAGCGCATCGTGTTTTTCGTACTCGGGCTGGTGGTCCTGGTCGCAGCATTCTTTTTCATCGGCATCGCACTGGTGGCCGGCGCCATCCTCGCCGGCGTAATCCTGCTGCGCTTCTGGTGGCTCAAGCGCAAGCTGGAGCGCGAACAGCGGGACTCTTTCGTCGAAGGCGAGTACAAAGTCGTCGAAACCGTCATCACGGACGAGCGCACGCCGCGGGAATAGCGCCGGCCCGACCTCGGCCGGTCAGCAATCCGGCCGGTCCAGTTCCTGATCCAGCATCGACGCCGGATCCTCGACCGGCTCCAGATGCGTCAGCACATGCGCGTGCGGAACTGCGACGCGGATGTCCTTTTCAATGCGCTCGCACCAGTCGTGCCCCAGTTGTACCGTCCATCGTCCCGGCACCAGCACGTGCACGGTGACAAAGGCGCGGCTGCCGGCCAGGCGCGTGCGCAGGGCATGAAAATCCAATCCCTGCCCCCGATAACGGTCCAGCACGGCCTCGATGTCCGAAACCTTGTCCGCGGGCAGCGACGCATCCATCAGCCCCTCGGCCGAGCGGTGCATCAGCTGCCACCCGGTCCACACGATATTCACGGCCACGCACAGCGCGATGACCGGATCCAGCCACAGCCAGCCGGTCAGCCACACCAGGGCTACACCGATGATGACGCCGGCTGAAGTCCAGACATCGGTCATCAGATGATGAGCATCCGCCTCGAGCACGATCGAATGCTGCTCGTGCCCCACTTTCAGCAGTACGCGTGCGGTCGCAAAATTGATGACCGAGGCAATCACCGACACCAGCAGCCCGATGCCGACCGAAGCCAGCGGCTGCGGATGCAGCAACCGGTCCACCGCGGCATAGGCAATGCTCAGCGCGGCAACCACGATCAGCAGACCCTCGAACGCGCTCGAAAAATATTCCGCCTTGGTGTGCCCGTGCGCATATCCGTCGTCGGCGGGTGCGGCGGCCACTGCGAGTATCCACAATGCCATCATCGCCGCGGCAAGATTGACGAAGGATTCGATGGCGTCCGACAACAGCCCGACGGAACCCGTCATCCACCACGCCGTCCCCTTGAGCAGGATGGTCGCAATCGCCGTGGCGATCGACAGCCACGCATAGCGGATCAATGACGGACGTACCATACCGAGTCGGAAGAATAAATATAAGCGGTTGTTTTAATTAACTATTTTTTTATCGCCCCTGCCGCCTTGGCCTGGGTGCGGACATCAAACCGTTCGACGTTGACGATGATGCGTTCATGCGTGCCTGCGCCGATCTGCTCGATCTCGTCATCGGCCCATATGCGGAAAATCAGCTTGCGCCCGTCGACTTTGGTCACCTCGGCGTGCGCGGTAACACGCATGCCGACGGGTGTCGCTGCCGTATGGCTGATGTCAAGCCGCGTACCCACGGTCTGGTGTCCCGGCGGCAGCAGGCCCTCCACCGCGTTCAGTGCCGCTTCCTCCAGCAGCATCACCAGCACCGGCGTCGCCAGCACTTTGATCTTGCCGCTGCCGACATGCGGCGCGGTGTCGCGCGTGCCGACCATGATCTCAGTGCTGGCTGTGAGGCCCGGTTTCATCGCGTCCAGGTTCATATGCGGCTTTCATTGCGAATGTCGATGGCACGATGTTACATTGAATCGTTGCGGCGCAATCACCGTTTGCGCACACCTACCAGGGGGAATCATTCATCATGCGTCTGGGTTTTTTCACGATGCCGCTGCATCCGTCCGAGCGTGCGCCTGCGGTCACGCTGCAGGAAGACCGCGAAGCCATCATCCTCGCCGACAAACTCGGCTTTTACGACGCCTTTGTCGGCGAACACCTGACCGAAAAATCGGAAAACGTCACCAACAGTTTCATTTTCCTGGCGACGCTGATCCACCAGACCAAAAACATCATGCTCGCGACCGGCACCTCCAACCTGTCGCACACGCACCCGACACTGATCGCCGCACACGCGGCAATGTTCGACCACCTCGCACAGGGCCGCTTCATTTTCGGCGTCAGTCCCGGCGCACTGCCATCGGATGCCGAAGCGCTGGGCATGCTCGGGGAGGATCGCAACAAGCTCTTTGCCGAAGCGATCGATGTCATCCTCGCCATCTGGGAGCGCAGCGTCCCTTACGACATCGACCTGCCGGGCAACCGCTTCAAGGTCACCACCGCCACCACGCAGAACGACAGCGTCGGTCGCGGCCAGATGTACAAAACCTTCCAGCAGCCGCGCCCCGAAATTGTCGGCACCGTGGTCGCGCCGGGTTCAAAAGGCGTCATTGCAATGGGCGCCCGCGACTTCCATCCACTGTCCGCGAATTTTCTGCTGTCCAAATACCTGCCCTCGCACTGGACCAACTACGCCGAGGGCAAGAACAGCGTGGGCCAGACTGCGAATCCGGCAGACTGGCGTATCGCGCGCACGATTTTTGTCGCCGACGACGACCACACCGCGCGGCGCTACGGCCTGGAAGACAGCAACAGTCCCTACCGCTATTACTGGGAGCTGATGCTGCGCAAGATGTTTATCTCGAAGCGGCAGGCGATTTTCAAGACCCATGCAGAACAGAACGACAGCGAGCTGACCAGCGACTACATGGTCAACAAACTCGTACTCTGTGGCAGCCCGAACAAGGTTGCAGACCAGATCCTCGCGCTGCGCGAAGAAGTTGGCGACTTCGGCGAAATCGTCTATGCCGGCATGGACTGGGTCGATCCGACCCTCGCAAAACGTTCGATGGAACTGATGGCGGAAAAAGTCATGCCGCAGGTCAACGCCGCCATCGACACGTCCGCACGCAAGGTCGCCGCGGCCTCGTAAAACGCCGGCACGCTACTACTGATGCGGATCGTACATCCGGCTCTCGACGTCCTTTAGCACGTCGCCCGGTTTAGGCAGTGTGGCGTAGCCGCCCTTGTGGGCGACGTTGGCCACCGCCGCCGCAATATGCGCCGAAACCTCGCGGATCCGCGGCAGCGAAGGATACAGGCTGCCCTGCGCCAGATCGGACTCGGTCACCAGATGCGCCAGCGTGTGCGCGGCGGTCATGAACATGTCGTCGGTGATGCGCGCAGCCTTGCACACGATCGCGCCGAGGCCGACGCCGGGAAAAATATAGGAATTGTTGCCCTGGCGCGGCACAAACGTCTGACCGCCAAGCTGCACCGGATCGAACGGGCTGCCGCACGCAAACAATGCGCGGCCCTTGGTCCAGCGATAGGCCTCCTCCGCGGTGCACTCCGCCTGTGAGGTCGGATTCGACAAGGCAAACACGATGGGTTGCTTGTTGATGCGCGCCATCTCCTCGAGCACCTCGCGTGTGAACGTGCCGCCGACTGCGGCCACACCGATGATCGCCGTCGGTTTGAGCGTTTTGATCGCGCTCACAAAATCGCCGACCGGCGCATGGTCGTGGGCATAAGTCAGTTTGTGGTGCGCCAGCTTCTGCCGGCTTTTCACCACCAGCCCCTGCGAATCCACCAGCCAGCAGGTTTTCAGCGCATCCTCGCGTGACATGCCCTGCGCCATCATTGCCGACACCACCAGATCGGCAATGCCGGTGGCGGCTTCGCCGGCCCCGAGGAACAGGATTTTCTGATCGGTCAGTTTCTCGCCCGTGATGCGCAGTGCGGAAAATATGCCGGCCAGCGCGACAGCCGCCGTACCCTGGATGTCGTCATTGAAGCTGCATACGTCATCGCGGTACTTTTCCAGCAGGCGGAACGCATTGTGGTTGGCAAAATCCTCGAACTGGATCAGCACGCCCGGAAACACCTCCTTCGCCGCAGTGATGAATTCCTCGACGAACTCGTCATACTCGGCGCCGGTGACGCGCCGCTGGCGCAGGCCCACATAGAACACATCGTCGCGCAACGCGTCATTGTTGCAGCCCACATCGAGCGTGATCGGCAGGCACAGCTCGGGATGAATGCCGGCACAGGCCGTGTACAGCGAGAGCTTGCCCACGGGTATACCCATGCCGTTGGCACCAAGATCACCGAGGCCCAGTATGCGTTCGCCATCGGTCACGACAATGATGCCCGCTTTGTAGGGCCAGTTGCTCAGCACTTCCCTGATGCGGCCGCGGTCATTGATGCCGATGAACATGCCGCGCGGACGCTGGAATATGCGCCCGAATTCCTGGCACGCGAGCCCGACCACGGGCGTGTACACCAGCGGCTGCATCTCGTCGATGTTTTCACTCAGCACGCGGAAAAACAGGCTTTCATTGCGATCATGCAGGGCATTGAGCGCAACAAACTTGTCCAGCGGTTTCTCCAGCCTGCGAAAACTGGTCAGAAACCGCTCCGCCTGCTCGGCCTGCGTGTGCACGTGCGGCGGCAGCAGGCCACGCAAGCCCAGCGCTTCACGCTCCGCTTCGGTAAACCCTGTGCCCTTGTTCAGAATCGGATCACGCAGCACATCAAGACCGCGCTTGGTCTGCGCCGCCGCACTGTCAACCGCTGATTTTGCCTTGCCCATCAAATTCCCCTCACTGTTCTGTCAATGCACCGTTGCGGTGCAGCTTATTGTTACGCCTTGATTGCAAATCTTGATTGCAGTTTACGTTACTGCGACCGTTCATCAAACGATTCCTTGATGAATACAGGGTGTCTGTTTGTTCACAAAATGGCAAGTCGCCCGCACCCGCACCGCAGCATTTGACACTGCGCGAAATCACCCGCTGTTGCGCAGTCCCGCGGCAATGCCATTGATGGTCAGCATGCTCGCACCCCGGATCACCTCATCATCTTCTCCGGCGCGCAGGCGGCGCAGCAGCGTCGCCTGCAGATGATTGAGCGGATCGATATAGCGTGAGCGGTTGCGGAAACTGCGCGCCAGCGCTGCGTTCGATTGCAGCAACTCCTGGTGTCCGGTAATGGCAAGCAGATGGCGGATCGTGAGCTGATACTCAGGCCTGCGGCTTGATCCCCGCCGCCTGAAAGGCATGCGCCAGTGCCGCCGGCGCCAGCCCCTCGATCTCACCGGCCTCGCGCACCTGCTCCTGCCCGCAGGACGCGCATTTGTAAACCGGAACGGCCAGTTCGACGTGCATTTTTGTAGCACCCGCGACCGTCACATCGAATCCGAACGGCCGCGGCTCGCCGTCCGCACCCAGCAGCTCTCCGCATTTACCGCAGTGGTATTTCTTGAAAATCAGTCCCTGTTTCCTGCCCGCAGGCAATCCGACCTTGTCGCCGCCCGTCACCTGTTCCAGAAGCTGCATCGGAAAATCGCGCGAAACGAACTGCCGGTGACCGCGCTCACATTCCAGTCCCGGAAAATCCGTGATCGAGATCTTCAGGACGCCCTCTTCACCCGCGAGTGGGCTGATGATTTTCAGTCCCAGCGGCGTATCGCACAGTTTGCAGTTGGTGCTTTCAGCCATGACACTCCTCCTCCTGTCATGGGGCGGCGCGATTATTGGTTTCGCATCATTGCCGTCCCGAGGCTCCCTGCATTACAGATTCAAGTATAAAACCTTAACTCTGGATTGCCAAAAGCCAGCGGCGGGTCAGTCGATCTTGAGCGTGATCTTCTTCGTGCCGCCGTCGCAGCTGCCGACGACGTTCTCATCCTTGGCCTGGTCGTTGGGCACGATGCTCAGCGTGAATGCCTTGACGCCGTTGGCCTTGACCTTGGCCTCGATCTCGGACTTGAGTTCATCGCAGGACTTGCGCTGCGCCACCGCCGGCGTTGCGATCAACATCATGCCCAGCACTGCAATCAGGAATTGCATGACCGGCCTCCGTCAATGATGAAAAAATGCCCGCTTACCGCTTGCTGATGACGTACTTCAGAATTTCCACAACCTGATCCGTGGTGGTGGCCCACGCCATTGCCGCGCCATCCACCTCCTTCAGCGGATGAATGATGTTTTCATCGTGCAGCGTGATGTAGGGTTTGCCCAGCGCAGCGCACTGACCGGCGTCGAAAGCGGCGTTCCACTGCTTGTATTTTTCGCCGAAACGCACCACAGCGACATCGCATTTTTCGATCAGCGTCTTGGTGCGGATCGCATTGACCTTGGACGACTTGTGGTCGCGCCAGAAACTGGCGGTTTCAGCGCCCAGCACGTCGCCGGCCGCATCGCTGGCCTCATGGTCGGTCACGGCCGAAGTGAAGGTGACGGGCAGGTTGTGCGCCTTCGCGCCGTCGATGATTTGCTGCCGCCAGTCGGTATGGATTTCGCCGGAGAGGTAAACGTTCCAGTTCATTGGAGGTTCCGTTTCTGTTCAATGCAGACAGGCCTGAGGCCGCGCGTATGCATCCGGCATCAGGCATGAGCTTTATTGATAACAGATTCGGCAGGCCACCTGCAACTCGACTATAAACTATTGATTTTATTTATATTTTTACTCAGTCGACCTTGATACCCGCGGCCTTAGCGATGCGGCCGTAACGCGTGAACTCTTCCTTGATCTGCTCGCGGTATTCCTGCGGCGTACTGCCCACGGTTTCGCGGATCCGGTCTATTCCAGATTGACCTTGTTGATGAGCTTCCCGACCTTTTCCACAGAACACTCGACCACGTCACCGTGCTTGAGGAACACCGGCGGCTTGCGGAGGTAACCCACGCCGAACGGCGTGCCGGTGGGGATCAGGTCGCCGGGCATCAGCGTCGTGCCGCGCGAAGCGAAAGCGATGATTTCTCTGACGCTGAAAATCATGTTTTTCGTATTCGATTTCTGCATTTCATTGCCGTTGACCAGTGTGCGCAATTCGAGGTCCTGCGGATCTTCGATTTCGTCGCGCGTCACGATGTACGGCCCCCACGGACAGAAGGTATCCAGCGATTTGCTGCGATCCCACTGCCGGTCGCCGGCGAACTGCAGATCGCGCGCGGTAACGTCGTTGACCACGGTATAGCCGCAGACAAAATCGAGCGCGTCTTTTTCCTGGATGTTGCGGCCGCGCCGGCCGATGACCACGCCGAGTTCGACTTCGTAATCCACCTCCTTGATGATGTCCGTCGGCCAGCAGATATCCGCGTAGGGCCCGGTCACCGAACTGGTGAACTTGCTGAACAGCACCGGCTCCTTCGGCAGCGGCAGCCCGGCCTCCTCGCAGTGATCGGTGTAGTTCAGGCCGACGGCGACGATCTTGGGCGGCCGGAACAGCGGCGCGATGATTTTGACGTCATCCAGCGAAACTGAACGCCGGTCAGGGCTTTCGATCGCCGCGCGTACGCGCTCGAGCATCGCGTCGCCACCGAGCACG
>Ga0224505_10002253_pt1 | contig 11457 bp, 11 predicted proteins | sample SF_Jan12_sed_USG_FD_169102 | JGI IMG/M metagenome (GOLD analysis project Ga0224505, IMG submission 169102) | Sediment microbial communities from San Francisco Bay, California, United States - SF_Jan12_sed_USGS_4_1 | ecosystem: Environmental > Aquatic > Marine > Sediment | place: USA: California...
CGACTGCTGGGCGTCGGCGTGAGCGACCTGGGCGAGGAAGTCCAGGCGGATCTGTTCGGCGCGCCGGAATCCACGCGTAACCGGCAGCTGGACGCGGCCGTCGATGCCGTGCGGGAGAAGTTCGGCACCGTCGCACTGCAGCCGGCGAGTGCGCTGGCGGTACCGTTCGCCCAGGGGGCCGACGGTTCGCGCGAGCGCGAGCGATAGGACGCGCTCATCCGTCCATCGGCAGAGCTTCAGGCACGCAGGACGTGCGCGGACAGCATCATCGGCAGGCTTCCATGCTGGCGCGGGCAAGTCGGGCGAGCACCGGCAGTTTCGCGGCGCGCTCCGTCGCCTGGGCCGAGGCCGCCGTCCCGCGGATTACGCGGCCCTTGATGCCATGGAAGATCGCGGCCAGACGGAAGAAGTTGAACGCCATGCAGAACTCGTAGTCCTGCGCCGAAGCGTGGCCGGTTCGGTCGCAGTAGAGCGCGAGGTACTCCGCCTCGGTAGGCACATTCAACGCGGCCAGATCCGCGCCGGCCAGGCCGGCAACAATGTCCGGCGGCATGCGATACATCATCGCGTGGTAGGCGAAGTCCGCCAGCGGATGCCCGAGCGTCGACAGCTCCCAGTCGAGTACGGCGACGACCCGTGGCTCGCGCGGGTGAAAAATCATATTGTCGCAGCGGTAGTCTCCATGAACGATCCGGGTCTCGTCGTTCCGGGGAATATTGGCGCTGAGCCATTCCAGCACGACGTCCATGTTCTCGTCGCGGCCCGCGTCGACGTCCTCGAGGTACTGCTTCGACCAGCGTGCCAGCTGGCGGGCGAAGTAGTTGCCCGACTTGCCGTAATCACCCAGACCCACGTCCGCAGGGTCGAATCGATGGAGGGTCGCCAGAGTGCTGTTCATGGCGTCGAAGTACGCAGGCCGATCCGCGCGGCTCACCTCGGGAAACCCGGCATCCCAGAAGATTCGGCCCACGACCAGGTCCATGACATAGAACGGTGTGCCAAGCACGGAGTCGTCGTTGAACAGCGCGTGGACGGCCGGCACGGGGAAGCCCACCTTGCGCAACGCCGACATGACGCGGGCCTCGCGATCCACGGCGTGGGCGCCTGGCAACAGCTTCCCAGGCGGCTTGCGCCGCAAGACGTACTGGGCTTGCGGCGTGATCAGCCTGTACGTGGGATTGGACTGGCCGCCCTTGAATTGCTCGACGCTGAGCGGGCCCTCGTAGCCGGCAACATTCCCCGCTAGCCACTGCGCGAGCCTCGCCTCATCGAGGCCGAACCCGTCCCGGACGGTCGTCGTCGAAGCGTCGGAGGTCATCGACGCCGTTGCGACGGAAACACGTCCGCCGGCAGCTCGGCCACTGTCTGTCGCGTGCCGGCGAAGTGTCGCTGCACAGCACGGTCGGCGGCGGCAGGATCCCGCGCAATGACGGCCGCCGCGATCCTGGAATAGCCGGCGAGGTGGAGGGCACGCTGGCGTTCGGTCTGGATTCGTTCGACCTGGGCGCGGAACAGGTCGGTCCGCGACAGCGGCATGACACGCGCCAGTTCCGTGTTGCCCCCGATTTCCACGAGCGTGTCGTAGAAGTGACGGCGGCGCTCGAGGTACTCGGCGCGAGCACGGTTGCGTCCAGCGACGTCGATTGCATCTGCGGCTGCCTTCATGCGCCGTCGCTTTTCGTTGGTGTCGCAGTGCTCTGCTGCGAGGCGGGCTGCAAGTCGTGCAAGCGGCTCGAGTGTTTCGAGCAGGTCGAGTGTCGAGCGCAGGTCAAGCGTACTGATGTACGCCCCGCGGAAGCGGTTCAACGTCACGATGCCGGCGGCAGCGAGGTGTTTAAGCGCTTCGCGCAACGAACCGCGACTGATGCCCAGGCGCAGAGTGATGGCTGACTCGGGCAGGTGCTGCCCCGGCACGAATGTGCCGGCGCGGATACCGCTGGTGATCGCATCTGCCACGCGATCCGTCACGCTCTCCGCGTCGGTAATGGCCGCCGCAGGTGTCTTGCCGGATCCTGCACGAGTATTTTTCTTGGTCGGTCTCACGGGGCTGGCGCTCACTGTGTTCGGACGAGGCTGAATAGCGGCGACTCGTACTCGACGAACGCGCCGTCTGCGGCAAAGATCGCGTCGACGACGCCGGCGTGCGGGCTCCGGACTTCAATCACCTCGCCGAGCACGACCAGACGCAGGACGACTGCGTTGGCCTCGACCCGTGTCCGGACCGGCAGGACCGCGAGCACGGTCCCTACGTGCGGTGCGCAGACGACGACGTCCGCGGCATCCACTGCCGACGGGTCGGGATGCGCTGCCTCGTGGACGACGCTTGCTGCGACGCGACGCAACGGATTTGGCCCGGCACCTGGTCGGGCAATAAAGACCTCACCCTGCGGCGTGCGCACGTGCAGCTCGCTCCAGCGCGAACGCCGCAGCTGCGCGAGCAGTACCCGCGCATCGTTGACCAGGGAACGCGCGTCCATCGTCGCTTTCACTCCTCGCGCGCGCGTCCCATGATGCGCAACAGGTCCTCGTGCAACTCGAACCAGACTGTGTGGTAACTCTCGCGGCGCACGTCGCTCACCCACTCACGGTCGCCGTCCTCCGCGGCCTCGAGGGCGGCGAGAAGCTTCTGCTGGTAGATGCGCATGCGAGGCAACGGCCCGGCCAGGGCCTGCAACACCGTCTCGACCTGTTCGTGCACACCGGCCAGCCGGTCCATGACGGCCTCGTCGTGGGTGGGGTCCGTGTGGACGTTTGCAACCCGCTCGCCGGCGACCTCGATGGTCTGCCAGTCGGTGATCACCTGCTTGAGCGTGCGGTTGATGCGTTCAAACGATTCGTACGCTGCGACGAACCCTTCATTTTTCCGCAGGGGCGCGAAGTGGAAGCTGTAGCGCCCCTCGAGCGCGAGCCGGGCAAGCGGCGTGAGCGCGTAGCCGCCCTTCGCCTCGATCGCACGGCCGCCGGCGACGGCTTCGACCAACAGCGACTTCACCCTGGCTGCATCGATTCCGACCAGCGAGGCGACGGCGGGCGGGGCAGCATGGCGCTTTACGGCGAGGCCGTGGAAGACGAGGTCGCGGTCGTTCACGACCGCACCTCCGCGTCGCCGGTGAGGAGCCAGATCCGCGCGACGCGTTCGACGCCCTGCTGGTAGTCCTCCGTGGTCTTCGCCGCGGCGCTGCATTCGATCATCAAGCGGTCACCGTCCTTGATGCCTGCGACCTTGGCGTTCATCAGGCAAGGGATGTTGTACTCGCGCGTCAGGATCCCGAGATGCGAACGGATGGTGCCGCCTGCGCAGATCACGCCTGCAAACTGTTCGATGATCGGCGCTGTGAGCGTGCCGCCGGAATCATCGATGACGGCGATGGTTCCTCGCGGGACCCCCTCCGAGAGATATGTAAGCACTCGTTCGTTGGAGCGGATGTAGCGGGCGATCCCGACAGCGTTGGTCTGCTGGCGCACGACGTTGTCGCCGACGCCCCGCACGGCCCTGCCGTCCGCTTCGACCTCTCCCTGCGGAGCCTCGGGATGCGCGAAGCCGGCTTCTGCCTGCTCATCGCCCGCGCGGGGCACGTAGGCTTCGGGCCGCTCGTCGACAGAAATCACGGCCGACCATGCGAACCTGTGGCCGGCATCGAGGATGCGGCGCTCGATGGCAGCGAAGTCTTCCTTGCGCAGCAGCCGGTCGGAGCCGGCGTAGCGAAATTCAGCCCAGGACAGGCCTGACTCCCGGTATCGGTTGCGGACCAGGTCCTGGACGAGGCTCAGCGTGGCCTCCACCAGCGGGGTTGCCGGTACCGCCCCCGTGTTGATCCGGTCCAGCGGCAGACTTTCGCCCATCGTCAACCCTCCCGCTCAGCCTGTTCACCGGTACTAAGTGCCTCAGCCGCCCGCCTCTTGTCAAGGTCCGCAGCGGAAATCGTCCTACAATATTGATTGACTAATCTCGGTTGCGCCGTTAAGAAGTGAACCCGGCCCCTCGCACGGAGACACCCGTGACCCCAGCGCGCAATCCCCGTGTCCTGATCGTCAACGACGATGGCATCGACGCTCCCGGCATCGTGCTTCTCGAGGAGATCGCCCGGCAGTTCACCGACGACATCTGGGTGGTGGCGCCCGATGAGGAGCGCTCGGGCGCGGGCCACTCGCTGTCGATGTCGCACCCGATCCGCATGCGCCAGCGCGACGAGCGCCACTTTGCCGTCAAGGGCACGCCGACCGACTGCGCCCTGCTTGGCATCCACGAGCTGATGACGGACCGCAAGCCCGACCTGCTGCTGAGCGGCATCAATCGTGGCCCCAATCTCGCAGAGGACATCACCTATTCGGGCACGGCGTCGGCCGCCATCGAAGGGGTCATGCTCGGTATTCCCTCCGTCGCGCTCAGCCAGATCATCCGCTACAAGAGCGAAGTCCACTGGGACACCGCGCGCGCCTACGCACCACTGGTGATCCGCAGGCTGCTCGACATGCGCTGGCGGCCAGGGGCTTTCGTCAACGTCAATTTCCCGGACTGCCCGCCCGATGCCGTGAAGGGCATCCGTGTCACGCGGCAGGGCATGCGGCCGACCGGCGCGTTCATGCCGGTGCGCCGCGTCGACGAACGCCACGTGCCGTATTACTGGATCAAGGCCGTCTTTCCCGACGGCGGGCACGAACCCGGCAACGACCTGCAGGCCGCGCTCGACCACGAAGTCTCGATCACGCCGCTGCAGGTGGAGATGACGGCGCATGCGCTGGTGCCCGAGCTGGAATCCCTGTTCGACGAAGGCCACTAGTAGCGGCACAGCAGCGTGATTGCGGAAAGCCCGTCCTCGACGCCGTAGAACCCGCCCGAGTTCTCGGCGAGTGCGATGCGTGCGCCCTCGACCTGGCGCAGCGCCGCGTCGCCGCGCAACTGCAGGACCAGCTCGTGGATCTGCCCGAGCCCGGTGGCGCCGAGCGGATGCCCCTTCGAGACGAGCCCGCCTGAAACGTTGACCGGGATGCGCCCACCTAGCGACGTCTCACCCTGCTCGGCGCTCCAGCCGCCCTGTCCGGGTGGGCACAGGCCGAGCGCCTCGCACTGCACGATCTCTCCGGACGAACTGGCGTCATGGACTTCGGCGACGTCGACGTCGTCCGGCCCGACCCCGGCCCTGTCGTAGGCTCGGGACGCGGTCAGCCGGCTCACGTGATGCTCATAGTCGTCCGGCGCACGGTCGCGGCCGCTCTGTGATTCCGCGGCCAGGACACTCACCGGGCGAGAGCGGGGAAACCGCCGCAGGATCTCATCCGCACAGACAATTGCTGCCGCCGCACCGTCGCTGATCGGCGCGCACATCGGCACGGTGAGCGGCCAGGCCACCGGCGGCGCCGCCAGCACTTCCTCGATGCTCATGGCATTGCGGTACTGCGCGAGCGGATTGTGCACCGAATGCGCGTGGTTCTTGGCCGCGACGGCGGCGATCTGCCGCGCCGTCGTGCCGTACGTGGCCATGTGCAGCCGGGCCTGTGCCGCGTAGGCGTCCATCATGATATTGGGGCCCGGTCCGTCGGCACCCACCGGTGCCGGCACCAGCATGCCCCGCGTGCGCTCCAGGTACGCGCGTGCCTCCTCGGCATCGCGCGGCTGCTGGAAGACGGCGAACCGCTTGGCGCGGTCGGAGCTATAGAGCTTCTCGACGCCGACGACGAGCACTACATCCGCGAGGCTGGCTCGCACGTAATCGATCGCGACATGCAGGCCGATGGTCGAACTGGCACAGGCCGCCTCGACGTGCATCACGCGCACGCCCTCGATGCCGAGGGGGCGCAATGCATACTCGCCCGGGATCGACATCTCCTGCGCGAAGAAACCCTGGATCACGTTGGCGTAGATGGCCATGCCGACGTCGCCGGGCAGGACGCCCGCATCCGTCATGGCAGCGGTGACCGCTTCGCGCGTGAGGTCGGTGTGCGTCCGGTCCGCGTGGCGGCCGAACAGCGTCATCCCCGTGCCCAGGATGCTGGCACCGCGCATCAGATCGCACGCCCCGCGCCGGCCCAGAACGGCTTGCGCAACTCGGCCCGTGACACCTTGCCCGCGCTGGTGCGTGGCAGGCTGGCGAGGAACTCGACACGTTTCGGCGCCTTCACCGGCCCGAGCCGCTCACGCGCGAATTCCATGAGCGCCTCGGACGCGCACTGCCGGCCGGGCCGCAGTTCGACGAACGCCACGACTGTTTCTCCCCACTTTTCGTCCGGAATGCCGATCACGCCGCAGTCCTGAACATCCGGATGCGCGAGCAGCGCCTTTTCCACCTCGGCGGGATACACGTTGAACCCGCCCGAGATGATCATATCCTTCTTGCGATCGACCACGTAGAACCAGCCGTCGACATCGCGCATGCCGATGTCGCCGGTGTGATGCCAGCCGAAGCGCGACACCTGCGCGGTGGCTGCCGGGTCCTTGTAGTAACCGGCCATGACGAGCGGCCCGCGCACCACGATTTCGCCGCGTTTGCCCGGCGGTAACACGTTGCCCTGGTCGTCCATGATCTCGACGATCGATAGCAGGTTGGGCCGGCCGCAACTGCCAGGGTGCGCGAGGCCACCGTCGGGGGCGAGATGCTCGTGCGGCGGCATCGCCGTGACGCACATGGGCGCCTCCGTCTGGCCGAAGCTTGCATTCATCACGGGCCCAAGAACCGCAATCGCTTCCTGCAGGCGGTCGAGCGACATGGGTGCACCGGCGTAGGAGACGTACTCGAGCGACGAGAGGTCGGCCGTGCGCACGCGTGGTTCCGCGAGCAGCATGTAGACGGCGGTCGGAGGCAGGAACAGGTAGGTGACGCGGTGCTTTTCAATCGCGTCGATTACCGCGGGTGGGTCGAACTTCGGCAGGATCACCACGGTACCGCCGAGCGCCATGCTCGCGAGCGCCAACGGCCCCGCGGCGTGCGTCATAGGCGCTGCAACCAGGTTTACTGGCGGCTTCTTCATCGGCATCGACGCGACGAGGCTCGAGACCAGCGCCTGCCAGTTGCCGTGCGTCAGCATCACTCCCTTGGAGCGTCCCGTCGTTCCCCCGGTGTTCGCCAGAAAGGCGAGCTCGTCGGGCGCACCGGCTCGACGCTGCGGTGCCAGGCGCGAGTCGCCGGGTATGCGATCCTCCAAGTGAAAGTCAGCCTCTGGAAAAAGGCAGTCCAGGGCGATGTAGCGGCGGATGCGCGGACACTCGCGACGCAGGGTGGCAATGCGATCCGCAACCTCGGAATGGACGAACAGCGTGTCAACGTCGAGAAGGTCGAACAGGTAAGCATTCTCGGCAATGGCAGCGCGATTGTTCGCCATGACCCAGACGCCGTCCGCGCGCAGGATGCCGAGAATCGCCTCGAACGCGAGCGCCGCGTTGCCACTCAGGACACCTGCGTGGGCGCCCGGTGCGAAGCCGTCGGCGATCAGCATCCGGGCGATCGCGTGGCTGCGCGCCGCCACATCGTCATAAGTGCGCACGACGCCATCGGCGATCATGCACGGCCGGTCGTGCGCGATGCGTGCACCCCGGTCGAAATAATCGATCATCCGCATGGGATCAGCGCCTCAGCGTGAGGTCGAGTTCTGCGGAACGCACCTGCACCAGTGGAGCCGTTGTCACCTTCATCAGCCGCTGCACACGCTCGAACTGCGGTGACGACAGCATCGGGTAGTCGCGACGGACGGGGCCGGCCGCGCGCATTTTCTCGAGATCGGCCGCCGGGACGAGCGCGCGGAGGATCAGCTCGTCGTCGTCCTCGCCGGTGCCGTGGCGTCGGCGCAGCTCTGCGATATCAGGCTGCTCGGGCGGATTCGCCAAGATCTCTTTCGTGCGGGGCATCGCCATGATGCGGTCGAGCACGTTCGCGTCGATCGGCGCGACAGGATCACCGTAATAGCCCGCCGCGTACTGGATGACCTCGTCCGGCACGACGGAATAGCGCTTGCCGGTGACGATGTTCAGCACCGCGAGCGTGCCGACGAGTTGTGCGAACGGTGTCGCCATGCCCGGGTAACCGAGTTCACGGCGCACGGTCGCCACTTCGGCAAGAACGTCCGGCATGCGGTCAAGCATGTTCTGCTGGACGAGCTGTGTGCGCAGCGTACCCATCATGCCGCCGGGGATCTGGTGGCGCAGCGCAGTGACGTCGTATTCGAAATGCTGGTTGACGAGGTAGCCGGCCGCCTTGCCGACTCGCTCGAAGTGATCCGCGACCGGGGGCAGCCGCGACGTGTCGATGTCGTGGGTGTGCCCCATCATCTCGACGTTGCGCGACATGATCTCGATCGACGGGACGGAAGGCCCGTTCGCCATCGGCCGGACGGCGGTGTGCAGCACCGAGACGCCGAACTCGATGGCGTCCATGTAGGCCTTCGCCGACTGTCCGAGCATGTTGTTCGCATGCAGCTCGATCGGCTTGCCGTGCGCCTTGGCAACGATCGCGGGCAGCAGTGTCGAGATGCGCTCGCGGTCGAGCACCCCGCCGGTGTCGTAGAGGAGCAGGCTGTCGACTTCGGGCAGAGCCGCCAGCTTATCCGCCTTGTCGGCGAAATAAGCGTCGTCGTGCACCGGCGACAACGTGAACAGCATCGTCCCGGCCACCTGGCAATCGAAAGTCTTCGCGAGCTTCGCAAGGCGGTGCATTTTCTCGATGTTGAAGAGCACGTCGTAGATCCACCAGCTGCGGATGCCGTGCACGCACAGGCGCGTCATCCACACATCCATCAACGAATCCGGCGTGAAGCCGAAGGTCACCGAGCCGTTCGAACGGATGCCGCCGCGCAGCGGCGTATTGGGCATCGCCTTGACCAGCAGGTCGAGTCCCGCCCACGGGTCCTCGCGGCACTGCCGGATCAGCACCTCGAAGAGCGATGAGCCCGCCAGGCTGATAGTGCTGTACCCAGTGCGATCGATGAGGGGCGCGACGGGTAGCGCCATGCCAGCCTGCATGCGCATGCCCCACAGGCTTTGTTGCCCATCGCGCATCGTTTCGTCGAGAAATTTGATGTGGACCATGAGCCACTCCTGGATGCGTATCGACGGCAGGCGGTCGGCCGGCGCTCAGGCCGGGACCAGTTCGAACAGTGGCTGGCCGACCTCGACCATCTGGCCGTCCTCCGCGAGCACGGCGTGAACTCGGCCGACCACGGGAGCGCGGACCGCCGTGAAGAGTTTCATGACCTCGACGAGACACAGGTCCGTGTCCTGCGTGACGTCGGACCCGACGTCCACGAACACGGGAGCGCCCGGCTTCGGCGAACGATAGAACGTGCCCATGTACGGCGCGCGCACGAAGACGAGGCCGTCGGGCGCCTGCTCGAAGCGAGGGGCGGCCGCACCGCGGGCTGGAGCCGCCGCGGTGGAGCGTGTACGCGCAGCCTCGGTGACAGTGACGGCCCCTGCGTCGAGGCCCGCGGCCTGTGGATCGCCCGAGAGGTAGATCTCGAAGTCGTCGCAGCGCACGTGCAATTCACGCATTCCCGACGCCGTGAACTCGGCGACCAGGGCCTCGATTTCGTCAGGTCGCCTCGAATCGGTCATTTGGGTCTCGCCCGGCGCGCTTCGACGTCCGCTCGCGTTAGGCCGGCGCCGGCGCCGCGCAGGAGCGGGGACGATTCCTGCTCGAGTTTGTACAGCGCATCGACCAAGGGCGACAGGCGCCGCACGCGGACACTCGTGTCACAGAGGAACCGGTACGGCTCCGCCATCTGCCTGGGCACGAAGGACCGGGCGCGGGCGTTGTATTCGGCGAGCGGGAGCACGCCGGCCGTGGTGGTGTACCGATCCACCTTGTCGCCGACGCTGCTGACGCCGGCCGCAATCGGGCCGGGGCCCTCGCCGCCGCCTTCGTTGAGCACGGCATAGGGGATGTGCGAGAGATAGCGTACCGGGCGGTTGTTGTGCTGCATCATCGCGTACTCGTGCAGCTGCTGCGTAGGCAGGCTGACCAGGCCCACCAGCTCACCGAGAAAGTTGCGCCCGAATTCGTCATTGAGCAACGGACGGAAGCGATCGGCCCGCTCGTCGATCTTCATCCAGTCGTCGACCTCGTACACGCCCGCGGCGTGCGCGAAATCCTTGATGATCGAGAAGTAGACGATGGCACCCGCATCCATCATCTGATCGCGCGACCAGCCCGCGACGCGCTTCCACAGTTCGACCGTGGCCACGCGGAACTTCTCGGTAAGCTTTTCAAAGGTATCCGCCAGCTCGTTCGCCGCGCCCATGCCGACGGGCACGTGACCTTCCGAGAGGGCGTCGGACGTGTACAGGCCGATGCCGGAGAGCTTGTCTGCGACGAACCCCGGTTTCGATTCGAAGCTGCCCCAGTCGTCCATCAAATAGAAGTGGCAGTCCGTCACCTCCATGGTCACGGTGAGATTGTTGTACGGAATGTCGTCGGTGATCCCATCGAGCCAGGGGAAGTCGCCCTGCGCGAGGTCGCAGAAGTCGCGGACGATCAGTTCGCGATTGTCCGCGATCCGGTACGGACCGGAGTTATTGAGCGTCACGCGGCTCTCGCAGGAGACGAGGAAGCCGAACTGCGAGACCGTGGCGAGAAACGCCTGTGCGGCCCGATGCAGTCGGTCGCCCGGCACGCAGTGGTGCAAGTCAGCGTGAAAGCGCTGCAAGCGCCGCTCCGGCAGCAGCTGCACGCGCTGCCCGAACTCGCGGGCATTGAGGTGGCCGTCCTCGCGCTGCTGCGCGAGCTTGAAGCGGCGCCAGAAGTCCAGCACGTACGCGACATCCTCGGCCGCATCCTCGGGACGCAACATGCCGAAATTCATCAGCATCTCGCGGCCGATCAGGTAGAACGTCGGCAGCGCCCACCCCGGCAGATTGCCGAACTTTCCGCCCATCGCGCGCGCACGGTCGCCGATCTCCTCCGCCTTGAGTCGCGACTCGATCTTGCGCAGCAGCGACGGGTAGCGATAGAAGCAGCAGAGGTAGGACAGCAGCATGTAGGACGGCACGGGGAACAGCTTCGATTCCTGCACCGTGCGCGTCACGCACAGCCAGTACGTGTCGTCGCCGATCGTCTGGATCGCGTTGTTGGCTTCGAGCAGTCGCGGGTAGTCGAGCATTTCGTCCGTCGCCTCGGTCAGGGTGTGGAACAGGGCGCCCCTGCGCTGCCTGCTGACGCCAATCGGTCCGGCGGTCAGCCGAGCGGTACCTGCGTGGGCTGGCCGGTCGCCGCGGTCACGCCGCCATCGGCGACCATGATCGTGCCATGGCAGTAGCTCGCTTCGTCCGATGCGAGGAACGCGACGATCGCGGCCATCTCCTCCGGCCGGCCAACGCGCTGCGCGGGTATGCCCTTGCGCCAGTTCTCCAGGAACTCCGGCAGCGTCTTGAAGATCTCGGTGGCCGGCGTGTCGATCAGACCCGGGCACAGGGCATTGATGCGGATGTTCTCGCGTGCGTGGTACACCGCCATCGCGCGCGTGAGGTTGATG
>Ga0224505_10002255_pt1 | contig 11453 bp, 12 predicted proteins | sample SF_Jan12_sed_USG_FD_169102 | JGI IMG/M metagenome (GOLD analysis project Ga0224505, IMG submission 169102) | Sediment microbial communities from San Francisco Bay, California, United States - SF_Jan12_sed_USGS_4_1 | ecosystem: Environmental > Aquatic > Marine > Sediment | place: USA: California...
GCCGCGGTGAAGCGGCCCGGATTCCTGCAGGACGCCTGCACGGCCTTCGGTGGCCACATCATCGTCGGGCTGGACGCCAGGGACGGCCGCGTGGCCACCGACGGCTGGAGCAAGCTGACCGGCCACGAGGTGGTGGACCTGGCGCGCAAGTTCGAGGACTATGGCATCGAGGGCGTCATCTACACCGACATCGGCCGCGACGGCATGCTCACGGGCATCAACATCGATGCGACGGTCAGGCTGGCCCAGGCGCTGACGATTCCCGTCATCGCCTCCGGAGGGCTGGCCAGCATCGAGGAGATCGAGCGCCTGTGTGCGGTGGAGCCCGACGGCGTGGAAGGCGTGATCTGCGGCCGCAGCATCTACACCGGCGCGCTCGACTTCGTGGCGGCCCAGGCGCGCGCCGACGCATTGACATCGGCCTGACGGCGGGCGGCCGACCCTGCGGCAGCCGCGCCCTGCCGCTCGACGCCGTCGCCCGGCAGGTCCGCCGGGTGGCCGCACGGGGCGCAGTTCGGCGCTGGGCTCGGGCCAAACCGGATAATCAAGCCTCATGCTCGCCAAACGCATCATCCCCTGCCTGGACGTGACCGGCGGCCGCGTCGTCAAGGGCGTGAACTTCGTCGAACTGCGCGACGCCGGCGACCCGGTGGAGATCGCCGCGCGCTACAACGAGCAGGGCGCCGACGAGTTGACCTTCCTGGACATCACGGCCACGTCGGACGACCGCGATCTGATCCTGCACATCGTCGAGGCCGTGGCCTCGCAGGTCTTCATTCCGCTGACCGTGGGCGGCGGCGTGCGCACCGTCGACGACGTGCGCCGGCTGCTGAATGCCGGGGCTGACAAGGTCAGCTTCAACTCGGCTGCGGTCGCCAACCCGCAGGTCATTGCCGACGCCGCAGACCGCTACGGTGCGCAGTGCATCGTCGTGGCGATCGACGCCAAGGCACGCACGGACGACGCAGGCCGTCCGCTGGCCGGCGCCGGCTGGGAGGTCTACACGCATGGCGGGCGCAAGAACACGGGCATCGACGCTGTCGACTGGGCGCGTCGCATGGCGCAAACCGGCGCCGGCGAGATCCTGCTCACCAGCATGGACCGCGACGGCACCAAGATCGGCTTCGACCTCGCGCTGACGCGGGCCGTCAGCGACGCGGTGCCGGTGCCGGTCATCGCGTCCGGCGGCGTCGGCGCGCTGGAGCACCTGTCCGAGGGGATCCGCATCGGCGGCGCCGACGCAGTGCTGGCCGCCAGCATCTTCCACTACGGCAGCTTCACCGTCGGCCAGGCCAAGGCGATGCTGGCGCGCGACGGCATCCCGGTGCGGCTTTGAAGGCCACGGCGCTGCCGCGCGAGTTGCGGCTGATCGGCGGCACCCACAAGCGCAGCAAGCTGCCGGTGCCGGACCGCCCCGGCTTGCGACCGACGCCGAACCGCGTGCGCGAGACCCTTTTCAACTGGCTCGGGCAGGACCTGCGCGGCTGGCGGGTGCTGGACGCATTTGCCGGCACTGGCGCGCTGGGATTCGAAGCGGCGTCGCGCGGGGCGGCCTCGGTGGTCTTGCTGGAGCGCGACCCGGCGCTGGTGACGCACCTGATCCGGCAGCGCCAGCGGCTGCAGCTGCCCATGGTGGCGGTGCAGGGCGCCGACGCGCTGCGCTGGATGGCGCGTTCGCCACCGGCGTCGTTCGAGCTCGTCTTGCTGGATCCACCGTTCGACGCCGGGTTGTCGGCCACCGCTGTGGCGGCTGCATTGCCGCTGCTGGTCTCCGGCGGCTGGCTGTACCTGGAGGCCGCGGCGCCATTGCACCCGCTGCCGCCGGGCCTGCAGCCGCACCGCAGCGCGCGCGCCGGCGCCGTCAGCGCCCAGTTGCTGCGGGTAGACTGGTCGCCACAGGAGCCGACGCCGTGACCTTGAAATCGCCGCTGACCGCGATCTACCCGGGCACTTTCGATCCCATGACGCTGGGCCACGAGGACCTGATGCGCCGGGCCGCCGGCTTGTTCGACCGGCTGATCCTTGCGGTGGCCGCCGGGCATCACAAGCGCACCATGTTCACGCCGGCCGAACGGCTGGACATCGCGCGCGAGATCGCGGCGCCCTATCCGAACGTGGAGGTGCTCCCGTTCCGCGGCCTGTTGCGTGACTTCGTCGTCGCCGAGGGCGGCAAGGTCGTCGTGCGCGGCCTGCGCGCAGTCACCGACTTCGAGTACGAGTTCCAGATGGCGGGCATGAACCGCCAGTTGATGCCCGACGTGGAGACGGTGTTCATGACCCCGTCGGACCAGTTCCAGTTCGTCAGCGGCACCTTCGTGCGCGAGATTGCCAGCCTGGGCGGTGATGTTTCCAATTTCGTGGCACCCTCGGTGCTGCGACGTCTGCAGGAGCGGGTGGCGCAGGCCGACCGCTGACGAACCCCCATTCCATGGCCCTGCTGATCACCGACGAATGCATCAATTGCGACGTGTGCGAGCCCGAGTGCCCGAACGACGCGATTTCCATGGGCGAGGAGATCTACCAGATCGACCCGCACCGATGCACCGAGTGCGTGGGGCACTTCGACGAACCGCAGTGCGTGCAGGTCTGCCCGGTCAGCTGCATCCCCTTGCACCCGGATTTCGTCGAGACGCCGGAACAGCTGATGCTCAAGTACCGCCGGCTGCACGCGGTCGCGGACTGACCCACCGGCTGGCGTCCGGGCTCGGCTCCGGTGCCGGCCGCCGGCGTGACTTGCGGTGTCGCGGCGGCTCGGCCGCTTCTGCCGGCAGCGCGGCGCGCTGGATGCCAGCGGGCGCCAGCAGCTGCGCTTCGGATTCGCGCGCCCTGCGCTCCTGTGCCAGCCGCTGCAAGGCCAGGCGCTCGCGTTCGCGGACCTCCCGGGCCTCTGCCAGCGCCGCGGCCGGCACCGAGGCGTCGACGCGGTGTTCCTGGCCGTCGACGCAGGGGCGATCGGTGAAGGTGCGACCATCGGTCCCGCAGCGCCAGACGGTCTGCGCCGTGGCCGGCAGGGTCAGGGCGCAGAAAAGCAGACATGTCAGGACTCTCATGGGTCGGTCTCCGGCGGCGGCGTTGGGCGGGGCGGCTTCGGACGCGGCGGCTGCGCGTGGATGCGCGCCAGGGCCTGCGCCATCGGACCATCGAGAAGGTCGTCGCTGGCGGCGATCGACTTGTCGATCGCGAGTTCGATGGCGTTCCGATCGTCCGGCGATGGCTTCTTGAGCACGTAGTTCACCACCTCCGACTTCACCCCGGGGTGGCCGATGCCCAGCCGCAGGCGCCAGAAGTCGGCGGTGCCGAGCATGGCCTGGATGTCCTTCAGCCCGTTGTGCCCGGCGGCACTGCCGCCCTGCTTGAGCTTGACCTGACCCGGCTGCAGGTCGAGCTCGTCGTGCACGACCAGGATCTGTTGTGGCGCGATCTTGAAGAAGCGTGCGAGTGTCGCCACCGACACGCCGGAGCGGTTCATGAACGTCATCGGCTCGAGCAGCCAGACCGGCTCGGCGCCCGGGCGGTTCACCCGCGCCACCAGACCCTGGTAGCTGCGGTCGGCCCCCAGGCCGGCGCCCAGCTTGCGAGCCAGCGCTTCGAGCCACCAGAAACCGGCGTTGTGCCGCGTGGCCTCGTATTCCGGGCCCGGATTGCCCAGGCCGACAAAGAGTCGAATCATGGCCAGGATTATCCCGGCCGCAGGCATGAAAAAGCCCCACCGCAGTGGGGCCTGCCCTTGGGGGAGGCGCCGCCTCCCTCTACCGGGGGATCACTTCCTGTTCTGCTTCTCGTCCTTCTTGCCCTTGCCCTTGTCGGGCTCGGCCGGCGCGACGACCACGGGCGCCACTTCCTCCACCTCCACGCGCGGTTCGACCACGCTCACCAGGGTGATGTCCTTGCGGCCGTGGCGCAGGATCTTGATGCCTTCATCAAGCTGCACGTCCCGCAAGTGGATCGAGTCGCCCTTCTTCAGCCCGCTGAGGTCGATCGTGATGAACTCCGGCAGCTTCTGGGCCAGGCACTCGATCTCGAGTTCCTTCATCACGATGTTGATCAGGCACTTGTCCGTCTTGACGGCCTCGCACTGGTCCTCGTTGACGTAGTGCACGGGCACGCTCTTGCGCAGCCTGGTCGTCTCGTCTACGCGCTGAAAGTCCACGTGCAGCACCAGCGGCTTCCAGGGGTGGCTCTGGTAGTCGCGCAGCAGCACCGTCTCGGTCTTGTCGCCGATGGCCATTTCGAGCAGCGACGAGTGGAACGCTTCCTTCTTCAGGGCGAAGAAAAGGGCGTTGTGGTCAAGTTCGATCATCGCCGGCTCGCCGGCCCCGTAGACGATGCCCGGAACCTTGCCGGCACTGCGCAGGCGGCGGCTCGCTCCGGTCCCCTGCTGCGTACGCGCGTATGCGGTGAATTTCATGTTCACTCCAAGTTGAAAGGCCCCGCGACCAGGGCCGTTGATGCGGGCCGAGGCCCGAAAGCGTGCCGGGCTCCTTTCGGGAGCCCGTCTTGACACCTAGAAGTTGTTGTTCTGCTCCGAGAACAGCGAGGTCACCGACTCGCCGTCGCTGATGCGACGGATCGTCTCGGCGAACAGGAAGGCGACCGACAGCTGGCGGATGTTGGGGCAGGCCGCGGCGGCCTCGGACAGCGGAATGGTGTTGGTGATCACGACCTCGTCGAGCGCCGAGTTGCGGATGCGCTCGATCGCCGGACCCGAGAACACCGGGTGCGTGCAGTAGGCGTAGACGCTGCGTGCGCCTCGCTCCTTGAGCACCTCGGCCGCCTTCACCAGCGTGCCGGCAGTGTCGATCATGTCGTCCATGATCACGCAGTTGCGACCGTCGATGTCGCCGATCACATGCATCACCTCGGACACGTTGGCTTGCGGCCGCCGCTTGTCGATGATGGCCAGGTCGCAGCCCAGCTGCTTGGCCAGCGCGCGCGCGCGCACCACGCCGCCGACGTCGGGCGACACCACGATCAGGTCGCGGTAGCTCTTGCTCTTCAGGTCCGACAGCAACACCGGCGACGCGTAGATGTTGTCCACCGGGATGTCGAAGAAGCCCTGGATCTGGTCGGCGTGCAGGTCCATCGTCAGCACGCGCTCCACGCCCACGGTTTCCAGCAGGTTGGCCACCACCTTGGCGCTGATCGGCACCCGCGTGCTGCGCGGGCGGCGGTCCTGGCGCGCGTATCCGAAGTACGGCATCACCGCGGTGATGCGACGCGCGCTGGCGCGCTTGAGCGCGTCCACCATGATGAGCAGTTCCATCAGGTTTTCGTTCGTCGGGCTGCAGGTCGGCTGCACCACGAAGACGTCGCGCGCGCGCACGTTTTGACGGATCTCGACCGTGACCTCGCCGTCGGAAAAACGGCTGACGCTCGCCCTGCCCAGATCCACACCCAGGTGACTGGCGATCTCCAGTGCCAACGTGGGATTGGCATTGCCTGTGAAGAGCACAGTGTTGAACAGCACGACGAAACCTTGGCCAGGGGTGGCCGGTTCAGGACCGAAGGATTTGGCAGGGGAGGAAGGACTCGAACCCTCGCATGTCGGAATCAAAATCCGATGCCTTGACCAACTTGGCGACTCCCCTACGCAGGACACCGGCTGTTGCCGGCACCCCCGAACTCTTCTAGTCCACCCAGCCCCTCAAGGGATGCTGCGGCAGACTGCGGCACAGGCGCCCTTCCCAACCCGGCGCCACATCGGCTGCCGAAAAGGTCGCGACAGGATGGTCGCCTGTACCTGCTCTCGCGAACACTGCGCTGCCGGAGCCCGTCATGCGGCTGTGACCGAATCGGGCCTCGAGCCACCGGGCGGCCTGGGCCACTTCGGGGCACTGCGCTTCGGCCGGGGCCTGCAGGTCGTTGCGACCCTGCTCCCAGACCCATCTCGTCCACGCAGCCAGACGCTCGGCGTCCTCGAAAGAGCCCAAAAGTATAACAGGCTCCGTGTCCCGGGTCAGGGCAGGATGGCCGAAGATGTCGGCCGTGGCCAACGCCGCGGGCGGCTTGAGCACGGCAAACCACTGCTCGGGCCAGGGCGCCGGCCGCATGCGTTCGCCAATGCCTTCGACGAACGCGTTGGCGCCGCCGACGAAAAACGGCACGTCGGCTCCCAGTCGGGCGGCCAGCGTCTGCAATCGTTCGCGCGGCCAGTGCAGGCCCCAGATCCGGTTCAGCGCCAGCAGCGTGGTGGCTGCGTCGGAGCTGCCGCCCCCCAGGCCGGCCCCCGACGGCAGGCGCTTGTCGACGTGGATGTCCGCGCCCAGCGAGACGCCACTGGCCTGCCGCAGCAGCCGTGCGGCACGCAGGCACAGATCGTCGGCGGGCAGGGCGGCGCCCAGGTCGTGCCGGTGCAGTTGACCGTCGTCGCGCCGCTCGACGTGCAGCGTATCGGCCCAGTCGATCAGCACGAACTGCGACTGCAGCAGGTGATAGCCGTCGGGGCGGCGCCCGATCACGTGCAGAAACAGGTTCAGCTTGGCCGGCGCCGGCAGATCGTAGGCGGCTCGCAGGCCCATCAGGACGACGGCTCCAGCCTGACGCGCAGCGTGACGACGGGCTCGTCGTTGCGACGCGCAACGACGAAGCCCTCGGCCCAGGCGGCCAGGTCCAGTGTCCAGCCCAGCTGTTCGAACCCCGTTGCGCTGCGCCGGCTGGGGGCGCCGGCCCAGGGCCGTCCGGCCAGCCAGTCCGGCAGCGCCTGCAGTGGCAGGGCCTCGCCCAGCGCGTCCTGCGCCAGGCTGGTCAGATCCGGGTAGAGCTTCTCGCCGTCCGCCGTGACCAGGCTGGCGCGGCCCGGACTCCAGCGGGCGGCGGCGATCTGCGGGCCGAGCAGGGTCGACAGCCTCAGTTCACCGGCTTCGCCATCACCGCGCAGGTCGAAGCTGGCGTTCATGCCACGGGCCGGCTGCCCCGCCTGAGCCGCCACGCTGACCGACAGACGCCCGCTGACGATGGTCGCGGGCGGCGGCGGGGTGGCGCAGCCGGCCAGCACGGCGCCCAGCAACGCCCAGCCGCCCGCGGCGACCGGCCAACGGGCGGGCCGGCGGGGTGTCACAAGCTGACCTGGAGCCGCGCCAGGGTTTCTCGCAACACCGCATTGGCACTGTCGCGGGCCTGGGCCTGGCGCCAGATGCCGCGTGCTTCGTCGCGCAGGCCACGCGACCACAGCACCTCGCCCAGGTGGGCGCCGATCTCGGTGTCCGGTCGCGCGCGCCAGGCGGTGCGCAACTGGCGCTCCGCCTCCTCCAGGTTGCCCAGGCGGAACTCGACCCAGCCCAGGCTGTCGGTGATGAACGGGTCGCCGGGCGTCAGTTCCAGGGCGCGCTGGATCAGCGCACGTGCTTCGGGCAGCCGCAGGCCACGGTCCGCGAGCGAATAGCCCAGCGCGTTGTGCGCGTGAGCGTGGTCGGGCTGGACCTCGATCACGCGCCGGAGCAGGCGTTCCATGTCGTCCAGGCGCCCGATGCGCTCGGCCACCATGGCCTGCTCGTAAAGCAGTTCGGTGTCATCGGGAAAGCGTTCGTTGGCCACGGCGAAGGCGGCGTAGGACGCCGGGAAGCGCTCGACGTCGCGCAGCAGTTGCGCCTCCGCCACCAGCTTGGCCCGCGCGTCGCCGGGGTTCCGCTCGGGCACCTGCCGCAGCGACGCGACGGCCTCGTCGACCTTGCCCTGACGCGCCATGATCAGCGCCCTGCGCACCTGCACCTGCAGCGCGCGGCGGGGGTCGTCGATGCGGGACAGCCACCGTTCGGCGGCGCCGTAGTCGCCTCTTTGCTCTGCCACCTGTGCCAGCAGCAGCCACGCCTGCACCAGGCCCTGCTTGGCCTGGTTGTCCCGGTCCGGCGTCGGGCCTGCCGAGGGCGCGTCCTCGCTCGTCGCGGCCGCATCCGGGGCGTCCGCATCCGCGGCGGACACCGCCGATGCCGCCGGTGCAACCGTCGGCGCGGCCGCTTCCCCTTCCACCAGGGCCACGTAGCGCTGCAGCGCGACGTCGGCCGCGTCAAACTGGCGCAGCTCGGCCTGCAGCGCTCCCAGCGTCAGGAAAGGCGGCGCGATTTCCGGTCTTTCGCTCGTGGCGATCTGCAACTGCGCCACGGCGTCCGGGAAGCGCTGGCTCGCCATCAGTGCCTGCACGTAGGCCAGGCGCAGAGCGGGCTCCGTGCCAGGGCGAGCCAGGTGGTCGATCACGATCTGCTCGCTGGCCGGGCGTTTGGGCAGCAGCTCGAGCGCCAGCAGGGCCGGACCGGCGGCCGCCGGGTCCTGCCGCGCCGCCTGCAGCGCCAACTCCAGGGCCCGATCGGGCTCGTCGGCCGCGAGCCAGGCGCGCCCACGCGAGACGGCGACGGCCGTGCGCGTGGCTTCGTCCGACGCGTAGTGGGCCAACGCCGCCTGCAGCATGTCGGCGGTCTGACGTTTGTCGGTGGCGCGTTCGAACAGGCGCGGCAGCGCCGTGATCAGCGAGCTGCGTTCGGACGCCGGCGTCAGCTCGATCAAGGCGGCGGTCGGTTCGCGCGCGTCGGCCACCCGGTTCAGCGCCGCCAGGATCTGCAGCTGGAGGCGGATGGGGTCGGGCGAATCGGGCTGCGCTTCGCGCCAGGACTGCGTGGCCGCGAGCGCCTCGTTGCCGGCGCGCGCCTGCAGCGCCACGTCCATCGCGCGCCGGAACAGCGCCGGGTCGGCGGTGCGCTTGGCGGCCTCGAGAAACGCCCGGTACGCCGTTCCGGGGTCGCCGTTGCGGAGCTGCATCTCGCCGATCAGGAGCTGATAGAACAGCTGCGCATCGAGCGCCGAACGGCTGGGCTGCGGAGGCACGGGCGCGGCCTGGACGCCTGCCACGGCGCAGGCCGCGACGAGGGCCAGGGCGCGGATTCGCCGGCGTGGGGACTCGGGCATCAGGGCTCCAAACATCTGAAAATCATTCTCACATAATGGGCCATGCCCGAACTGCCCGAGGTTGAAGTCACGCGGCGCAGCATCGACGAACCGCTGCGCGGCGCAGAGGTGACGGGCGTGAGGCTGGGAAAGCCCTTGCGCTGGCCGCTGGGCCGGGTGCCGGAACGGCTCTTGGGGCTGCGGCTCGGGCCGACGCGGCGCCGCGGCAAGTACCTGTGGCTGCCGTTGCTGGGCAGCCAGAGCGAAGAGGGCTTGCTGTTGCACCTGGGCATGTCGGGCTCACTGGCATTGCTCGAACTTGCGGCGCCGCCGGGCCCGCACGACCATTTCGATCTGCTCACCACGCACGGCCTGTTGCGATTGACCGACCCGCGCCGCTTTGGCGCCGTGGTGTGGTCGCCGTCGCTGGCCGAGGATCCCGCCGCACGGCTGCTGGCGTCGCTCGGGCATGAGCCTTTCGACAGCGCGCTGACGCCGGAGTTCCTGCACGCGGCCTTGCGCCGCCGTCGGGTACCGATCAAGCAGGTGTTGCTTGCAGGCGACGTGGTTGTCGGTGCGGGCAACATCTATGCCTGCGAGGCGCTGTTCGAGGCCGGCATTCATCCGGCGCTGCGTGCCGATCGCGTCAGTCGGCCGCGCGCCGCGCGCCTGCTGGGTTCATTGCGCGACGTCCTGGCCCGCGCGCTGCTGGCGGGCGGCAGCACCCTGCGCGACTTCCGCGACGCGCACGGCATGAGCGGCGCCTTTCAGACCGAGGCGCGCGTTTACGGCCGCGCCGGGCAGCCCTGCAGTCGGTGCGGCCAGCCGGTGCGGCGCATCGTGCAGGGGCAGCGTGCAACGTACTTCTGCCGCCACTGCCAGAGGCGCTGAACGGCTCTGGCGCGTGACGGCCGCCACACCTTGGCGCGCGCACTTGTCATCAGTTGTATCGCGTCCGACCCAGCGGCGAGGGCTGCGATAGCATGTTTGGCACCATGTTGAGCCCCCTCGTCAGCCGGCTGGACAGCCAGGCGATCTGGCGTCATGCGCTGGACCGCAGCGTACTGGCGTTCGCGCGCCTGCTGTCCGATCATGATCTGGCCGACGCCAGCGACGGGCCCGCGCTGGCATCGCTGCACCAGCGGCTGCGCGCCGACAGGCTGACAGTGGCCTTCGTCGCCGAGTTCTCGCGCGGCAAGTCCGAGCTCATCAACGCGATCTTCTTCGCCGACACCGGGCGCCGCATCTTGCCGGCGACACCCGGTCGCACCACCATGTGCCCGGTGGAGCTGTTCCACGACCCCGACGAGCCGCCCTCGCTGGCCTTGCTGCCGATCGAAACCCGGCTCCACGGGTTGTCGCTGGTGGAGTTGCGCGGTCGCGACGGCCCCTGGCAGCGCATGCCGCTGGACCCACGCCAGCCGGAAGCGCTGGCACGCGCCCTGGCCGCCGTGACGCTGACCCAACGCGTCAGCGTGGACGTGGCCGAGAAACTGGGCTTCTGGCACGCCGAGGACCCCAAGGACAACCCGCCGCTGGGCGAAGATGGTCTGGTCGAGGTGCCGGCCTGGCGCCATGCGGTCATCAACTACCCGCACCCGCTGCTGCAGCGCGGGCTGGTGATCCTGGACACGCCGGGCCTGAACGCGATCGGCGCCGAGCCCGAGCTCACCCTGTCACTGCTGCCGGCGGCGCACGCCACCGTGTTCATCCTGGGTGCCGATGCCGGCGTGACCAAGTCCGACATGGCCATCTGGCGCGAGCACCTGGGCGGCGACACGCTGGAACGTTTTGTCGTCTTGAACAAGATCGACGCCCTGGCCGACCCGATGCTGAGCGCGGCCGAAGTGCAGGCGCAGATCGAGCGCCAGCGCGAATCGACGGCCAAGACGCTGGGGTTGCCGGTGGCGCGCGTCTTCCCGCTCTCGGCGCGTGACGCACTGACGGCCCGCGTGTCGGGCGACGCCTCCCTGCTGGCGCGCAGCCGCCTGCCCGAGTTGGAGGCCGCGCTGGCGGGCGAGTTGCTGCCGCGCCAGTCCGAGAGCCTGTCGCACGCGACCGTGCAGACGGTGCGCCATCTGCGCGAAGGCGCCCTGCGGCGCCTGGGCGACCAGCGGCGCCAGAACGCGGAGCAGATGATGGAGCTGCGCGGCTTGCGCGGCAAGAGCGGCGCCAAGGTGCGATTGATGTTGCAGCGCGTGCAGGCCGAGGCGGACGACTTCGAGCGCTGCACCAGTCAGCTCGCCGCGCTGCGCGCCGTGAGCGCGCGCCAGCAGCGCGACACGCTGCTGCGCCTGAGCAGTGAGCTGCTGCGCACCGAGGTCTCGGCCATGCAGTCGGCGGCCGGCAGTGCGCCGCTGGCGCTCGGGGCCCGCAAGGCGTTCCGGCAGCTGTTCAAGCGCCTCCAGGTGTCGCTGGGGGGGGCCGAGACACGGGCGCAGGAGATGCATCAGATGCTCACCGCGAGCTTCGAGCGGCTCAACAGCGAGTTTGGCTTTGCCTTCTCGACTGTTCCGGCGCCGTCGCTGGACCGTTACCGCGCCGAGCTCGGGCTGATCGACCAGAGTTACAGCCGCTAT
>Ga0224505_10002256_pt1 | contig 11450 bp, 11 predicted proteins | sample SF_Jan12_sed_USG_FD_169102 | JGI IMG/M metagenome (GOLD analysis project Ga0224505, IMG submission 169102) | Sediment microbial communities from San Francisco Bay, California, United States - SF_Jan12_sed_USGS_4_1 | ecosystem: Environmental > Aquatic > Marine > Sediment | place: USA: California...
GATCGTTGACGAGTGCCCGGGCGATCCCGAGCCGCTGTCGCATGCCGTGGCTGTAGGTCCGGATCAGTTTCGCGCCCTTGGAGCGAAGCCCGACCGCCTCCAGCAGGTCGTGGGCACGGCGACGCGACGCGCCGCGCCGCCATCCGTAGAGCTGGGCGAAGTACGTGACGTACTCGACGCCGGTGATCTGGTTGGGCAGACCGAGGCTCTCCGGAAGCACGCCGATCCGGGACCTGATCCGGTCCGGGTGCTCGGAGCCGATCCCGTCGACCTCGAAGCGGCCGGACGACGGCCGCATGATCGTGGTGAGGATGCGGATCGACGTCGTCTTGCCGGCACCGTTGGGACCCAGGAAGCCCATCACCCGGCCACGGTGCAGCTCGAACGACAGGTCCTGCAGGGCCAGGCCCCGGCCGTACGACTTGGACAGCCCCTCGGAGCGAAGGATGACCGAACCTGACCGGACGTGGTCCATGCTCGCCCCCGACACCACATGGTTGGAGGAAGACGCTACTCAACGGGTCTGCACGGGCCCCGCGCGTGGAACGTACTGCCGTCGTTCGGGAGGGGTCAATGGCGCATCACACCCATGACGCGGCGGCGCGACATGACGATCGCCTCGCCGCCGGGTGGCTTGGTTCGGTAATTCAGAACTGAATTGTTGAGAAGATCTGTTGGACGGAGGAAGGTCGTCCGGCGGAGGATCCCGCCAGGTGACCGCGCACTCCCAGACACGGCACGACAGCCCTGACCGCCGAGCGGAGAAACCAGTGACGAGCGAACAGGTGGACGCCGTCGTGGTGGGCGGGGGGCAAGCCGGTCTGGCGATGAGCGAGCATCTGAGCCGGTGCGGCGTGCCGCACCTGGTCCTGGAGCGGCACCGCATCGCCGAGCGCTGGCGTTCGGAGCGCTGGGACTCGCTGGTCGCGAACGGTCCCACCTGGCACGACCGCTTCCCGAGCCTGGAGTTCTCCGACCTCGGTCCAGACGAGTTCGCCTCGAAGGAGCAGGTCGCGGACTACTTCGTCGCCTACGCGGAGACCATCTCGGCGCCCATCCGGTGCGGCGTCGAGGTCACGTCCGTGCGGCGGAACGTCGGCCGGCCCGGCTTCCGGGTCGAGACGTCGGACGGGGCTATCGACACCAGCTTCGTCGTAGCCGCCACAGGGCCCTTTCAGCAGCCGGTCGTCCCGGCCGTCGTGCCCGACAACGCCGGGGTCAGGCAGATCCACTCGAGTGCGTACCGGAATCCGGACGAGCTTCCCGACGGCGCCGTCCTCGTCGTCGGCGCCGGATCCTCCGGAGTGCAGATCGCCGACGAGCTGCTGCGAGCGGGGCGCCGCGTCTACCTCTCGTGCGGCCCGCACGACCGTCCCCCGCGGCGGTATCGCGGGCGGGACTTCGTCTGGTGGCTCGGCGTGCTCGGGAAGTGGGACCAGGCCACCCCTCCCGAGGGCACGGACCACGTCACGATCGCGGTCAGCGGCGCACGGGGCGGCCACACGGTCGACTTCCGCGACCTCGCCGCGCGGGGCATGACGCTCGTCGGCCGGACGGTCTCGTCCGACGGCACCGCGATTCGGTTCGCGCCGGACCTGGGCGTCAATATCGCCCGCGGTGACGCCAACTACCTGTCGTTGCTGGACGAGGCCGACGAGTACGTGGCTCGCAACGGCCTCGACCTCCCGGACGAACCCGACGCCCGAGTCCTGGCGCCACTCCCGTCCTGCGTGACCGAGCCCCTGCTCGAGCTCAACCTGGCGCATGCCGAGGTGACCTCGATCATCTGGGCGACGGGGTTCACTGTCGACTACAGCTGGCTGCCGGAGGGTGCCCTGGACCAGAACGGACGGCCAAACCACCGGCGCGGCATCTCCTCCGAGCTCGGCATCTACTTTCTCGGCCTCCCCTGGCTGTCACGGCGCGGGTCGTCCTTCATCTGGGGCGTCTGGCACGACGCCGCATACGTGGCCGACCACATCGCTACCCAGCGCGGCTACCTGGCCTACCGGCCAACCGGGAGTGGCCGTCAGGAGTAGGCAGCACAGCTGAAGTTCCAGCCCCAGGCAAGGTCGGCAACGAACCCAAGAGCCGTGGCGGTGGCCAGCGCCAGTGGAACGAGCACCCACAACCAGCTCGGTCGATGCCAGAACATTGCCCCTCCAGCAGCACCAGTGCCGCAGTGCGATCGTCCGGTCGATCCTTCAGCCGAATCCGACCGACGACGATGACCCTCCGCCTCTGGCTCACACGCCCGTCCGGGGCTAAGAAGGACTGGGAGGCGTTCGCGATGAGACGGCTTAGGCCAGTTCCAGGGCTGGCTGGGTTGGTTAGTTTGGGAGTTGTCGGACTGGCGGTGTTGGCAGGTACGGCCCTTCCTGAAGCGCCACCCGTAGCGCGAACGGACTCCAGCACTTCGGTCGTTTCGCCGATGAACCGGATCGCCTTTGTTCAACGAGTGTTTTCCGAATCCCACATCAATCTGATGGACCGCAATGGCAGCAACATCGTTGAGCTCACCGGCCCGCGGACCAAGAGCCCGACGTTCACCCCCGACGGCCGACGGATCGTGTTCGCGAAGTGGTCCCGCCAAGGCGCCGACCTCTGGATCATCGACACCACTGGCCAGCATCTCGAGCAACTCACCTCAGCACCCGTGCGTGACGCCGACCCCAGCGTCTCCCCGGACGGCACGCTCATCGCGTTTACGAGCAACCGGGGCCCAGGTCACGGGGTGTACGTCATGACGGTGAAGGGCGAGGTGAAGGGTCCCCCCGCAAAGCGACTCGCGAGAGGCTGGAACCCTGCGTTCGCCACCGATGGACGCCATATCCTCTACACCCGCAGAACCGACCAGGTATCCCACCTGTGGGTCATGCATCTCGACGGCACGCATCGCCACCAGCTCACCACCAGCCCATCCAATGACTACGACCCCGCCTACAGTCCCGACGGCCGGCGCATCGTCTACGTACGCGACCGCGCGATCTGGCTCATGCGCTCCGACGGCACCCGACAGCACGCCATCACGGCACCTCACTACTGGGACTCGCAGCCAGCCTTCTCCCCCAACGGCAAGCAGGTCGTGTTCGCCCGAGTGAACTACGTCCGCTACTCCAACATCGTGCGCAAGCCGGCCCGGATGGCCAGCCACAGCAAGGTGCTCACGAAGTACCCACATGCCTGGTCGATCGACGACTACCAACCCGCCTGGTGGGGACCGACCCTGCTGCGCGACTCACGTACGTTCAGCTTCATCAGAGGGGGTTAGACCCAGCCCCTCCGGGAGTTGCAGCCAGACTGACATCAGGGTGCACTGGTCGTCTCCGGGCCGACCAACGGCTCACGAGTCGCTCAGCGCGGCCCAGCATGCGGCAGACCCGTCATAGATCATCCGGAAGTGGAGTGGTCGTTGATCCACTTGCAGACACGCTGCGTCGTCGTCCACTGAGACGGATCTATCTGCTCGGTCCGCGCGACTCCGACGGCCCAGAAGACAAGGGCCGCCAAGCCTGCGGCAGTGAACACCCCAAACAGTGCGGCCCCCGCGCTGTCCTTCGGCCACAAAGCACCCACGGTCACAGACACGATCACAAGCCACAGGGTGAGCCCCACCCAGAAAGCGACGCAGATGAGTCTCCAGCGGCTCTGCGGGATGCGAGCGAGCCGACCTGGCTGGAGCTCGGATCCCATGACTGCTGGTGGCTCAGCGCGCTCGTCTGCGGTCGGGTCGGCTGGTGGCATGACACCAGCTGCACCGTTCAGCCGGGCTTCATGCTCATCCAGGAAGTGGTCCACCTGGCGCTTGTCGTATCCGCGCAACCGCACGGTTGAGAAGTGGACCTCACGGACCTCGCCGACGGTCCGCTGGTCGATGGTGTCAATGAAGGCATCCACCTCGGACATGGCGTAGGTCTCAGCCAGCCGCACGACCTTGAATCGGGGCCGTCGGGGTTGTTCCGTCGCGGGGCCGGCAGCCGCACGACTGGCAGCATCGAGGCGGGCGAGCGTTTCCTCGGGTGTCTCGCCGGTGGCCACACGGTGGCGGTTGATGAGGCTCATGGCACACCCCTGCTCAGGATGATGCGCGAGGAGCCAGACCCCCGCCAGGGTCCTTCGCCCCGCCCAGACACCCGGCTACGGGGACCCTGACAGGCGTCTGTCCTCAGCCGTCATCTCTGCGGTGCGCGGCGGACCTTGGTGCCCTCGAGGGCGTCGCAGGCGACATCCCAGGTACCGGCCGGGATCGAATCGGAGTTGGCGACCGGCCGACTGCCCTTCGGGCCTCAGGCCGAGCGCGGCGGTTGGTGGCTGTCCTTGACGCCGCGGACGAGGTCATAGCCGCAGACATCGCAGTACAACCGCGGGACCTGCGCCCCACAGTCCGGACAGCTGACGGGCTCCGGCGCTCGACCGAGCCAACGTTTGATCGTGGTGAGAACCATGGCAACCTCCCATCACACTGTCAGCCGACTAGCTGTAGACGGCCAGTGCCCAAGGACCTCCGGCGCTCACGACTCGCTCGGGGCCTCCTCGGGGTCGTCACCGGAAGGTTGAGATGCATGCCCAGCGACCTACCGGGCGTCAACCGGCGCCCTCTGTGCCCAGCCCAAAGGACGTGTCGAGGTGACCGTTCTCGAGATAGCGGGCGACGAAGGGGGTCCACGCCGCGTCGGAGTTCCGGCGGGACCCGCCGACCAGGTAGGCCAGGGCTCCGTCGACCACAACGTCCATGGACCAGTCCTCCACCCGCAGATCGAGCTTGGCGACTCCGTCTTGTGAGAAGGAGCTGTCCGTAGTCACCGAGGCTGCCCAAGCCGGCAGTACGCCGAGGGTGAGAATCGCCGTAACGATGAGCGCAGCAGGCGCAATTCGACCCATCGTGGCCCCTCTTGAGTTCTTCGCCGTCACGCTACGTCGGCGCGGGAGTATGCCGGCAGAGCCACAAGTCACATGAGCTGGAAGGGCCCACCCAGTGGATCTACCCGGTCACCGCCCAGGGCGCGGCGGCCGCCACCGGCGCGAAGGCTCACAGCTGGTTCAGCGTCGTGACCACGATCAGCAGCCATATCCCGGCGATCACCAAGGCATTTGCCGCTACTGCCGCGACAGCGCTGGCGCCCTCGCCGAGCCGGTGTGCTCTCGAACCGAACCAGACACCGAAGTAGGCGGGCAACGGGCCGAGCACCATGGCCAGAAGGACCTGCGCCCAACCGACCAGCCCTTGCTCCGACATCGGCTCGGACCCTTCGAGGTTGGCCAGGCCCAGCAGGACCGCGGAGACGACGAACGTGAAGACCATGCTCAGGAGCACCAGCGGAACCATCAGCCATGACGACCACAGCAAACGTGCGCCGGGGGTCTGCGTTGACGAGGCACGGACGCGCGAAGTCTTGTTCATTGCGCCTCCTTCTCTCAACCTCACTTCACTACCCACGACCGCGGTCGGGCAAGGGCCGATCGACATGGTTCACCCTGGAACTGACCACGTGTAGCCCACGAGCTGAGCAGTCGGTGCAACCAAGCCGTCCCTTTCTCGGACCAAGAACAGCGGTGGGGGGTGGGCGTTGACCCTGAGCGCCACCGCCCCGACGACGACCAGCACGAGGCTGATCGCGCCGCCGGATGCCGACCGTGAGGGGTCGGAGGGCTCTGTCCGGTTGCGGGCCACGCAGCGGACGATGGGAGGGTGGCCAAGGGACGAGCCCAGGTGTCATGGGCCAGCCCAGCAGCGGTGGCCCCGCCACCCCAGCGGTCGGGCGGGCAGGGTCGACGGCCGTACCTGGACAACCTCAAGGTGACCCTGGTCTGCTGCGTGATCGCCGGTCACGCATTCATCACCTACGCGGATCTGGGGTCGTGGGCCTACCGGGAGCCCTCCACCAACGAAGTCTTCCTGATCGTGGCGGCGCTGGGGGTCGCCCTGGGGTCGCTGTTCGCGATGGGGCTGTTCTTCCTGATCGCCGGCCTGCTGACGCCCCGAGCGCTGGCCCGGAAGGGGTCCGCGGGGTTCCTCCGAGACCGCATCCTGCGACTGGGTCTGCCGTTCGCCGCCTACCTGGTGATCTACCCGCTGCTGTCCTGGTGGGCGGGGAGGGATGGCGCGAGCTTGTCGCACCTGCTGACCGAGCAGACCCACCGCCTCGACCCAGGACCGCTGTGGTTCGTGCTCGTCCTGCTGCTGTACTCCGCCGGCTACGTCACCTGGCGTGCGGTCCGCCCCGCGCCGCCCGAGCCCGCGCCGCTGCGGCTGTCCTTCCTGGTCTGGCTGGCCGTGGCGATCGCCGGCAGCACCCTGCTGGTGCGGCTGTGGTTCCCGATCGACTCCTACCAGGTGTTCGCGCTGCACCTGTGGCAGTGGCCCCAGTGCCTGGGGCTGTTCACTCTCGGGGTCGCCAGCGCCGAGCGCGGCGGGTTGGACCCGGTCAGCCGCAGCACCCGCCGGCGTGCTGGGCTCGCCGCCCTCGCCGCGGTAGCCGTCGTCGTGTCCGCGTTCGCCGTCGGCAGTGACTCCCTCGACCCGTTCGGCGGCGGATGGGCGTGGCAGGCATGGCTGACAGCCGTCGGGGAGGCAGTGGTCGCGGTCTGCCTGTCGTTGTGGCTGCTTGGGCACTTCCAGCGCAAGCATGACCACACCGGGCGGCTCCGTGCCGCGCTTGGTCGGTCGGCCTTCGGCGCCTACGTGCTGCAGGCACCGGTCCTGGTCGCGGTCGCCCTCGCCATGAGCACGGTGGCGCTTGCCCCCGAGGCCAAGTTCCTCCTCGTCGCACCCGCCGCCGTCGCCGGGTCCTTCGGCCTTGCCTGGCTGCTCACCCGCACGCCTGGCGTGAACAAGGTCCTCTAGGTGGTCAAGCACCGGCGCGGACGACGCCGGTGCTTGGCTCCGGACGCCGCCAGGACCCTGCTGGCTCTGACGACGAGGTGTCGGGATCGTCATCCGGCACGTCCATGCCATCCGATCAACCCGCCCGGCTGTTCTGAGGCTGGTGATCCGTTCCAGGGGTGTGAGCCCGGCGAGTGCTGTGTGGGACCTGTGATGGTTGTAGCGGTAGATCCACTTGCCCAGGGCCCGTGGCCGCTCCGCGCGCCACCGCCGGGGACATCTTGAACGTGCGCGCACGTGCATCGGCAACCACTCCACCGAACACCGTCAGCCACTCCCCCAGGGACAATCCTGCGAGACTCCGAGGGCTCAGCGACTCGCGGTGGCAGCTTGAATCAGCGAGCCAGCACCAACTGGGGCGTGGACGTCGCAGCCGCATCCCCCGAGTGCTTCTTGAGCCAAGAAAGAAGCCGGGCGCATCGAGGACCGCTAGGCGCCTGACGCCATCACGTTGCGGTAGTGCTCGTTGAAGCCGTGGACCGACTCGTCGAGGGCGGGGTAGACGCCGTGCTTGAAGCCGCGCGAGGTGATCCCACGTTGGACGCGTTCGCATACGGCGTTGTCCTGGCGCGTCACCAGCTCGACGAACTCGACGACTGGCTCGGGGTCGAAGTCGTCGGATGCGATGTCCTCGGCCAAGAACAGGTAGTCGGTCAGAAGACGCGTCTGGGTCGGTCCTTCGGGGACCAGGCGAGTGGCCACGACGTTGCTGCCAGCAAGGTCGATGAACATGTTGGGGAACACACGACTGCCGAAGATCGAGTGTGCCTGCTCCTCGGTCATGCCGGGAAGGATCGCGTTGCGGCCCCTTGACTCCTGTGAGTAGCTGGTACCGCCAGTCGTGAGCAGGACGCCGCCATCGACCCTGTTGTTGTCACTGGTACTACCGGTACGAAATGTCGGGACGATCTCAACAAGTTCTGGATGGACGATGGGACAGTGCAGGCACTCAGCGTAGTTCTCGACGAGAATCTTCCAGTTGGCCGCCACCAAGGACTCGGTGCTCTGAACCGTAACCAGCTTGTCCATCTCGTGTCGTTCGAACGTCAACGCCTCGGCGCTGGAATGATCGATCGACTCACGCAATGGCACTGGAGATCCACTCGAAAGGTTGACGAACAAGAATCCCTGCCACTCGTCAACGCGCACTGGCTTCAGCCCAAGGGCCGACCGATCAACCTCGTCGTCGGCAACGCGCGGCGTGACGACGAGGTCACCATTGAGGTTGTAGCACCAGGCGTGATACGGGCATTGGAACACCTCCTTGGTCATACCCACGGGCTCCTCGCACAGCCGTGAGCCGCGGTGACTGCACACGTTGTAGAACGCCCGAAGGTCACCGGCGTCATTGCGGGTGACCAGGATGCTCTCACCGACGATGTCCACCGTGCGGAACTGCCCCGGCAGCGGCACTGTCTCGGCGCGTCCGACGTAGACCCACTGCTTGAACCAGATGGTCTCCCTCTCCGCCTGGTACTGCTCCTCCGAGTAGTAGTAGTCGGAGGGAAGGGCGTGTCGGGCGTTGGTCGTCAAGTTGGTGTTCAAGGGGACTCCGTCTGTCCGAGTGTTCTCGCGCCTGCGCCTCGGCTCACATTGCCACCTTTAGGGGGCTACGTCTGCCCGGCGGAGTTGACCCATGGCGTGACGGTAGCGGCGGCGTGTAACGGCTGCCCCACCCCTAGTGCGATATGCGCTACAACAGAGACGGCAGAACGGGTGCGACCTCAAGGGGCTGCACCCGCTCTGACCTGCACTTACACCGTCGGGACGACAGTGCCTCATGGGGCGGTCGCGGCCTAGCGTGTCGCGCCGCCCTCGTAGACCGGAGTCACGCGCTGCCCTTCACGTCTGATCATTTCGGGGCATGGACCGGTTTGATCGCGCGGGGGGAGCCTGGGCCGCATGTCCAGCTGGAATGCGCAGATGAGATGGACCGTCGGCCTCACTCTTGTGACGGTGGGTGCACTGGTCGTTCTCGCCGTGCCTGCGCTGGCTGGACCGCTGTCACCGGACGCGACGTTCAGCGGCGACGGCAGGTCCCGAGCCGGGGACTGGAACCTCGGGTACCAGTCTCTGGGTGAGAAGGCGGGGCTGACGTACACCGCTGGCATCGAGCTCGGGGCCGGAAGTGGGGAGAACTCCCTCATCGTCGCCAAGTACGGCCCCGCCGGGGACCAGCAGACCACCAACAGCCGACTCCTGAACTGTTGGTCGACCCCAGTGTCGACCAATGTGCTGATCGATGACTCCGGGAACGTATTCGTCGTGGGCTTCAACCAGAACGGGTTGCCAGGTCACGGATTTGTGGCCGCCTACGACGCGAATCTGACTCCGCGTGCGGACTATGCCGATGAGTCGGCCACCGGCTGCGGTCACGGAACAGCGACCATCACGGGAGTAGCCAGGGTCGACAGCTTCGATCTCGAGCAGATCACGGATGCCTCGTTCGACGTTGACGGCGGGATCGTTATGGTCGGGCGCATCTACAACGACGTTGTAGTCGTCCGAATCACTCCCGATGGCTTCGTCGACACGACGTTTGGGGTCAACGGTCTGATGCGACTGAGGCAGCCTGACACCCGCGAACGCCCTGCCACGATTGCTGTGGACAGTCAAGGACGGATCACCGTCGCCGCGACGACGGAGATACCGGGCTACGCTGCGCGCGCCTTCGTGGCTCGCTTCACGCCGGACGGAGCTCTCGATGAGACGTTCGGCGACAATGGCCTGCGAAGCATCGGCGCATTCGGGACGGTGTCGTTGGCCCACGGTGTCACTGCCAGCGATCGCATCGTGGTTGCACGCGCGGATTACTCCAGGGTGCTTGTCCATATGCTCACGCCGGACGGTGCCTTGGATGACGCGTTCGGGGCCGGGTCGCCCGTCAAGCGGAAATGCGACGAGACGCGCCGCCAGGCGACCCTGCGCGACCTCGTCCTTCGCTCTACCGGTGGGCGGGCCATCACCGTCTTCATGCATTGCCGCTCCACACGATCCCCCAGCATGGTCTTGGGTCTGCGATCGAGCGGCATGCCAGCGACCGGCTTCGGTGACACTGGTGTCAGGCATCTACGGTCGACCGACTCCGTCCGAGACGCTGCGACGACAGATGCGAGCAAGTACCTCTACCTTGCGGGCGGGTGGCTGTACCGGATCGGAACCTGAGCACTGGCGGTGATCGTGACGCCGCAAGGGCTCACGCAGGCTGGGGTTTCCGCGTCCATCAGACCCCAGATCAATGCGGTCGCCGTGACCCTTTTGATGCCGCTGGCCGCCGTCCGCTACAACGTGTGGGGGGCGTGGCTCTTCCTGACGATCGAGTGCTTTGCCGAGCCGTGCTCATCTGGGACCAGCGACTCTGCCTTCGGATGAGTGGCGCTCCTAGCGTGAAGACAGGATCCGCCAGGAGGTGGCTTGGATGCGTAGTGCGCAGTGGTCCCTGAGGATGGAGCGTCGGGCGTTGCTGGTGGGGGGGTTGGTGGTGCTTGTTTCCTCACAGGGTGTTCTTGCTGCCAGTTCCCCCACTTCGGGGACAGGCAGTTGTGCCGTCAAGAATCTGACCAGCGGCTCGACGGGGACGAATCTGCAAGACCTGATCGATACCGCCCGCCGTGGCGACACCATTCGAGTGAGGGGCACCTGTGTCGGCAACTTCCGGATCCGCCGATCTCTGCGTCTGATTGGTCAACCGACACCGCTTTGGCCGCATCCGACACTTGACGGTGGGGGTGCTGGCAGGGTCGTCAAGATCAAGGGGAAGGCGCCGGCTCACGTCACCTTCAAGAACCTGACTATCACGGGTGGCCTTGCCAGGAGGGGTGGTGGAGTCCGGAGCATCGGACAAGACGTCGCAGTGCAGCTCAAGGGCTCAACTACCGTCACCGGAAACACCGCCTCCGCTGGCGGCGGCATGTACATCTACGCGGGCTCGGTGCGGTTGCGGGGCTCGTCGTCGATCTCTGGTAATACCGCCCCCACGGGCGGCGGCATCCGTAGCGTGTACGCCATGGTGCGGTTGCGGGGCTCGTCGTCGGTCACCGACAACACAGCCACCTTCGGTGGCGGCATCCGCACCTACGGAGGCACGGTGCGGTTGCGGGGCTCGTCGTCGGTCTCCGGCAATACCGCCACCTACGGCGGCGGCGGCATCGACAACTCCGGTTCGCCGACGTATGGCAACGTGAGGTTGCTGGACTCGGCGTCGGTCACTGACAACACGGCCAACCGCCTCGGCGGCGGTATTCACAATTGGGGGGGCACCGTCAAACTGCGAGACTCGTCGTCGATCACCGGCAACACCGCCCCAACCGGCGGCGGCATCTACAACCAGCCAGACGGCACGGTGAGATTGTTGGACTCGTCGTCGGTCACCGACAACACCGCCACCAACGGGGACGGCGGCGGCATCCTCAACGCCACTGGCAAGGTGAGATTGTTGGACTCGTCGTCAGTCACCGACAACACCGCCACCGGCGCGGGGGGCGGCATCGACAACTACCGCGGCAGAGTGAGGTTGCGGAGCTCGTCGTCAGTCACCGGCAACACCGCCACCGGCGCGGGGGGCGGC
>Ga0224505_10002258_pt1 | contig 11444 bp, 11 predicted proteins | sample SF_Jan12_sed_USG_FD_169102 | JGI IMG/M metagenome (GOLD analysis project Ga0224505, IMG submission 169102) | Sediment microbial communities from San Francisco Bay, California, United States - SF_Jan12_sed_USGS_4_1 | ecosystem: Environmental > Aquatic > Marine > Sediment | place: USA: California...
AGCGCAAAGGCGTCATTGCCACACTCAGCCAATTGCCTCTCCCTGTCCGAGCGCACTCGCGATCGAGGCCCTGAAGTCGCCCGGCGTGACGCTCAGCGTATCGATGGCGCTGTCGCGGAAAAATTCATCGATCGCCACACCGATCTCGTCGACGCTTACACCGTGGAGGTGCGCCTCGAGGTCGAACACCACCCGCGGCGGCGTCACGAAGAAATCGCCGCTTATCAAAACGCGCTGCAGCGTGCCGCGGGTGCCGCCCTCGAGTTTAACGAAGGCATCGATCGTGCCGCCGGGGCCCGTATGACTACCTGTGAGCACCTCGCCACCCGCGGCCGGATCATCGATCTCGGCAACGAATTCGTCGGTACCGATCTCCTCGTCGAAATAGCGACGCGCAAGAGACTCCTCGCTTTCTGTAATCTCGCCGGGCGCCGCTTCGATGCCCAGCCCGCACTCGAAGCCTCGGACCAGTGCCGCCTTGACAGTTTCCAGGTCCGGCAACCCGTCACCCAGCAGTTCCTTGAGCGTGACGACGCGCTGCGCGGCGGAGTCCAGATTGCGTTTGGCGAGCTTGCTCTCCGGAACGCGGAGTGCGCGCGCCATGCGCGCTGCGTCGAGGTCCACCAGCACTGTTCCCTGGTAGATCAGAACGTCGCCGTCGTAGAAGCCGCCGGTGCCGCTGATCTTGCGGCCTCCCACCTCGATGTCGTTGCGCGGGCGGAACTTCGCATCGACCCCCAGCTCGCCGAGTCCCGCCGCCGCCGCTTCGCAGATCGCACGCGCAAGATCCGGAAGCGCGGCGATACCCAGGGAGGCGCGGTGAAACACCAGCTCCCAGCCGAGCTGTCCTTCGTCCAGGTAGATAGCGCCGCCGCCAGTGATGCGCCGCACCGTGCCTATGCCGTTCGCCGCGCAATATTCAAGGTCGACTTCGCGGCTCAGGTCCTGGTGCCGGCCGATCAGCGCCGTCGGAGGAAAACGGAGGAAGCGGATCGTATCGGGCACGCGGCCGGCCTGGCGCTCTTCGATCAGGGCTGCGTCGAACGCGATGTTCGCGCGACCCTCGCGAATCCCGGTATCGATGATCCTGAAGCTTCTCGCCATCCCGCTCGCTACCCGGTCACTCGACCCGAACCGGAATTTCGAGCTGCCTGCGGATCTTCCGGATGTCTTTCTTGTTGGGCTGGAAGGGGAAGCTGGCAATGTTGCTCGGCGGAGAGTCGCCGTAGGGACGGTCGCAGGCCGAGACGTCCTCGCGGACCTTGCCCGGGCAGCCCGAGGTCCGGAACGCGACGCCCTCGTCGATAATGTCGGACAGCTCGGTTTCCGGGATGCCGTAGCCGGTCACACGGCCCTGATCGTCGAACCGCATCTGGTCCACGCGCACATCGCGATAATCGATCAGGTAGCGCGCGAGCTGCACGCGCCGCCACTGGTCTCGCGGCGTTGCCGGCAGATGATCCATCAATGAGCCCTGTTCCGGGAAGAAACAGAACATGTGGCTGTGACCGCCGAGATCGACGAGTTCCTGCACCAGGTGCAGCACCTCCTGCTCGGTCTCGCCCATACCGACGATGATGTGTGCACCGAATTTCTCGGGGCCAAAGATATCGCGTGCCGCCAGCAGAATTTCCCAGTACTTCGACCACTTGTGCGGCGACTGCACGCCCTTGCCGCGGGTCCGGTCGAAGAGCTCCGGCGTCGCCGCATCCAGCGCCACCGTAAAGATGTCGGCGCCGAGATCGCGGGTGCGCTGCACGTCGTCGCGGCTCATCGTCGTCGGGTTCGACAGGATCGATACCGGGATGGCCTGCGGGTCGATTCGATCGGTCCACTGCTGCAGGACCGTAAACGTGTCCTGCTCCGAGCGCGGATGCGTGATCATCGAGATGCACATGCGGTGGAACGGGCTGTTCGCGGGGTCTTTCGCGACAATGTCGACGATCTCGGCCATGGGGACGGCCGGCCAGTCGACGCGGATGAAATTTCGGTCTGCGTAGTCCCGCTCCGCCTCGCGGTGCCGCGCCAGCCCGCAGTAAGCGCAGTTCGCCCTGCAGCCCTCCGGGTAGGTCAGGAGCAGGTTCAGGCAGCGCGTGCACTCGCAGCGATGCATGCGGCCGCCCATGATGCCGAGGGTGATCGCGGCGGCATTCGACAGCTGCACGTACTCCGGCGACTTCATGTGCGGCGCAAGGTAGTTGTTGTTCGGCAGGTAGACACCCTGCGGCGGGATGTCGTTCGCCTTGACGTTACGGCCGTTGCGCCGCTCGGCCGGGGTCTTCGCCGGAAGGCGTGGCGCCATCTCGTCGTAAGAGTTGAAATCCCGCGTCTCGGCCCCGCTTATCCGCGAAACGCTCGACTTGTTTTCGATACAGCCCATGCTTTCCCTCGTTGCGGTGCTATGCCGCGCAGGAACGCGCCATTGTCTTGCCGAAATCACCGCCCAGCTTGATCGAGCAGCAGGAGTGCGCCTGCTCGAACGGGCGTCCAATCGAATGTGCGACCGCCACCGCGCCGTCGGCCGGGAACGCGATCCCGTCGAGTCCGGCCATCACGGCATACGCGTCCGTCACGCGCTTGTGCATGCCCGGGGGGCGGGCACAGCCGAGCAGCACCTGCCTGTCGGCGAGCCGCGAGCGCGCCTCGCCGAATATGCGTCCCACATCGCGGGTGTCCGGCGTTTCGAAGGTCCCGGGCTTCGCGTAAAACGGCATGATCACAACCAGGACGAGCGCCGTTACCGGGTACCGGCTCACGATATCGAGCGCATTCGCCTCGCCGAGAATGCGCCCGTAGTGGAGCCCGATGACGATGTGCGGCGTAACCTCCATCGAGGTCGAGCACAGTGCGGCGAGCGTCGCTTCGAAATCTTCGACCGGGCGGTCGAGCTTGTAGACCTCCCGTATCGTCTCGACGGAGCCGATCACGTCCATCATGACGGTGTCCACGCCCGCGGACTCCATCGACTTCGCGCGCGGCTCGTCGAGCAGCGCGCTGTGGATGGCGACCTTCAACTGCGGAAAGTCGCGCTTCAGCGCCTCGACCACCGGCAGGTAGCGTTCGTACTTTATCTCGTTGCGCCGGTTCGATCCGCCGGACAGCAGGAACCCGTTGAGGCCCTCGCTCTCGATCAGTCGGCGGACCTTGTCGTCCAGCATGCGCGGGTCCGTGGCCGGGATCATCGGCTCCAGGATCTTCTTCTGGCAGTGATCGCAGTTCAGGCCGCAGGCGGCGGCGGTTATCGAGAAGGCGGGGAAGCTGTTTTTGCCGCAGCCCTTTAGTTCGCTGCTCGCGTATTCCTTGAAGGTCGGCGTCGAAAACCGTATCGGCCGCGGCTCGCGCCCTGCGGCAGCCCGCTCGAATTCGGCGACCAGTGGGCCGTCGAATTCAGCGTCCTCCAGGTCCTCGATTTCTGCCAGTGCCTCAAGCCACGGCATGTCCCGCTCCTCCGGCATAGTCGGCGCCGCACCGCGCCTTCGCGAACGCGACCTCGCAAACCGATTTTACTGCGCTTCGAACCGTGCCGGGATTGCCATTATCCGCAATCGACGTGAGCCAGAGCGGATCGCGGTCGTCCTCGTCTACCAGTTCGGACTCCATGTCGGCGAGCAGGGCCTGTGCCTCGGGCGGAAGTATCGCCGGTATCGGCAAGCCGTTGATCCTGGCCCACATCCCCGCCCAGTAACGGGTCACCGTCCAGGGGTTGTAGCCACCTCCGCCGAGGATCACGGTCGGCACGCCGAGCGCCAGGAGTCCGCTGACGGCGTCCCACAGGGCAGCGTTCGACAGCATCATCCCGGATAAGGGATCACCCGCCAGGCTGTCGGCGCCGCAACAAAGCACCAGCGCGTCCGGCTGCCACTCCCCGGCCAGCGGGAGTACCGCCCGGCGCATCAACCAGTCGAGTTCGCTGTCGTTGAATCCCTTGGGCACCGGCAGGTTGCAGATACCGGGCCGGCTCGAATTCGCTGCTCCGGAATAGGGCCAGCGATTCTCCTCGTGGACGGAAACCGTCGTCACCCGCGGCTCGTTCGCAAATGCAATCTCCACGCCGTCACCATGATGCGCATCGAGATCGACGTACAGCACGCGCTCCCGCTCGTTCGCGAGAAACGTCCGGATTGCGAACACCGGGTCGTTGAAATAGCAGAAGCCGCTGGCCCGATCGCGCCGGCCATGGTGAGTGCCGCCGGAGGGATGAAACGCAGTGTGGCCCTCCAGGGCCAGCCCGGCGGCCAGGACGGAGCCGCCGACCGTCATCGCGGCGCGCTGGAACAGCCCTGGAAACAGCGGGTTCTCGAGCGTACCGATGTTGTAGCGAGAGCGAACGCCCGGCTCGACTCGTCCTGCGGCGTCTGCGTATTGCAGGGCCTCTACGTAGGCCGGATCATGAAACTCGATCAGCTGCTCGACGGTCGCGGGCACCGTGTCACGGAAGTTGCGCTCCCCGAGCCACCCCATGATCCGGGCGAGATCCATGACCGCCGCGTGGCGCACGATCATGAGCGGGTGATTGGAACCGAAAGCTGCACGACGATAGACGTCGCTGCCAACGAAAACCGGGGCACGAGTCGCAGACGCCACGGCCGTCGGCCGGGACGGCTGACCCGGAGCATTGGCGTGTCGGCTGTCTGGCGGTAGATTGTGCAATTCGAATTGGCCGTTCGGGCGCGCTCGCGGCGCACAGAGCTTGGTCGAGAATATTCTATTCACCTAATAAAGACAATTCTGATATTCTAATATGCCTTACCGCGCCAGAGGCCACGTCAGACAAAGGGGTGTCGAGCCATGTCGAGCGAAGCGAAAGTCGTAACGGGAAGCACCGGTCAAGCACCGGCAGCCGCTCCCGCAACCAAGAGCATGACCATCATCGTGACCAAGGGGTCGCTGGACTGGGCCTATCCCCCGTTCATCCTGGGCACGACCGCCGCAGCGATGGGCCTGCCGGTGACCATGTTCTTCACCTTCTATGGGCTGCCGCTCTTATTAAAAAAGCTCGACCTGCAGCTGACCGCTGCCGGTAACCCGGCTATGAAAATGCCGATGATGGGCGCTCACATGGGCCTGCCCAACATCCTGACTGCAATCCCGGGCGTCGACGCGGCCTGCTCGAAGATGATGAAGAACCTGATGAACAAGAAAGGTGTTGCATCGATCGAGGATCTCCGCGAAATGGCGCTCGACGCCGATGTGCGAATGATCGCCTGCCAGATGACGATGGACCTGTTCGAGTACTCTCTCGACGACATGATCGAGGGGCCGGAACTGGGCGGCGCGGCAACCTACATCGAGTGCGCGACCAAGTCCGACATCAACCTGTTCATCTGATCACGACGGAGTTCTATCGAAATGGCAGACAAAACTCTCGATGCAAAGGGCCTCAACTGCCCACTGCCCATCCTGAAAGCCAAAAAGGCACTGAAGGAAGTTCCCGCCGGAGGAACGCTCGAAATCCTGGCCACCGACCCGGGCTCGGTGGCCGACTTCCAGGCTTTCTGCCGCCAGACCGGCAACGAACTGGTCGAGCACTCGCAGGACGGTTCGGTTTACCGCTTCCTGATCAAGCACACGGCGGCCTAGGCGACTCGAACACAGGGCGTGAGGAATCCGATTCCCGCGCCCTTTTCTCTCCCGAAACCTCGAACGGACCACCCTATGGCCATACTACCGGGGCTTATCCTTGCACTGATCCTGGCCGTAGGCGGCCACTTCCTGTCCGAACTGATCGGCGTCACCTGGATGGGTCTGCCCAAGAGCCCGATCAGCGCGATCATGATGGCGATCATCCTCGGCATCATTGTCCGCAACACCTTCAGCCTGCCGGCCACGTTCCAGCCCGGCATACGCTTCGGCCTGGTACGCGTGCTGCGGCTCGGTATCGTACTGCTGGGCATACGCCTGAGCCTCAGTGAGGCCGGCGCCATCGGCCTGCAGGCCCTGCCCGTCATCATCGGCGCTGTCGCGTCCGCGCTGCTCATCGTCACCTACCTGAGCCGCAAACTCGGTATGAGCGGCAAACTGGGCACGCTCATCGCCGTCGGCACGAGTATCTGCGGTGCAACGGCCATTGTCGCCACCGCACCGACGATCGGCGCAAAGGACGACGAAGTCGCCTATTCCGTTGCCTGCGTGACGCTGTTCGGCGTTATCGCGATGCTGGTATATCCGTTTGCCGCACATGCCATATTCAGCGGCGACGCTTTCGCGAGCGGCCTGTTCCTCGGCACGTCAGTGCACGAAACGGCACAGGTCGCCGGAGCCGGCCTCGTCTACCAGCAGTACTACGGCGATGCGATCGCCCTCGATGCGGCTACCGTCACGAAGCTCGTCCGGAATCTCGGCATGCTGGTGATCATCCCCCTGATGAGCATCGTCTATCACCGGACTTCGACCGAGGGCGGGCAGGCGCCGAAATGGTGGACGATGGTGCCACTGTTCGTCATCGGCTTCGCCTGCATGAGTCTCCTGCGTACCGTCGGAGACATGGGCGACCGGGCTTTCGGCGTACTCGAGCCGACGCAGTGGAAGGCGGTCGTCAACTACACCAAGGAAGCTGCGGAACTTTGTCTTGCGGTTGCCATGGCCGCCGTCGGCCTCGGCACGAGCATCAAGGGGCTGAAGGACATCGGCTTGAAACCGCTGGGCGTCGGTCTGTTCTCCGCTGTCCTGGTCGGTGTCGTCAGCATTACGCTGATCTCGATCCTGTACTGAGGTCGGCAGGCAGGTATTTCATTCCACTCCCGGAGAGCGACAGTGTCCAAGAAACGACGTGGAATTCATGAACTTTATGCAGAGGATCCCGTACGCGCCGACGAACTCGTCTGGGGCAGGAAGACGGATCCGGTAACCCGGCGTGGATTTCTTACCCGGGGAGGACTTGCCGCGATGTCCGCGGCGGTTGGCGCCACGATCCCGTTTGCCCACCTGATGCCCGGCGGGCTGATCCCGGCCGCGCTCGCGCAGGCGACCGCCCCATTCGCGCTACCCGGCAAGGAAGACCTGATCGTTTTGAATGACCGGCCCGTGAATGCGGAGACGCCCGCGCACCTGCTGGACGACCGCATCACGCCGGCGAAGTACCTGTTCGTGCGGAACAACGGTGTACCCCCGTTCGCGGCGAACATCGACCCGGCGACATGGACGCTGGAAGTAAGCGGCGAATCCGCCGCAAGAACGATGAGCTTCACGATCGCGGACCTGAAGCGCCTGTTCCGGCACTACACCTACCAGTTGCAGATCGAGTGCGGCGGCAATGGCCGCGGCGAGTTCGTACCGCCGGCCTCCGGCAACCAGTGGGCGGTCGGCGCCGTCGGCTGCCCGGAATGGACCGGCGTGCGCTTGAAAGACGTGCTCGAGCATGTCGGGATCAGGGACGACGCGGTGTACATCGGTTATTACGGCGCGGACACGCACGCCAGCGGGGACACGAGCAAGGCCACGATATCGCGCGGCGTGCCGATGTCGAAGGCATTGGAGAACGAATCGCTGATCGCGTGGGCCATGAACGGCGAGGACATCCCGCATATGAACGGGCACCCGTTGAGACTTGTCTGCGGCGGCTGGCCGGCGTCGGTATCGGGCAAGTGGCTGAAGCAGATCGTCGTCCGCAACCAGGTTCACGACGGCGAAAAGATGGGCGGCGCGTCCTATCGTGTGCCCTGCAAACCGGTCGCTCCCGGCTCCGAGGTGCCGGACGAGGACATGTGCATCATCGAATCGATGCCGGTGAAATCCGTCATAACCTATCCGAAATCCGGCATCGAGCACGCGCTCGGCGGCAGGCTCGGCGTACGCGGCCACGCCTGGGCGGGCGACCTGTCGGTGAAGGCGGTGCACGTTTCGACCGACTTCGGTGCGACCTGGCAGAAGGCCCGGCTGGAAAAGCCTGCGAACAGGCTTGCCTGGCAGCACTGGAACGCCGAACTGGACTTTCCGGAGGCTGGCTATTACGAGATCTGGGCGCGAGCCACGGACAGCCGGGGCCATGCGCAGCCGATGGTCGTACCGGGCTGGAACCCGCGCGGTTACCTCAACAACGCGTGCCATCGCATCGCCGTGCAGGTGGCCTGATGGGCTCGCGTCGGACCCTGCTACTTGCCGGCGCCGCGTTGCTCGGTTCGCTCGCGCTGGCCGAGGAGCCGGCGCTGGATCCCTACAGCGGATTCAAGATGGCCGGGGACTGGGAAATCGTCCGCGCGAACTGCATCGCCTGCCATTCGCCGAAGCTCGTGACCCAGCAGCGCGGCACCGAGGCGCAGTGGCTGAATATTATCCGTTGGATGCAGGCGACCCAGAACCTGGCTCAATTCGACCCGGAAACCGAGCGCAAGATCGTCACCTACCTCGCCGAGTACTACCCGCCGGAAAAGGACCGCCGACGCGCACCGATCCCGCCGGACCTCATGCCACCGAATCCGTATTCGACAGTTACCAACCAGGCGCAGTGACAAGCCCATAGCGGAGACCCGCCCGATGCTGATGAATCCGTCCGATTACGTCGCGATGGCGAAAGCGAAGATCAGGGAGTGCGCCGTGACCGACGCCCAGGACTGCGCGAGTACCGGCACCATGCTCGTCGATATCCGCGAGCTGAACGAATACCAGCGCGGCCACATCCCGGGCGCCGTTTATGCGCCGCGCGGCTTGCTGGAATTCGAAATACACAGGCTCGTAGCCGAGCGCCACCCGGATCAGGAGTCCGCGCCGGAAGACCGCGCCATCGTGCTCTATTGCGGCACCGGCGGACGCTCCGCGCTGGCCGCCAGGACGCTCCTGGACCTGGGCTATCGCAACGTCCGCTCCATGGCGGGCGGCATCGTTGCCTGGCACGCGGCCGGACTGCCGGTCGAGCAGCCGCGGCAGGTCTAGCAGGATGTTTTTCAACACCCTGCTGGCGGCCTGTCGGGATCAGGCGGCGAAGAACTGCAGTTTGCCGAACTTGCCGTCGAGCAGTTCGCCGCGGTCGATGTCGTCCTCGGAAACGCTATTGGCAATCTCGAGCGCCTCGTCCAGGTAGCTCTGGTAGAGGCGCGCCCGCACGTCGGCCGGCAGCGCCGTCAGTTCGCAACCGGTCGACCGCAGTGCAGCCTCGAGCGTGAATTCTTCCGGCTTCTCGTCGTATTCTCGATGGCTCCACATGCCGGTATGCACGTCGAAATCATACAGCGCCAGGAACTTGTGGCCGTGCCGGCCCAGGAAGTCGACGGCAGCGACGACGTAATCGGCTTCCGCATCGTCCATGACATAGTGAAAGCCGACCCTGCACCAGCCCGGCTTGATGCCCTGGTAGCCCTTCCGGACCCAGTCGCGGTATTGCTCCGAGGTCTCCTGGTCGATGTCGAGCAATCGGTGGCCGTACGGGCCGGCGCAGCTGCAGCCGGCGCGTGACTGGATGCCGAACAGGTCGTTCAGCAATACCGTAGCCAGCTTCGGGTGCAGGTACTTCCCGTCGCAGTCACGGACATTGAAGCTGACGATCCCGATGCGGCGTGACATGTCGGTGTTGCCGAGGATCTCGATGCCGGGGTTGTTCTCCCACTTCCGCTTCGCGCGACCGAGCAGCTCCTGTTCGCGCCGCTCGATGCGCTCGACGCCGGCGTCGCGTTTTACCTGGAATGCGAGCGCGGCCTTCATCGTCTGCAATACGCCGGGCGTGCCGGCCTTCTCCCGTTCCTCGACGTCCTTGACGAAGTCCTGGTCGACCGGGCTGACGTAATCGACGGTGCCCCCGCCGCCGACGCTTGGCGGCAACTCCTTGTGATAGATCCGCTCGTTGAACACGAGCACACCACTCGAACCCGGACCGCCGAGGAACTTGTGCGGCGAGATGAACACGGCGTCGATCGACGGGTCGCCGCCTTCGGATCCCGGATCGGGGTTCATGTCGATATCGACATAGGGAGCGCTCGCCGCGAAGTCGAAGCAGGCGATCGCGTCATGGGCGTGCAGCAGCCGGCAAATCGCCTTGATGGGCGAGCGCATGCCGGTCACGTTCGATGCGGCGGAGAACGAGCCGAAGCGCGGCCGACCGAGATAAGCGGGATCCTTCAGCAGCTGCTCGAGATGCGCCAGGTCGATGCCGCCGGCCGCGGTCAGGTTCACCTCGACCACCGTCGCAAGGCCCTGGCGCCAGGACACTTCATTCGAGTGATGCTCGTAGGGACCGACGAACACGACCGGCTGGTGGGCACGCTGATGGGCACGAAACGCCTCCAGCTGCTCCTGGCCCATGAAATCCTCGAGCTCCTTGACCAGCGTCGCGCGGGTTGCGGGCGGCAGCGCAATGCCGACGATCTGCTGAAACTTGTCGATTGCCCCCGTCGCGCCGGTTCCGCAGGCCACGATGCGGCCGTTCGGCCCGGCGTTGATCGCCTCCTTGATCATCGACTCTGCCTTGTGCAGAAGGTTGGTCATATTGCGGCCCGTAACGTCGTCCTCGGTGTGCGTGTTCGCATAGATACGCTGCAGGCCCTGCAGGTAGCGCTCCACGAAGTGGAGGCAACGGCCGGAGGCCGTATAGTCGCAATAGACCATCATGCGTCGCCCGAACGGGGTCTCGAAGGTGGAATCGATGCCGACGATCTGCTGCCGCAGGAAGCCGAAATCCAGGGGTTTTTGCTGCATGTCGATGTCCGTGCCCGGGCTTGCGGGCGGATGCTTGAATGGCGCGCAATCTACTACGTACGGCCCGCGCGGGCCAGTTCGCGGGTCCGCTTTTCGGAAATCAGCCCGCCCGGACGAGCCGACCCGGCCGCGCCTCCGTCAGGCGGCCGTTCATTTGTACGACCTGTCCGGCCACCAGCGTCGCCAGGTAGCCCTCGGCGCCCTGTAGCAGGCGCCGCCCTCCGGCGGGCAGGTCGCGGACGACCCTGGGCGGCGGCAACCGCAGGCGCTCGAAATCGACCAGGTTGATGTCGGCGCGCTGGCCGACGGCCAGCCGGCCACGATCGGAGAAGCCCATGTGGTCCGCGTTCTGCGCCGACAGCATGTGCACGACCTTCGGCAGTTCGAGCCTCGTGCCGCGCCGGGCGCGGCACCACAGCGCCAGCATCGTCGTCGGGAAGCTTGCATCGCAGATCGTACCGACATGCGCCCCGGCATCGCTCAATGAAGCCAGCGCACGCGGGTGATTCAGCATTTCGTGTACGACGTCGAGATTGCCGCCGGCGTAGTTGAACACGGGGAAGTAGATCAGCCGGCTGCCGTCGCCCGCCGCGAGGTAATCGTAGATCGCCTCCAGCGGCCGGCAGCCCTGCCGCCTGGCCCGCGCGAGGAAGGACTGCTCCGGCGGCGGCTCGTAGTCGACCTCGTCCTCCATCGGGAACATGCGGCCGGACAGCAGGTCGATCTGGCCGAGCATGCGGTCCACGAACGGCGGCACCGGGCTGCCGTCGCCGGCGAGCGGCTCGGAAGGCTCGCTCAGTATCCGCGCCCGCACTTGCGGG
>Ga0224505_10002260_pt1 | contig 11436 bp, 9 predicted proteins | sample SF_Jan12_sed_USG_FD_169102 | JGI IMG/M metagenome (GOLD analysis project Ga0224505, IMG submission 169102) | Sediment microbial communities from San Francisco Bay, California, United States - SF_Jan12_sed_USGS_4_1 | ecosystem: Environmental > Aquatic > Marine > Sediment | place: USA: California...
CGCAAGATGATCGCCAATCATGCGCGGGTGCGCAAGCTCATGGAGCAACTTGTTGAAACGAATATCGAGGTGTTCAAAGAGGAGGCCCGGCGCTAGAACGGCACGGACTTGTGGGTAATAGAAAGGTCACGGCGCTGGGGTGGCGAACATTTGCCACGGTTGTGGTCGGGTCTGGTGAAGGCAATCTCTCTTTGGAGCAAGCGATCGAGGGCATGCTTGAGGGGGTGGCATCTGCACTCAGACGGATCAAGGGGCAAGGACGCCTCGACACCCTCCAGATCGTGGAGTATGACAAGCGCCGCTTCCAGGATGTCCTCACGATCGTGAACAAGATCAAAATCGGGAGTGACGGATCGTTGACGTTGAAGGTGTCGCCGAGGCAGCTGCCGAAGCGAGTCCATCCTACACCAAAAACACCGCCGGAGACGGTTGATCGGATGGAAGGAAGCCGCGTGACGGTCGAACGAGACCGTGAGCTGTTCCGCTTCTCAGCGATCACGAAAGAAGCCGTCATTCCGGTCCGAGAAATTCCCGTGCAATTATCCCGTGCAGAAGGCATCGCCGATCTTCTCAAGGAATCTCGAAGCCTGAAGGATCAGCAGAAGTACGGGAAGCTGTTGCATCGGTATCTGATGCCGGAAGACTTCCAAGGCATGATCGACATGACGCCGCTGACCCTCATTGTCGATCGGTCGACGGCAGCGTTTCCCTGGGAGATGGCGGCCTTTGAGCGGCACGGACGAATTGTGTTTTATGGGCCAGAGCGACAAGTGACCCGACAGTTCCGAACGACCTTGTCCGGTGCGCCAGGGCTCATCACGGCATCCACCCCAAACCGCCTGCGCGTCCTCGTGGTCGCGGATCCGGCGCCAGAGACTGACTTGCGATTGCCAGGCGCTCGGGAGGAGGGGCGTGCCGTGGTGAAGATTCTCCAGAGCATGAAGGACACGCAAGGTCTAGACATCACAGTCGAGCAACGCATTGGGGCGAATGAATGTGATCCAGTTGAACTCCTCGCACTGATCCTCAGCGAAGAATTCGACCTGATTCATTACTCGGGGCATGGCGACTTCGACGAAAAGAATCCCGCCAAGAGTGGATGGGTGTTGGGTAAGGACGAAATGCTTTCAGCCCGAGACATCTTCCGGGCACGGCGGGTGCCGAACCTCATCTTTGCCAATGGCTGCTTCTCCGGGGTCATTCGATCGGGGCAGCCCTTTACGAAGCAGGAATCGACTCGGAGTTTGGCTGGACTGGCTCAAGCGTTTTTTGAACGGGGAGTGCAGAACTACATCGGCACAGGCTGGCCGGTGGATGATGTGGCGGCACTGACCTTCGCCGAATGTTTTTATACGAAGGCGCTGTCTGGGGCTGAGCTTGGCATTGCGCTGGCGAAGGCGAGAACGAAGATTCTTCATCAAGGATCAACGTGGGGTGCCTATCACCATTACGGCCAAGCGACGGCGAAACTCATCGTGCAGTCTGAGAAGAACTCCGCACCTGAACGGGAGTCGTGAAGACCGCTGGAGGGGGTTCATCGTGATGAAGAAATGATGTGCTGGCCAAGCGGTGGCGAAGCAGGTGAAGCCCGAGCATTTGGCCAAATTCGTGTGAGGTTTCCTCGTGCGGGGAGGTTTCCCGCCCCGCAGGAGAAGAGGATCACTTCGAGGCTGGGGCTTGGGCCACTTCTAGCACTTGGACATCGAAGTGGAGTGTTTTCCCGGCCAGCGGATGGTTGAAGTCGAGCACGACGGTCTCGTTCTTCACTTCGGAGATGCGCGGAAAGACCTTTTGCCCATCGGGGGTTTTCCCCTCCAGTTGCGCCCCCACTTTTGCCGAATCGGGCGGGAGCAGTTTCTTGTCCACCTCCTGAAACGCTTTGGGATCGACATCGCCATAGCCTTCCGTCGGGGGGACGGTGATGTTCTTTTTCTCTCCGACTGACATGCCCTCAAGGGCCTTTTCCAGCCCAGGAACCACCTCGTGACGGCCTTGCGTGACTTTTAATGGCTCCTGTCCCACATTTGAATCCACGACTGACTGATCGTCGAGCTTCAGGGTGTATTCCAACGCCACTTGTTTTCCGTTCGACACGGTCATCGCTGATGCTCCTTTCTTTTGGTCTCCTGCTACGGCACAGGCAGCGGAGAGGAAGAGAATTGCGCAGCAACCGGAGAGTGTCTGCAGCGCTATCGGCATAGGTCTCATAGGGTCACCTCCTGCGATAAGGGGTTGGTGTGTAGACTGGAACGGGTCGCGCGAGATTGAGCGATCGGTTCCAGACTCTGATTGGTGGATTGCTTTTCACGCTACCACATGAAGGCATGTGATACTACCCGCAATTTTTCGACTGTTCTATTGTGGAACAGTCGAAGAGATCGTGTCGTGGTTCGACAGGCCTGTCCAGACGAAGGGCTCACCACGAACGGTGTGTCAATCCATTTCTGATACACCTCACTCGAGACTCGAGGACCCCCGCTTATCTTCGTTACGGCGCATCAACAGCAGGTATTTTATGGCCACCTCCTGTAGAGAAATATCGTCTTTGGAGGTTGTTGAAATCGACAGGGCTTTCGTCATATCCGACCGGCAATGGACGTCGTAGCCGATTTGGATTGCACCTCGGTGGCGCTCTGTCTGATAAGAACAGGAAATTGACATCAATATGAGTGCCGGATATGGTTTGATGCATGAGAACGACCATTAATCTGCCGGACGACCTTATGGCCCAGATCAAGAAACTGGCGGCCGCATCCCACTCTACGGTGACTGCCCTCATTGAGGATACTCTACGTGAGGGCCTGGCAAGACGCCGTCGCTCGCGGCGGTCCGGACGAGTGATCTTACCGACATATGGGAAGAAGGGGCCGCTCCCTGGAGTGGATATCGACGATACCGCGTGCCTGCTTGATGTTATGGAGTCATCTGTTGATACTGCCCGACGTTAATGTCCTGGCCTATGCTCACCGGCACGATTCGACGCGCCACTCGGATTACCAGAATTGGTTAGAGAGACTCCTCGATTCTGACACGGCTTTCGGCGTATGCGATCTGGTGCTGAGCGGATTTCTGCGAGTGGTGACTCACCCACGCGTTTTCGGCGATCCCACTCCGCTGCCGTTGGCCATGCAATTTGTCTCATCGCTGCGAAATCACCCGAATGCCGTGACGCGGGCGCCGGGCGAACGACACTGGGATATCTTCCAGCGTTTGTGCCAGGAGGTGAACGCCAAGGGGAATCTCGTCCCCGATGCCTACCTGGCTGCTTTCGCCATCGAGGTTGGTGCTGAGTGGATCACCACCGACCGGGACTATGCCCGCTTCAAGAGCCTACATTGGAAGCATCCTCTCAGCTGATTCGCTCGTCAGTTGATACCGACTTCTCTACCGGCGCGGCATGGGTGGTAACTCGTGCGGTTCTTCCTGGCTTCGGGCGAGGACGGTTGCGATAGCGTGGGACATGCGGGCTGTGGGCCAGCCGGTGTCCATTGGCTCCGCGTTCCATATAGCGGCAATCGCATGTTTGATGGCCTGCGCTGGAGCGTTGATTGTTCCAAGAAATGCCTGGTGAGATCGGTCCAAACGGTAATCTGGTTGTCGCACTGGGTGCGTGAGGTACCGTGCAACGAGATCGGTTCTCATGCCATGTAGGATGGTGCCGTGAAAGAGCAGCACTTTTCCGGTTCGTCGTTGCGCATTGCCGGAAATTTTCTTGTCGCCGATTGCGAGGTCGCTGATACCCCGAAAGGCCGTGGTCGGCTCCCACCGGCGAAGTGCCGTAGCCATCCTTTCCAAGATAAATCGATTGGTGGTGCGAATATTCGCAAGGGCTGGATGCCAATTGAGCGGCAGCACCAAGGCATACGAGAGGCAACCTGGTCCCTGCAAGACGGTTCCCCCGCCGCTCACTCGTCGAAGGAGAGGCAGTCCGTCTTCGTGGCAGGCGGCCAGGTCGACATCATCGGCCAAGCGAGAAGCGCGGCCTAATACGACGAAGTGACGGTCGCTCTCCCAAAACCGAAGCACAGGGTTTCCACCCCGCTCATTCAGTTCCTCCAATAACGCTTCATCGAGCGCAAGATTCTCGACTGGAAGGGGGAGGGTCAGATCGAGCAAGCGGAGCGTGGACACCTCATGACCGCTTGGGAATGAAGAGGTGCGTTGGCGAACCGTGGAACGACTCAGCCGCTTCCATGACCGTTTCGCTCAACGTCGGATGTGGATGGATGGAGCCCGCGAGGTCTTCCGCGACTGCGCCCATTTCAATGGCGAGGACTCCTTCGGCGATCAACTCCCCGGCGCCGACACCGCAAACCCCCATGCCGAGCACGCGACCGGATTCTGTATCGAGTACGAGTTTGGTGAGGCCTTCGGTGCGGCCTAACGTCGTCGCGCGGCCCGAGGCAGCCCAGGGAAACCGCAGGACCTTCACGGCTTGTCCAGAGACCTTGGCCGCGTCTTCGGTCAATCCGCACCAGGCGATTTCAGGATCGGTAAAGACGACGGCGGGGATTGCCGCGGCATCGAAGGCCGTCTGTTTTCCGGCGATGACTCGAGCAGCGACCAACCCTTCGTGTGAGGCCTTGTGGGCGAGCATCGGTTCGCCCACCACGTCACCGATTGCAAAGATGGTCGGTTCGGTCGTGCGCATCTGCCGATCGACTTGGATGAAGCCGTTCGGTGTGAGTGCAACCTTTGTGTGTTCCAGCCCAAGCTGGCCAGTATTGGGTCTGCGTCCCACGGCAACGAGGACGCGATCGAAGATCTCGGTGCCGGTTCCTTGAGAGTCTGTGAAGGTCGCGACCAGACCGTCCTCTTGTGCACCCAGTGTTTCCACGGTGGTATTCAGTTTGATGGCCTTGAGGCGACGCTGTATGCGCTGATACAGCGGCCGCACGAGATCTGCATCGACACTGTTCAATAGGCGCGGCAATGCCTCGACCACCGTCACTTCGGAGCCGAGGGCTTGATAGACCGTGCCCAATTCGAGGCCGATATAGCCCCCGCCGACGACCAGCAGGCGCGCGGGAATATCCACCAACTGAAGCGCACTCGTGGAATCCATGACGCGTGGATCGTCAAGCTTCAGAGATTTCGGGATCGCTGGTTGCGAGCCGGTTGCGAGGATTGCATGCGCGAACGAAAGTTCACCTGGGGCGTTGGGGCCGGAGAGCTGAAGGGTCGTCGCATCCTTGAACGTAGCCCGTGCCTGGATCACCTCGACCTTCCGACTGCCGGCCAGCGTCCGCACACCTTTCGTGAGTTTGCCGATGATCGTCTGCACGCGGCCACGAAATGCCTCCAGGTCCACGCGAGGTTTGTCGAAATGAATGCCCCAGGCTGCCGCCTCGTCTGCGTCGGTGAGCAAGCGGGCTGCGTGAAGCAAGGCTTTGGAGGGAATGCAGCCACGCAACAGGCATGTCCCGCCCAGCTGTGGATCCTCATCGATTAGGGCCGCGCGTAAGCCCAGATCCGCGGCCTGGAATGCTGCGGCATAACCGCCTGGGCCGGCACCGATCACCGCAACGTCATAATAATTCGATTCAGCCATACTACCTCCTGCGGATCTCGCTGGCCCGGACGCTTCACGAGATACCCTTTCTACGTCCCTTTCAGAGCCCCAGAAACATCCCCTGAAAATCTTCCAATACTTTGACGATCTCGTTGGTAAAGCGCGCACCGATCGCCCCGTCCACCAGCCGATGGTCGTAGGCCACGCACAGTTGCAGCACCCGGCGTGGCACGAACTGGCCGTCGCGATACACTGGCGTCATGCGTGCCTTGCCGACACCGAGAATGCCGACTTGAGGCGGATTGATGATCGGCAGGAATGGACCGGCGCCGATTCCGCCCATGTTGCTGAGAGTAAATGTCGCTCCGCGGAGCTCTTCCAGCTTGATCTCTCGCTTGCGGGTACGTTCAGCGAGATCGGCCAGCTCCAGCGAAATTTGCAGGAGATCTTTCTGGTCCACCTGGTGAACCACCGGCACGATCAGTCCGGCCGGTGTGTCGACCGCCACGCCGATGTTGTAGTAGTCCTTGTAGATCACCTCGCCGTTGGTCAGATCGAGAGTCGCATTGAGTTGCGGGTACAGCTTGAGCGCATGGACGATTGCTTTCAGGAAGAGACTGCTTAACGTCAGTGTGGCACCCTTCTTCTTAAATTCAGGCGCATAGCGTTTATGCAGACCCATGAGATCGGTGATGTCGGCATCCTGGAATTGATGCACATGCGGAATGGTCGTCCAGGCTTGGGTCATGTTCGCGGCGATCTTTCGTCGGATTGATGGGAGCGGCTCTCGTCGCTCAGACCCATACGGCGTAGAAAAGAGATTGCCGCCCGCGCTCGGGGTGGCGCCGCGTTTGGTCCGCTCTCGTACGAACGCTTTCACGTCTTCAGCCGTGATCCGGCCACCGGCCTCTGATCCCTTGACCTGTGAAAGGTCAACGCCCAGTTCCCGTGCGAGCCGCCGAACCGATGGCGGGGCTGGGAGAGCGGCTCCGGTGGACGGCTTGTGGACCGCAACAGGGTTCTGTTCCGCGGCTAGCTGGGCTGGTTTGGGTAGGGATGGAGTCGGTTCGGCCTCTTCCTGCTTCCGATGCTCTACAGGGTTTTCTTGGCCTGCTTCCGTGGTAGGCGGCGGTTGCGGAACAGATGCTACCGCTGATTTTGTAGATGACGAAGTCTTCGCCTTCTTCGTCTCACCCTCAGATCCGTCCAGCTCAATGAGCGCCTGCCCGACCTTCACGTGATCGCCCTGCTGAACCAACACGCGCACGACGGTCCCGGCTCTCGGCGATGGAACCGGGATGGTGGCTTTTTCAGTCTCAAGCTCAATCAGCGATTGGCCCTCGCTGACCTGATTTCCCTCGTGTACCAACAGCTGGACCACATCGCCACCTTCGATGCCTTCCGCCAGAAATGGGAGTTCGACGTTCATGGTCTATCCTTCATGCGTGGACGTCTTGCCTGGTCACCGATGCCACGGAGCCTCTGCGTCGGTCGAGACTCCAAGATCTTGCACTGCCTGTGTCACGAGATTTGCTTGGACGGTTCCCCGTTGACATAGGGCATAGAGTGCTGCGACGGCCAGGTGTTCGGCGTCGACTTCGAAGAAACGCCGTAACGCCTTGCGGGTATCGCTCCGGCCGAACCCGTCCGTTCCCAGGGTAAGGAGCCCACCAGGAATCCAGGGTGCGATCTGCTGCGGAACCAGGCGGACGTAGTCACTGACGGCGACACAAGGGCCGTTGAACTGCTGGACCGTCTGCTGCAGGAAGCTTGTGCGGGGGACCTCTTCCGGGTGCAGCAGATTCCAGCGTTCGGCTTCGAGCGTGCGCATCCGCAGCTGCTTATAGCTCGTCACGCTCCATACATCGGCTGCCACTCCGTAGCGCAACAATAGATCCTGTGCGCGCACCGCTTCGTTCACCAACGGACCGCTCGCCAGCAGATGGGCTCGGTGCTTGGCTCGATCCGGCGCGGATCTGAATCGATACAGCCCTTCTCGGATCCCTTCCTCCGCATTCGGTGGCATGGCCGGCATCGGATAGGATTCGTTGTAGAGCGTGATGTAGTAGGACAAGGCTTGCTGTTCATGGTACATCTTCTTCAGACCATCCTGGAGAATCACCGCCAGCTCGAACATGAAGGCCGGATCGTAGGCTGCGATCGTCGGGTAGGCGCTGGCGAGCAAATGGCTCTGTCCGTCCTGATGCTGGAGGCCTTCTCCTTCCAATGTCGTACGCCCCGCGGTAGCGCCTAACAAAAACCCGCGTGTGCGCATGTCGCACGCGGCCCAGATCAAATCGCCGATCCGTTGAAATCCGAACATCGAATAGAAGATGTAGAACGGAATCATGTTGATTCCGTGCGTCGCGTAGGCGGTGCCAGCCGCGATGTACGAAGACATCGCACCTGCTTCGGTAATGCCTTCCTCGAGGATCTGACCGTGTTTCGCTTCAAAATAATAGAGAAGGGAACTCTTGTCCACCGGTTCGTACAGCTGGCCGACATGTGAGTAAATGCCGTATTGCCGGAAGAGTGCCTCAAGTCCGAATGTGCGCGCCTCGTCGGGAATAATTGGCACGAGATATTTCCCGAGTTCCTTCATGCCGAGCAGCCGGCTCAGCATTCGGGCGAATCCCATCGTGGTGGAGACCGAACGCTCCCCCGAGCCTTCGAGAAACTCCTTGAACTGGTCGAGTGCTGGCGTATTGAGTGACTCGACAGTGACGCGCCGCTCCGGGATGGGACCACCCATCGTCTTGATCCGCTCTGCAAGGTACGCCGCCTCGGGACTGTCGGCCGGCGGTCGATAGAAGGGGGTCGAAGTCAGTTGTGCATCTGGGACCGGCACGCTGAATCTCGTGCGGAATTCACGTAGCTCCTGTTCGTTCATCTTTTTCTGTTGATGGGTGATGTTTCGCCCTTCGCCGGCCTCACCGAGCCCGTAGCCTTTGATCGTCTTTGCCAGGATCACAGTAGGTTGTCCTGTGTGCTCCACGGCAGCCTGGTAGGCGGCGTAGAGTTTTCGCGGATCGTGTCCACCTCGCAGCATTTTGTGGATCTGCTCGTCGGAGTAACTCTCCACCAGCTTGAGTAGGCGTGGATCGGCACCGAAGAAATGCTCCCGTGCGAAGGCGCCGCCTTCCACCACATACTTTTGATACCAGCCATCCACGACCTCGCCCATCCGCTTGACCAGCAGGCCTTCATCGTCCTTCACCAGCAGCGGGTCCCAGTCGGTGCCCCAGATCACCTTGATGACGTGCCAGCCGGCGCCGAGGAAGATCGCTTCCAATTCTTGAATGATTTTGCCGTTGCCCCGCACAGGACCGTCGAGGCGTTGAAGGTTACAATTGACGACCCAGACAAGATTGTCGAGCCGTTCGCGAGAGGCAAGCGAGAGCGCGCCGAGGCTTTCCGGTTCATCGGTTTCGCCGTCGCCGACGAACGCCCATACGCGTTGGTGGCTCGTGTCCTTGAGATTGCGATCCTGTAAGTAACGATTGAAGCGTGCCTGGTAAATCGACAGGATCGGTCCCAGGCCCATCGAGACCGTGGGAAATTCCCAGTAGTCGGGGAGTAGCCAGGGGTGTGGATACGACGATAAGCCTCGCCCATCGGAATCCAGTTCGGCACGGAACCGGTGGAGGGTGTCCTCCGAAAAGCGTCCTTCAACAAAGCTGCGCGCATACATCCCCGGTGCAGCGTGACCTTGAAAGTAGATGTGGTCGCCTCCCTGAGGTCCGTCTTTGCCGCGTAGGAAATGATGGAGCGCCACTTCATAGATCGTGGCTGCCGACGCGAAGGTCGAAATATGTCCCCCGATGCCGGGACGCTGCTGATTGGCTTTCACGACCATCGCCATGGCGTTCCAGCGGACCAGGCTGCGGATTCGACGTTCTAACTCGAGGTTGCCAGGGTAGGGCGGTTGTTGAGAGGCGGGAATCGTGTTGACGTATGGAGTGTTGACCGATTGGGAAACCTGGGCGCCACGTTCGCCCAGTCGATCCCGAAGCCGTTCGAACAGATACGTCGCTCGCTCGACGCCGTGCTGCTCAAGCACGTACTCGAGGGAGTCTAACCATTCCCGTGTTTCCTGCGGATCGGTGTCGTTCATGCACGGGCCTCAGTAGATGAATCTTCCACATCCTACCTTAATCTGAGCTCGTGAGTCGCTTGTTGTCGTTAACCCGGCATGAACGGCTGACGCCGGACGACGAGGTGCCGGTGATTTGCCAACACGGCGACTGAAAAGGAGTTGGGGTGTTAGCTGTCAGCCGCCTCAAAGATCTGGAAGTGCTGCTGGTCGATAAGCTGATGGTCGTCCACCAGCCGATAGCCGGCGGCTTCCATTTCTAGACGGACGTCTTCCTTGGCGATTCGGTTCCCGAACATGCCTGAGAAGAACCCGCGAGGCTCGAAATCGAGGATCGCGACACGACCGCCCGGCCTGAGTGATGACGCGAGGGAGCGAAAATAAACGTCTCGATCGATCATCTGATGGTAGGTGTTACAGCTGAACACGAGGTCTACCGGCTCCGGAAGTCGAGGATCGTTCGGCGTGGCGCGGACGGGTCGTACATTCGGAGTCCCTCGTGCGACCATTTCTTTAAAGATCATGTCCAGCGCTGCCTTATTGATATCTACGGCATAGACCGTTCCTCGTGGGCCGACAGCCTTGGCCAGATGCCAGGTGAAATACCCTCCACCGGCCCCTAAGTCTGCAACGCGCGACCCCGGCGCAATCGACAATGTTTCGATGACCCCTTGTGGTTTCTGCCACGTATCTCGCGAGGGATCATTCAGGCGTTCATAGGCAACCTCAGCACAACCGGTGAGGCCTAGACTGACAATTAACGTGAGAATCATGCGTGTGCGTAGGGCGTTGTGGATCACGGAGCCTTCCTTTCTTGAAACGGCTACCAAGTGGTGGCTGCCATCGATGATCGGTGTCTGACCGGACCCCCTTCGGCGAGGCCTAGTCAGGACCCGTGAGATGGAGCGAGATTCTCCTAACCGCTTGTGATTCGAGCTAACCCTTATACTACCGTGAGCGGCTCCAATACTCTAGTCGGTGTGTGTTCGGAAAGGTTCTGGGTTCAGAATAGGGAGCGCACAGATGGATCTACCCTGGCGTGGCATGACAGTACTCCACTTTTTCTGGACTGTTCGAGATGTAGCTGACAGTCGAATCTGCACTTGAAATTAGAACCGAAGGAAGTTGTATACTCCCTCGCTAACATGCCTCAGTCCAAGAACGGACAAGCACTTTCCGCTGCCACCCTTCACCTGCTGCGACCATTAGTTAAGATCCTGCTTCGGAACAATGTTTCTCATCGAACATTCGCAGAATTGGCCAAGCGTGTGTATGTCGAGGTCGCGAACGCCGAGTTTGGGATTTAGGGTAAAAAACAGACGGTATCCAGAATCGCCATCCTTAGCGGATTGACGCGCAAGGAAGTGCAACGGTTATTAAGGCTTCCGTCTGATACTAAATCCATTGCGGATGAGGAATACCATCGGCCTTCGCGAGTCATCACAGGGTGGTTACGGGATTCCGATTTCGGAGATGGGAAGGGCCATCCTCGTCCACTTCGAATGGAAGGGCGGAGGGCTTCATTCGAAGCGTTGGTGAAATGCTACAGCGGAGACATCCCGGTGAGGGCATTATTGGATGAACTATTACGAGTCGGTGCTGTGAAGCACTTGAAAGATGGTCGGATTTGTCTTCTCTCGCGTGGTTATATCCCTCAAAAAGGTTCGGCTGAAAAATTGCAGGTACTTGGAACTGATACTGCCGATCATTGGTGTCCGGTTAAATGACCCGCGCCGAGGCAACGATCAAGTATTGGTGCGGTCTGTAGGCTGTTTTTGTTTGGTGCCGACGTGAACTTCGTTTGCCAAAAACCATGTACGTTCCCCGGGGT
>Ga0224505_10002261_pt1 | contig 11436 bp, 7 predicted proteins | sample SF_Jan12_sed_USG_FD_169102 | JGI IMG/M metagenome (GOLD analysis project Ga0224505, IMG submission 169102) | Sediment microbial communities from San Francisco Bay, California, United States - SF_Jan12_sed_USGS_4_1 | ecosystem: Environmental > Aquatic > Marine > Sediment | place: USA: California...
CGACATGCAGACCCTGGCGAATTCACGCGACGTGCGTTTCTGAACAATCGGATTGATCTTGCTCAGGCGGAGGCCGTAGCAGAGCTGATCACTGCGCGAAGCAGGAGAGCTCAGCAGCAGTCGATAAACCACCTGCAGGGAGGAATAAGACAAAAGACTGGGGCTTTGAGGGAGGAGCTGATCCGGATCGCATCTCTGCTCGAGATTGATCTTGATTTCAGCGAGGAGGGGATCGATGTAGTTTCGAAGGACCACATTCTCGAGAAGCTGACAGGTGTGGCTGTGGAGATCGCCTCCCTGGAGAAATCATTTGAAACAGGGAGGGTGCTCCGAGACGGAGTCAGGGTAGCCATTGTAGGGCCTCCCAATGTTGGAAAATCGAGTCTTTTCAACGCCCTCCTTGCATCTGAACGATCGATCGTCTCAGAAGAACCGGGGACAACAAGAGATTTCCTTGAAGAGTCGATTACAATATCCGGCGTGTTATTTTCCCTTGTGGATACGGCCGGCCAGCGGAGCGCCCAGAGCAGAATCGAAGCAGAGGGTGTGAAGCGTTCCCTTGATCTTGCCAGGTCTTCTGATTTGATTCTTGCTGTTGCTGACGCCTCTATCCTTCAGGTTGAAGGGGATTGGGAAGGGGAGGAGTCCCCGGGAGAACCGGGAAAGGTTCTGGTGGTTCTCAACAAGGTGGATCTCTGCAACGGGTCCCCTCCACGAGTAGAGAGGCGTGGGGAGCCGGTCAGGCAGGTTACCACATCTGCGAAGACGGGAGTAGGGCTGGAAGAGCTGAGGAGAGAGCTTCTTGCGATGGCCCTCGGATCAGAGCCGCTTGATGAAATCGGGCTGGTTGTGACAAATCGCAGACATTTCGAGGTGCTTGGAAGAGCCGGGAAAGCTGTTCGCCGGGCGGTTGACTCGGCCAGGGCTGGGATGTCGAACGAGTTCATTGCTCTTGATACGAGGGAGGCCGTTGCTGTCATTTCCGAAATAACCGGTGAAGTAACGTCAGAAGAGATATTGAATTCAGTTTTTGACCAGTTTTGTGTTGGAAAGTGAAGGAATCGGATAGTTTCACGTGAAACAATCGAAGCGAACATATGACGTGATTGTGGTGGGAGGTGGTCACGCTGGGATCGAGGCCGCACTTGCCTCCAGCCGGATGGGCTCAAAAACCGCCCTGGTCACGATGACGGCTGGCGCTATCGGGAGAATGTCGTGCAACCCCGCAATCGGGGGGTCTGCCAAAGGGCATCTGGTCAGGGAAATAGATGCCCTGGGCGGAGAAATGGGTCTGCTGGCGGACAAGACAGGGATCCACTTCCGCATGCTCAACAAGTCGAAAGGGCCGGCTGTTTGGTCCCCAAGGTGTCAGAACGATCGGGAGGCCTATGCTCACGAAGCAAGAAAGAGCATCCATGGGAGCGACAGGCTGGATGTGATCGAGGATTCGATTACTGATATCCATCTCAAGGATGGGAGGATTTCATCGGTTTCAACGATGGAAAGAGGAGTGCTGTCATGTCGGGCGCTCGTCCTTTGCAGTGGGACATTTCTCAATGCGCTCATGCACACGGGGCGGAGGGTCTCAGAGGGGGGAAGATTTGGCGAAAAGGCCTCAAATGGGCTCTCTGAGAGGTTTGAGCTGCTTGGATTCAAGCGTGGAAGGCTCAAAACCGGGACTCCTCCACGCGTAAGGCTGAGCTCAATCGACTTTTCTCAAACAGAAGAACAGCCGGGCGATGAGCCTCCGGTGCCGTTCTCCTACAGGACGAGAGGTTTGAATGTAAGCCAGATCCCTATGTATTTGACCTATACCAACAGTGAAACGCATTCAATCCTCAGAACAGGCTTTGATGATTCTCCTATGTTCACAGGGAGGATCAAGGGGGTTGGCCCACGCTACTGCCCTTCCATTGAGGATAAGATCGACAGGTTCTCAGAGCGCGACAGGCACCAGATCTATCTCGAGCCAGAGGGCACGACCTCAGATATTGTCTATGTGAACGGATTCTCAACGAGCCTCCCGGAAAAGACCCAGGCAGAGGCTATCCGAACGATTCCCGGGTTGCAGAATGCAGAGATCCTGAGGCCTGGATATGCTGTAGAATACGACTATTTTCCTCCCCATCAATTAAGAGCCTCTCTTGAAACCAAGCTCGTCAAAGGCCTTTTCCTGGCAGGACAGATAAATGGAACAAGCGGGTATGAAGAGGCAGCAGCTCAGGGCATTATGGCAGGAATTAATGCCACATTGTCCTGCCGCGACGAAAAGCCTCTCGTACTTGGAAGAAATGAGGCGTATATTGGGGTCTTGATAGATGACCTGATCAACAAGGGAACTGATGAGCCGTACCGGATTTTTACTTCCCGGGCGGAGTATCGACTTCATTTGAGGCAGGACAATGCGGACTCCCGGCTCATGAGGAAAGGGTTCAACCTGGGGTTGATCCCCGGCTCGGTTGTAAGGCGTCTGAACGAGAAGGAGCGATTGATAGATATCGGGAAGGAGTTGCTGCGAAAGAGGATTGTGAAGCCGGACCTGGTGAATCGATGGCTCGAAGGGATTCCCTCAGCGCCGATCTCTGAGGCAACATCTCTCGCTCAGTTGCTTCGTCGCTCTGAAATCGAACTCCGAAGCATGATATCCTTCCTCGGTAATGAAACGGAGCTTTCATCCGTGCTCAGCGCGCCGGAAGTGTCGGAAAGGGTTCAGATTGAAACAAAGTATGATGGTTACTTGAAACGACAGGAGGAGCAGATTGAACGATTCAGGAAAGGGGAAGCGATGGGGATCCCGCCCGGCCTTGATTATGCTTCTGTCCATTCATTGAGTTCCGAGGGCCGGGAGAAGCTGGCGCTTGTCCGTCCCGAGTCGATCGGTCAGGCGACGCGTATCAGCGGTGTGACACCGGCCGATGTTACCGTTCTGATGATTCATCTCAGGAGCTGATGTTGCACGTGGAACGACCTCAGGAATCAGTGCAGGCGATCCTGGAATTTGCGCGGACAAGAGGAGTGGAAGCCCCCTCCGATGCCCTCGTGAAACTGGACCGGTATGTCGATTCTCTCCTTCGCTGGAATGAAAAGCACAATCTTATTTCGAGATCGGACACTGCCAGTGTGTGGACGAAGCATGTTCTTCACTCAATCGGAGTACTGGTTTCTATACAGATGTCGGATGAAGCGGTGTTTGCTGACATAGGGACCGGCGGAGGGTTCCCCGGGATTCCGGTCGCGATATTCAAGCCACGCTCCAGGGGCTTTCTGATCGAGTCGATCTCCAAGAAAGCTGAGGCAGTCAAGGCGATTGCACGAGAAGCGGGAGTGACCAACGTGACCATCGTTCATAGCCGCGCGGAGGACCCTCTGACGGTGAAACGTCTCCGGCGATCGTGTGACCTCGTATTCTCGCGGGCTGTTGCACCTCTCACAAAACTCGCCGGGTGGTCGGCCCCACTGCTCAAGCCTTTTCCGGTCGACTCCAACGGGGCACCAACACCCTCGATGATTGCCCTGAAGGGCGGCGATATCACGGACGAAGTCAGGGCGTTACACTCGCGATACCCGAATGCCGACATCCGTATCGCAGAGATGGAGTTTGATGAAGCGATCGGGCTGGTCGGAAAGAAGGTTGTCACCGTCAAATTTCCCGGAACCACATGAACCAATCACTCAGGGATGAGCTCGCTTCATTGATGACCGAACAGAGAAATCCTGCGTCGGAGCGGATCGATGAACTGGACGCGGAGGAGATCCTCAGGATCATCAGCGATGAGGATCTGAAGGTCGCCACGGCAGTGCGGGCCGAGATCCCTTACATTGCCAAAGCGGTTGAGCTTGTGACAGCCTCTTTGAGGTCCGGCGGCAGGCTTGTCTACGTGGGAGCCGGAACCAGCGGCCGGCTCGGTGTCCTCGATGCAGCGGAGTGTCCTCCGACATTCGGCTCAGCACCGGAGCAAATCATCGGGATCATTGCAGGCGGTGACGCAGCCCTGAAGCGTTCGATCGAAGGCGCAGAGGACAGACCGGAGCAGGGGAGCGAAGATCTCAGGAAAGCGAAAGTGAACAACAGAGATACGGTTTGCGGAATCGCTGCAAGCAGGCGAACGCCCTATGTGTTGTCTGCCATCCGTGAAGCCAGGTCCATTGGGGCGAAAACGGTCTTCGTGACAACCAACCCGCGCGATTCCTTCCGGCTGGACGAAGCGGATGTCTGTATCTGCCCGGTTGTAGGCCCTGAAGTGGTGACGGGGTCCACGAGGATGAAGTCCGGAACCGCCCAGAAGCTGGTGCTCAACATGATCACGACAGCTGCGATGATTCAACTGGGTAAGGTGTATGGCAATTTGATGGTCGACCTCCAGCTCACCAATGAGAAACTGCTGGAGAGAGCCCGCCGGATCCTGATGAGTGCCGGCAATGTGACATATGATGCTGCGTCGAAGTATCTCTCTGAGGCGGACGGACATGTCAAAACGGCTCTTGTCATGATTCTCGGCAACCTCTCTCTTGACCAGGCGCGCAGGCGGCTGGAAGCAGCCGGTGGCTTCGTCAGAAAAGCGGTGAAAGGGGATTCCCTCCGGTAGACCCGGTGCCGACCGCGGTCCGCATTTCGAACTCCGTTAAGGAATGATCCAGGAAACATTCACACATATCAGTCAGCTTCCTGCTGTCCGCCAGCTGGTTGCTTCAACCGCCGAGATGGTCAGGGGCGAATCGCTGTCTATCGGCGGCATGGCCGGCTCCCTCGACGCGTTTGTTGCATCGATCCTTGCGGAAGAAACAGGCCGCCAATTGCTGATCGTCGTTCCGGACCGGGTTACCGCTGTCCGGCTGACTGACGATTTGAAGCTGCTTGCTGATTCAGCCGGGCCCCTTCATTTTGCAAGCGTCCCTCACAGAGCCGACCGACCGGGATCCGAACTGTCGGGCCGTGTCGATGATGTGGAGTGTCTGCGCGCCATGGTCGCCGGGATACCTCCGGTCATCGTCACCCAGCATGATGCACTCCGGAAGCGCCTTCCCGCGCCGGAAGTGCTCAGAAGCCGGCTCCTTTCGGTGGAGATCGGGGCCGAGCAGCGGCCGGAGGATCTCGTGCAGATTCTTGAAGAGCGGGGATTTGTAAGAAGCAACTTCATCGAATCGGTCGGGGACTACTCGGTCCGGGGCGGGATCATGGACATCTTTCCGTTTGTGGGGGAGAACCCTGTTCGACTGGAGTTCAATGGTGATCTTGTCGAATCGATCCGCGAATTCGATCCGTTGTCACAGCGATCGATACGCGGACTGAACACCGCAAGCCTGATTCCCGATCTTCTCTCCGAAGAGAGCGGCTACGACCGGAGCCATTCATTGTTCGATTTTCTCTCCGATGACGCCCTGCTCCTCCTGTACCCGCCCGCACAGGAAGAATCAACCAGAGAAACGGAGGAAGAGCTGTGGAGCAGGGAGGAAACGGCAGGGCGGATTTCCGACCGGTCGCGTCTCGTCGTGTCACTCGGCTCTGAGCAGCAGATCGACCTGGGGGCGACCCCCCAGCCGGCGTTCAACGGGAGCATCCGGTTCGTCCGGGAGTATCTTTCGCAGATGGCTGAGGAGGGAGGGGTGATTCACCTTGGGTGTGACACGGACTCGGAACTGGCACGCTTGAAGGAACTGCTCGTTGGATTCGACAGGGAGGCGGAGCCTGATGGGTCTGCGTCGGGCGGTGACAAGGTTCTCTTCCTCAGGCAGTCCATCCACGAAGGGTTCGAATTCCGAACAGGCCGGTTCGCCGTTCTGACGGAGCATCAGATCTTCTCGCGGCGAAAGCGGGTGGGCAGGCGAGCCATCTCCCGGCGCAAACGGATCTCCGAGCGTGAAATCCGGCAACTCAGGAAGGACGACTTTGTCGTTCACGCCGACTACGGGATCGGACGTTTCGCAGGGCTGGAGACAATCACCGTGCAGGGAATTCACCATGATGTCCTGCGAGTCTTCTACGAGGGTGGCGACGTTCTTTCGGTGAACCTGAACTTCGTCAACCGCGTTCAGAAGTACTCTTCAAAGGAAGGTCATCTGCCGAAGCTGAGCCGGCTCGGGACTCCCGAATGGCAGAAGCTCAGAAACCGCGCCAAGGGGAAGATCAAGGATATTGCCCGTGACCTGATGCGTCTGTACGCTGAGCGGAGAAATGCGGAAGGCACGGCATTCCGGGAAGACACACCCTGGCAGAAGGAGCTGGAAGCATCGTTTATTTTCGAGGATACAGTGGATCAGGCCCGGACGACGGCTGAAGTCAAGGCCGACATGGAAGCTCCGTTCCCTATGGACCGACTGATTTGCGGCGATGTCGGTTTCGGAAAGACGGAGATTGCGGTCCGGGCAGCATTCAAAGCTGTGATGGAGGGGAAGCAGGTCGCCGTGCTTGTGCCGACCACGATTCTCGCTCTCCAGCATTTCAATACCTTCTCGGACCGGCTGGGTCGCTATTCCACCGCCATTGAAGTCATCTCACGCCTGAAAACGAAACAGGAACAGCAGGCCACCCTTGAGCGGGTCCGGACCGGGAAGACAGATATTATCATCGGCACACACAGGCTTCTGTCGAAGGATGTATCATTCAAAGACCTTGGACTTCTTATTGTTGACGAAGAGCACAGGTTCGGTGTCGCGGCGAAGGAGAAGCTCCGTCAGAAGAAATCAAATGTGGACACGCTGACACTTACCGCCACACCGATTCCACGGACACTGCACTTTTCGCTGATGGGTGCAAGGGATCTTTCACTCATCGCAACTCCTCCTCTGAACCGCCTCCCGATCGTGACCGAGATTATCGAAATGAAAGAGGATCTGATCCGCGATGCCGTGCTGCGTGAGATCCATCGCGGTGGCCAGGTCTATGTCGTACACGACAGAGTGAACGATATTGCCGAATTCACAGCCCGCCTCTCGCGCATTGTTCCCGGAGTGAGGCTGGATTTTGCGCATGGTCAGATGGCTCCACGTGAACTGGAACAGGTCATGGTGTCTTTTCTCGAACGGAAGCTCGACATCCTCGTTTGTACAAAGATCATCGAATCGGGGCTTGATATCCCTAACGTCAATACGATTATCATCAATCGGGCTGACAGGTTCGGAATGGCGGAGCTCTACCAGCTCAGAGGGCGCGTCGGACGGTCCAACCAGCAGGCGTTCGCATTCCTGATCGCCCCGCCCGTGGCCGCTTTGCCGAAGGAAAGCCTGAGGCGCCTCATGGCGATGCAGGAGTTCACCGAACTCGGTTCCGGTTTCAATCTGGCGATGCGGGATCTGGAGATCCGCGGAGCGGGTAATCTTCTCGGGAGTGAACAGAGCGGTTTCATTTCGGAGATGGGGTTTGAAACGTATACAAAGATCCTGGAGGAGGCGGTCGCCGAATTGCGGGAAGAGGAATTCCAGGACAACGCTGCGGAGCCGCCTGCTCCCCGCCCCGACGACACCGTAATGGAGGTTGAAACCGATGCCCTGATCCCGGCATCGTACATCGAGCACGGTGATGCCCGTCTTGAGATCTACCGGCGGCTGTACGCTGTCAACAGCAGGGAAGAGGTTCTGGAAATCGGCGATGAGTTGCGTGACAGGTTCGGACAACTGCCTGTCGAGGTCACTGCACTGCTCGATCTCCTTGTCCTCCGTCTGGCCGCTTCCGCTCTGGGCTGCAGGAAGGTAAAGGTCACACGGAAGTGGGTTGAAATGGAGGTGAATCCTGATCCAAACCACTGGAATGACTCTCTCGCAGGGACCTTTGTTGCCGCGATCGGCTCGATCCGCAGCTGGTCCGTTTCTATCTCCGATACCTCAACGGGGATGCGGGTGCGAATCCTGATCTCGAATACGGATAATATCCTCGAAACAGCCCTGTCAGCACTCGAATCGATCTCTCCGGCGCTACGGATACTCCGTCCGCGGGGTGTCGGCGTCCCCACCCCGGTCCCCGAGACCTCACACTAGGAATTCCCTTTTCCGGCCGTATTTTCCTGTTTTCCCTTGACAATCGACATCAAAAGAGTATCTTATCATCTCACGGTGGGGAAAAGTGGGTTGTAGGTGGGAGGCGGTGTATTTGACGACCAAATGGGTCAGACAGAATGTCTTCGTTTAAGGGTTCGTACAGCTATTCGGTCGATGCGAAGGGGCGCATCAACATTCCGGCGAAACTGCGGAAGTATGTCTCACCGGACGCGAACGAAACATTCGTCATCACCCGCGGGTACGAACAATGCCTCTTTGTCTACCCTCTCGATGAGTGGATGATCCTCGAACAATCGATCCGTCACCTCTCGCCATCGAATTCCCAACACCGCTACTTCACACGCACTCTTCTGCAGTATGCCATCGAATGTCAGTTAGATGCACAATCGCGACTAACAGTCCCGAAGGAACTTCTCCAGTTTGCCCGAATTGAAGACCAGGTGCTGATTCTCGGGGTGCTGGAGCGGATTGAGTTGTGGAATCCTCAAACCCATGACAGTTATCTCCGCTCACAGACTGAGAGTTATGAGGATGTGGCCCAGAAGGTATTCCAGCGTTAAGGCTCCCGGGGCTCCCGGAGAATTTGAAAGACCGTGATTTTCATGCTCCGGTATTGCCGGAGCAGGTGATTTCCTTCCTGGTGACCGACAGATCGGGAATCTATGTAGACGGCACGGTCGGCGGTGGAGGGCATACGGAAGTGATCTGTCGTCACCTTTCCGCGGAGGGAAGGGTGATCGGATTCGATCAGGATGAACACGCCCTGGAGTTCGCCGGAAGCCGTCTGAGCGTGTTCGGGGACAAGGTGGTTCTCGTTCGATCGAACTTCGGAACGATGGTGGAACAGCTCCGGTCGCTTGGCACGGCCCGCGTGCACGGCGTCCTTCTCGACCTTGGCGTTTCGTCACACCAGCTTGACCGGGCCGAACTCGGGTTCAGTTACCGAAATGACGGAGCTGTTGATATGCGAATGGACCGAAGGCAGGAGTTGACAGGCCGGGATGTGCTGAATGAGTACCCGGAAGAGGACCTGCAGCGCGTGATAAGAGAGTTCGGGGAAGAACGCTATGCCCGGCGGATAGCCCGGGCGATTGTGTACCGTCGTCCGATCGAATCGACCCACCAGTTGAGAGACGCGGTGGGATCCGCTGTCGGGGGACGGTACCTGACAAAAACGCTTTCCAGAGTTTTCCAGGCTGTCCGCATCGAGGTAAATAACGAGCTTGCTGTCCTTGAGGCAGTGCTTCCGGATATTGTTTCTCTCCTGGCGGAAGGCGGGCGCGCTGTGGTGATATCGTATCACTCGCTGGAAGACCGGATCGTAAAAACCTTTTTTCGCAACAATCGCGACATGCTGAATATTCTTACAAAGAAACCGCTCATTGCCTCTCCGGAAGAAACCATCCATAATCCCCGATCCCGGAGTGCGAAACTCAGGGCTGCGGAACGCAAGGGCCCGGAATGACCATGGTCCGACAAACCGAAGGCCAGATGGAGGAGGTCCTCAGGCGAGCCCGTGAGGAGGAAGCGGTGGAGCGTGATCGCCGGTCGTCGGAAGGGCCGAGGAAGAAAAGGGTCTCGGAACTCGAAAGCCCTGTGCTTCGTCTCAATCGGCGGGGGGTTCAACGCAGGGTCTCCCCGCTTACCGTTATCCTGCTCCTGTTCGGCCTTGCAACAATCAGCGTGCTGTATATCGGACATATCATCACCGTGAACCACCTTGCCGTAGACGCTGATAACCTGCAGGCCGAGTATGACAAACTCGTTCAGTCCGGCGACCAGCTGAGGGCGGAAATTGACAGGAAGTCGGCCCGGGAGAGGATCGTTGGGATTGCCACCACTCAGCTGGATATGCGTCCCCCGAACGGTCAGGCGAGATGGATTACAGTTGATGGGACCTTTTCACCGGAGACGCCTGAGGTGGATGAATGATGTCGGGTGGGAAGGAAACCCGTCTCCCCGGAGACTCGCGGGGCAGGATTCTGTTTCTCAAGGTTCTCTTTATCTCGGTGTTCGCGGTAATCGCAGGACGCCTGGTTCAGGTGCAGGTATTTGAGTCGGAACGCTACAGGGCGGATGCACGCAGGCAGTACGAAGACAAGCTGGAGATCCGGGCAACACGCGGGGCGATCCTGGATCGTGAGGGCCGACCGCTTGTTTCAACCGCAACTGTTGCTTCAGTGGCGGCCGACCCGAGGATGCTCGGTGCGAATGCGGATCCTCTTGCGCGCCACCTGGCAGGAATTCTCCGTGAGCCGCTGGCCCTGATAAAAAAGAAACTCTCTGCCCGCGGTACGAATTTCGTCTGGATCGCACGCCGCGTTGATCCCGCGGTCGCGGCGAAGATCGACCGGAAACGGTTCCCCGGTGTTATTGTTACCGAAGACCCGAAACGGGTTTATCACTATGACGATCTGGCCGGACAACTCCTTGGCTTTACCGACCTTGACTGTCGCGGCATCAGCGGCTTGGAACTGCAATTCGATGCATCGCTTCGGGGGGCCGACGGATATGAAATAAGAATGAGAGACGGGCTCGGCCGGGCCAAGCCGGCCCTCGAGTACCCGCGCGTGGAAGCAGTGGACGGAGAAGATCTCGTGCTGACGATCGACCTTGACTATCAGGCGATTGCGGAGGAAGCGCTGAGACGAGGAGTCGAGGAATCAGAGGCTGAGAGCGGTCTCGTGGTAATGATGGACCCCGGCAGCGGAGAGATCCTTGCGATGGCGAACTACCCGCGTTTGCACCCCGCCAGGGCGGGGACAGTGGAGCGCGGGGTTACCCGCAACCGTGCCGTGACAGATATGTTCGAGCCGGGATCCGTGTTCAAGATCGTCACCGCATCAGCCGCGATCGAGCATGGGCTGGTTCGTCCGTCGGACACGTTCTTTGCAGAAAACGGGAGCTACCGGGTCCCTCTCCCGCGCGGAAAGTTCCGGACCATTACCGACACTCACGAATACGGGACCATCACGTTTCGGGAGGCAGTGGAAGTGTCGAGCAATATCGTGATGGCGAAGGTTTCAGACAGGGTTGGCGCCGAGATGCTGTACCGCTCGGCAAGGGATTTCGGGTTCGGGACGGAAACCGGCGTGGAACTTCCCGGCGAGATCCGGGGTGAGCTTAAAAAGCCGACGGATTGGTCCGGAACGACGCTGAATACAATGTCGTACGGATACGAAGTGGGAGTAACGCCGCTCCAGATCGCCGCCGCGTATTGTGTGATCGCCAACGGAGGGACGCTGTACCGGCCGACCATCGTCCTCCGGCATCAGGGGAATGACACACGCCGGAAACCGCCTCAGGCAATTCGGCGGGTCGTTTCGCAGGAGACCGCCACAACGCTGAACACATTCTTCGTGGGAGTGGTGGAAAGGGGAACAGGTGTCGGGGCACGGGTCGAAGGAGTGTCCATCGCAGGAAAGACCGGAACAGCGCGAAAAG